>JADMIO010845911.1_pt1 | contig 84325 bp, 67 predicted proteins | sample 8958161 | NCBI WGS metagenome assembly JADMIO01 (sample SAMN16585339, study PRJNA669376) | soil metagenome | isolation source: Crop rotation soil | place: USA: Cullars Rotation, Alabama | collected 2011 | reverse complement strand
GACCCTCGACCCTCGACCCTCGACCCTCGACCCTCGACCCTCGACCCTCGACCCTGCTCTTACGCAGCCTGCGCGCTCGCGAGGGCGATGCGGAGCACTGACAACCGCTCCGCGACACCCGCGAATCCGAGGGCTTCGACTTCCGGCGTCACCTGATCGATGAGCACCAAGAGAGCATCCGTCGACCGCCGCAGCGAGGGCGCGCACTCCGCCACGAGATACGCCGCGACGTACGGATCGTACCGGCCGGCGATCGAGACCGCCTCGTGCAGCAGGCGCAACGCATGCGCGTCGTCGCCTCGCTCCGCGGCCAAGCGAATGCGCAGTGCATCCACGAGGTCGCGGCCCTGGAACCACCACTCGGGGCGTGGCTCGACATTCGTGCGAATCCAGCGCATCGCATCTTCGGCGACGGACCGTGCACCGACCGCGAGCGCGGCAAGTGCCTGACCGGCGCGAGCACCGAGTTCGACGTCCGGCTGACCGATGCGCGCCGCCACCGCCACCACCTGATCGTACAGCGCCGAGGCCGTCGCCCAGTCTTCGCTCTCGCGAGCGAGGTGGGCCATGTTGTACAGCGTGGCCAACCGGTGCGACTCGTTTGAGGATTCCGTAAAGCGGGACAACGCGGCGTCGTAGCGTTCACCGGCCAGATCCGTCTGACCGCGGCGCAGATACAACACACCGAGGTTGAGCGACGCGAGACCAGCGAGGTCGAGCGCGTGGGCGCTGTTGGCCGCCTCGAGGGCGCGATCATACGCCGCTTCCGCTGCGGTGACCTCACCAGCGCGCTGATGGATGATTCCGATGTTGATGTAACAACGCGCCTCACCGCAGCGATCGCCGACGGTTCGGAACAGCGCCAGCGCGCGGTGATAGAAGTCGGCGGCTTCGTCGGACCGGCGATCCATCATCGACGTTCCGAGACGGGTGAGCGCTTCGGCCAACAGACGGCCGTCGTTCGCGGCTTCCGCCGCCGAGACGGCGTCGCGGGCGACTTCTTCCGCGCTCTGCCACTCGCCGAGTCGACCCTGATACTGCGAGATCATGTTGAGCAGCGCGGCCTCTTCCGACCGATCGTTCAGGTCGCGCGCCTTCGAGAGAAGCTCGCGGCACGCCGCGATCGTCTCGTTCGCCGGCTGACCCTGCAGCGCTCGCGTCCGCTCGCGCATACGGCGCAGGCTGAGGATCGAGCGGTCCTCCGAGCGGCCGGCGAGACCGGCGAGCGCGCGATCGCAGAGCTCCTCCGTCAGCGCGTACCGGCCTTCCGTCTCGGCGACTTCCGCGAGGCGGTGCAGCGCGCACGCGCGCTCGACCGGCTCGGTCGCGGCGCGTTCGGCAATCTCGAAGAACTGGCGAGCTTCGGAATGCGCGTACATCGACAACGCCGCGCCGCCGGCCGCCATCGCGTGGCGGAAAGCCTTCTGCGGAATGCCGGCGCGGTCGAAGTGAATCGCGATCTCGGCAACGTTGTCGGGCGTACGTTCTTCCATCGCGACGGCGACGCGCTCGTGAATACGCGCCAGTCGCCGCGGATTGATCGTGCGACGCACAGCGTTGACGAGCAGGCCGTGCGTGAACGAGAACTGACTGCCGCTCAAGCCATCCGCCGGCTCGAGCACTGCGTGCGCAATGCCTTCGTCGAGCGCGTCGAGAACCTCTTCCTCCGGACCAGCGCCCGCGGCCATCGCGAGATCGATGTCGAACACGCGTCCGATGACGGCCGCCGTGTTCAGAATGCGACGTGTCTCGGTGGACAGCCGCTCGAGGCGGCGGTCCATGAGACCCGTGAGGGCCGCCGGCAGATTGCCGTCGCGCTCGGCGCGCAGCGCCCAGCGCCCATGTTCGTATCGCACCGCGCCGTCGTCGAGCAGCATGCGAACGAGCTGCGTGGCGAGGAGCGGGTTGCCTTCCGACGTGCGCTGGAGGTACGTGAGCAGCTCGCGGCTCGCGTCGCCGCCGAACACGCCGGACAGCCACTGCTGAATTTCGCCCTCGGTGAGGCGCGACAGCGGAATTTCGTGAAAGCGCTCGTCGCGAACGAGGCGGTGGCGACGCTCGAGCGCGGCGCCGCGCGTGTCCTCGGAGCGCATCGTCAAGCAGATGAAAATTCTCTCATGCTCGAGCTGCGCCATGACGTGCTCGAGCACATCCCACGTCGCGGAGTCGGACCACTGCATGTCGTCGAGCACGACGACCACGGGACGCGCCGCGGCGGCCAAGCGCAGGAAGCGCACGACCTCGTCGAACAGCGTGTACTTGCTGCTGCTGGGCTCCTGCGGCACTGCACCGAGTGCCGGCACGAGACGCGGGAGCTCACGCCAGTCCTGTTGTCCGACAACGCCAAGCTGGTGGATCGCCGCGATCACCTCGGCCCACGGCGCATACGGCGGCTTCGCGTCCGCCTCAACGCAGCGTCCGGTGACGAGCGATCCCGCGCGCAGGCGCACCTCGCTCGCGAGGCGGCGCACGAGCGTCGACTTGCCGACGCCCGCCTCACCGATGACGGAGACGAGATGCGGTCCGCTCTCCATCGTGTTCTCGAGCAGACGAACGAGACGCTGCAACTCCTGCTCGCGTCCGACGAACTGCTTGAGGTTGATCGACGGCTCGCGCGCGGCTTCTTCGCTCTCCGATGCGGAGACGACGGTGTCGCGGCCGCGGCGCTTCGCTTCATAGAGCGCCTTGTCCGCGGCCTCGAAGATGGCGTCGAAGTCCTTGTGCTCGGGCCGCGCACCGGCGACACCCATCGACAGCGTGACCGAGATAGAACCCGAGCGCTCGCGCAACGGAACCGACGCGCGGCGCACCGTGCTGCGGATGCGCTCCGCCAACTCGGCCGCCTCGTCGGCGGGCGTATGCGGCAGAAGAATGACGAATTCGTCACCGGCGTATCGGCCGATGATGCCTGTCGACTGCGCAAGCTCGCGCAACGTACCGGCGACGACGCGGAGCACCGCGTCGCCCTGCAAGTGGCCGTGCGTGTCGTTGACGTGTTTGAACTCGTCGACGTCGATGACGATCAGGGACACCGTCGCGAACGGTCCGCGCTCGGAGAGAATCTTGGCCGCGATATCGACGAATGGCCGGCGCATGAGCAAGCCGGTGAGATCGTCCGTCGGACCGTTCACGCTCAGGTCGCGAACGGCAGGGCGATCGACGGTGCTCGACGACTCGTGAACGACCCGCTGCCGCAGCGATGGCGTGCGCTGGCGGGTCATGTCCTCGAAGTGCGCGAAAAGCGTCGGATCGAACTGGCCGCCGATGTCTGCGCGCATGATCTCGATCGCCGCGTCGTGCGACAGCGCGCCCTTGTAGCTGCGCTTCGACATGAGCGCATCGTACACGTCGGCGATGCAGAGAATGCGCGCGCTGCGCGGAATGTCCTCGCCCTCGAGCTGGTCGGGATAGCCCTTGCCGTCCCACCGTTCGTGGTGCGATCGCACCATCGGAATGACGTCGCCCGGGAAGTCCATGTCGGCGAGCATTTCGACGCCGGCCACCGGGTGGCGCTTGATCAGCTCCCATTCGTCCGGGGCCAGTTTGCCCGGCTTGTTCAAGATCTCTGAAGGAATGATCAGCTTGCCGACATCGTGCACGATGGCGCCGATACGGAACCAGAACAGCTCGCGCGCATCCATGCCCGCGCGGATCGCGAGCGCACATGCCAGATCGGCGACGCGCTCGCAGTGACCCTGGGTATAGCGGTCTTTCGATTCGATCGAGCCCGACCAGTGGCGCACCGCGTCGATGAAGTGGCGCTCCAAACGAGCATTTCTTCGGTCGAGGTCAGCCAGGTCCTTCTTCGCGTTCAGCTGCGAGAAGATGCGGTGGCCGCGGTTGAGGTGCATGAGGCCGTCGCGGTGACGGCCCTGCTTCCGGCACAGCTCGGCATGTTCACGAGCCGTTTCGGCCGACAGCAGCAGGTCGCGTCGTTCGACAGCGATCTTCTGCGCGCGCTCGAGGTGCTCTTCCGCCGCCGACAGCTCACCCATCTCGCGAGCGACGGTACCGAAGTGCTTCTCGATCTCGCCCATCGCGAACTGGTCCTGCGTCTGCGACGACAGCGACAGCGCCAGCTCGCACGACGTGCGGGCATACGCGAAGTCGCCCCGCGCGATGGCGAGCTCGGCGCGGTTGACCTCGATGAGAATTCTCGAAGGGATGTCGCCGAGCGCCTCGGCGATCTGGATCGCCTCCTCGAAGGCGCGCGCGGCGTCGTCCCAGCGCTCGAGGTCCGTGCACAGCATTCCCATGCTGTTGAGCGCGGTGAGCACCTCTTTCGGCGCGCCGAGCGTGCGGAATTCGGCAAGGCTCGTTCTATAGTATCGGAGCGCCTTTTCCTGGTCGCCGCGGACGGCAGCGATGACGCCCAGGTTGTGCGCCGTCATTGCGGCGAGACGCGTCTCCCCCGATTCGATGCCGTGTCCGCGTGCCTCGAGGTACAGCCGTTCGGCTTCGTCGAGGTGGCCCTGACGCTGATGCGCGTTGCCCTGCACGTTGATCGCGTGGCCGATCGCGGCGCGATCGCCCGCCAGCTCGGCGACCGCAATCGCCGCCTCGAGACAATCGAGCGCCGCGTCCGGGTCCGCATCGAGCTGATAGGTCCGACCAATCCAGCGCAGAATCGACGACGCCATGCGAGCGTCTTCCGGCCGGCGCAGCGAATGAAGCGCCTGCTCGTACAACGAGCGCGCGTCATCGCGACGACCTTCCCGTTCCGCGACCTGTGCTTGCTGGATGAGTACTTCGACCGAGGGCATCATCGTCCTTCGGAATCCGCGCCGAGGGGTGGTGGGGTGCAAAAAAAAACTGACTGAGGAGACGTGCGCTGTAGCACGCCCCCTCAGTCAGTATCGGCAGCAATCAGCCGGAGGCGAGGATATAACCCGACTTTTTTTGCGTCCGGATGATCGTCAGCATCCGTTCAGCCTGCCGGACGTTCATCTGAGAGTACGCGTTCAGTACTTCCGGAACGCTGGTAAAGCTGAGGTCGTCACGTGACAGGGACATGGACATGCTTTCGTAGTCCATATCCGAATCGTCAGGCGAAATCGACAGCGTGACGCCGCCCTCGTCGCCAGCCACGAGGCCGGCTGCCACGTTGTACCCGCTGAAATGCTTGATGCGACGCGTGACCTTCCCCGTGACCGGGTTGCGGACCGTCAGAAGCGACGGATCAGTCAACGCCTCATCCACGCACGCAGACGAGCTCGTGGGGCAGTACAGAATGTTGAAGAACGGATCGAGCGAGGCCTGCAAATCCGCGAAGGTGATCACAACCATCTTGGCGGGGTTCGTGGTCGGCACGAAGCGAATGTGCTTGTCGAAGTCGACGCGAGCGTGACCGGCCGCGTCCACCCAAGCCGTGACGTTCACCGTCAGCGGCCAATACGCCGGCGTGCACGGCGCGTCCCACTGACCAGGGCCGTAGGTCGACTTCCACGGATCGCAGAGCGAACCGGCCGGGAAGACCAGCGAGTTGCCGGCGCCGAGGTAGTAATACGTGTCCTGCTGGGGATTGATCGTGATGCTAAAGCGGACGGTATCGCCAGGAACGAGGGCTTGAGTCGCGCCGCCGCCGTTGACTGGGGTCGAAACTGCCGACGACCGCGCCTCGGGCGCCGTCGCGTTATCGCTGCAAGCCGTCATGCCGGCGGCCATCGCGACCAGGATCATCATGCTTGTCTTATTCATCAAAGCCTCCGTCGGCCGTTGATTGTTTCCAACTGTGTATTCCATCGAGCCCGATGGGCACACGCTGCGTGTCGAATTATCGGCGCCGATCTTTCCTGATTAATTCTTCCGCTCGTATTGGAACACACCGATGCATGCTGGAACGGAATGTTCCGCTGTCGGCGGAGGGTGGAACGGGCGCTCCAGCCCGGAAAAGCGAGGCGCGCAATCCACATTGGTGAACTGCGCGCCCGTACATCCCTGCTCGTTGATGGCCCTGATCAGCCCGACGCGAGGATGTAGCCCGAACGACGTGCGAACTGCACTGAGAACAGCGGCATCATCGCCGCGAAGTTCGGCAGCGCCGAGATCTTCACGACCGCGGTATTGGTCGGCGCGAGGTTGTAGCTATCCTCGGTCCGTCCAGCCGCCACGTTGTAGCCGCTGAAGTGTTTGATGCGGCGGTAGATCTTGCCCGTGGCGGGATCACGCGTCACGGCGAGCGTCGGATCCTGCTTTGACTCGTCTTTGCAATCGTCTTCGTCGATGTCTCTGCAGTACAAGACATTGAAGTACGGATTACTCGCGGCCTGCAGATCCGCGAAGGTGATCACGACCCACTTCGCCGGATTCGTCGACGGCACGAAACGAACGTGCTTGTCGAAGTCAACGCGCGCGTGGCCATACTGATCCAGCCATGCCGACACGTTCACCGTGATGGGATACGTAGCAGGGACGCAGGGGTTGTCCCACTCGCCATTGCCGTACGTGGACTTGTACGGATTGCAGAGTGTGCCGGCCGGGAAGATCAAGGAGTTGCCGGCGCCGAGGTAGTAGTACGTGTTGCGAGACGGGTCGATGGTGATGCTGAAGCGCACGACGTTCGTCGGGCTCAGATCCATCGTTGCACCGCCGCCGTTCACGTAGGCGGTCGACTCCGAGGCGTCCGCAACTGGCGCCGTGGAGCTCTCGCTGCAAGCGGCAAGTCCCGCCGCCATCGCGAAGAGTGCAATCTTCGTTGCCTGGTTCATCCGAAGCCTCCATCGGCCGGTTGAAGTGTCACAGCGTGCATGCAGAATGCGCACACACGCTGCGTCTCCGATTATCGACCGCCGATCGACACTTTTAATTTTTCCTCGGAGCCTGCAACATCTTGTTTCACTATGTAACGAACTGAATCAGATCCAGTCCTCTGCACTCCGCTCGGCGACCTGACGCCCTTCCGTCTCACCCCGCCGTTTGGCCCGCGGCAAGGATGTAGCCGGACGTTTGGCGACTGAAGTACGCCGAGAGACCGTGCAGCGACACGACGCTGCGCGTGGCGAAACCCGACAGCGCCGAAATCTTGAGAACCGATGTCGCGGATGGCGCGGCGTTCTCGTCGCCACCAAAGCGCCCGGCTGCCACATTGTAGCCGCTGAAATGTTTGATGCGGCGGTAGACTTTCCCTGTGACCGGATCGCGCGTCACGGCGAGCGACGGGTCCTTGTCCGACTCGTCCTTGCACTTGCTGTCCTTGCTCGGGCAGTAATCGATGTTGAACAACGAATTGTTCGCCGCCTCGAGGTCCGCGAACGTGATCATGACCCACTTCGCCGGATTCGTCGACGGGACGAAACGAACGTGTTTGTCGAAGTCGATGCGGGCGTGACCATGCTTGTCGAGCCACGCCATGACGTTCACCGTCAGGGGAGCTTTCGCACCCTTACAGCTCTTGTGCCATTCCTTGTCGCCATACGACGAGTTGAGATCGCAGAGCGAGCCTGAAGGAAACACGAGCGAGTTGCCCGCGCCAAGATCGTAATAGACGTTGCGCGAAGGGTCGATCGTGATGCTGAAGCGAATCGTGTCCTTCACGCTGAGTTGCGTGGTGGCGCCGCCGCCAGCCGCGAACTGCGTCGACTCCGGCGCCTGGATCGCCGGCGCCATCGAGCTCTCACTACATGCCGCGAGTGCTGCGGCGATCGCGAAGAATGCGATCGTTCTTGCCTGGTTCATTCAAAGCCTCCGTCGGCTCGTGAAATGTTCAGTCGGGGAGCGCAGGTGGGCGCACACACGCTGTAGTTCCGATTATCGGTCCCAGGCGTACGGTTTTATTTTTTGTAACGAAGTGTCGCAGTCGCTAATGTCCACACGGTTTTGTACACACGAATGAAGTTGATTTTGTCCTCCGACGACTCCGTGCGCCTCGAGGTCGTCGAAGGCCCCATGACGATCGAGGCACTGTCCGAGGAGCAGAGTTACTCGCCCTTCCATATGGTGGCGGGTGGGCTCGCGTACTGTACGTTCTCCGTGTTGTACTCGTGGGCGGACAACGCGAAGCTTCCGGCAAACGACCTCGTGATCGAGGTGTCGTGGACCTTCGCCGACGATCCGTATCGCGTCGGCGCGTACGACGTGCGCTTCATCTGGCCGTCGCTGCCGGCGAAACGCGTCGACGCGGCGAAACGCGTTGCGGAATTGTGTACCGTGCACGCGACACTGCAGCATCCGCCGACCATCACCATCAACCCGAAGACTACATGAAAAGCAGGTCCCTCATCGTTAATGCTCCTCGGGATGACCGTGAAGGAAAACGACTCTCGTCATCCCGAGCGAAGCGAGGGACCTGCTTCTGCGCTCGTTCTCCGTGAAGACCGTGCCCGTTGTTCGGTTCACCGTCCGCGGTCAGCCGGCGCCGGCGAGTCTCGGGCGACCCTACACCTGCGTCTACGACGGCATGTGCAAGGTGTGCACGCGCCTCGCGAACAGACTCCGCACCTGGGATCACAACCATCAAATCGAAGTTGTCTCATCGCAGACGCCGGGCGTGATGGCGCGGTTTCCCTGGATTCCCGCGCGGGCGTACGCTGAGGCGCTGCAGCTCGTGGGGCCCGGCGGTCACACATGGCAAGGCGCCGCGGCGGTCGAACAGCTGCTCGACGTGCTGCCCAGGGGTCGATGGATCTCGTGGATATTCAAGATCCCTTATGTCCGTCCGATCGCGGACCGCGTGTACAAGTGGTTCGCCCGCAACCGGTACCGCCTCGGCTGCGGCGACCACTGTCAGTCTCGGCCGCTCGACGTCGAGTTCCGCGACAACTGAGCGCTGAGCTCCGCCGTCCATTTCTCGACGGCTGCGATCTCCTGTGGCCCGAGATCGTCCGACGCCGATTCCACCCCGCTCGATGTTCCGCCGGCCGCTCGCGCCACGTTCTCCGCCAGGCCGACCCACGCATTGCGTTGCAGAAAGTCGCCAATCGTGCGCAGCATCAACTGATCGAACATCGATGCGGGTCGATCATAGACCTGGATCTCGAATCGTACGGCCTCGCCTCGCGGTTCGACGAGCACGCGCACCGCGCCGGCGATGGGGTGGCCCACGAGGGTGAGCATCGTGAGATGCCGCTCGGCAACTTCCGCAACGCGCACCTGAATGTGTCCACGGAGAGGGATCTCGAGCGTCAGCGTTGCGCCCTCTTCCATCGAGCTCGTTTTCGATCTGACGTGCACGACCGGCGGCAGGAGCTCGTCCAGATGTTCTTTCACGAACTCGAATAGCTCGTCCGCGCTCGAGCGTCCACCGACGATGTCGACCCAGTAGCGTTTCCGAGTCAGCACGCCGACGCCGCTCGACGGCAGTTGCTCGGGTTGCTCGTTTGCGAGTCGCGGCAGTCCGTCGGCGAGTTTGGTCGGCGCAACGCCGAAGACGTCGGTGAGCGCGTTGACGGCGCCCGGAGGAATGACATTCCCCTCGGTGAGCATCGCGAGCTGCGCTTCGTTGAACGGCACGTCGACGCCGATGGCGTTCAGCGCGCGAAGACCCCACGACGCAAACAGCTCCGGCAATGGGGCCTGCACCGCCGGCCGATCGGTGATCGCGCGCAACCGCGCGACGAGATCGTTCTGCGACGTGAGCTCCGTCCCCGCGATATCGAGCGTCTGGCAGCGGATATCGTCGCGCTCGATGGCCATCGCAAGCGCACGCGACAGGTCGCCGTGCCAAATGGGCTGAAACTGCTGCTCGCCTGTTCCGATCGTCGGAATGACGGGCAGCGACCGAACCATCTGAAGCAGCCTCGAGATGTGTTCGTCGCCGGGCCCATAAACCGCTCCCGGCCGCAGTACGAGCCCGTCGCGGCTGAAGCCCCGGACGACCTCTTCCGCGACGAACTTCGACTTATGGTATGCGGATTGGCCGCGCTCGGCACCGAGCGACGAGACATAGATGAGCTTTCTGACGCCGGCGCGCTCGGCTTCCATGACGATCCATCGCGTGCCGTCGATGTTGATCCGTTGAAATGTCTTGTCGGGGGGCGTTTCTGCGACGATGCCGGCGACGTGAACAATGACATCGCACCCATCGGCGCTGCGACGAATGGTTTCGTCGTTGCTGACGTCGCCCGCCCAGCCTTCGACGTTGGCGGGCCACCAGGTTTGATCGCGTCCAGCGTTACGGCTCAGCACGCGCACCGAGTGCCCGCGCTTGCTGAGCTCGCGCACGAGTGATTCGCCGATGACTCCGGTTCCACCGGTGACGAGGACTTTCATCTATTTCTCGTTTGAAAAACGGCGTTGATTCGCAGGCTAGATGCCATTGGCGCCACGTGTTACAGCGCGGTCACGTGTGTCGTCTTCGCTGTGCCGGGGCGAGGGAGCTCGGGCCCTCATCCCGTCAAGGTTGCGTCGCCTCATGTCGTCCATCGTCAAACGTTCATTCCTACTCGTCGCGCTTGCTGCTTGCGGCGCCCGCCAGACCGCGACGGTCGCATTCGGCGCCGCCGGTCCATGGAGCGAGGCCTACGGCGACGCGAACAAAAAAGGCATTGAGCTCGCGCTCGACGAAATCAACGCGAGTCGTGAATGGGGGAGCAACCGCAGGCTCGAGATCATGTTCGCCGACGATTCCGGCCGCGGCGACGTCGCGAGCCGGGTTGCACAGGAATTTGTCGACAGTGCGCGCATCGTCGCCGTCGTCGGCCACGTCAATTCCGGCGCGATGGTCTCCGCCGCCCACGTCTACGACAAGCAGCTTGCCGCGGTCGCGACGACGGCAACGTCGCCCGACCTCACCGGTATCTCGCCGTGGACCTTCCGCGTCATTTCCAGCGATTCGGCGAACGGCCTGACCATCGCGCGGTTTGCCGACCGGCTTGGACATCGGCGTGCCGCCGTGCTGTACGAGAACAATCCCTACGGCCGCGGTCTCGCTGAGAGTTTTCGAAAGAGCTTTCGTGGACAGATCATCAGCGTCGATCCCATCGCCGAGGGCGCGAAGCAGAACTTCGACGTGTTCGTCAGCTGGTACAAGCTCCAGCATCCCGACGTCGTGTTCGTCGCCGGGACCGACGCCTCCGGGCTCGAGTTCCTGAAGGAGGCACGGCGCCAGCAATTCACCGCCGATCTCGTCGGCGGCGATGGTTGGCAGACGCTCGCCACCAATCCGCTGGCCGAGGGCATTTACGTTGGCGCGCCGTTCAGTGCCCAGGACAGCCGTCCCGAAGTGCAGGCCTTCGTTGCCGCCTTCAAGCGTAAATACAATAGCATACCCGATGGCAACGCCGCCCTCGCGTACGACGCGACGAAGTTGCTCGCGACCGCCGTCGAGCACGTGGGTGCCGATCGCGCGAAGATTCGCTCGTACCTCGCCGGGTTGCCGACGCCCTACGCCGGCGTGACCGGACCGATCCGCTTTTCTCCAGACGGCGATCCCGTTGGCAAAGGCGTCGTGATGACGCGTGTGCGCCAGGGATCCATGCTCGTGGAGGCGAACCAATGAGACTGCGCATGTCCTCTCAGTTGAATACGATCCGCAGCCGTCTCGCGATGGGCTTCGGTGTGCTCGTCACGCTGCTCGTGATCGCCGGGTTCGTCGGTCGAGGCGCATTGTCGGGAATGTCCACCACCGTCACCGAGACGCTCGCCGAGGTTCAGACCGAGGCTCAGCTGGCGAGCACGTTGTCGGCGAACGTCGCGAAGACCATTGAATCCGGTTCACGGTATCTCGAGACGCGTGACAGCACCGCCGAACGCGCCTTTAGACAATTCGCATGGGCCGCACATGACGTCCAGCGACAGATGAACTCGCTGCCGAATCAAAGTCAGGCCGAAGTGGGAATCATCGCGGGCATCGACAGCAAGCTGTCGGCGATGGAGGTCTCGTATACGCTCGCCCATCGCTTGGCGGACTTGGGCCGGAGCGACGAATCGCGACAGGTCGCGACCAACGCGCGGCGGTCGATCGACGATTTGCTCACCAGCATCGAACGCCTCGGCAGCGTCAAAGCGCGCAAAGTGTCCAACGCGCGACTCCGCATTGCCATCGATGCCGAGAGCCGGGCGCGCTGGTTGTTCGCGCTCATCGGCTTCGCCGTCATCGTTGGCTTGCTCGTCGTGATGTACACCGTCCGCCGCATCGCCGGCCCGCTCGACATCCTCGTGCAGCATGCGCGCCGCCTGAGCGACGGCGACCTCTCGAGCCGCTCCATCGGCCGAATGCCCGGCGAGTTCAGCATTCTCGCACGGTCGATGAATCAGGCCGGTGAGTCGCTGTCGCGTGTCATGTCGGTCGCCGCGCGAACCGCGGAAGAAGTCTCGGGCTCGGCCCACGATCTTGCGTCGGTCACGGAGCAGATCTCGCTGTCGGCGACCCAGATGGCGACCGCGATGACCGAAGTGTCGAAGGGCGCCGACCAACAGGTGCAGCAGCTGCGGAATGTCGACGAGACATTGCAAGCGATCCGCGAAGCCGCCGACGGCGTGAAAGAACGCTCATCGGAGGTGACCGACCTCGCGCGCAGCATTGAAGGAGCGGCCGCGGCAAAGCGGCTCGAGATCGATCGCGCGCTTGGTATCCTCGTCGACGTGAAAACGAGCGTCGAGCACGCGGCCAGCGAGATTCGCGCTCTCGATTGCACGGTGGTCGACATCAACCGATTCGTGGCGACGGTTGGTCAGATCGCCGATCAGACGAACCTGCTCGCCCTGAACGCGGCCATCGAGGCTGCTCGCGCGGGAGACGCCGGCCGAGGGTTCGCGGTCGTCGCCGACGAAGTTCGCAAGCTGGCCGAGCAGTCGCAGCGTGCCGCCGACGACATCGTTCAGATGACCGGCATCGTCACGTCGCGAGTGTCGACGAGCACGCGCGCGATGGAGGCGAGCGCCGGCCGCGTCGGCGAGATCGAGCGTGTGTCGCGCGATATCGACTCGGCGCTGAGCGTGATCACGGACGCCGCGGAGCGGACGCGCGTTGCTGCGGTGGGCGTGACGGGTGCGGCCGAGGCAAACGCGTTTGCGGTGACCAGCGCGGCCTCGAGCCTGGAGTGGATCGCCAAGACGGCCGAGGGACACGCCGCCGCAGCAGAGCAAGTCAACGCGTCGACGCAAGAACAGAGCGCCGCCTGCGAGCAGATGACGTCGGCATCGAACGTATTGTTGGCTGGATCGACTCAGCTGCGGGAGTTGGTGGGCGGCATCAAGGTCTGAACCGGCTGGAACTGCGACCGGAAAGAGCGACTGGGAAGGGCGATTCCAATCGCCGTTTTCGAGTCGCCGCTTCCAATCGCCGTTTGAGTTCGCGCCGTTTGGCGGTTCGCGTAGTTTAGGCTCATGCGAATCGAAACAATCGCCGTTCATTCCGGCCATGCCATCGACCCCGCGACGGCCGCTGTTACTCCTCCGATTCACCTCTCGACGACGTTCGCGCGCGAGGCCGACGGTAGTTACCGAGCCGGTTTCCTCTACTCGCGCTACAACAATCCCAATCGCGCCGCTCTCGAGCAGTGTCTCGCCGAACTCGAGGGCGGCGCCGTCGCATCGGCGTTCTCCTCCGGCTCTGCCGCTACGATGTCGCTGTTGCAGGCCGTTGGCGCGGGCGCACATGTCATCGTCGGGGAGGACGCGTATTTCGGAACCATCAAGCTCGCGCGCGACGTCTTCGGCCCCTGGGGCCTCGAGCTGTCGACGGTCGATCTGACCGCCGCTGCGAACGTCGAGGCGGCGATGCGGCCCAACACGAAGCTCGTCTGGGTGGAAACGCCATCGAATCCGCTGTTGCAGGTCGCCGATATTCGCGCGATCACCGAGATCGCTCATCGACATGGGGCGGTCTGCGCCGTCGACAACACCTGGGGCACGCCGGTTCTCCAACGTCCGTTGGATATCGGCGCCGACGTCTCGATGCACTCGACCACGAAGTACCTCGGCGGCCACAGCGATGTGCTGAGCGGTGCGTTGGTCTTTCGCGAGAACAGCGATCTCGCAGAGCGCGTCAACGCCATTCAGATGACCGGAGGGGCGGTGCCGTCGCCCTTCGACTGCTGGCTGGTCATGCGTGGCATTCGCACGCTGCCGCTGCGCGTGCAGGCGCAGAGCGCGAGCGCGACGGAATTGGCGGCGTTCCTCGCGGCTCATCCGCGCGTGGAGACCGTCCACTATCCGGGGTTGTCCTCACATCCGGCGCACGACGTCGCGAAGTGTCAGATGTCGGCATTTGGCGGAATGCTCTCGGTGCAGGCTGGCGCGGGAAGAGACGACGCGATCGCCATCGCGAGTCGTCTCAAACTTTTCACGCAAGCAACGAGCCTCGGCGGGACCGAGAGCCTCATCGAGCACCGTGCGTCCGTCGAGGGACCAGGAACGCGCGCGCCAGAAAATCTGCTGCGCGTTTCTGTGGGACTCGAACACATCGAGGACCTGAAGGAAGACTTCGACGACGCGCTCCGCGCCTGATGACCGAAGCCGCGCAGAGCCAGCCCAAGGCCGTGCTGCTGCTGAGCGGTGGGCTCGACTCGACGACGCTGCTTGCTATCGCTGTCCGCGAAGGGTTTGACGTCCATGCGATGACCTTTCGCTATGGCCAACGGCACGTGTCCGAGATCGACGCCGCGCGTCGCATCGCTGCCGCGTACCGCGTGCATCAGCACGTGATCGTCGACATCGACCTCCGCACCTTCGGCGGATCAGCGTTGACCAGCGACGTCGAGGTGCCGAAAGACCGCGACGTCAGCGACGCGACCGACGGCGGTATTCCGATCACGTATGTCCCGGCGCGCAACACGATTTTTCTTTCATTCGCTCTCGCGTGGGCCGAGGTGCTCGAGGCCGGCGACATCTTCATCGGGGTGAACGCTCTCGATTATTCCGGCTATCCCGACTGTCGTCCCGAGTACGTCGTGGCATACGAGCGAATGGCGAATCTCGCGACGCGTGGAGGGGTCGAGGGCACGAATCCCATTCGCATTCGCACGCCGCTGATCGATCTGACGAAGGCGCAAATCATCCGCCGCGGTCTCGAGCTCGGCGTCGACTATTCGATGACGCAGAGCTGCTACGACCCCGATTCGTTTGGCGCGGCGTGCGGCCACTGTGACGCCTGCCAGCTCAGGCTACGAGGATTTGCTGAAGCGGGAGTGCGCGATCCGGCTGGCTACCGGGTCGGCGCCGGTTGAAGCATGACGACTGCCGGCTCGGCTTTCGGCTTCGGTGCAGCGCCCGGTCGTCGGTAGGGGCTCCCGGCCTCGCCGCCGAGCCGGCAGCCCGAGCCCAACCACAGCCGCGTATTCAGACGATGTTGATTTTGTAAGACTTGAGTTCAGCCCGACGCGCCCGACCGAGGCGGAGAATACGTTGGCAGTTCCACCCAACGGATCCTCCGCTTGCGCACCACACTTCAGGTGAATGGACGACGGCAAACCGTCGACGCCGCGGCCGATACACCGCTCCTCTGGGTTCTCCGCGAGTCACTCGGGCTCACGGGGACCAAGTTCGGTTGCGGCGTCGGGCAGTGCGGTGCGTGCACCGTCCACATCGATGGCGTTGCCGCGCGATCGTGCCTCACTCCGCTGTCGGCGATCGGCACCCGCGCAATCACCACCATCGAAGGGTTGTCCCCCGACGGCACACACGCCCTGCAGCGCGCCTGGGTCGAGGAAGACGTGCCTCAATGCGGTTACTGCCAGGCGGGGCAACTCATGAGTGCCGCGGCGCTCCTGGCGAAAACGCCGTCGCCGGACGACACACAGATCGATGCGGCCATGCGCGGGAACCTCTGTCGGTGCGGCACCTATCAGCGCATTCGCGCGGCGATCCACCGCGCCGCGTCGTCGGGGGTTCGCCGATGATCGATCGAAGAACTTTTATTCGAGTTGGTGGAAGCGCCGGCGGCGCGCTCGCCGTTGGCGTCCTGCTGCGTCGCGACCTCGGTGCGCTCGTTCGTTCTCCGGCACCCGGCGGGACGCTATCAGCATTCATTGAAGTTGCCGCGGACGGCATGATCCGGATCGTGGCGAAGAACCCCGAAATTGGCTCTGGCGTGAAAACGTCCCTGCCCATGCTCATCGCCGAGGAGCTCGACGTCGACTGGTCCTCGGTGCGAGTCGTTCAGGCCGACTACGCCGCGGCCTACGGCGATCAGTTCACCGGAGGCAGCACGGCGATCTCCGACAACTGGCTTCCGCTCCGGCGTGCCGGCGCGACCGCTCGGCATTTGCTCGTTGCGGCAGCGGCGAACCGCTGGTCCGTCGACCCCGGAACGTGCGAGACATCGCGCGGGACGGTCATCCACACGCTGACGCGGCGACGATTGAGCTACGGCGTACTGGCGGCGGATGCGGCGAAGCTCCAAGCACCGCGCACGGTCGATCTCAAACCGGCGAGCGCGTTCCGCGTCATCGGTCGCCGCACGCGTGTCGCCGACACGCCGGACATCGTCACCGGCCGAACGAAGTATGGTTTGGACGCGGCGGTGCCGAACATGCTGATCGCGTGTATTGTGCGTCCACCGTTTGGCTCACGTGTCGCGACCGTGGACGACAGCGCGGCACTCGCGGTCCCGGGGGTCGAACAGGTCGTGCGCATGCGGCACGACGGCGCACCGCTCGCGCGCCTCGAGGGCGTCGCGATCCTCGCCAACAGTACGTGGGCGGCGATGCAGGGTCGCGCGGCGCTACGCGTGACATGGGAGCGGGCGGGGAACGATATCAACAGTTCGTCGGCCCTCGATACGGCGTTCGCAGACGCGCTCGCCCGACCAGGGACCGTGATTCGCTCGGACGGCGACGCCGACGCCGCGTTGCGGTCATCCTCGGCCATCATCGATGCGACGTACGAGCTGCCGTTTCTCGCCCACGTCCCGATGGAGCCCGGGCACTACCTCGCCGATGTCCGTGCCGATCGCGCAGAGCTCTGGGGGTCCACCCAGGTCCCCGAAAACGTCGCGGACCGCGCCCGGGAGATCACCAAGCTTCCGGCGAGCGCAATCACAGTTCACTTATCGCGCTCCGGAGGCGGCTTCGGCCGGCGCCTCATGGATGATTATGCCGCCGAGGCGATCTACCTTTCGCATTCTGTAAAGCGGCCGGTCAAGGTCGTCTGGACCCGTGAGGACGACGTCCGCCACGACTTCTACCGGCCGGCCGGACGGCACCGTCTGCAGGCCGCGCTCGAACCGGGTGGCAGTGTTGCGGCGTGGCGGCATCAGCTGGTCAACACCTCGCGATACGAATTTGCTAAAAACGGTCAGCCGCCCGCGAACTCGGAGATCTACGCCGACGATTTTCCCGTGGGCTGCCTCGCCAACGTGCGACTGGAGTACACGTCCGTACCGTGCGCAATTCCAACCGGCGCGTGGCGCTCGACGCTGCATTCGGCAAACGCCTTCGCGGTCGAATCCTTCATCGACGAGCTGGCGCACGCCGCACGGCGCGATCCTGTCGAGTTCCGACTTTCGCTCCTCGGCGCGCCGCGGGCGTTGCCTTACAAGGGCCATGGCGGCCCGCTGTTCGACACCGGTCGTCTCGCCGCCGTCATCCGCCTCGCCGCGAAAAACGCGGGTTGGCCGAATGCAACGGCGCCGGGTCGCGCACTCGGATTTGCGGCGCATTTCACGTTCGGCAGCTATGCCGCCGAGGTGGCCGAGGTCTCGGTCGACCGCGGTTCGATCAAGGTCCATCGCGTCGTCGTGGCGATCGACTGCGGAACGGTCGTCAATCCCCTGGGCGCGGAGGCGCAGGTGCAGGGCGGCATTCTCGACGGCTTGAGCGCCGCGTTGTACGGCGAGGTCACGGTCATCGACGGGGAGCCAACGCAGCGCGGTTTTGGCGAATATCGTTTGCTCCGCATGGGTGAAGCGCCGCCGATCAGCGTTGCATTCGTGCCGAGCAGCGAATCTCCGCGCGGGCTTGGTGAGCCTCCGCTGCCTCCGATCGCGCCGGCAGTGGCGAACGCAATCTTCACTCTGACCGGCCAGCGGTTGCGTCGAGCGCCTCTGCAGTCGACGCTCGAGCGGTTGGCGGGCCGCTAGGAGCAGGGTCGAGGGTCGAGGGTCGAGGGTCGAGGGTTGCTCGGCGTCGTTTGTCTGTTGCGCCGTTCGGCTGTTCGCGCCGTTCGGCTGTCCGCGCCGTTCGGCTGTCCGCGCCGTTCGGCTGTCCGCGCCGTTACCCTCGACCCTCGGTCTCGGTCTTCGGTCCTTACCTTTGCCGTATGTACTCGGTGCGGGAGATCTTCTATACCCTGCAGGGCGAGGGCTTTCATGCCGGTCGTCCTGCGGTGTTCTGCCGCTTCGCCGGATGCAATCTGTGGACGGGTCGCGAGTCCGATCGCGCGGCGGCGATTTGCGATTTCTGTGATACGGACTTCGTCGGCATCGGCCCCGATGGTGGAAAGTTCGCGACCGCTGATGCGCTCGCCGATGCGGTCGCGACTCGGTGGCCCGCGAGCGACGCAGGAGAGCGATTCGTCGTGTGCACGGGTGGCGAACCACTCCTTCAGCTCGATGGCGCGGCAGTCGACGCACTGCACGCACGGGGATTCGAGATCGCTATCGAGACCAACGGCACACAGGAGCCGCCGCCGGGCATCGATTGGATTTGCGTCAGCCCGAAAGCGCGGGCCGAGCTCGTTCTGCGCAGCGGCAACGAGCTGAAGCTCGTTTACCCGCAGCCCAATCTCGATCCCGCTGCGTTCGAGTCGCTCGCGTTCGAGCATTTCTCGTTGCAGCCGATGGACGGCGCTCGCGCGGCGGAGAACACGAGAGCCGCGCTCGAGTACTGCCTCGCGCATCCTCGATGGCGGCTCAGCCTTCAGACTCACAAGCTGTTGGGCATCCGCTGATCAGTCCGTCAGTTAACCGCCGTTTGGCGCGGTCGAGCAAACGTCTGGTTGAGAATTACCTGGACCATGTGACGTCAAACACCGTTGCGGCCGATACTCACTGACATTGTTGACCCTGTTCTCCGGGCACGGTAGACTTTGCCGCGAGCCCCGGACTCATCTGGGACTTCAATTGGTATCTGCTGATGGCTTCTCTTTTGTCGACACATCGCTCTCGACACGCGATCGTGCTTTGCACGTTCGTGTGCATCGGCGCGCCGATGAGCGCGGCGAGCAGCCAATCGGCAAAGCCGTTCGCCGCGTACAGCGACGCCGCGCAATCCTTGCGCGATTCGATCGTGCATATGGCGAAGGCGCAGGTCGGGACGCGGTATCGAATCGGTGGCACTGAGCCCGAGAAGGGTTTCGATTGCAGCGGATTGGTGAAGTACGTGATGGCGGCGCTGAACCTTTCGCTGCCGCGGACCGCGAAGCAACAAGCGAAGGAAGGTTTAGCAGTTACTAAAGACACGAGCCGCCTGTTGCCCGGCGATTTGCTCACGTTCGGCAAGACGAAAAAGAGCAGCGTGAGCCACGTCGGCATCTACATCGGTGAGGGTCGATACATTCACGCGAGCAGCGTGGCGGGGAAAGTCATCGAGAGTAAGATCGACCGCCCCGCGTCGCCGCTGATCAAGATGTGGCGTGGCGCGCGCCGCGTTGTGACGCTGGATGACAGCGTCGCGGTCGCGGCTCCGACGACGATCGGCAAAGGCAGCTGATCAACGCCGAAGGCGCAACGCCGAACACGCAACGAAAAAACAACGCCGCACACCGCACGCACATGCCGGCCCCTCGCTCTCCTTGGCGAGGGGCCGCATGTTTTTCGCGAACTTTCTCTCGGAGCTCGCGATGCTCTCCTCGGTCCGCCGTGCGCTCGCCGTCGTTGCCTCCCTCTCGCTTCCACTCGCCGCTCAGGATACCGCCCGCGTCACCGCAATCAGGGCGGGCCGGCTGATCGACCCCGAAACGGGCACCGCGCAATCGAATCAGATCATCCTCGTGCAGCGCGGCCGCTTCACCGCCGTCGGGCCGACCGTCGCCATTCCAGCGGGCGCGGACGTCATCGACCTGTCGTCGTTGACCGTGCTGCCGGGCCTCGTCGATGCGCACAACCACCTCGCCCTGACGTACAAGGAGGTCCCCGAGCGAAACATCTACTACCTGACCTACGTGATGGACCCGACGCGCTCCGCGCGATCCAGGCGGTGTCGAACGGGATCCAGATGCTGTCGTCGGGCTTCACGATTGTTAGAGATCTCGGAAACAACGGCAACTACGCCGACATCGCCCTTCGCCAGGGAATCGAGCAGGGTTGGGTGCCTGGGCCGACGCTCATTCCGTCCGGGCTCATCATCGGTGGACTGGGCGGACAGTTTTCGCCAACGCCGGAGATGGCCGTCGACAAGAAGCTCGTCTATCCCGAGTATCTCGAGGCCGACACACCCGACGAGATCATCAAGGCGGTGCGCCAGAACGCGCTGTTCGGCGCGCGCGTGATCAAGATCTGCGTCGACTGCAAGCCGTGGGGCTATTCGGTCGACGACATGAAGCTCTTCGTGCGCGAGGCAGCCAAAGCAAATCTCAAGGTCGCCGGACACGTGCAGACCGTCGACGGAGCACGCCGCGCCATCGAGGCCGGCATCTGGTCGATCGAACACGACAACGGGATGACCGATTCGATCCACAAGGAGATGGCGCGAAAAGGAATCTTCCGAGCCGGGACGGAGACGCCAATCTCACTCACCGGCCATACGAATCAGCGGCGCTATGACCGGACCGTCGAAATGCTGCGCAACGCGTGGGAGAACAAAGTGCCGCTCACCTTCTCGACGGACGCCGATTACTACGTGCCCGGCAAAACGCGCGGCGAGGTGGCGATCGAATTCATCGAGACGTGGAAAGCGGCGAAGATTCCGCCCGCCGACATTCTGCGCGCGATGACGACGAACGGCTATAAGGTGACGGAGCTCGAGCGCACGCGTGGCCCGATCAAGCCGACGCTCTGGGCGGACCTCATCGCCGTCAGCGGCGATCCGCTGCAGAACATCGACGCGCTCCGGAACGTCCGCTTCGTTATGAAAAATGGAATGGTCTTCAAGAAAGATGGCGTCGTGATGCCGGAGGCATTTTTCCACGGTGGGCCAGTCAACGGGTACAACGCCCGGTGATGGGTTTGCCGGCGCGTTCGACGTCGCGCGTTATCGCGGTGCCTTCCGCTTCCCGAGTGCGCCGGCGCTGTCCACGCGCGCGCCAGTCCGCGGAAAATCCAACGCGCTCAACGAATCAACCAACACCGTCGCCCGCCGCGTCGAATCGGCAACCAGCACGCCCGGCCATACCTGCATGGTCGGACGCAACTCGGCCTGCGAGACATGCTGCGCGGAATCCACGGTCGCGCAGGCCACCGCGCCACGGTTCGTCGGCTCGCGCAGCTTGAATGGACCGTACGTCAGCAGATTCCCAAGCGAGTAGAACACCAGCCGGTCATCGCGCCACTCCGCGGCGCGCATCACGTGCGGGCCGTGGCCAATCACCATCGTGGCGCCCCCCGCGAAGGCCGCTGACGCGAACGCCACCGGATTGCCCCGGCGCATCTTTAGAAAAACCTCATCGACGTTCCGCGTCCGCTGCGCGCCGGGCCCCTCGGCGCCGAGATGCATCGTGACGAGCACCGTGCCATAGCGGGCCGCTGCGCGCGCGACGTGGCGGCGCACCGCCGTCAGATCCCTCGCATCGGGCGTTGCCGTATCGGTATGGAAGCCGAGGACGGCGATCGTGTCCCCCCACGGCAGCGGGACCGCCGTTGCGATCGTATCGCCGCCGGTGACGTAAATGCCCGCGGCTTGCAGGTATGCAATCGTCGTGTCGCGTCCCGCGTCGCCGGCGTCGCGCGAATGATTGTTCGCGATGTTGCCGATGACGACCACGTTGCTGTCCACCAGCCGGCGCAGGGCCGATGCCGCGTCGCGTGGCTGGCGAAACGCAAAGCAGCTCGTCGACTTCGGTCCACACTTCCGCGGCGCTGGTCCCTGTCCGATCGCACCCTCGACGTTCAGCAGCACGACGTCCGCGCCGACGAGAAATGGCCGGAGCGCCTGGGTGAGGCTATCGGGGTCCGCCCGCAGCCCATACACGCGCCACAGCGAATCGGCCGCCACGCGCGCCCACGCCGGATCGAGATTGGTGCCCAGCGTGACGTCACCGCCCGCGCACAGGCGGAATGGCTGCGAGAGCTGCGGGGTGAGGCGCGCGCGGGTGTCCGACCGCCGCTCCGTTTGCGCCGAACCGTCGGCCGTCGCGCCGACGAACCCGAGGAGCGCAAATGCTAATGAGCGAACTCTCACGGACGGCCGATGAACACCTGGCCGCGTCCGTTATGGCCCCAGCACGAGTACTGATTCACGATCGTCGATTGAACGGCCAGCGCCTGCGAGTTCTGATACAACATCTGCTGCGAGGCGGTTTGCTGGTTCGGCACCGGCGGCGTGTACGGCAACGGTGGCGTCACGGCAACGCTTGGCTGAACGACGACTGGTTGCACGACGGCCGGCTGACCGGTCGCCACGGTCGGCGCGACGACATAGTTCGCGACGCTGCACGTTCGCACGATGCGCTCATAGCCGCGTCCGAAATCGGCGAAAACGCGTCCATCAGGTAAGACGACGATCGGCAGGTTGCTGTAGAAGGGCATTCCGGACGGAAACGACGGATGACCAAACCCACCGCCCGGGACGACGATCACCGGCGGGGGTGGTGCAATCGCAGCGACGGTCGGATGTGCCGCCCCGCCGCCGCGCGCGGGCGCGGCGTGAACCGTTTGGGCCGTCAGTGGAGCGGCGACGATCGAGCTGGCGAGCGCAACTGCTAGGAGACGCATGGATACTTCGCTGGAAATCGTACTGAGATATACCCCAAAGTGCGTCGTGCGGACCAGACGACAAAAGAGGCCGCGATGTACCAAGCTATCAGCCATTCAGCTATCACCTAAAGCTATCAGCTGAGCCGAGCTAAGCTGATAGCTGCGGCTGATAGCTGCGGCTGATAGCTGATAGCTGATAGTTGATAGCTGGATGAGGAAGTCAACCTATTTCCCGTTCGCATTGTCTTACGCTGTGAAACCCTGGCCGAATTGTGGCCGTCAGGGTGTTCGCTTGTGGGACGATGAATCCCATGGACGAGCAGGAACGAAAAAAACGCAGCAGCACAATACGGCATAACTCATTGCAATAACGTGCGTTAATCGGTGATTGAGTTCGGCATGGTCCTTCCTAACGCAATCAGTCGGTATTAGGTCCATTCCCGCCCAATTTGCCATTCTCGCACGAGACGCTACCGTGGATATCAAGCGCGAGCCCCCCAAAAAAACCAAAAAGTTCATCGGCATCGGCCTTGGGCTGATCGCCATCGTATCCGTCTCGGTCGCAATCAATCGGCTGAAGCCGGCGGCGCCGCCGGTCGAACGCGGAACCCTCTGGTTCGACACCGTCAAGCGCGGCGAGATGAAGCGCGAGGTGAACGCGCCTGGCACCCTCGTCAATGAGGATGTTCGCAACGTGACCGCGTTGATCAGCGGCCGCGTCGAAGCCCTGCCCGTCAAACCCGGCATTCCGGTCACGACGTCGACGGTGCTCGTCGTCATGAGCAGCCCTGACGAAGAGATCAAGGCACTGCAGTACGAGCAGCAGCTGAATCAGGCGGTCGGGCAGCTGGCCAGCCTCAAGACGCAGCTCTACCAGGGGCTTCTGTCTCAGCGCAGCAGCATCGCCACTGTTCGCACGGCGTACAATGACGCCAACCGCAACGTCGCCGTGCAGGACTCGCTCCTGAAGAAGCAGCTCGTAGCGATCAATGACGTGGCGCTGGCGCGCGATCGTGCGCAGCAGTACAAACAGCAACTCGACATCGAGGAGAATCGGCTCAAGGAGCTCGAGGCCTCGCAGCAGAATCAGCTCGACCTGCAGCAGCAGACGATCGACAATCTCAAGCGAATTCTCGAGGACCAGCGCCGCCGCATCGCCTCGATGCGCGTGACCGCACCCGAGGCAGGACAGCTTCAGAGTCTTGGTAACCCGCCACTCGAATTGGGCCAGTACATCAACGCCGGCGGCACGTTGGCCCGCATCGTTCAGCCGGGTCGTCTCAAGGCCGTGTTGCGCGTTCCTGAGAATCAGGCCAAGGATGTGGGCCCTGGGCTCCGCGCCACGATCGACCTGCACAACAACAACATCGTGAAGGGCCACGTCACCCGAACCGATCCGTCGTCGGTGCAAGGCACCGTCACGGTCGAAGTCGCGATCGACGACTCGCTGCCCACGGGAACGCGCTCGGACCTCGCCGTCGACGGCACGATCGAGATCGAGCGTCTGCCAAACGTGCTCTTCATCGGCCGCCCCGGCTTCGGCCAGGCCGAGAGCTCGGTCGGAATCTTCAAGGTCAACAAGAACAAGGGTGAGGCGGAGCGGGTGACCGTCCTCTTGGGTCGTGCTTCGGTCAACACGATCGAGGTCAAAGGCGGGCTGCAGGTCGGCGATAGCGTGATCATCTCCGACATGTCGCAGTTCGATGCAACTAATCGCGTACGAATCAAGTAGGGCCTGTTGGCTACTGGCTGCTGAATTGTCAGCGGTCGCGAGATGCCACCAGGAGTAGCCCGCGCAACCAGTAGCTAGCCAGCAGTCGTTCGTCTCCCAGCCAACAACCCCTAGCCCCGAGCCCCCTCATGGCCACCGAGTCAACATCGTCGTCACCGGCAGGCTTCTCCGCCAGCGCGGGGAACAATCAGCCGCTGATCCGCCTCTCCGGGATCAAGAAGGTCTTCTACACCGACGAGGTGGAGACCCACGCGCTCCAGGACATCCACGTCGAAGTCCAACCAGGCGAGTATGTCGCGATGGAAGGACCTTCCGGCTGCGGAAAAACGACGCTGCTGTCAATCCTTGGTCTTCTCGACACGCCCACCGACGGTGAGTACACACTCGCCGGCGAGCCCGTGGCTCAGCTCACGCCCTCGCAGCGCGCCCGCATCCGCAACCGCCAGATCGGATTCATCTTCCAGGCGTTCAACCTGATCGGCGATCTGACGGTCTACGAGAACGTCGAGCTTCCGCTCACGTACCGCGGCATGTCGGCGGCCGAGCGCAAGCAGCGCGTGACGGACGCCCTCGAGCGCGTCGGCATGAGCCACCGCATGAAGCACTATCCCGCGCAACTCTCCGGCGGTCAGCAGCAGCGCGTCGCCGTTGCTCGCGCCGTGGCCGGTGATCCTCTCATCCTTCTCGCCGACGAGCCGACGGGTAACCTCGACTCCACGAACGGCGAGGCCGTGATGGAACTGCTCCGCGAGTTGCACCGCGGTGGCGCCACGATCTGCATGGTTACGCACGATCCCCGCTACGCCGCGCACGCCGATCGTTCGATCCACCTCTTCGACGGCCGCGTTGTCGAAGAGCAGCGCCGCACCGAGAAGGTCACGGTCTAAGCAGACGATGGGGGAAGCGGGGAGCGGGAAGCATCGCTCTTCGCCTCTCTGACCCGCTTCCCCTGTTCTGCCTCGCCGCTTCCCGCTCTTTCTCCGACCAGTATCGCGTTGATGTGCGGGGTCGCAATTTCGACCCTGGGCCGCAGGCTTGTCTCACTGGCCGCAGGCCGTACGCCGAACGCCGAGCGCCGAACTATGGACACGCTGATTCGCGACATCCAGTTCGCCATTCGAAGTCTCGCGAAGTCGAAGCTGTTCACACTGGTCGCCGTGTTGTCGCTCGCCCTCGGGATCGGCGCGAACGTCACGGTATTCAGCGTCGTCAACTCGCTGGCGTTCAAGCCGCTGCCCTACACCGATCCCGACCGACTCGTCGACGTCTCCGAGTGGAGCGCGACGAAACTCTGCGAGGGCTGCGGCGTCGGCACATCGTTCGACACGTTCCTCGACTGGCGCGCGACTGCGCGGTCGTTCAGTGGCATGGGCGCGTACATCGAGCGTCCTTTTTCCGTCTCGGGAACGGAGACCGCCGAGCGAGTCGGCGGCGCGCTGGTCTCCGCCGAGACGTTCGAGATCCTCGGCAAGCATCCGGCGCTCGGGCGTGGCTTTGTCGCCGACGACGACAAGATTGGCGCCCCGCCCGCAGTCCTCCTCAGCGACGGGTTGTGGCGCAGACGGTATGGCGCCGACCAACGAATCGTCGGACAAACGATCCGCGTGAACGGACTTGCACACGTGGTGATCGGCGTGATGCCGCCGAATTTCAACTTTCCTGAATTCGCTCAGCTCTGGTTGCCTTTCGTCCCGAACGCGGCGGGCACGCCGCGCGGCCAGCGCGATTTTGCTGTCGTCGCCCGGCTCGCGACTGGGGCGTCGATGGGGCAAGCCGACGCGGAAATGGCTGTCATTGCCAAGGGCATCGAGTCGCGTTTTCCCGACGTCCAGAAAGAATGGACGGCTCGAGTGACCTCGTTCCGTTCGTCATTCGAGGCGATGCCGCCGTCGATGTTCGCGGCGATGCTCGGCGCGGTCGGGTTCGTGCTGCTGATCGTCTGCGCGAATCTCGCCGGACTTGTCCTGGCGCGCGGCACCGGCCGGCAACGCGAGATCGCGATCCGGCTCGCGCTCGGCGCAACGCGTCGACAGATCGTCCGACACCTGCTGACGGAGAGTCTCATCCTTTCGTGCGCCGGTGGCGCGCTTGCGCTGCTGCTCGCCGTGTGGGGCGTTGACGCCGCCGTCAAAGCCATCGGTACGCAGGCTCCGTTCTACATCGATTTTTCGCTGGATCGGACGGCGCTCGCGTTCTGTGTCGGCGTCTCGATTTTCACCGGCGTGTTGTTTGGATTGTTTCCGGCACTTCGAGCGTCGGCGCCGGATGTTCACAGTACTCTAAAGGAAGTGAGCACGACCGTGCGGCGCAGCCATGCTCGTGGCCTGCTGGTCATCGGTGAGTTGGCGTTGGCGATGATCCTTCTGGCGGGTGCGGGAATCCTCATGAAGAGTTTTCTTCGCATCAGCCGGCCTGACGACGGCTACGATGACCGTCAGTTGCTGACGGGGAACTTCGAGTTTCTCGACGCGAAGTACGCCGACCGAAACACGATTCGAACGACGGTGGAAGCTTTGTTGGCTCGCGTCGCCCAGATCCCCGCCGTGGCCGGCGCCGCGACGCAACGCTCCGAGTTCATCGCCGGCTTTGGACGAGAGGATCGGGGTATTCGCGTCGCCGGTCTGGCGGCGGTGCCTGACGGCGTGTCACCGCGCTTTTATCACGTGGTGAGCCCGGACTATTTCGCGACGGTGCGCCTGCCGATCATCAGCGGTCGCGGCTTCACGAACGACGACCGTCTTGGGTCGCCGCGGGTCGTGCTGATCAACAAGCAGATGGCCGAGACGTTGTGGCCGGGCGTTTCGCCACTCGGGAAGCAGATCAAGTTGGGCGCCGCCGACTCGCTGCCATGGGTGAGCGTGATCGGGGTCGTCGGCAATGTGATTTCGCGCGGCCGCGCTCCAAACTACGCGTACGTGCCGACAAGCCAGGAGCCGGGCGATCGAGCAACACTCCTCGTTCGCGCCAAGGACGACCGGCCGCTCGAGCTCATTCCCGCGGTGTTGTCGGCGGTGCGCGCCGTCGATCCCGACCTGCCGCTGCTCGGCTTGCAGACCGTCGCCCAGCAACGACGCGCGAATTATTGGCCCTATGAGATGTACTCACTCGCGATGGGCATATTCGCGGTGTTTGCGATTCTGTTGGCCGCCGTGGGCCTGTATGGGGTCATTGCGTACAACATGGCGCAACGCACGCGGGAGATTGGCGTTCGCATCGCTATTGGCGCCGAAGCCAAACACATCGTGGCCCTCGTCGCCAGGGACGGCGGACGGTTGGTCGTCCTCGGAATCGTTCTGGGCATAGGTGGTTCCGCGTTGCTGCTCCGAGCGCTGGGCGCGATGCTCTTCGGAGCCAGTCCAATCGACATTCCCATTTTTGCGGCCGTGTCCGTTCTGTTAGCGGCAGTCGCGTTTGCCGCGATCTGGGCGCCGGCACTCCGCGCGGCGCGGGTCAGCCCGCTCGAAGCGCTGCGGGCAGAATGACGATCAAGAAGCCGGTCCCTCGGGCCCGGCGCGCCTGTCGGGATGACAGGATTTCTTTGTCATCCCGAGAGCAGCGAGGGATCTGCTTTTACGCCGTACGCCTCACGCCGCACGTGTACCGAGGGTTAACTTAGGAGTCACTATGTCATTCTTCTCTTCCGCTCCGAAGGCGGCCCCGCGCGATGCCGTCGCCGCGCCGATCGTCGGACCCCTGATCTCGATGCGCAACATCGAGAAGGTGTTCGAGACTGCCGCCGGACGCTCGTACGTGCTGCGTCGAATCACCGGCGACATTCAGTCCGGCGAATTCGTGTCGATCATGGGCCCGTCGGGCGCTGGCAAATCGACGCTGCTCGCCATCCTCGGCATGCTCGATAGCGTGTGGACCGGCGAGTACTACTTCCTCGGCCACCCGGTTCACGCGATGAGCCACAAGCAGCGGGTTGCGCTGAACAAGGAGCACATCGGATTCGTGTTCCAGCAGTATCACCTGATCGACGATCTCACCGTCGCCGAGAATCTCGACATTCCGTTGTCGTACAGGAACGTCAAGAAGTCGGAGCGCGAGGCAATCGTCGCCGACACGCTCGACCGGTTCGGCATGGTCGGCAAGAAGGATCTTTACCCGCGGCAGCTGTCGGGCGGACAACAGCAGCTCGTCGGCGTCGCGCGCGCCGTGATCGCGAAGCCGAAGCTCATTCTCGCGGACGAGCCCACCGGCAACCTGCACTCGAGTCAGGGGCGCGAGATCATGGAGCTATTCAAGAAGTTGAATGATCACGGAACCACGATCATCCAGGTCACACACTCGGAAGAGAATGCGAAGTACGGCAACCGCATCATCGAGTTGAAGGACGGCTGGATTACGGGGCAGGAAGGGGCGGTGCGGTAGAGTTGTCATCCCAAGGAGCGCAGCGACTGGGATCTATTGTGTTGGTCGCGTAGCGTATCAGGCGAAAACAATCAGAGCCCGATCGGCAGCTGCCGATCGGGTTCGTTCGTTCTTGGGACGAGTGGTCCCACATTCGGCCATATCGAAGCTCTGAAGACTGGCGCTTCGCGAGCGGAAGTCGTTGCGAGCAACCGCCTTGGGACCTGACCACCCTCGGCACGCGTCTTCCTAACGCAGTGATGCGACTCGGCCTTCTCTCGCCTCGCATCCGATGGAGCACCTCCTCCAAGATCTGCGGTACGGCGTTCGCCAACTCGCCCGCGCGCCGCTGTTCTCATCGCTCGCCATTGCGACGCTCGCCGTCGGCATCGGGCTCAATACAACGCTTTTTGCGCTGATCAATTCGGTCGTCCTACGACCAATGCCCGGAGTGCAAGCGGACCAGCGCCTGGTCTGGATCGCGTCGACGAGTGTGAGCAGCGGATTTGCGATGCCGCTCTCCTATCCCGACTTCAGCGATTACCGTGATTCGTCGGGCGTCTTCAGCGAGGCAGCCGCCGCAGGCAACGCGGAATTCGCGCTGGGCGGGGAGGGCGAGCCCGTTCGTGTTCGCGGCGAAATCGTCAGCGGCAACTACTTCTCGCTGCTCGGCGTTCGCATGGCGGCGGGCCGCGGCTTCGTCGCCGATGAAGATCGCGTCGGGAATCCGATGCAGGTCGCGGTCATCGGCCACCGTCTGTGGCAGGAGCGATTCTCCGGCCTTGCCAGTGCCGTTGGCCGGTCTCTGGCGATCGACGGTGCGTCGTTCGTTGTCGTTGGGGTCGCGCCCGAAGGCTTCAACGGCCTCACACACGGACCGCGACGCGATATCTGGCTGCCGATGGCAAGCCAGCCGCGAGCCCAACCGCAGTTTCCGAGCATGCTGGCCGAGCGTGGCAGCATCTGGCTGTCGGCGATTGGCAAGCTACGTCCGGGCGTGACGGTGCAGCAGGCAACCGCCCGACTCGCGGTGGTGGCGAAGCGAATCGCGGCCGCCGATACGACGAAGGCGCCCGGGTACTCTGCCGCGGCAGTCAGCATGCGAGGCGGCATGAGCCCACACGACATGAACGACGTGGCGCCGGTAACGCTCCTCGCCAGCGGCGCCACGCTTTTGATTTTTCTCATCTGCTGCGCGAACGTCAGCAACATGTTGTTGGCCCGAGCGGTGGCGCGCCGTCGCGAGATCGGCGTGCGGCTGTCGCTCGGCGCGGGCCGTGGCCGATTGCTTCGGCAACTGCTGACCGAGAGCTTGATGCTCGCGACGATTGCCGGCGCGGTTGGTGTGCTACTCGCGCTGTGGGCCAGCGGGATTCTGACATCGATCATTCCTGCGTCGCTCGACGCGTCGCTCGAGCGAAACACGATTGTCTTCTCGGTCGTGGCAGCGGTTGTCACGGGAATCACGTTTGGCACACTGCCGGCGCTGCACGCGACGCGGGCGAATGTCGTCGACGCGCTGAAAGAGGCAACGATTGGATTCGATCGCCGTCGCTCGCGCCTTCAGCAGAACTTTGTGGTGGCGCAGGTCGCGCTGAGCCTCGTCCTGCTCGTCAGCGCGGGAGCTTTCCTTGGCCAACTCGTTCGATCGAGTCGCGTGGATCTCGGTTTCGACGCGTCGTCGCGAGTGCTTGCGGCCTCGTTCGATCTTGGATTGCAGGGGTACACGCCGGAGCGAGCGGCGTCGTTCGTGACAACGATCCAGCAACGTGTCGCCGGGCTCCCTGGAGTGACCGTTGTCAGTGCCACGAATAGCGTTCCACTCGGCGAGCGCACATTCGGCGCCGACATCGCGCTCGACGCGGCGTCGACCGGCGCGCCGCGCTTCGGCGAGGACGCGGGCTTCGAGGTCTACGACGACGTCGTACGTCCGGCGTTTTTCCGTGCGATCGACCTGCCGCTGCTTCGCGGGCGTGATTTCACGACGAGCGATGTCGTCGGATCGCCGGGTGTCGCGATCGTGAGCGAGGACTTTGCGCGCCGCGCGTGGCCCGGTGACGATGCGCTTGGCAAACGCGTGAGCGTCACCGGCAAACGAGGACCATACCTCACGGTGATCGGCGTTGTTCGCGAGGCTGCGCTCTTCGGCATTGGCGACCGCCGGCGAGCGATCGTGTATCGATCGCAGCTACAGGTCCCGCGTGCGCGCGACCTCGCGCTCCTCGTTCGAACGACGGGCGACGCTGCCACGTTGAGCCGGGCCGTCCGCGCCGAGTTCCGCCAGCTCGACCCGACCCTGCCGGTCCACGCGCTGCAGACACTCGGACAGTATCGGCGCGACCGGTTGGCCGAGCCGGCGCTCGCTTCAATCTTGTTGGCGATCGTGGGCGCCCTCGCGTTGGTGCTCGCCTCTGTCGGCGTCTACGCGGTGATCGCGTTCTCGGTTGGCCAGCGCACGCGAGAGATCGGCGTGCGGGTCGCGCTCGGCGCGGCGCGTCGCGACGTGGTGCACATGTTCGTTCGCGAGGGCGCGCGACTGACCGGCGTGGGCGTGATCGTGGGATTGGTGCTGTCCGCGGGTGTGGTGCAGGTGCTGTCGTCGCTGTTTCTTGGGGTTTCACCCCTGGATTTCGCGATCTTCGCGGCAATCGCGCTGGTTTTGACGGCTGTCGGAATGATCGCGAGCTGGATTCCCGCCCGGCGCGGGGCGCGGATCGACCCCGTCGCCGCTCTTCGGTCCGAATGACAACGCAAGAGCGGGTCCCTCGCTGCGCTCGGGATGACACTTTTGTCATTCCGACAGGAGCGCTGCGACCGAGGGACCTGTTTTCACGCCTGGTGAATGTATGGACACAATAATTCACGATCTCAAATACGCTCTCCGGCAGCTCGGGCGCTCTCCGGCGTTCACGGCCGTCGCGGCGCTCACGCTGGCCGTTGGGATTGGTGCCAACACAGCGTTGTTCGCCCTCGTCGAGGCGATCTTCGTCCGCCCGTTGCCGGGCGTTCGGGGCGGCGCGGGGCTGGTTTGGATCTCGCCGTACTCGAAGCGCAGTGGCCACGCACTGCAGCTCTCCTATCCCGACTTTCGAGACTTCCGCGACTCGTCCGGCGTCTTCGCCGGTGCCGCGGCGTTCGGAAACTCTGATCTCTCGTTGTCGGCCGGCGGACAGCCGGTTCGCGTTCGCGGCGCCATCGTCGACGGGAATTACTTCGACGTGCTCGGCGTGCGGATGGCAAAAGGCCGAGGGTTCTCCGTTGAGGAGAGTCGTACGCCGAACACCCACGCCGTCGCGATCGTCAGCTATCGGATGTGGCAGGAGCGACTGGGCGCCGACGTGTCCGTGGTCGGCCGCAAGATCACCGTGAACGGGCTGGCATTCACGGTTGTCGGCGTCGCACCCGAGCGATTCAACGGCGTCGAGCACGAGGAGCTGATCGAGATCTACGTCCCGATGATGATGCAACGCCGCGCCATCCCACAGCGCGGCGACATGCTGGAGGGTCGCGGCACGTGGTGGCTGAAGGCGGTCGGTCGCCTGAAGAATGACGTCCCCCTCGAGCGGGCTCAGAGTGCCGTTGCGACCGTCGCGCAACGGCTCGCGAAGGCCGATTCCACAGACCATGCCGACGTTGGGGCAACCGTCCAACCAGTCACCGGTGGCCTCAGCCCCGACTCGGGGGAGGACGTCTACGCGGTCGCCGCCCTCGCCAGCGCTGCGACAGGCCTCATCCTGCTCATTTGCTGCGCAAACGTGAGCAACATGCTGCTCGCGCGCGCCGTCGGGCGCCGTCGTGAGATCGGTGTGCGCTTGTCGCTCGGTGCAAGCCGTCGGCGCGTCGTTCAACAATTGCTCACGGAGGCCGCGCTGCTCTCCATCGCGGCGGCGGGCACCGGCGTCCTCATTGCGTTCTGGGCAACCGACCTGTTGTCGAAGGTGATACCTGCTCCGCTGGAGATGACTCCCGACCGCAACACAGTTCTTTTCGCGGCCGCCGCCGCCGTCATCACGGGCATCCTGTTCGGCGTCGTTCCCGCGCTTCATGCGACGCGCGGCGACCTGACCTCCGCACTCAAGGACTCGGCGGTTGGTCACGACCGCCGGCGGGCGCGGCTCCAGAATGGTTTTGTCATCGCGCAGATTTCGTTGAGCCTCGTGTTGCTCGCAATGTCGAGCATGTTCCTCAGCTCTCTCTATCGATCGACAAAACTCGACGTGGGCTTCGAGGCGACATCACACGTGCTCGCCGCGTCGTTCGATCTCGGCATGCAGGGGTATACGCCAGAGCAGGCCGGGACGTTCGTGAAGGCCCTCGAGGTGCAAGCCGCCGCGTTGCCGACGGTCGTGGATGTCGCCTTCACGAATAACGTTCCCATGGGCGAGCGCCGCATCGGAACCGACATCGTGCTCGACCCAAGCGAACTTCCGCCCGATGCCAGCGGCGGACAGAATCGCACCAACGGCGGACCGTCGGTGTTCGAGAACGTCGTCAGTCCCGGTTTTTTCAAAACGCTCGGAATCGGAATCGCCCGCGGAAGAAACTTCGCAGCGACCGACGTTCCCTCGAGCGAAACCGTCGTCATCGTGAGCGAAGATCTCGCGCGCTCCGCGTGGGGAGCCGCCGACGCCATCGGCAAACATATCAGCGTTCGCGGACCAGCCGGTCCCTTTCTCACGGTCGTCGGCGTCGCGCGCGAAGCGCTGACGGCAGGCGTCAGCGAGCGGAGACGGCCCACGCTCTATCGTGCGCAAACTCAGCTTCCGAACGTCCGCGATCTCACGATTCTGCTGCGGTCGTCGGGAGACGCTTCGCTGCTCGCCGGCGACGTGCGACGGGCCGTCGTCGGGCTCGATCCGAATCTTCCTCTCTATGACGTTCAGACGCTTGGCCAGTATCGACGCGATCGAACGTCGGAGACTCGGCTCGGCACCTCGCTGCTTGGCGTCATCGGTACTCTCGCCCTCATTCTCGCGTGTATCGGCGTCTACTCCGTCATCGCGTTCTCGGTTGGCCAGCGAACGCGCGAGATCGGGCTGCGGCTTGCGCTCGGGGCGGTTGGACCGCAGGTCATCGCGCTGTTTCTGCGCGACGGGGCGCGACTGACGCTCGTCGGACTCGGCGTTGGTTTGGCGTTGTCGGCGGGTCTCGCAAAGGTGTTGTCGGCGGCGTTTGTCGGCGTCTCGGCCGTTGACTCGCTGGCGTTCGTCCTCGTTGCCGTGATCCTGGCTGTCGTCGCCGGCATCGCGAGTTGGATTCCGGCCAGGCGCGCCGCGGGCGTCGACCCGATGGTTGCATTGAGGGCGGAGTAGGGAACCATCGTCGGGACCACCCTCGCCGTTCTTCTTTCCTTCGACGTAGCTTTCCGCGTAATGAAAGCCGAGAATAACCAGCCCCACATCCTCGTCGCCGACGATCAGGCCGACGTCCTCGAGGCCCTTCGACTCCTGTTGAAGGGCCATGGCTACGACGTCGATACGGTGAATTCACCCGCGGCCGCGCTCGCTGCGCTCGAGCGTCGCGACTACGACGCGATGTTGCTCGACATGAACTACACGCGCGACACGACGTCGGGCAAAGAAGGGCTCGATGTGTTGACGACGCTGCAGCAGCTCGAGCCCAATATGCCGGTCGTGATGATGACGGCGTGGGGCAGTATCGATACGGCGGTCGAAGCGATGCGCCGCGGCGCCCGCGACTACATCGAGAAACCGTGGGACAACGCCCGCCTGGTGTCGATTCTCGCCACGCAGGTCGAGCTCGGTCGTGCGCTGCGCCGCGCGATGCGGCTCGAGACCGAAAATCGCCTGCTGCGCCGCGATCACCTGCCGCAGATGATCGCCGAGTCGCCGAAGATGAAGCCGATTCTGCAACTGATGGAGCGCGTCGGCCCGTCGGACGCGAACGTCCTCATCACCGGCGAACACGGAACCGGAAAGGAGCTCGTCGCGCAGTGGCTGCACGCGTCGTCGCCGCGCAGTGCGCGTTCGTTCATCGCCGTGAACATGGGCGGCCTGTCCGAGGGACTCTTCGAGAGCGAGCTGTTCGGGCACGTGAAAGGTTCGTTCACCGACGCCAAGACCGATCGTGTCGGGCGCTTCGAGTTGGCGGACGGCGGCACGCTTTTCCTCGATGAGATCGGCACCGTACCCCTGTCGATGCAGTCGAAGCTGTTGCGCGTGCTCCAGACGGGGGACGTGGAGCGCGTCGGATCGTCCAAGGCTCGGCACGTCGACGTTCGTATCATCTCGGCGACGAACGCAAACTTGCAGCAGGAAGTGGTCGAGGGGCGCTTCCGCGAAGACCTGCTCTTCCGTCTCAACACGATCGAGATCCATCTGCCGGCGCTGCGCGATCGGCGTGAGGACATCGCCGCGCTGGCGACGTATTTCTTGCGACGCCACGCGACACGCTACCGCAAGACGCTCAGCGGATTCGACGCGGCCGCCATGCAACTGCTTCTCGGACATCCGTGGCCCGGGAATATCCGGGAGCTGGATCATGCGGTGGAGCGCGCCGTGCTGCTTGCGCAGGGCGATCAGGTTCGCGTGGCGGATCTCGGCTTGCGACCGACGACCGGCGTCGCGCCGCGCCTCGAGGACCTCCCGCTCGAGGATGTTGAGAAGATGCTCATTCAGAAATCCTTGTCGCGCTACGACGGCAACGTGAGCCGTGCGGCGCAGGCGCTCGGGCTCTCGCGCAGCGCGTTGTACCGCCGTATCGCCAGCTATGGACTCTGAGCCGGCCGCGGGGCGCCGGACGCTGGATTCGGGCGGTGGGCGTGAACCTCCCGAGCAAGCGGCTGGCGATCCCCGCGCGCCACGCTCGTCGTCCCATCACGAGCATCTCGTCTTTCGGCTGACGCTGTTGGCCGGCTTGCCGGGCGTCGTGGTGTCGATGTGGCTGTTGATTCGCGATGGCTACAGCGGCAAAGTCGTGTGGACGCTTGGCCTCGTGGTCATCGGCGGTTGGTTGATCACCGCGCTGGTGTTGCGCGAGCGTGTCGTGCGGCCGCTGCAAACCCTCTCGAACATGTTGGCCGCGTTGCGCGAGGGCGACTATTCCATCCGCGCCCGCGGTGCGGATCGCGATGATGCCCTCGGGCTCGCCTTTCTCGAATCCAACCTGCTCGGGGAAACCCTTCGCACGCAGCGACTCGGCGCAATGGAGGCCACGGCACTCCTCCGCACCGTGATGGCCGAGATCGATGTCGCCGTCTTCGCGTTCGACGACGACGGACGACTCCGCCTCGTGAATCGCGCCGGAGAACGGCTGCTCGGTCAGGTTGCCGAGCGATTGCTCGGGCGAACGGCCGAGCAGGTCGGGCTCGACGAGTCATTGCAGGGCCCGTCACCTCGCACGATGGACGTCACCTTCGCCGGCGGGGGCGGCCGCTGGGAGGTTCGCCGTGGTTCATTCCGTCAGGACGGACGCCCACATACCCTGCTCGTCTTGGCCGACGTGAGCAAAACGCTGCGCGAGGAAGAGTTGCAGGCCTGGCAGCGCCTCGTCCGCGTGCTCAGCCATGAGATCAACAACTCGCTCGCGCCGATCAAGTCGATCACGGGTAGCCTCGCGGCGCTGCTCGATCGGCAGCCTCGTCCGCCCGACGTCGATACCGATTTGCGCCGCGGGCTCAGCATCATCGGCGGGCGATCCGAAGCTCTGGTGCGATTCATGTCGGCCTACGCGCGCCTCGCGCGGCTTCCCGCGCCGAACAAGGCGCCGCTCGAGATCGGGGCATGGGTTCGCCGCGTGGCCCTTTTGGAAACTCGAATGCCAGTTCGTGTGCTCGATGGCCCGCCGACGACCGTGCGCGCGGACGGCGACCAGCTGGATCAGCTACTGATCAACCTGGTGCGCAACGCGGTCGACGCGTCGCTCGAGACGAAGGGTGGAGTGCGCATTCGCTGGATGCGGCAGAACGGGTCGGTGTCGCTGATGGTCGAGGACGATGGACCCGGCATCGCGAACAGCGCCAACTTGTTCGTGCCGTTTTTCACGACAAAGCCGCAGGGATCGGGTATTGGACTTGTCTTATGCCGCCAGATCGCCGAAGCGCATGGTGGCTCATTGTCATTGGACAATCGCATTGACTCGCATGGATGCGTGGCGACGCTGCGGCTCGCAGTGGAAAACTGAAAAAAGTGATGTATCTGCGAACTCGACTATACGAAAAAATTGTTAGCCAGTTGCGCATCGGATTTCTCCCCGGCACGGTGTCTGCCTCAGCACGTCAGCGGTGCCGCGACGAAGTACGTCGTTCGGAGGGCCGGCAGATGCCGAACCCTTCGCCCGGTTGTCGCCCGCGGGGGCAAGACGAGGACGACTTCAAAGGGAGATTCTATGCATTTCCGTTCCACATCAAAGACGCTGCTCGGCGCCGCGGCCATGGTAGCCATGGGCGCATCGCTGCTCAGCGCGCAGGCCGGCCGAACGCCGCCGAAATCAACTCAGCGCATTCCGATCTCGAAGGACGCGCCGGGTGAAGTCAGCAAGACCGACACGATCACGATTTACAAGACTGATACGCTGCGTTTGACGACCCAGATGCCAGGCCGAGTTGATACGGTGACGACGACGAACACCGTGTATCGCACGGATACCGTGGCCGCTCCGGTGGCTCCGTTCCGTCTGCCGAACGGCTGGTACTTCGGTCTTGGCGGAGGCGTGTCGGCTCCGAATGGCTCGATCTATAATCCGAACAGCGCTGGTCCGAGCGCGCAGTTGCAGTTGGGATGGCAGGGTGCCAAGCAGTTGCTGGGCATCCGTGGCGACGTGAACTATGCGAAGCCCGGTGAAGATTCGCAGTGGGCGTCGTTCCAGGCGGACCCTGAGATCCTGAACTTCAGCGCCGACGCGAAGTTGAACCTGCCGTTCTTCAATCACCTCTTCGGCGCGCAGCATCGTTTCAACCTGTACGGCGTCGGTGGCTACACGCACACGATGTACAAGAACCTTCCGATCCGCGTCGACGCGGCCGGCCCGGGCGTCGTCGTGACATCCAGCGGACTGCCGGTGATGACGGGGACGAACGACTGGACGCACGCGAATGGTTGGAACGCCGGCGGTGGCGCGTCGCTGGGCTGGGGCCGTACGGAGCTGTTCCTCGAGTCCCGCGTGCTCGCGTTCACGAAGAGCAGCATTCCGCAGGCTCGCCAGATGCCCTTCGTGCTCGGCATCAATTTCTATTGATCGTGAACTAGAAAAGTTTAATTAGGGAACATATACAACGGCCCGGGCGCGCGAGCGCCCGGGCCGTTGTGTATTCTGGGGGGGGGGCCGAGGGCCGAAGGCTGAGAGCTGAGGGCTGAGGGCCGAGGGCCGAGGGCCGAGGGCTGAGAGCTGAGGAGTATTAGAAATCCAGAAAGCCGACGCACGGGGCGAAATACCCCGAAGTTGCGCCGACACCGCTCCGTGTAATGCGGTCGTTTCCGTGGATTCGGTGGCTAGGGGTTGTTCTGCCGTCGTTCCGTCGTTTCGTCGTTCCGTCGTTCCGTCGTTCCGTCGTTCCGTCGTTCCGTTTTCCCCGCGGCCCTTCGGCCAAAACGACCACTCACTGCGCGTAGCATGATGTTTTTCCGCGGCCCGAATCAGAAGTAAGACAAAAGGATCATACGTCGGTGTTTTTTTGGCCGCGGGACGTCGCATCACGTGGCTGCGTTCACACGTTTTTTTGTCGCGAGAACGTTCACGATTTCGCCGTCTCAGCGGCACGAACTCTGCTTTAACTCTGGGCAGAAGTGCCGCGACGATGAACGTCGACCGAGGGGCTCGAGGAGGCTTATCGAGTACGCTCGCCCGGTAGTCGTCCTCGGGGGCTAACTGTGGAGACGACAGAGACGTAGAGGGAGGAGACCCCATGTTGAACCGTAATGCATTAATGCTCGTTGCCGGCGCGGCGATCTTCGCTCTCGACGCATCGGCTGCCTCGGCTCAGGACACGACTCGTACGCGTCCGCGGTCGACGACCCGTATCCCGGTCACCAAAGAAGCTCCCGGCGAAGTTGTCGCGCCGCGTGTTGATTCGGTGATGGTCTATCGCACGGATACGCTTCGCCTGCCCGGCCGCACGGATACGGTGACGGTGACGAACACGCTGACTCGCGTCGACACCGTTTCGATTCCGATTCCGCAAGTGCTGCGACAGATCGGTGGTTTCTACTTTGGACTCGGCGGGGGCTCTTCGCTTCCGGCGGCGAACTTCAATGACTCGGATCATCCAGGCTGGCGTGTTGAAGGCATGATGGGCGTCGATCCGATCGGCAGTCCGCTGGGAATCCGCCTGACCGGTGCGTACAACCGCTATGAGCCGCACAGCTATCTCGAGAACTTCCTGAGTAACGCCCAGATCATGTCCGCCGCGCTCGATGCGAAGCTTCGCCTCGTCAAGATTCAGCCATTCGACCATCGCGTTCAGATCTACGGCATCGCCGGCGGCACGTGGAATCGCTTCAAGGACGTCCTCGAGAACAACAAGGGTGTCTTGAGCATCGGTGACCAAGTCGGTGGCCAGCAGGTTCTTCCGACCGTGATCGATCACGACTGGCACACGGGCTTCGGCTACAACCTCGGTGGTGGCGCGGAGATCGGCTGGGGCCGCACCAATCTGTTCATCGAGAGCCGCTTCTCGCGGTTCAGCGGTGAGAACTCGAAGATCTCGTCGATCCCGCTCGTCATCGGTTTGAGCTGGTTCTAAACTGATCGGCAGGATTCGCAGGAACCTCGCGGCAGGCTGGGAACTCTCCAGCCTGCCGCGATCTGCTTGGCGGGCTCGGCGGCGGTAGATAAGAATTTTTGGGTGGCACTCTGGAACGGTTTTGGCGTACAGTTTACGTACAGCGCTCGCTACGACGGTCACCCCAGCGCTTCCAGATAGAGCCTCTCCCACATGCGCAGCATCCTTAGCAAATCAACTCTCGGCGCGATCGGATCCGCGGTACTCCTCTCCGCAATCCCGGCGGTCGCGACGGCACAAAGCAGCACCGAGCCCACTCGACGCCTCGCCTCCGCCACACAGGGCGATACGGGCGACGAGGCCGACGACGCGAGCTCCCATGTTGTCTACCGATTCAAGTCAAAGACCGACAGCCTTCAGTGGGAACGCGCCCGCACGCTCGCGAACCGTAGCAGCAGCTCCGGGCTTCGCCTCGTGGTTTCGCTTCAGGACTTCCACCTCTGGGCGATCGTCGGCTCCGATACGGTTCTCAGCGCCCCGGCAGCCGTCGCGAAAGGCACAACGTTGAAGTTCGGCAACGCGAAATACACGTTCGACACGCCGCGCGGTGCCCGTACCGTGCTCGGCAAGGAGGCGGATCCGATTTGGCAGCCGCCCGAATGGCTGTATGCGGAAGTCGCGAACGAGCATGGCCTCAGGATCGGTCACCTGTCCGCCGGCCAGATGCGGAAGCTCGGAGACGGGCGATTCCTTACCGTCCGCGATGGCGAAGTCGGCGTCGTCGAGAATGGTCAGTTCGCGGCCATGCCGACCGACGAGCACATCGTTTTTGGCGATACCCTTTTCGTTCCGCCGATGGGCACCAAGAACCGAAAGGTCGAGGGTGAACTGGGGAAATACCGGCTGATCCTCGGCGACGGCTATCTCATCCACGGTACGCCATACAAGGACTCGATCGGGCTCGCGGCCACGCACGGCTGTGTCCGCCTTCGCGACGAGGACATCGAGTGGCTGTACGAGAACGTTCCGGTGGGCACCAAGGTCTACATCTACTAACGGAACTGGCCACATTGACCGAAGAGCCCCCGGTGCGTACGCACCGGGGGCTCTTTTTCGCTCGGTCGAATCTTCGCTCACGTGCTTCGCTCGATACTGCTTCGCTGCACCTCGTTGATACCCTTCCCTCGATCGCGAGAATAGCATCGGGGCGTCATGCGAGCGTCATGAGCGCCCGCATCCGCATCAAGGCACGCGTGCTAGCTGAGCGCGAACCTCGCCGCCGGCGTTCGATGCGGTGTGTATGTTCACGTAAACCGCATTGTTCAGAATCAGCTTTCTGAGCGAGTCACCATTGATCGTCGGCGTCGGCGCGAACGCCGCCGTCAGTGGGACAGTCCCGGAAAAGTTGCCCGCGTTCGCCGAACCAAACCCGGTGAAAACGAGGTTACTCGTACCAGTTTGGGCCTGAGCGGGATTGAAGTTCAGCAGCACGCCAGCTGTCGTTGCGGAGCCGCCGGTGACGAATGGCCCGTGAATGTGGCCGTTATTGATGTTCGACGTGAGTCCGGTGACCGACCCGGTCCACGTGAAAACGTTCGTGATGGTGTCGAGCGTAGCCGCGAACGTACCACTGCCGGTCGGGTTGCCGTTCAGAGTTCCGGGTTCGCCCCCAGGCGTCATCGTCGCGGCGAAATTGAGTACGCGCGGCACGACGGTGATCGTTACGCTCGCGGTCTTTGTCGCATCGAATGACGACGTCGCCACGATGTTGCTGGTGCCCGGCGCGACCGCGGTCACCGTCGCGCTGTTGCCACTCTGCGCTAGCGTCGCGACGGCGGTATTCGACGACGTCCAGTTCACCGCGTTCGCCGCACCGTTCGTAACGGCGGCGGTGGCGGTCAACGTTACGGTTCGGCTGACGGCGATCGATCCGGTCGGTGCACCGGTGATCGACACCGATGTCACGGTGCCGGGGGGCGTTGAGTCGCCGCATGCGGTGGCCGCGATGACGGCCGCAAATGCGAGCATTGTTCCGCGTTGCTGCATCGGTGGGTTCCTCGGTGGAGTTGCAGGTCGTCCATCACCCGAGCGTCGTAGCCGCGGGTACCTGATCAGGAAGGTAATCCTAACAACCCTGGCTGGGTTCCGAGGTCTCGTACCGCGAAACGCGCTGCGCGCCTTACGGCGCGCGCAGCGAATCACCTCCCGCGACAATGACGAATTCATCGCGCCGGTTCTGGCCCCAGCAGCTCTCATTGTGCTCCTGGCATACCGGCCGCTCCTCACCGTTGCTCGAGATATCGATGCGCCCCGCGTCGATACCGTGATCGATCAGGTACTGCCGCGCCGTCTGCGCACGTCGCTGTCCCAGCGCCATGTTGTATTCGTCGGAGCCCCGTTCGTCGGCGTTGCCCTCGATGCGAACGCGAACGCCTGGATTCGCGCGAAGCACTGGAATCTTGCTGTCGAGAATCGCGCGTTGATCGTCGCGCAGCTCGGAGCGATCAAAGTCGAAGTACACGCTCGCGAGCAACGCTCTACGCGCGTTATTCACCCTGTTGAGCGAGTCGGCAGAGTTGTCGACGGGACGCGGTGTTGGCTGCGTCGCGACTGGCTGTTGCTGCGGCTGCGGCTCCGTGCGCGTGGGAGGCGCTTGAACGACTTGTTGCGGCGGCGGCGGCGCGGGCTTCCGATTGCCAAGGATGAGACTCAGGCCGGCGCGAATCTCGACGTTCGTCGAACGCGCCGCCTTTTCGTTTCTCCCCGGAGCCGGCGGAAATGCGAATGTCAACGCCGTGGGATTCTCCACGTATTCGACGAGTCCGTCGAATCGCAGCGACACGAGATCGCCGAGCATGAAGCGAAACCCGCCGCCCGGGCTGAACGAGAAATCCTGATGGCCGCCGAAGCGCTGCCCTCCCGCGCCCGCTTCGAGCAGCAGCTGATGCGCGCCGAACGGAACGCCATAGGTGAGCCGACCCGCGTACGTCTGCGCCGACGTGCTTCCCGACGGACGTGGCGCCTCGTTGTTGAAACTCGAAAAGCTGGCATCGGCCTCCAACTCCCAGCGACGCGATAAGAAAACTCCAATGCGGCCGCCAGCGCCAAAGCCGTTTTGGAGGTGCCACGCGGCGTCGGTCCGCGTGAACTGGCCGAAAGCTCCAAGCTCGACGTTGCCCGCGCTCTGCGCGCCGGCCGAAAACAGAATTGGGGAGGCGACTGCTATGGCTGCGAGGGCCCTGACAAACAGACGCTGTTGATGCATTCGATTCTCCGCGTGTGAGATTCCCGCAGGTAAGATGGCAGGCTCTGCAACATCAGTCTCGGCCGGTGCGATGGTGGGGCTCGCCCTTTGCCTGAGTGCGCTTCGCACTAATGTAATTGCGCCCATAGAGGCAGCAACCAGGTTGATACTTCGGCGACGATGTCGGGTATTTGCGATCTGAACGTCGACCTCCAGCGACCACTCCCATGCCGATCAACAAACAGCTTTATGAGGAGATGCAGGAGAGGCGCTTCGCCGAGCACCTACGTGCGGAGCGCGATCGCCGTTGGTCCCTCGTGCGCGCTGGCCTTGCCTGTCTGCTGTGGGCCTTCCTCGGTCTGGTGTGTTACGCATTCGCGTTTCATACGACAGACATGGCGATGGCGCAAGTGTATAAGTGGGGAGCGTATCTCATCACGTACGGAGGCGTGTTCTACACGCTGGTCCGTACCTATTTGAAGGGTGAGCGGAGAGGGGATTGGTAGCTCCGGACGCGCAACGCGTAATGCGTAACGCGCAATGCAACAGCAAGATCGGAAAACCACGGCCGTCGGACTTGCGTGCGCGTTGAGCGTTGCGCGTGACGTATCTACCTCTCGGACTTCGCAGGAGTGTCATTCCCTCCATCGACGACGAACTTCCAGCTGCCGTCCGACGCCCGCCTCCACACCGTCAAATACTTTCCAAAACGCTGAACGGCGGCCCCCGACGGGCCGCGCCCGGTCATGATGGTTTCTCCGATCGTGAACCCGAGGTCCCCGGATTCCGCGGCGATCGCGAAGACGGGTCGCCAACTCATCGACGTGCCGCGCGCTCGGGTGGAGTAGTAGTCCTCGATCGCTTTCGGCCCAACGAGAATCTCCGAGCCGCCGAATTTCACGCCGTCCGAGGCGACCGTATTCGCCATTGCGAATGGAGCGCCCATACGGTCGGCGAGCTCCGCGAACGCGCTGTCCGCCGCACGAACCCGTGTCACGGTCTCGGCGAGTGGCCGCGGCAACGAACGCACTGGCGGCATCAGTTGGTCGGCGGTGAACGCCACCTCCGCCGCCGGGGCTGAGCCAATCTCGATGTACGCCGTGATTCGCCACGGTTGGCCACGCTGGCGGCGCCAATACGCGATGTATCTCTCGAGGCGAATCGACGAGGAGGGCGGGGACACAGCGGCAGCCACGCCAAAGGTGTAGGCGTCGCGAAGGTCATAGGAAACTCCACCCCCGACTGGCTGCCACGTCTGAATTCCAATCGGTGCCGCAGCGCCGGCGGCGAGCAGCGCACGAGCCGCCGGTCGCCCGTAAACGGTGGGGACGCCCGCTCGCAAATACACGACGTCGGGGTCCATGAGCGACAGCATACCGTCGACTGGTCCGCGCGCTGCGATGGAGTCGCCACGCGTCTGGTCCAGTTGGAATAAGCTGTCTCGTGCGGGACCGCGGGCTGGCTCAGGCACCGCGGGACGGCGATGCAAACTGCACCCGAACACCAGCAGCGCCGCTGGGAGGAACGAGCGGATCGTCATGTGCCCCTCACGCTACCGCCGGCTACAGACGGGCGCTAGGGTGACAGATCGGCTCCCGCAGATTTCCCCGGAAAAAATTCTCGGGAAAGCGCCAGTGGACGTTGGACGCGCACGAACCGTGCGCTATTTGTACACGGAGGCATCGGCGGCGAAGCATGAGGCAGTTGGAGCATCACGGCGCCCAGTGGCGCGTTCGGGAAGTGGATGCGACGCGCATCCCAGGTGCACGCGGCAGACGCTGCCTCATCTTCGACAGCGACGGAATCGTGCGCCGTGTATGGGCCTATCCCGATACGTGGGACGGCCTCGACGATGATGGCGTCTGGAATCTGCTGGACGGGCAAATTCCGTCGGCGGTCGCGCCGCCCGCGTGCGAGCGACGCGCTTTCCCGCGAGCCGACTACCGCGATGTCGTCGAAGCGACCGCCGCGGTTGCGCGCGCGCGCGCCAACCAGGCAGCGATCCCAGCGACCACCATCGCTGACTCGGAGCGCGCCAGGGGTAATCCGTCGGTCTTCGAGACGGTCAAGGCGATGCGGGGGGCCATTCGCGCCTACGCAGGCACGTTGAAGCGCGAGAGCGCGAGTCCGGAGCATGCCCTCGTGCTCGTCAAGTCCGCGATCGAAGAAGGACTGGGCGGACCCTCGGGTCGCGATGAGCCTGGCGCCGAAGACCTCATGGCCGACGCCGTCGTCTGCTGCATCGAGGCGTATTACGCCGCGTAGCGGACAGTTGCGCTACTTCGCAATCGGGCCGTACCAGACGCCGTCGGGCGCTCGCGCGACCGGAGCCTTCCACAGTACGGTCTTGTCGACCAAATCGACCGCGGCAACGGCGTCTTCGCCCGCCAGCGTGACGAACACCGTGCGGTTGTCGGGCGCGATGTAGACGCCCCTCGGCGAGGCCAACGAGGCAACCTCGCCGACGACCTTTCGAGTTTTCACATCAGCGATGTGAATCTTGTTGCCCATCGCATCGCAGATCACCGCAAGCGCGCTGTTCGGCGAAATGGCGATGCGATAGGGAAACTCGAAGCCCGTCAACGTTGCGGCGACGCTCCATGATTTCGTGTCGATCACCGAAACCGTCTTCTTGTCGTTGGAGCCGAGCCAGACGCTGTTGCCGTCCGGCGAGACGGCAACGCCTTCTGTGGTCGTCGACACTTGCAGGTCGCGCACGAATGCGCGTTTCTCCAGGTCGACCTCGACGATGCCACCAAATGGGATGCTCGCCGTGTACGCTCGTTTACCGTCGGCGGTCACGCCGACCATATGAGTTCCCTGATGCTGCGTCGGAATGGCCGCGATGACTTTCCCTTGCGCAATATCGACCAGCACCAGATTCGCCGTCGTTTCCGAGGTGACGATGACGGTGTTCGGCGAGCCCGGTATAAACGTCGCACCGTGTGGTCGAGTGTACTCGCCGAGATCGATCGTCCGGACAACTTTCTTCGTGGCGAGGTCGATCACGGCGAGCTTGTTCCCGGGTGCGCCTCCGACGCCGTAGATCGTCGAAATCCCCCATTTGCCGTCCGGGGAAACAACCGCTTCGTGCGGACCCATGCCGACGTCGACGTTGACCGTTGCATGGGTGGCGACATCGACGATGGTGGCGCTGGCCGCTTGTTGATTCGAGACGAGGACCGTGCCAGTGGAAACGCGCGCTTGCGCGGACGCAACGCCGGCGAGTGTCGCGAGAAGGGCGAGTGGGAGGATTGTCATGCGGCCAATTTGCGGCGAGAGGCAAAAACGGCCTAGGGGGATTGCAAGAGAATTACAACGCGCGGAGCAGCGATCGATCCAACCACCAATTCGGTGTGCGAACCCCTCAATCGGTCAGACAGGAGGGCCTGAGCTCGAGACGAGCACGGATGGGCGGATAAAAGCACGGATTCTGTTTGATGCCTTCCCATGTCGTAGCGCTTGTAACCGTGCCCGTCAGCATCTCCGTGCTCGTCTAGGACAATCGCGCCTGCGTATTTTGAGAGTAAGCGCGAATCGGTAAACTCCGGAGGTCCCGTGACGTCTGATACGAACGTTCAAATGGCGGTTCCCCTTTTCTCGGTACGCGACATCGAGAAATCACGCGCGTTCTACGTCGAAACCCTCGGTGGTACGATGACGCGGGAGTGGCGACCCAACGGCCAACTGCGCTGGTGTTGGATTCAGCTTGGTGATGCCGCCGTCATGCTCCAGACGTTCGCCCCGAAGGATCACCGCAACGACGTGGACGACCGGCCGCTCGGTGTCGGCGTCAACATCAACTTCATTTGTCGGGACGCCGTGAAGCTATACCGCGAGCTCGAGGCCCGCGGCGTGAGGGCGCGCCGCCCGGTCGTCGGCAATCGGATGTGGGTGACACAGCTCGAAGATCCCGATGGCTACCGTCTCTTCTTCGAGAGCGAAACGCAGGACGCGGAAGGATCAGTGCTCGACGCTCGGGAATCAGTCCGCGCGGAGTGACGACACGGGATCGACCCGCGACACCCGTCTCGCGGGCAGCATCGTCGCGAGGAAGGCGACGCTGCCGAGAACGAAAACAGCGATCACGAGAGACGCCTTGTCCGTTGGACTGACACCGAACAGCAGACCCTGCATGAGTCGCGATCCGGCGAGTGCAGCCGCGATACCGACGGCGATGCCCAAAACAGCCGGTAGCATTCCCTGGCGCACGATGAGACGCGAGACATCGCCAGCCTGTGCGCCGAGCGCCATGCGAATGCCGATCTCATTCGTGCGCTGAGCCACGGAATACGACATCACGCCGTAGACGCCGATCGCCGACAGCACCAACGCCAGCGTGCCGAAAATCGCCAGGAGGAACGTGGCGAGCCGCGGCGTCGCGACCGACTGCGTCAGGACGGTCTCCATGGTCCGCACCTGCGCAATCGGCAGCAATGGATCCAGCGATCGTAAGACATTTCGAATGTCGCTCGTCATGACGGTCGGGTCACCCTGCGACCGGACGACGAGCGACATCGCATTCTGTCCGAGGAGCAGCGAATCGGCGGCCGTCGCCGGGAACTGCGAGTGCGGCAGATACATCTCCGGGCGAATTTCCTTGTCGAGCGCTTGGTGGTGCACGTCCGCGGCGATGCCCACGACCTCCCGCCACACCGTGTCCTGCGTTCCACCGAGCCGGATCCGCGAGCCGAGTGCGTCGCGGTTGGGCCAAAACTTTCGCGCCGTCGTCTCGCCGATGATGACTACCGGCTGCGCCGCCTTCGTGTCGCCAGCGCTGAACGCGCGGCCACGTCGAATGTCGATCCCCAGTGCCTCGAAGTACCCCGGCGTCGCCATCTGCCAGTCGAAAGCGGCCCGTTGCTGGTGCGCGTCGGGTGTCGGCGCCTCCGCGTCACCCGCAATCGACACGCCCCAGTCGGCAAGCGTCCCGGTGAGCGGCAGTGCGCTGACCGCGCCTGCGGTGCGAACACTGGGGATCGCGCGAATACGATTGAGAAAATCATCATAAAAGGCGCGAATGCTCGTCGTTCCTCGATAGCGAGCCGGTGGGAGCGACAGCCGCATCGTCAGCACGTTGTCCGGCCGGAAGCCCGGCGCAACCGACAGCAGCGTGTTGAAGCTTTTGATCATGACCGTCGCGCCGGCGACCGACATCACCGCGAGCGCCACCTGCGCCGCCACGATGATCTGACGAATCGTCGCGCCCCCGCGCCCTCGGGCGCCGCCGGTGCCTCGTGAGACACGCAGCGATCTGTGCACGTCGCCGCGCAGCGCGTGCACCACCGGCGCGATCCCGAAGACGACGCTCGTGGCGACAGAAATGACAAACGTGAATAACAAAACGCTCACGTCGAACGACGCCGCGTCGGCCCGCGGTAAGCTCGCGGCGCCCAGCCGCACCACCACGGGACCGGCCAGCACCGCGAGTGGTATCGCGACCACGCCGCCGACGAGACCGAGCAGAAGGCTCTCGGTCAGCAGCTGTCTTGCCAGACGGCGCCGGCCGGCGCCAAGTGCCGCGCGAATGGCGATTTCACGCTGCCGCGCCTCGCCGCGCGACAGCAGCAGGTTGGCGACGTTCGCGCAGCCGATGAGGAGAACGAACGCCACCGCGCCGAGGAGAAGCGTGAGAACTCGTCTCGAGTTACCGAACACCTGATCGTTCGCCGATACCAGCGTCGCGCCGAAATCCGGGTCGTAGTAATGGTTGTCCTTCTTCATGCGCTCGACGAACGAGGTGAACCGCGCGTTCGCCGCGACCACGCTCGTTCCCGATCTGAGCCGCGCGACCGCGTAGAGATAGTGACCCCAGCGGTCGCTCTTGGTCGGCGGACCGAGCTGAATCGGCATGTAGAGCTGCGACCACTCACCCGCGAACTCGAGCGGAAGCCGAAAGTCTTTCGGCAAAACTGCAACAACCGTCCGCGATACCCCGCTCACGTCGATCTGCTTCCCGACGATCGAACGATCCCCGGCAAACCGCCGCTGCCACAGCGAATAATCGAGCATCACCACGCGCGGGCCGTTCGGTTGATCCTCGGCACGCGTGAAGTCGCGCCCCATGATCGGGCGCACCCCGACCGTGGCAAGCAGCCCCGCCGCGATGATCCCAGTCCGGACGCGTTCGGGCTCGCCGTTCCCCGTGAGGGTCGCGGCGCCAAGATAGAAGGGCGACACGCCGTCGAAGAGATCAGTCTGGCGTGCGTAATCGGCCGCCTCCGAGGGTGATACCCACGTCTGCGGCCAGTTCTGCCAGTGGCTCCAGATCATCGCGACGCGCTCTGGGTGATCGTACGGCAGTGGCCGCAGGAGCGCCGTGTTCACCACGCCAAAGACTGCCGCGTTCGCGCCGATGCCCAGTGCCAATGTGAGAATCGCGGTGAGCGAGAATCCGGGTGAGCGCCGCATCGCGCGGGACGCGTATGCGACGTCTTTGCGGAAGGCATCCAGTTGCTCGTTGAGTCGCATGTGCTCCTCCCGACGCTCGGCCGAGATGTGAAGCTTTCGTTGTGCGGTTGAAAAACCGTCCACCGACCCGCCGAATCGCGTCAGCGCCTCGATCCGAGCTTCCTCGAGGGACATACCGCGCGCCACCAATTGGTCGACGCGAAGATCGATATGCAGTTTGATCTCCTCGTCGAGCGCGTCGTGTCGATCGTGCGAGACGCGAAAGAGCCGGCGCAGGCCGCGCCGCGGCGGCCGTCGAGTCATGGGGATTCGCTTCGCCGAGTGGCCGTGAGCACGGTCGTCACCGCGTCGGCGTAAGTCAACCAATTGTCCGTCTCGGCGCGCAGGTGAGCGCGTCCGGCCGACGTCAGCACGTAGTAGCGCGCGCGGCGGTTTTTGTCCGTGACGCCCCACTCCGCCGAGATGAGACCGCGCTCCTCGAGCCGGTGAAGCGCTTGATACAGGGCGGAGTCCTCGACGCCGAGGCGGCCATTCGAACGATCTTCGAGCCAGCTGGTGATCTCGAAGCCGTGCATGGCGCCCCAGGAGAGCGTCTTGAGGACGAGAGCGTCGAGGGTGCCTTTGACGAGAGGGGCCATGAAGCTACAGACTCTGAGGTCAGAGTCTGTAGCTTCGGCTCATTTCACCGTTCTGTCAAGTCATTCCGTCACGTCACTGCGACGCAGCAGTGCCGGAGAGGACGGTCTTGAAGACGGCAACGGCCTTTTTCATCTCGGGCATCGTGCCCACCGAGATGCGAGCGTGTGTCGGCAGCGACGGGAATTGGCGGCCGATCACGACGTGTTGCTTGACGCACTCCATCTTGAAGGCTTTCGAGTCACGGTGGATGTCGACCATGAAGAAGTTGCCTTCGGCGGCGTGCACCGTGTATCCGGCCGTCTCGAAGAACTTGCGACCGAACGCCCGCGCCTCGCGGTTTTTGACCTGCTCGCTCTTGATGTGCGCCTGGTCGGTGATCGCCGTGCTCGCCGCCATCAACGCGAGCTGATTCACGTTCGTGCTCAAGAGATAGTTGGCCATCTTCTTCAGCGTATCGATCTGGCCGATCGCGTAGCCGGCGCGCAGGCCGGCCATACCGAACACCTTCGAGAACGTTCGCGTCACGACGACGCGCGGGTTTGCCAGCGCAAGCGGAATCACGGTGCCGTACGACGGATCGTCGACGTACTCATGGTAGGCTTCGTCGACGAGAATCGTCGTGTCGGGGGACAGGCGGTTGACTTGCTCGACGAAGGCCACGACGTCGCTTTTGCCATGGACCGTCGCCGTCGGATTGTTCGAGTTGCAGAAGTAGACGAGCCCGGCGCCCTTTGCTGCGTCGACCATCGCGTCGAGGTCGAGGCGGAGCTTCGAGTCGACCTTGGGTGAGGCGACGGGGTGCTTGAGGAATTTCGCAAAATTGGCCGGTGCCTCGAACGTCGGCTCAGGCGACACCAGCCCCTGTGTCGGCGAGGTGAAGGCGTACACCGCCGTCCGTAGCAGCTCGCCCGATCCGCAGCCGAGGATGACATTTTCCGGCGACACGTTCTGGAGCTTGGCAATGATGGCGATGAGGTCGTCCTCACCCTTGATCGGATATCGGTTCGAGTCCGTCAGATGACGAACGATGGTGTCATAGACGCGTTGGCCGGGGCCATAAGGGTTTTCGTTGCTATCGAGTCGGACGGCACCCGGTTTGGTCGCCAGCAGGCGGTCCGCGCGCCGCTCGGCCTGGCCTTGGAAGGCGTAGAGGGCTTCGTGTCCGCGCCAGGTGATGAGGGGACTGGTGAGGAGGCCGGCGCCACCTGCGCCGACGGTGGCGATAAACGAACGGCGCGAGACGGGCATAACTGGCTCCCCCAGAGTAGATGGGGACGATTATAGCGCGGTGCCATCCGTCAGGCGAGATGTGGCCTCCGTCACGCGCAACGCGTAACGCGTAACGCGCAACGCCACTGCGGACGGCGGGGCAGCGCAGTCAGCGCTGTTGCCCTTGCGTTGCGCGTTCTGCGTTGCGCGTTCAAGCGTTCAATACCATCCGATGGGCTGCTCGTTCAAGTTGATGTGCACCTGCTTCACGTGCAGGTACTCCTCGACGCCCCATCGGCCGAGCTCGCGGCCGATCCCACTTTGCTTATAGCCGCCCCACGGCGCCTCGACGAACGTCGGCTGCATGTGATTGACCCAGACAATGCCGGCGCGGAGGCGCTTCACCGTGCGCATTGCGCGAAAGATGTCGCGCGTCCACACCGCGGCAGCGAGACCGTACTCCGAGTCGTTGGCGATGCGAACTGCGTCGTCCTCTGAGTCGAATGGCATCACGGCCGCCACCGGTCCGAAGATCTCCTCGCGCGCGATGCGCGCGTCGTTGTCGACGTCGTAGAAGATCGTCGGCTGGACGAACAATCCGCGTCCGAGCTCGCCGTCGTCAGCCTGGCCGCCGCCGAGCGCGAGCTTGGCCTCGTACTTTCCAATTTCCTGATAGTTGCGAACGCGGTCGAACTGCTCCTGGCTGACCAACGGGCCCATTTTCGTCTCACGGTCGATGCCGGGCCCGAGCCGGATGCGCTTCGCCTTTTCGACCATGGCCTCGAGGACCTTCTTGTAGATCGGTCGTTCGACGAGGATGCGGCTGCCGGCGGAACACACCTCGCCCTGATTGATGAAGAGGCCGAACAGCGCCCCATCGACGCTGGATTCGAAGTCCGCATCGGCAAACAGGATGTTCGGCGACTTGCCGCCCAGCTCGAGCGAAATCTTCTTCAGCGAATCGGCCGCACCGCGCATGATGCTCTTGCCGACTTCCGCGCTGCCGGTGAACGCGATCTTGTCGACGCCCGGATGCGCGACGATCGCCGCGCCCGTCGATCCATATCCGGTCACGATGTTGACGACGCCGGGCGGCAGCCCGACGGACTCGAGATGATTCGCCAACTCGAGCACGGTCAGCGGCGTTTGCTCCGCCGGCTTGAGCACCATCGTGCAGCCGGCGCAGATGGCGGGCGCAAGCTTCCACGCGGCCATCAACAACGGGTAGTTCCACGGGATGATCTGCCCCGCGACGCCGAGCGGCTCGCGCAACGCGAGGCTCATCGCGTTGTCCGGGACCGGAATGACGTCGCCATGGATTTTCGTCGCGAGACCGCCGTAGTACTCGAAGCAGGTTGCAACGTCGGCAATGTCGAACTCCGATTCGACGATCGGCTTACCGTTGTTCAGGGTTTCCAGCTCGGCCCATTTGGCGGCGTTGTCTCGAACGACCTGGGCGAGGCGGAAGAGAATTCGTCCGCGCTCCTGCGCGGTCACATCTTTCCATGGTCCAGCCTCGAACGCGCGCCGCGCCGCCGCCACCGCGTTGTCGATGTCCGACGGTGTTCCCTCGGAAACGCGCGCGATGGCTTGTTGTGTCGCTGGGTTGATGACGTCGATCCAGCGGTGCCCACTCGAATCGACGAACCTGCCGTCGATGTAATGGGGATAGAGTTTCATGGTTGAGGACATGGCGCGAATCTGACACGCGTAACGCAGAACGCGCAACGCGGAACGCGCAACGCGGAACGCAACGGCAAAAGCGCTTTGGTCGCTGTTCGCTCTTGCGTTGCGCGTTACGCGTTCTGGACGGCGATCTCGCCCGACTGACCGGGCTTCTTCTTTCCCTCGCGAGCCAATTTCTTTTCGATTCGCTTGCTGATCGGATCGAGATACGTGTAAATGACGGGGGTGACGTACAACGTCACGAGCTGCGAAAACACGAGGCCGCCGACGACCGCAATGCCGAGCGGACGCCGCGACTCCGAGCCCATCCCGCTGGCCATCGCAACCGGCAGCGTACCGACGAGCGCCGCGACGGTCGTCATCATGATCGGCCGGAACCGCGTGTGCGCCGCTTCGACGATCGCTTCGGCCGGCGCCCGGCCTTCCTTGCGCTCCACCTCGAGCGCGAAGTCGACCATCATGATGGCGTTCTTCTTCACGATCCCGATCAGGAGAATGATGCCGACGAACGCAAAAACGCTGAGCTCGATGTGGAACAGCCACAACGCCAGCAGCGCACCAAAGGCCGCGAATGGAAGGCCTGAGAGAATCGTGATGGGATGAATGAAGCTCTCGTACAACACGCCCAGCACGACATAGATGACGAACACCGCAAGAATCACGAGCACGATCAGACCCGCCTGGGTCGACTGAAAGACCTGCGCGGTGCCGGAAAACGAGGTCGTCACTCCACTCGGCAAGTTCTGTGTCGCCAAACGCTGCATCTCGGCGGTCGCCGTCCCGAGGGAAACGCCGGGCACGAGATTGAACGAGATCGTGACCGACGGCATCTGACCGGAGTGGTTGACCGTCACCGGACCGGCCGATCGCTTGAGCGTCGCGAGTGTCTTCAAGGGGACGACGTTACCGTTCTGCGAGCGGATGAACAAGAGTCCGAGCGCCGAGAGGTCCTGCTGATACTGCGGCAAGAGTTCCATAATGACACTATACTCATTACTCGGTGTATAGATGGTGGAGACTTGCCGCGAGCCGTAGGCGTCGTAGAGCGAGCCCTCGATCTGATCGACGGTGACACCGAACGCCGCGGCGCGGGGCGATCGATCTGCACGTCCACCTGCGGATTGTTGTTCTGCATGTCGCTCGTCACGTCCTGCAGGCGATCGGACGTCTTGGCGGCGTCCAGAAGCTTCTGTGCGCCCACGTAGAGCGTCGTGACGTCCGACGCTTGCATCGTGAACTGATATTGACTCTTCGATTGACGTCCGCCGATCTGAATCGCCGGCGGAACCGACGCGAACGCCGTGATCCCAGGCACACGCGACAGCTTGCCGCGAAGCTCCTGCACGATGTCGCTCGCGCTCGGACGTTTGCCGCGCGGTTTGAGCGTGAGCTGCAGACGGCCCGTATTCGAGGCGGACGCACCGCCGCCGCCGACCGTCGACATCATCGCCTGCACGTTGGAGTCGCGCTGCACGATCGCAGCGACCTGCTGCTGCCGCCGAACCATGTCCTCGAAGGACGTTCCCTGGGCCGCTTCCGTCGTCACGTTCAGCTGGCCCGTATCCTGATTCGGAATGAAACCCGTGGGCACCAGCTTGAAGAGAATCCCCGTGCCCACGAGGACAAGGAGCGAAAACACCATCGACGTCCCGCGGTGCCGCATGGTCCAGTCGAGGGTCACGCGGTATTTGTCGAGCATCCAGTCGTAGCCGCGCTCCGTCAACATGTACAGCTTCCCGTGTTTCTGCTTCGACTCCGCGCGCAGAAAGCGGCTCGACAACATTGGCGTGAACGTCAGCGACACGACACCGGAGACGAGAATCGCCGTCGCGATGACAACCGCGAACTCCCGGAACAGACGCCCCACCACACCGCCGAGGAACAGGAGTGGGATAAAAACGGCGGTGAGCGACAGCGTCATTGAGAGAATCGTAAAGCCCACCTCGCGCGCGCCGTCGATGGCGGCGTCGAGCGGCGCTTTCCCCATCTCGAGGTGGCGGACGATGTTCTCCAGCATTACGATCGCGTCGTCCACCACGAAGCCGACGGCGAGCGTGAGCGCCATGAGCGACAGCGTGTCGAGACTGTAGTCGAGCACGTACATCACTGGGAACGCGCCGAGCACCGAGAGCGGCAGCGCGAGACTCGGGATGACCGTCGCCCAGACGTTGCGCAGGAAGATGAAAATCACGCCGATGACGAGGCCGAGCGTCAGCAGGAGCGTGAACTTCACGTCGCTCACCGATTCTTCGATGCCGATCGACCGGTCGAAGAGTGTGTTGACCGACACGCTCCCTGGAATTTCGTCGCGCATGTCGTCCAGCTCGGCTCGCACCGCCTTCGCGATCGCAACGGTGTTCGTCCCTGGCTGGCGTTGGATTGCGATGACGATCGACCGCACGCCGTTATACCAGCTGGCGTTGCGAGTGTTTTCGACGTCGTCGAGCACTCGGCCCAACGCGCCGAGTTGGACCGCCGCGCCGTTGCGGTAGACGACGCTCATGGCGCGGAACGACTGCGCGTTCTGCAGCTGCCCGTTGGCCTGCAGCGTGAACGCCGTCGTGCGTCCCCACAACACGCCCGTCGGTTGACTCACGTTCTGTTGATCGATGGCCGTTGCGACTTCATCGATGCCCAGCTTGCGGTACGCCAGCGCCGTCGGATCGAGTTGGACGCGCACCGCGTACTTCGCCGCACCAAACACCTGCACCTGGGCGACGCCGGCGATCATCGACAACCGCTGCCCGATCATGGTCTCGGCGATCTCGTCCACCTGCGTCATCGGCAGTGTCTTCGATGTCAATGCGTAGAGGAGAATGGGCGAGGCGGCTGGATTGGACTTCTGGTATGACGGTGGTGTGATACCGAGCGGCAGCTGCCGCTGCGTCTTCGCGATGGCCGCCTGGACGTCCTGCGCGGCAGCGTCGATGTCGCGGTCGAGCGAGAACTGCAGCGTGATCGACGTCGACCCCAAGCTCGACGTCGAGGTCATGTTGTCGATTCCGGCGATCGTCGAGAACTGCTTCTCCAGCGGCGTGGCGACGGCCGCCGCCATCGTCGCCGGACTGGCGCCCGGCAGATTCGCGCTCACGCTGATCGTCGGGTAGTCGACCGTCGGCAGATCGCTGATTGGGAGGCGACGGTACGAAACGACTCCGAACACGATGATGCCGATCATGACGAGAATCGTCATGACTGGGCGGCGAATGAAGAGTTCGGAAAGACTCATAGGCCCGGCGGCCTCGCAGGCGCGACATCGCCGGCGGCGTTTCGTCGGCCATCGCTGGCGCCAGCCGGCGACGTTGGCATCGCCGGCGATGTTGGCGTCGCTGTTGAACTCTCACCACTTCCACGGCCGCCGCCACGGCCGAGACGGCCCGTCGCCCCAGTGTCCGCGCCCGTCCCGATGATCGCGACGCGAGAACCCGGGTTGAGCCGCGATTGCCCATCGGTGACGACGCGTTCGCCGGGCGCGAGACCGCTCGCGATGACGGTCAGATCGCGGACCTGCGCGCCGGAGACGACATCCCTCGGCTTCACGGTATTCCGGACGTCGACCACGTAGACATACGTGCCCTGTTGGCCGGTGAGCACGGCATCGGTCGGCACGGCAATTACATTTCTCTGAATGTCGAGCAGCACGGTGAGGAACACGAGCTCGCCGGGCCACAGCTTTCGACCGGTGTTCGGAAACGTTGCTTTGCCCGTGACCGTACCGGTCAGCGAGTCGACAGCATTGTCGAGAAACGTGAGCTGCCCTTCGTCGCTCGCCTGACTGCTGTCGCTGGCGACCGCTCGAACGTGCAGCGCGTGGAGCGCCAGCGCACGCTGCACGGACGGGAAGTCCTGGTCGAGCACGGGGAATCGGACCAGGACTGGGCTGATCTGGTTGATCACCACGAGGGGGCTGCCGCCCGGGCTGACGTTGTTGCCTTTGCGAACGAGCACGGACCCCGTTCGGCCTGTGATCGGAGCACGGATCGTCGTATATCCAAGCTCCACCTGCGCCGAACGCAGCGCCGCTCGATCGGCTTCGACCGTGGCGGCCGCGGCGGCGGCGGCCGCGTGTTTCTGGTCGGCCTCCGAGCGGCTGACGTACCCCATGTCCGCGAGCGTTTTGTAACGGGCGTCGTCCTTACTCGCCGCCTCTGCCTGCGCTTCGTCGCGTCCGAGGGTTGCACGCGCCTGGTCGGCGGCGGCCTGCAGCGATCGGGGGTCAATGCGAAACAGCACCTGGCCTTGCTGGACGAAGTCGCCCTCCTTGAACAGCACGTCGAGGAGGTTGCCGCTGACTTGCGTCGTGACAGCGACCGTTTGCATTGGCTCGACAACGCCACTCGCGATCACATTGACCGGCGCATCGATCGTGACCGCGGTCGCGATCCGCACGGGCGTGGCGGGCGGCGCCTTCTTCGGCTGTTCGCCCGAACACGCCGCGAGCGCGCAGACAAGCACTGCCCTGCGCGAACGGGGCACAAAGGAGGTGCCTCGCTGCGCTCGGGGTGACAATGTCCTTTTGCCATCCCGAGGAGCGACAGCGACGAGGGACCTCCTCGTTCTGTTTCTTTCTAATATGCTCATTTCTATTTGACTCATGGCGGTGTACCAGGCAGATTCGGCCGGCCGGTTACGTCCAGCGCCCCGATGTCGTGCGCCAATTGGGCGAGGGCTGTTCGCCACTCCCAGCGCGCCTGGATGCTTTCGGAGCGCGCCGTGACTAACGACGTTCTCGCAAGCAGAACGTCGATGATCGTACCCACGCCCTCGCGATATCGGCCTTGCGCGACGTCGGCGGACTGCTGCGCGCTCGCCAACAGCTCGATCGAGGCCTGTACGCGCTGCGTCGCCGTCTGAAGCGCGGAGTAAGCCGTGAAAACTTCGACAGTAATGCGCTGTCGCGTCGATTCGACTCGCGCGAGCCCTGCGTCGTATTCGTCGCGGGCGGCGCGGACGTCGTACTGGCGCGCAAATCCGTTGAAGATCGGAATCTGCAGTCCCAACACGAGCGACGAATTGCGTCCGGTCGTCGACGCGCCCTGGAACGTGTGGGGAAAGCTGCTCGTCGCACTCAGGGTGAGGGCGGGATATCCGGCCGACCGAGCGACCCGAACCTGCGCTGCCAACGCGTTCGCCTCCGCTCGAGACTCAGCCAACTCCGGGCGAGCCGTGATGGCGCGATTGATCAATGTGTCGATCGACGCGGCGATCATCGTCACTGAATCGCTTGCCGGCAGCGACGGGACGTCGAAACGGGTATTGGCGTTCAAGCCCATCGCCGCGGCAAGGTTGCCGCGCGCGGAGAGTAACGAGCCCTCGGCCGTCGCGAGCTGAAAGCGCGCTTGCGCAAGCGCCGTCCGGGTTTGCAAAACCTCCTGCAACGTTCCGACGCCGACGCGGAAGCGCGCTTCGGCGGCGGTGGTGTCGGCCGTCGCTTCCTGAACGGCGACGATCTGCGCATCGCGCAACGCGCGAGTGGCGAGCAACGAGAAGAGCGCCGATTCCACCTGGAGAACGACGTCTTGAATCGTCGCGTTGTGGACGAGGCTCGCGGCAATCGCCCGTTGTTTTGCCGTTTCGATCGTTCCCGCGCGGCCGCCGAGGTCGAAGACGAGATACGAGAGCGAGATCGACGGGGTGAGCTGCGATCGCGTCGCGCTGCCTGACCCGGTGTTTCCTCGGTTGCCCGTCGAGTCAACTCCCGTCCCGACAGGGCCAACACCGAACCCAGTACTCGAACCGCCGCTGGCTGACGTTCGGGAGAGACTGACGGTGCCGTTGATGTTCGGAAAAAGCTCGCCCCGCGCTGCGCCGTACGTGTTGGCCGCGGCGCTCGCCGCCGCCCACGACTCCCGGGTTGCCGGATTGTTTTTGAGGGCAAGATCGACGACGTCCGCCAGTGAGAGCTGCTCGTCCCGTACCTCCCGGCTCGAGTCCGACTTCAGGGCGGCGGACGCCGCCGGCGACGCGGGCGGCTCAGGCGGTGGGGCTGGAGTTCGCGCCGACTCGGGGACTCGCCACGGCTCTGAACGACCCGGAGAGACAGCCGGCTGACCGTCGATCCGAGGTACACCGGGAGCACACGCCAACAGAACGACGGCGGCAAAAAGCGGCACGTACGACCGAGGTCGACCTGCCCTCGCCGCAGACCAGACACAAAGAAACGCCCACATGAATATCGTTCGTCCAAGTGCAGAACTGGTACCGCCGAACACTCATGATTGACACCTCAGCGTCTCCTCCCCCAACGTGTTGACGAAGTTTTATCTCACCTCAGCGTCCCCAGCCATGCGCCACTTCCTACCTCTGGCGTTTCTGCCAATCTCTACCGCGCTTTTGGCGCAATCCGCGCAACGCGTCGACTATGCCAAAGCCGATCTGATCCGCACCGCGGGTTCGTTCGTGCTCAACAGCGCCGTCGCTCCCACCTGGTTCCAGGACAGCACGCGATTTTACTACCGGTCCGCTTCGCCGAACGGCACGTCGACGATTTACGTCGTCGATCCGGTCAGGCGGACCCGTACGCCGCTCGTCGACAACACGCGCCTCGCGTCCGCGATGTCGCTCGCGGGCGACACGACGATCGATCCGGCGCGTATTCCGAATTTCCGATTGACCGACGACGAGAGAGGGCTGCGCTTCACGCTCGGCAAGCGGCGATTCGACTGCGCGATCGCGACGTATGCGTGCATCGTGACGGACACGTCGAAGATCGAGAAGCCCGATACGCCGACGTGGGCGGTTCTGTCGCCCGACAAGAAGTGGGAGGCGTTCGCGCACAACGACAACATCTACGTGCGGCGGGCTGGGATTCGCGACAGACGAGCGACACCTGACTCGAGCGCAGGCCGTGGAGGACGCGGCGGTCGCGGCGCCGCCGCGCGCGTCGATTCGTTGACGCTGCCGGACAGCGCGATTCAGCTGACCAAAGACGGAATCGACGAATTCGGCTATGGCGTGGCCACGCAGAGCACACTGCCACCGCCGCGACCGACGCGCCAGCGCCCACAGCTCATCTGGTCGCCCGATTCCAAGAAGATCGCCGTCATCCGCATCGACGAACGCGGTGTGCGACGTTATCCGCTGTACTCGTCGACGCAGACGACACCGCGCTCGGTGCTCTATCCGTACGCTGCGCCGGGGGATTCGCTGCTCATTCGCTACAACACGTACGTGCTCGACGTCCCGAGCCGCACGAGCGTCATGATGCAGGACGAAAAGCCGCCGACGATCGTACACGGCATGAGCGGGCTGGCCGCCCTCAAGTGGTCGAAGGGATCGGACAAGCTCTATTTGCTCAACGCGCTGCGCGGCGCGAAGCGAGTCACGCTGCTTCAGGGCGATATCAAAACAGGAAAGACGACTCCGCTCGTCAAGGATTCGGCGGCGACGTTCGTCGAACTGGTGCACGGCGGCGGCGGCAACGGCAATTGGCAGATGTCCGACGACTGCGACGACATTTTCTTCCCGTCGCAAAAAGACGGTTGGATGCACATCTACCGTTATGATGGAACTGGAAAGCTCAAGAATCAGCTCGAGTCGGGCGCGTATGCCGTCGAGAACATCGCGCGCGTGGACAACGCGAACAAGAAAGTCTACTTCACCGCGTGGGGCAAAGAGCCCGGCGTTCCGTACTACGCACACCTCTACGCCGTGAACTTCGACGGGTCGGGCGTCAAGCTGCTCACGCCCGAAGACGGCAACCATCGCATCACGTTTGTGCCTACAGGCGGCTACTTCATCGACACGTATTCACGCGTCGACGCTCCGCCGGTCAGCATGCTGCGCTCGGCGGTCGACGGCAGTGTCGTCATGTCGCTCGAGAAGGCCGACGTCGAACTGCTCAGGAACATCGGTTGGACGCCGGCGGAAGTGTTCACGGTCAAAGCGCGCGACAACGTCACGCAGCTGTGGGGCTTGATGTACAAGCCGTCGAATTTTGATCCGACCAAGAAGTACCCGATCATCACGCACATCTATCCGGGCCCGCAGGTAGGTAGTGTCGGCGACTGGGGCTTTTCAACGGGCAGCTCGGGTCAGGCGAGATCGTTGGCCGAGCTCGGGTTCATCGTGATTCAACTCGACCACATGGGCACGCCGAAGCGGTCGAAGGCATTCCATGATTTCTACTACGGGAACATGGGCGACAACGGCATCCCCGATCACATCGCGGCGATCCGTCAATTGGCCGCGCGCTACTCATACATCGACATCAACAAGGTGGGCGTGTATGGCCACTCGGGCGGCGGCTTCGCGTCGACCGATGCAATCCTGACCTATCCAGACTTCTTCAAGGTCGCCGTGTCAGGCTCCGGCAACCACGACAACCGCACGTACGGCTTCTTCTGGGGCGAGAAGTATCAAGGGTTGTACAAGGCCGGCGAGAACGGGCAGCCCGACAACTTCGAGGCGCAGGCGAACTACACGAAGGCCAAAAACCTCAAGGGCAAGCTGCTGCTGATGCACGGTGACATGGACAACAACGTGCATCCGTCGAACACGCTCCGAGTCGTGGACGCGCTGATCAAGGCCAATAAGGATTTTGATATGATCATCTTCCCCGACGCGCCGCACGGGTTGCCGACGTACTCGATCCGGAAGATCTGGGACTACTTTGTTCGCAACCTGGCGGGGGCGGAACCGCCAGCGGGCTACGAGATGATTGCCGGTCCTCAGTTCCCCGGTGGACTGGTTCCGGATGATCCCGATGGCCCGCCGGGCTTCGATACCGGGACGCCGTGAATCGTTTTTAGCCCGAACGAAAACCGTCACTGACGGACAACGACACGGAGAGAGCCTCGGGACGCCTCGTAGACCTTCTTCGTTTGACAAAAGCCGCTCGGGACGCGACTGTGTCCCGAGCGGCTTTCGTTTCAATTCATCGGCTCGTTGCGAATGGGGTCGCGAATGCGAGCGGAGCAATCCGCGTGTGTCCGTCAGTGACCGTGTCTGTCCGTGCTGAAATCCCGCGGCCTAGGGATGCAAAACGAGCTTCTGAACTCTCCAATTCAACAATTCAGCAACATAGAGCTCATTCTCGGACGGACACGCGATCTCGTGGATCCATCCGAACTGCTTGACCTGCTTCCCCGCCTCTCCGAGCACACCAACGACCTTTCCGTCGAGCGTCAACTTGTAGATCCGTCCGGGAACGGCATCGGCGCTGTAGAGATACTGCGTCGGACCGGGGGTGATACAGATCGCCCACGGCGCACCTGACACGGACAACGAGTTCGGCCCCGGCTGTCCCCCGAGCATCACGTCGACCTCCTTCTCGAAGGGAACGTCGATCGTGAACATGCGCAGGAACTTTCCGTCGGGATCGAACACCTGAATGCGGCGGTTCGTTCGGTCGGCGACGTAGATGTTCCCCTTCGCGTCATTCGCGATCGAATGCAAGATGTTGAACTGGCTCGTGTCGCGGCCGCGGTCGCCCCACGTCTTCACCCACCTGCCGTTTTTGTCGACCTTCACCACCCGTGAGTTGTTGTAGCCGTCGGCAACGAAGATGTTGCCGGAAAGATCGAACGCGACGTCGGTTGGACGATTGAACGATCCCCAGCCGGGCCGCGGTTCCGGCGATCCCGGCGCCCTCGGCGCCGGCTCCTCGACCGACTCGGCGCGCCGGCCGAGGACCATCAGCACGCGGCCCGCGGGAGTGAACTTCATGATCATGTTCGTCCCTTCGTCCGTCGCCCAGAGATTTCCGTCCGCGTCGACACGGACGGTATGAGCAAACGCGAATCCGTAGAGATCTTTGCCGATTTCCCGGATGAACTGGCCGTCCGGCCCGAACTCGAAGAGCTGCGCAGAGCTCTGGCCGTGCACGGTGCTGCGCGTGCCGGTGCGGCTGAAGATGAAGAGATGCCGCTGCTTGTTGATCGCCACGCCGGCGACTTCACCGAAATACATGTTCGCCGGCAACTTGAGGAAATCGATGTCGCCCTCAAAGCGGATTTCGGGAACACGGGCCTGGGCGCCGAGCGTTCCGACGGAAGCCGCGAGCGCGGCGACAATGGCGATGCGTTTCATTGGGGGCTATCCGAGGGAGTGGTCAGCGCTCGCACTTGACGATACGGTGACCACAATACTGCATCGGCAAAGGAACCGAAGCGAGAGACCCGCGCGCCCGGTCCGACTCTAGCGAGCCAGTACGGCGGAATAGACGAGCCGCTGAAAGCCCGGCTCGAGATCCGGCAGACGGACGATGCCGTTGTTGAACTGCGTCCACACCATTCCGACGAGGTCGGTCTTCGGGTCTATCCAGAAGAACGTTCCCATGATTCCCCACCACCGATAGATGCCGGGCGAACCCCCGATGCCCGCGGCCGCCGAATCGAGCAGCACGGCACCGCCGAGACCGTAGCCATACCCCGAATATCCAATCAGCGGCGAGACGATCGGTGTGAGCGATGGCGCGAGATGGTTGCGCACCATGTTGTCGACACTCGCTCGCGACAACACGCGATGCCCCTCCAGCTCACCCTTGTTCAAGAGCATCTGCGCAAAGCGGATGTAGTCGGGCGCCGTCGACAGCAGGCCGCCGCCCCCGGAGAGGAAGCGGCCGCTCGGGAGGTAGCTCGCCGACAGAAGTTGCGCGTCCGGCCGCAGCGCACCGTCGACGCGAGAGTGCAGCGCCATGATGCGCCCCGTCATGGACGGGAGGACGTGAAACGCCGTTTCGTACATGCCAAGCGGCCGAAAGATCTCCTCGGCCAGGAATACATCGAGCGGCCGCCCCGACGCGACTTCGACCACTCTTCCAGCGACGTCGATCGAATAGCTGTAGTTCCATGCGTCGCCGGGTGAAAACGCGAGCGGGAGACGGGCGATACTATCGGCAAACTGCTCGACCGTGCGCGTTCTATTCACCGGTTGGGCATCGCGATAGATGGTGTCGACCGGCGTCTGAGTGAAGAAGCCGTACGTCAAGCCCGATGTAGGCGTGAGTAAATGCTCAATGGTCATCGGCCGCGACGGAGGCTTCAGCATCGGCGCTTTGCTCGGACCACCGGCATAGACCTTCGTTGCGCCGAACGCGGGAATGAACTTCGCCACTGGATCATCGAGGCGGAGCTTGCCCTGATCGGCGAGCTTGAGGATTGCCGCCGCGATCACGGGCTTGGTCATCGAATAGATCCGAAACACGTCATCGATGCGCAACGCCGCGTCGGAAGTCACATCCCGCCGACCAACCGCGTGCGTATACACGAGCTTCCCATGTCGAGCAACCATGGCGACGACACCGGCGAGTTTGCCGGAGTCGACGAGCGACTGCAGCACCGGCGTAATCTTGGCCAGTTGACGAGACGAAAGACCGACGTCTTCAGCACGTCCCGTCGGAAGGCCCTGGCCGAGCGCGACGTCCGTGCCCACCGGCGCTACGCACAGCAGGACACCGAAGAACAGAGCCACTGCCTTTCGCGGGATGGACATGGATGCGCGGCGTTAGGGTGCCCCGCAGAACGTCTTGACCTGATCCGCCGCGTACGGCTCGAGCTGGTCGAGGAACTCCAATGACTGTTTTGCCATGTCCCCAAACGACTCCTGTCCGGCCGCGATCCCGGTCCGCGCCACGGGAATCATGTCGGCACCGAGCCGCACCATGCGGCACGCGTCGGTTTTCTCCTTCAGCTTCACACCCTCGGTGACCGCCGTCTGCGCAATCCCAAGCGCCGCCGCTCCGGCGAGAAACTTCGCCGACATCGACGTATGCACCGAATCGGCGAACGCCAGAAAACGATAGGCGAGGCTGAAATCGTCCTGCGTCTTCGTCGTGCTGGCGGCACGATACAAGTTGTTCCCTTTCGACAACGCGAACTGCGCGACGAGCGAGGAGTCTTCGCCCTTCGCCAGTGCCCGACGGAGCGACGACAGCGCACTATCCGGCCGCCCAAGCTCGATCTCGAGTTGGGCAACGACTAACTGTCCCTGCGCCATGGTCGAATCGATTGCCAGGGCCTTCTTCGTTTGATCGAGCGACTCGGCAATTTTGCCCTTCGCGCGCAGGTCCTTTGCATTCATCGCGAGCAGGTCGGCGCTCTGCGGAAACAGCGCCAATCCGCGCGGCACGACCGTATCCGCCTCGGCCTTGATGTATTGCGTGTACAGCGAATACATGCGGGCGTCCTTCGGGAACGCCGCCACCCCGTGCGCCAGCGTCTCGATGGCCTTGAACGGCCTGTTCGCATTGTGATACGCAGTCCCGAGCCGGAAGAAAAACGTCGAGTCGTATCGCGCAACCGAGTCGCGCGCGATCATGATCTCGCCGGCGCCGAGCGCGTTTTCCCAGCTCTTGTTCTCGTACGCGATACGCCACCGTTGCTGCGTAAAGCGCAGATCTTCGGGATACGCCGCGGCGAGCCTCGTGATGAACGGCTCGGCGCGTTTGCTGTTTTGTCCATCGAAGAGCGCGTAGGACACGCGCAACGCCAGCTCGCGGTCCGACGTATCGGTGGCGGCAAGACGGAAATACATCGACGCCGCTTCGTCGCGCCGTTTGAGCGAGTCGAGCGCCGCCGATGCCGCCTCGAGCGCATGATAATTCGCTGAATCGACGGCGAGGACCTCTTGTGATACGGCCAGAATCTCGCTCGCCGGTGCATGCGTTTGACGCATCGTCCAGATCATGCAGGTGCGCGCGATCGTGGACCGGCCGTACGTCGCGACACCTTCTTTCGCCGCCGCCAGCGCGCGCGAGCCGCTCCCGTCGCGAAGGGCGTTCTCACATCGGCGCTCGTGCACCAGCTGCGTGCGCGCGGCGGCAACGGACTTGGCGAACAACGCGGCGGCAGAATCGAGTCTTGGCGCTTGCGCGTCCGGCAACGGCTGCCGCAGCCGCTCGTCGCGGAGAAGAACGAGTTGGCCGGAGAGCTTCGGACCGCCCGGTCCGTTGCTGACGTACGCAAGCAAGTATTCGTCGGCCCGAAAATATTTGCCCGTCGCGTGGATGTCCGAGATCGAATAGGTGCTGTCCGGATTGTATCCGGCGCGCTCCATCCGATACTCGATATCGCCGCCGTCGATGACGTCGACCTCGCGCTTGTTCACCAACTTGCCGACCCGCGAACGCACGGCGTCGGCGGCCCGTTTGCCGATTTTGATATCGGCGCCCGCGCGCGGAATGAAATTGATGATCAGCAGACCCTGCCGGGTGAACTCGGGCGACTCCTTCTTGCCTCCCTGGGCCAAGACGACACTTGGAAGCCCAAGGGACAATGCCGCCGCCAGCGCGACGGCGCGCCGAAAAGGTTCGATCATCCGACAACGGGTCGAGGCGCCGGCTCAGGCGCGGTGAACAACTGCTCGTGCGGCAGGACGGGGGATCAATCTGGCAAATGGTACTGGCCTGGTCAACGCTCAAGCCTGCCTCGCCGTCACGTCAGAAGATGATAAAAGGATGGCTATTCGTTGAACCCTCTGCTTGCAGTCACTCGTATGGGCGGTCATCCTCCAGCGCCGAAGGCGCGGAGCATCTATTGTGAGCGATCGGTGGCTTGCCACGCGACCACGACAGTAGATCCTTCGCTCGCTGGAGGATGACAGCCCTTCCCGAAGCCACATGCCCCTGATCAGCGCACGAGAGCTCACAAAGCATTATCCGGGCGTTCAGGCCCTCGACAACCTCACTCTGGACATCGAGCCAGGCATCATCGGGTTCGTCGGCGCGAACGGCGCGGGCAAGAGCACGTTCATCCGGATTCTCCTCGGCCTGCTCGAGCCGACGAGCGGATCGGCGTCTGTCCTCGGCTTCGATGTGCAATCCGAGGCGATCGAGGTCCGGCAACGCGTCGGATACATGCCGGAGCACGACTGCCTTCCGCTCGAGGTGAGCGGCACGGACTTCGTCGCACACATGGGGCAGATGTCGGGGCTGCCCTTCACCGCCGCGCGTGAGCGCGCCGCCGAAATGCTGAGGCACGTCGGGCTCCACGAGGAGCGTTATCGACTGATCGGGAGCTACTCGACCGGCATGAAGCAGCGGATCAAGCTCGCCCAAGCGCTCGTTCACGACCCGAAGCTGCTCCTGCTCGACGAGCCGACCAACGGCCTCGATCCGGAAGGCCGTGAGGAAATGCTCATGCTGATCGAGCGGACAGGCCGCGAGTTCGGCATGGCCGTCATGGTCACGTCGCACCTGCTCGGTGAGATCGAGCGGGTGTGCAACTCGCTGGTGGCGATTGACGGCGGCCGTCTGCAATATGCCGGTTCCGTCTCGGCATTCACCGAGCGAACACAGCGCCTCCGGCTCGGGTTGGATGACGACGTGCCGGAGTTCGCGGCGCAGCTTCGCGCTCGGGGACTCGGGGTGGAGTCGCATGGCACGGAGCTGCGCGTGGAGTTGACCAGCGAGGACGTGTACGACGTCGTGCGCGATGTAGCGGCGCAGCTCTCGGTTCCGCTCGCGCGGATGGAAGTCACGCGCCACCGTCTCGAGGAGTTGTTCCGCGCGCCCGCCGAGGTGACCCATGGCTGAGCCTCGGGCCGCCGGTGCGATCTACGATCTCGGCTACCAGCCCTACACCGGCGTGCGACATGGTCGCATACATGCCATTCGATCGCTGTTCAAATATTCGTTACAGTCGGCGTTCGGCTTGGGGCGTGGCACGAAGGCCAAGATCATGCCGACAATTGTCATTGCCGTCGTGTACCTTCCCGCGATCGTGCAGATCGGCATCGCCTCCGCGACGGGACAGCCCGGCTTCATCAACTACTCCAACTTTCTGCAGTTCACCGCCTTTCTGATTTCATTGTTCGCGGCAGCCCAGGCGCCTGAGCTCATCGTCGCCGACAAGCAGCACGGAACGCTGTCGTTATACCTCTCACGTCCGCTGAAGTCGTGGGACTACGCGGTCGCGAAGCTGGTCGCGCTCACGGTGGCCATGCTTGCCATTACGCTCGCACCGCAGTTGCTGCTGTTCATGGGGAAAGTTTTTCTCGCCGCGGAACCCTGGTCGTCATTCAAGGGTGAGTTGACCAAGCTCCTTCCCATCCTCGGCGGCACGCTGCTCACGGCACTGTTCATCGCTTCGATCAGTCTGGTCCTCGCGTCGTTCACCGCGCGCCGCGGCTACGGCACGGCGGCCGTCATCGTGTTCTTTTTGTTGCTGCCAGCCGTCGTCGAAATGTTCCGCTCCGTGGCGAGCGGAGATATGAAACGATATTCCGTGCTCGCCCACCCCGTGTACCTGATCGCCGGCTTCGCGAATTGGCTGTTTGCGATCGAGGCGCGACGGCGGTCGGCGGTCGGCCGCGCCGATTTAGCGGGCTCGTTGTACTTCTACGTCATGGCCGCCGTCTGTTTCGTGTGCATCACAATTCTCTTACGGCGGTACCGGAGGTTCGAGGCATGAGTACCGCGACGTTGCCTCGGCGCCCCGAGGTCGCACCGCCGCCGCCGAGCGCGCCAGCAAACGGCGCCGCGTTGCACAACGTGTCGCGGTGGTACGGCAACGTTGTCGCCGTCAACGACGTGACGTTCACGCTTGGCTCCGGCATCACCGGCCTGCTCGGGCCAAATGGCGCCGGAAAGACCACGATTCTGCACATGATGGCCGGCCTGCTCCGTCCATCGGCCGGCGATGTGCTGGTCAATGGCATCACACCGGCCGGAAACCCGGAGGTCTATCGCCACCTCGCGTTGGTGCCCGAGCGCGAGTCGGTGCAGCCGTTTCTCACCGGCCGCGAGTTCGTTCACATGTGCGCGCGCCTGCAAGGGCTGCCGAACGTCGAGGCGGCGACGGATCAGTCGATCACGCTGGTCGATCTTGCCGATGCACAACATCGAAAGATCGGAACGTATTCCAAGGGAATGCGGCAACGCATCAAGATCGCGGGCGCGCTTGTGCACGAGCCAACCGTGATCCTCCTCGACGAGCCGTTCAACGGAATGGATCCGCGCCAGCGATTGCACATGATGGACGTCTTGCGCTCGCTCGCCGCCGCGGGACGCGTGATCGTCATCAGCTCGCACATTCTCGAGGAGCTCGACGATCTGGCGTCGAACGTGCTCGTCATGGTCGCCGGGCGACTGGCCGCATCGGGTCATTTCCGCGAGATCCGCCGCCTGATGACGGATCGCCCGCACACGTTCACGGTGAAGTCGTCGGACGACCGGCGTTTGGCGGCAGCTCTATTATCCGACCCGACCGTGTTCAGCGTCGAGCTCACGCCAGGCGGCATCGTCGTGCGCACATCGGATCGCGGCGTGATGACGCGGAGCCTGACGCGTCTCGCACGCGACGCGTCGATCCGCCTGCATGAGATCCGTCCGACGGACGAATCGCTCGAGAGCGTCTTCTCTTATCTGGTCGAACGATGAACCGGAGTGCCCTGTGAACCGTGTCGTGACGTGGCTGACGTTCCGTCAGCTGTTCGCTCGCCGCCGCCTCTGGTATGCGCTCGGCTTCTCGCTCGCGCCGCTGCTGTTCACCGCCATCTTCAGGGTCTTCGTCGACGACGGCGCCAGCGACGGCGCGCGCCTCGACTTTTTCACCGGGCTCTGTCGGCAGGTGATCATCGGCACGCTGCTGCCGTTGGCCGGCGTCATCTTCGGAACGACGGCGTTCGGTGGCGAGATCGATGATGGAACGCTCATTTACCTTCTCGTAAAGCCGGTGGCGCGCTGGAAGATCGTTGTCTCGAAGTATGTCGTGGCGGTGGTGTCGACGTTCGCCATTGCGCTGCCGGCCATTCTCTTGCCATGGCTGCTGCTCCGGGGCGCCGATGTGCCGGCCCGCGTTGCGCTGTCGTTTCTCACGGGGGCTGGCATCGCATCCGCCGCGTATTGCGCGCTATCCCTTGCCCTCGGCCTCGCGAGCCGGCGCGCGTTGGTCATTGGTCTGTTGTACGTGATTGGCTTCGAGGGCGTGTTGAGTCGCAGCCTCGCCGGCCTTCGCTCTTTCAGCGTGCGCGAGCATTCGATTGCCATCGCTCAGGCAGTGAGTGCCGGCACCGTGTCGATCCCTGACGCCGTCTCGATGTCCACGGTGAAGTGGATGGGAACGATCATGCTGGTGGCGGCGATGGGTTGGACGATGCGCCGCCTCGTCCGCTACGAGCTGGCGGAGCGGCTGTAGCGCCGACCTTGAATCGGATGAGTGCCGTGGGTGATCGATTGATCTTGTTCCCCTCGACGACCCACAGATAGTCGCGTCCCACGTCGACGATCAAATCGTCACGGGGAACCGCGACGGTTCCAACCAGCTCGCCGCGCGAGTCGAGAATCATCGCAATCCGATCTTTCGCCGAATCCGACGGCGCGCGCATGATCAGCCACGTGGACGCGTCGCGTCCCACGCGCACTCCGTCGAGCATCGACTTGTACTTCGGGAGCACCTTCGCCATGGTGTCCCGCACCTGCTCGGCGGTGCGCTGTCCGCAGTTGCGGAAATTGGCGAGATACTCGTCGACGCCGGCCGGCGGCACATTCGGAATCGGCTGCGGATACCGGCGCGAGAATATCGTGTCGCCGCGATCGCTGAGCGCCACGACACGGATCGTTGCGCTGTCCGCTGCCGTGTTGCCGGGCGTCGCCGTTACCACCCGCATGCCGTCGATCGACGTCGCCCAGATCGGGATCGAAGCGCCCAGGAATCCATAGCCGAAGGAACAATTCTTGTCGCGAAACGTTCCGCGTCCCGTGCCGGGGGGAAGACGCGCGATGGTTCGCTCGATCGTCCCGCTCCACGTCGTTCGCAACAGATGCGCTTGCGTGGTGTCATAGCCGGGCGTGTCGATGAGAGAACGCTTACGAGACGGGATGACGAGCATCGTCTCGTCTTTGTAGACGGCGAGTGGCTCCAGCCGTCCGAAGACGGGATACGTCCGTCGCTCGGCCCATTTTGGATGAATCCACGATGGGTACTCGATGCTCTTCGTGATCTTGCCGTGCGCATCGATGAGCGCAACCTGGTTGAAACTCGGATCGCCAACCCACATCGTGTTTGTGCCGCCGATCCATCCCATGGTCGTCGGGTAACCGATCTCCGCGTCGTCCCGCCGTCCCGTCGGAACTTTCCAGCCGAGATCTTTTCCGGTCGAATCGAAGAGAGTGATTCCGGTTCCGTAGCGCGTCGTGATGACGATCTGCCCCTGCGGTCCGATGACGACGAACGGATCGCGCAGGAGCTTCAGCTCGCGGCCGTCGAGACGAACGTCAGCGATCAGGGACAGCCGCCGCGGCGGCGTTGTTTGCGCCGCGCCAAGTGAACCGAGCACCAGCGACCCGATGACGAAAGGAATGCGCATTTCTTAAGCGGTGAAGACACAATCATTACATGGGCCGGCCAGAATAAGTGTCAGCGCGCCGCCAGGCAACTCCGTGGCGACGCGACGGATGTCGCTCTTGCACCAGCACAGATAGGCCCTGCACCGGCACGTGGCACGATCGTGTCAAATCCATTGGTCGTTGTGCACCCGCGACGTATGCTCGCTCTGTGAACGCGTCCTGGACGCGTTACAAATCACATACGTTCAGCCGGAGCGAGTCGATGCGGAGATGCCTGTGCTTGCCAGCCATGATCGCGATCTCGGTTCAGGTCACCGCCTGCATGGCGTCCACTCCGGTGCACCGAGCGTCGAACCCCAACATCATCAGCGCCGCGGAGCTCCGCGGCACCGCCGCCAGGAACGTCTATGACGCCATTCAACAGTTGCGGCCATCGTTCTTCGCAACACGCGGCGCAACGTCATTTCTCGCCGAGCCTGCGTCTCCGATCGTGGTGATCGTGAATCAGACGGTGGCGGGTGGCCTCTCCGAGTTGGAGCACATGCAGGCGTCGGGCATCCGATCGATTCGCCGACTGAACGCGGCCGAGGTGTTCAACCTCACGGGACGTTCGGCGCCGGCAGGCGGAATCGAGGTGTTGTTCGGACCGTGAGGTCAGCCCGACCGCATCGTTCGTTTGCGCGGCTCCGGGTTTGCCAGCGACGGAGGGCCGGCAACGGTCGGCAACGCGATGTCGCCGTAGCCGCTGATCGCGTACGAGAGCCGGCTCGCGTTCGATGGTGCGGCGGCGACTGCCACGTGGAGCGCCTTTGCGACCGGCGCACCGCTGATGAGCGATTCGTGAAACGTGATGCCCACATCGCGTGCCGTCGTGTCATCCAACGCACCCGCAAAACATCCAATGAGCGCGCCGACGCCCGCCGTCGAAGCAGCCTCGATGAATCCCCGCTGGCCTCGGACGTTCGGCTTCGCTTCCTCTGCCCCGTGTCGCGGCCCCGCCGCAGCACCCGGCGGCGTGAAGATCGTGAAATGTGAGTTCAAGAAAAGAATTGCCGGCGGACGTGGGCTCATCAACGATCGGAGCTCGCCGCTGCGCAGCTTCGACTCCCCGCTCAACAGCAAATACGGCTCGAGCTCGTCGAACCACGCGTGACCCGCGAAATGAACGACGTCGTATTGCGTCGATGAGAATTCGGTAACAAGGCGGTCGAAGCTCGCGTCGGGACCGACGAGTATCGTTGGATCGATGGCGGCTCGGCGCCGGTAGGCCGCCGCGACCGCTTCCGTCTCGGCGCGGGCGCCCGGGAGTGCGGCGTCGTCGTCTCGATTCGGATCGCCGATGAGCAGCACTCGCGGCGGCTGGCCAATCGATGGATACCCTCGCGCGTTGTCGCTCACGCCGATGGGCGTTCGCGCGACCGGGTTGCGCAACACAAGGGGCACGCGATTGATCAAAACCCACTCCCACGGCAGCAACTCCACTTCCGGCGACAGACGAAGCGTGATCATCCGGCTTGCGTCGATCCTCTCGAGGACGTCGCACACCGGGCGGGGCAAGTAGCTCGTCAGCTCTTCCGACACCGGCAGTGTCGACGCATCACCGGAAACAGCCCGGCGGAGGCGGCTGGCCAGGCCCGCCCAGTCAGGCATCTTACCGGTGCCCTCGACCGTTGTGTCGTCGACCTTGACGCTGACCTCGAGTCCTCCCGCTCGCAGACGGATCGCGAGAGTGGCATCCGGCGTCGGAATCGCCCTGACGGCGCCGGACACCCTGGTCAGAACCGCCGTCGCCTCTGCCGCTCCGGTCGCAATCGCTGTCGCCCCCCGCAGCGCAGATCTCGTCGCGCGGCCTTCGGCCCCAGCTTGCACGGGCGTCGCGGAAGCTTCGCCCCCAACTTGCTGCAACAGATCGCGCAGGAAGTCGAGCACCTGTTCGTGTTTCCCGTCGTCGTACGACAGCACGCGGATTCTTGCCGTCCGCCACAACACTTCGCGCTCGACGCGGCCGACGCCACACATCAGCGCGTATCGCTCCGGAATGTTGCCCTTGAAAATCGTCAGCTGCCGGTCGAGCAACAGTCGAAAATCAGGGTCGTTGATCGAGTAGCCGACGAACAACACGGCCTTCGTCATCAGAATGGCCGAGAAAATCGCGTTGAACGCAGGGTTGGCGTGAATGATCTCCTGATAGTCGCGCGTCGTCAGCACCATGCTCTCCGGCCGATCGATGTCGCCATGCGCTTTCAGGATGAAGAAACAGCGGTCGAACAACATCGGTCCGAGGGCGTCGACGTCGCGATGCGTCGGTGTCTTGGGCCAGTTGCCAACGCTCGAGTATGACCGTTCGAGCAGCTTGTCATAATTCGTCGTCACGACCGCCGAAAACGGCAGTTGCACGATGACCTTGTGCGGCTCCGGGATGTCGCCGGTCGCGCCGCGGAGGTTATCCGAGAGAATCTCACTGTAGCGCCGCCCGAGCGACTCCTTGCAGTGGTCGGCGACCTCCAGGAGCTTGCCCGCCTGCAAGAGCCGCGTCAGCTCGGTCGTATCGGTTTCATCGGGAAGCTCGTCGGACAGCTGCTTGACGATTCCCTCGAGCAGCTTGGTCCACGTCGGTAGCTTTGCCCACGCGGAGAGTCCCGAGCCACAGAAGAGCACACAGCGGCCTTCGCGCAGGTAGCGAACGAGCGATGCCGGCGGTTTTGGAGCCATCGATCACCAGTCCGTCGAGGTCGTGAAAAACATGATCGTGGCCAGCCCGGCAGCAAGGGCTGCCTGATGTCATTCTCAGGGAAGCGGGGCTGTTCTTCCTGACCGCAGTTCACCACTCCGTGATCTTCCCCGCGCGGATCTCGATGGCATCGGCGCGCCGTAGACCGGCGATCTGTGCGCGCGTCAGCAACTTCTGGTGTGGCGATCGATCGATGGCTCGCTCGAGGTCCCACAGATCGCGCTCCGACGTCGCCCAATCGCTCTCGCCCTGCCAGTCCCGGAGATCGAACGGCTCCGAGAAGGCGCGAAGCGTCTTCCGTCCGTCCGGCAGTGAGTATTCGTGAAAGTACGACGCGGCCAGCTCGCGCAAATCGCGAAACATCGGCTCTCGGTAGCGCAACACGGCGTGATTTGTTTTTGTGATTCCTCCCCAGAAGCCATCTCGTCTGAAGAGGGCAACGATGTGGTCGACGTCGTCGCGCGTCGTCTTCAGGTCCATGAGCAGAGGCGGCTCGCCGTGCATCCACAGGGCGAGTGCGGCGACCAGCGCGCCCTCCAGGCAATGCGCGGAGCGACGGCGCAACGTCACCGCCGGCGATGAACAGGTCTCGCCGCCCCGCTCCTTGTTGATTGGAATGGTGTCGAGGAAGTCCTGTATCGCTCGGCCGGTTCGCAGCCGCCTCAGGGGCTGGAGTTCTGGAAAATTTCTTGTCAGTCGACGCATTGTCATGTTCCAGCGAGCGTGCCGTCATCCTTCCGCGAGCCCAGCGAGCGTGGAGGAGGATAACACGCTCGCTGGAGGATGATCGCGAACGTAGATTCTCCGCCATGCATATCCTGTTTGCCGAAGACGATCGCCAGCTCCGCACGTCGATCACTCGCGGGTTGCGCGAAGCGTCGTACACCGTCGATCAGGCCGCGACCGGACCGCAGGCCATGACGCTCGCGGCGACGAATGAATACGACGCGATCATCCTCGACGTGCTTCTCCCGGGGAAAAGCGGAATCGCCATCTGCCAGGAGATCCGCGAGCTCGGAAAGCGCGTTCCGATCCTGATGCTGACCGCCGTGGATGGCGTCGAACAGCGCATCGCCGGACTCGACGCCGGTGCGGATGACTACCTCACCAAGCCGTTCGACTTCGGCGAACTGCTCGCCAGATTGCGCGCCATCACCCGACGGCAGACTGAGGCCACGCCGGCGCGGTTGGTCATCGGCGACCTCGTCATCGATACACAACGCCATCGAGTTCGTCGCGGTGACCGCGAAATCACGCTGACGGCAAAAGAGTACGCGTTTTTGTTGTTCCTGGCACGCAATACCGGCACCGTCGTGAGTCGCGCTGATTTGATGACGCATGTGTGGGAAGATGCGAGAAACACGTATTCGAACATCATCGACGTGTACGCGAGCCGGCTTCGGCGCAAGATCGATGAAGGCGAGAAGGTTGCCCTCTTCACCACGATTCGCGGCAGCGGCTTCGTGCTCGAAGCGCAGGCCACCCCCGCGAAATCCGCCACCCGGCCGACGAAAAAGAAAACCGGCCGTTCCGCGGAGTAACGAACCATGGCGCGATGGCCGTCCTCCCTTCGCTCGCGCCTCACGATGTGGTACGCCGTCCTGCTCGGGCTACCCCTCATTGCATTTGCGCTGATCTGCTATGTCGCGTTCGCTCGCGCGCTGCTGAGCCGAACGGATCACTTCATCAATGATGCGCTCACGGCATTTTCGCGCGAGCTCGTCGCGGAGCGCCGTGCGACGCTTTCCGCAAGCGACGCCATTCGCCGGACGGTCGAGGAAGTTCGATTCCGCGATCTGCACATCGCGATCCTGGACAGCGCTGGCCAAGTCGTGGCGATGACGCCGGTCGTTGAAGCCGATCGCTCCGAGCCGACGGGGCGCTCCGTCGACGGCGGCACCCAACTCGTGGCTGCCATGCGAACGCGCAGCGCACATGAGTCGGGAGCAATGACTATTCCCGGCGAGCGTGAACCGTACCGCGTCGTGACGCGGCCACTCGTTATCGCCGGCGAGCATTTCAATCTGCGGGGCGTATACGCGCTGCGAGACATGGACGAGGTGCTGGACCGAATCCGGCGAATGTTTCTCGTCGTCATTCCAGTTCTCATATTGTGCGCCGCGGCCAGCGGATCATTTCTGGCGAAGCGCAGCCTGGCGCCCGTCGCCGCGATGGCGACGCAGGCCACCGAGATCAGCGCAAGCAATCTCGATGCGCGCCTGCCCGTGGCCGGCGGCGACGAGCTCGTTCGCTTGGCGCGGGTCATCAACGATCTGCTCGATCGCCTGGAGCTCGCGTTTGCACAGCAGCGCCGCTTCGTTGCCGACGCCTCGCACGAGCTGCGCACCCCGACGGCCATACTGCGAACCGAAGCCGACGTCACGCTCTCGCGTCCGCATCGGACCGAAAACGAGTACCGCGCGTCGGTGACGATCATGAGCGACGCCTCTCGGCGGCTCACGCGCATCGTCGACGACCTGTTTCTCCTCGCCCGATCCGATTCCGGCCACCTCGTCATGCGTGAGGAGCCGCTGTATCTGGAGGAGCTCGTCGACGAGGCAACGCGGGCGGTTCGCTCTGTCGCCGAGCAGCGGCGTGTCAGCGTCGATGTGCACGAGCTCGTCGACGCACCCTTCCGTGGCGACGCGGACCTCCTCGGAAGGCTGCTGCTGAACCTCCTCGACAATGCGATCAAATATTCGCCCGAGGGCGGCGCCGTCGACGTCGCGATGACGCGAACCGCCGAGCAATACACGGTCACCGTCACCGATTCCGGCCCGGGCATTCCAGCGGACGCACGCGATCGCGTCTTCGAGCGTTTCTTCCGTGCCGATGCTGCTCGCTCTCGCACCGACCCGAGCGCGACGAGTGGCGCCGGACTCGGACTCGCGATCGCCCGGCGAATTGCCGACATGCATGGCGGGCAGTTGGACCTCGTCGATTCGGAGCCGGGTCACACGGTCTTTCGCGTCACGCTGCCGGCACCAGCTCGGAGCGCGGAGCACCCCGCACGTGTCGCGGCCGAGCCGCCACGTGTCTAGGATCGCGGCGACGTTCGCGCTTGCCGCGGCCGGCGCGTGCGGTGGGTTCAACCGCATGTCGCGGCCAGGCAACGAGGCCTATCTGTTTGTCTGGGCGGCCGACCGAACGCGCCAGTTCGGCGACTTTCTAGCCGTCATCGCCGCGGATCCACGCAGTCACGACTACGGCAGGGTGGTTTCGACGGTGTCGGTGGGCGCCGCAGGAACGTTCCCGCATCACACCGAACACGAGATCTCCGACGGCCGCGAGCTGTGGGCCAACGGATTCGGCGCCGGCCGAACCTTTCGCTTCGACGTCAGCGATCCACGTGCACCACGCGTGCGTGGCGAGCTTCCGCAGACGTGGCCATATGCGTTTCCTCATAGCTTCGTCCGGCTTCCCAACGGCCACGTTTTGACGACGCTTCAGCTCTTCGTCGTCGGACAGTCGGAGTTTACCGCAAATACTCACCTGCACGAGGCCCCGGTCGATCCGCGAGCACCGTCGGCCGCGGCGGTTGCTGCCGTCGCCGGCGCGACAGGCGGCCTCGCTGAGTTCAGCGACGACGGCCGTCTTCTGCGCATCGCAAGCGCGGACGCCGTGTCCGATCGCAGCGTACGTCCCTACGGACTCGCCGTTGTCCCGGCCCTCGATCGCATCGTGACGACGGCGAACGACATGTCCGGCACCGTGAAGAGCCGGTCGGTTCAGATTTGGCGACTCTCGGATTTCCGCCTGCTCGCGACACTTCAATTGCCACCTGGCCCCCGCGGCGACGAACAATGGAATCCGGCAGAGCCGCGCCTGCTTTCCGACGGCCGCACCGTTTTGGTGAATACTTCATCGTGCGGCCTCTATCGCCTCGACGGACTCGAGGGCACCAAACCGGCCGCCGAATGGATCTACTCGGGCCGCTTCGACACCAACGAACATTTCGGCACGTGCGCTCTCGCGGTCGTAGCTGGTCCCTTTTGGCTGCAGACGAATGCATCGGAGCACGCGGTCGTGAGCCTCGACGTCCGTGATCCGTCACGTCCGCGAGAGGTCGGCCGGCTCACCCTCGGCGCCGGGGACCTGCCGCATTGGATCGCCATGGACCGATCTCATCGGCGTCTCGTCATCACCGGCAACGGCGATCTTCGCGGACGTGTGCTGATGGCAAACGTCGATCCGGAGACGGGCTCGATCGTTTTGGACGAACGATTCCAGTCGCCCGGGTCAACTGTGGCCGGAGTGGATCTCAGCGCCATTCGCGGACCCCGAGGAGAAGCGATCGCCGGAGTTCCACACGCAGCGGTGTTTAGTACGAGATAATCCCGAGCCGAGAGCACGCCTCGTTTTTCACGCTGGCGTGGAATGTCATTGAGACGAGAACGGACACCGCCGAAGACTGCACGGATTAAGACATTCCTGGGCCGAAGAATGGCGCCCGGCGAGTCGATCGTGTCGACGCCGCGTGGAGCAATCCGTGAATATCCGCCGTGAGTCCGTGCTCGTCTAAAGAATCTCTCCAAATACTCTAATTGCGCGTCAGGCAATCCGCGGACTAATACCTTATCGCCACACTGGCCCGAATCGTCCGCGCCGGCATCCGATAATACTGGGCATCCCCAAATTCACTCTCCGAAACAGCATCTCGCCGATCGGTGAGATTGCGTCCGTCGACGCGAATCTCGGCGTTGTTCATCCGGTAGCCGATGCCTGCGTCGATTGTCGTGAAGCCATCGACGAGCGCGGTATTCCGCTTGTTCAGGTAGCGATCCCCGGTGTAGTTCAGGTTACCGCTCGCGACGAGTCCGCGCTCGGGTGCCCACGTCAGACCCGCCGACGCCAGCTTCTTCGCGGACATCTCGAATCGCTTTCCGCCAAGCTGCGTCGGAACGCCGTCGAATGCCTGCACGAAATCCACGAACTTGCCGTCGTGCCAGCTGTAGCTCGCCCGCGCCGAAAGCGACGACTCGATCCGCACGTCCGTCGCGAGCTCGACGCCTTGGAATCTCGTCGTCCCAGCGTTGATCAACGCCGGCAGATTGTTCACCACCGTGGACGTGACCAGGTTCTTGAAGTCCATGCGGAACGCGCTCACCTCGACGTCGACGCGACCGTCGAGCGAGCGGGTTTTCACGCCGCCCTCGTAGCTCCCTGACGTTTCCGGATCGAGCACACCCTCGTTTTCGGCAAGGCTGAAGTCGAACGCCGCCGGTTTGAACGTGTTGCGATAGTTTGCAAAAACTCTAACGTGATCGGCGCCGCGCTCCCACAGCCCGAGCAGCGCGCCGACACTTCCGCTGAGGCGCGTGTTCGACACGCCCTCCCCTTCGCCGCGGCGCTCGTTCGTCAGGTTTGCGCGCAAGCCGCCGCTCAGCGTCAGCGCTTGCACCGGGCGCCACTCTGCGGAACCATAGATGCCGCCGAACATGCGCCGCGCTTCCGCGTCTTTGTCGAGGAGCGTTGGCTCGGCGACCTTCGTCGGCGAGCCGCTCAGCGGAGCGGTATACGTGAACGTCGCGCCTTTGGCTTCGCCGTTGCTGAAGAGAAAATCTCCGCCGGCCATCATGCGGACGTTCGCGCGCGTCGGCCAAATGAGATGTGTATCGGCATAGAGATCGTTGATCTCGATGTCCTCTTTGAACCCGGACGCATTGTTCGCCGAGTTGGCGATGTCCGTGAGAAAGCCCCTGAACATGCTTTGACCCGAGTGCGTGAACGACGCCGTCGTTCCCCATACGGTGCCCGAGGCCAACGGACGATCGTAGCCGGCGGTCACCGCCGCTCGCAGCTCGTTCAAAAACGCGCCGTCGGGGTTGTAATTCGCGTCGAGCGGGGTAGCCGAGGAAAGCGACGCGCCCTGGCGCGGATGTGGACTCGCCGGTTCTTGATTCAGCACCGTTCCATCCGCTGTGAGCCACATCGTGTTGTTGCCGTCGACCTTCGACGTGCGGAAGAGTCCGTGTCCGCGCGCAAACGACGTTCGATCGTCCTTGAATCCTTCGCGCTCGAAATCGGCGCTCAATCGGGACTTCCATGACGCATATGCCGGGAGTCCGAGGTCGGCCGACAGGCCGCCGGTACCGAACGTGCCGCCGTGCGCGACGAGATACCGCGACGTCTCGGAAGCCGGCGAATGCACGACGTGGACGACTCCGACGAACGACGTTGCTCCGTAGGTAACCGGCGCTGGACCACGGAGGATCTCGATCTGTTCGACGTCACGCATACTGAGCGTCGCGATCGCCGGATTGAACGCGCCGCCCCACGGCACACCGTCGACGACGAGGAGAAACGCGTCGAACTCGCGCAGTCCCCAGAATTCCGGCACCGCGCTGGCTGGACCGCCATCGCCACCCGGCGCGACGGCGACACCTGCCGCCAATGCGAGGGCATCTCGGAGTGATCGCGCACCTCGCGCGCGCAGGTCAGATCCGCGCACCATTTCGATCGAGGCAGCGATGTCATGGGCCGCCTCCGGAAATCGCGTCGCGACAACTTCGACTGGCGGCAGCGCGACGGGGCGCGTGGGCTGCTGCGCAACGACTGGGGACGCGCCGGCCGCGATGACGACCGTATTCGCGAGCAGGCCACTGAGGAGAGTGATTCGACGTGGCATCGTTGTCTCCGGTGGGGAGGGATGCGGTCATGAATTCTTCATGAGCGGCTAACTTACCACGCTGACGAACGGGTCACAAATGAAAAGGCCCGGCTAAACGCCGGGCTTCTCCGAACTATCTGGCCCCTGGTGTCTGGCACCTGGGGGTTGATCACTGCTATCGAGCGCTTGCTTCCTGCGTCACCGGCGCGAAGCTCACCGACTGCAATGCCAACGTGAGTGAGAACTTCGAGAACTTCGTCTTCACCTGAACGGGCAAGCGCCGCTCGTCGTTCGTGAACCACACCTGCGCTTCTCCGTTCTCGGCGAAGATTCCGCCCGACTTGATCGTGGGCCGCACGACGGTTGTTGCGAACGTCCCGGCATGCACCTTCACCGTGTCCTCGCGCAATCCGGTCAGCACCACGGGATTGCGGTCAGGCATGAAATACCGATGGTTGCGGACCGTGTCGCCAACCTGGATGGCCGCCGTTCGCACCGCGTAGATGAACGAGCCATCGTCGAGGGGATTCGAAACACTCGGCCGCGGCTCCTCATCATTCTTTTGATATTCGGCGCGTTCGGGGAAAAACTCGTACACCGTGTTGCGATGGTAGCGGCCTTCGGAGATCGACTGCGTATGCCGGAGGGACGACAACGTCTGGACGTCGATCCAGCTCTCATATCTATCCTTCACGCGGAAGAGGGGAATTCCGCCGTCGAGAGAAAACACAACGTGGTATGCTGGACGACCACGGACAGTGTCGATGCCATCGACGCGCATCCGCGCCGTGCCGGCGGGCAAGAAGCCGAACGTCGCCTTGAAGACCAACTCCTCGCCCACCGTGAACGGGACGGGGGCGAAGCCGGAGCTGGGAGCGACGACGGCACTTGCCGCGGCCGTCGCTGGCTGCGCGCCAACGGAATCGGGACCTACTATGAAGAGCGTCGCTGCGATGAACGCGGCGGTACGCGATGAGAAAAACCGAACGTCAGGCATTGGACGTGGCATTAGTTGCCGGCGGAGAGCTGCACGACTGGAGGATTGGTCGAGGTCGAGTTGTTGCTGAGCGCCTCCTCTGGCGAGTTGGCGCGTACGGCAAAGGCGAGTAACGAAGCAGCAATGGCCAACGCGAGCCCAAACCGAATGGCCGTGACGGGGGCCGGCAGTTGGGCCGCTTCGGTGTTCGAGAGGTTGATGTGGCGCATGGTGATCTTCCTTGGCCTCGTGAGGCCGCTGATTGCTCTACTTCTATGTCGAACGAACGGTCACCGGATCGACAGACTCGCCGCGATTTGTTTGGGGGTCAGAGCCCGGGCTCTGACCCCGTCTTACGCCAGAAACCGTTCGGAGGATTTCTCGGGTGGACAGTTGGGGTCAGAGTCGACTCTGACCCCAAACGCGAATTTGATCATGCCCGCTTAGAAAGCGCTGATACTCTGCTTATGCGGACGCGAGAAACCTCCTCTAAGCGGCTCGCTCCTCTCAGTTTCGGCGTGACGTTCCTCGTCCAGTCACTGTGATCCACGTTGATCCACGTTCATCACGTGGATTGTAAATGTCATCGATTGTACAGATGATGAACTATACGGGCAAAAAAATTACGGGTTTCGAAATGCCGACAACACTCGGAGGAAGTTTTCTCGGTCCGAGACCGACACACGCGAAGCAAGCTCGTCCTGAAGTTCCTGAACCGCCTTCGTTCCAGCCTCGAACCGCTCTCTCCCCAACTCCGTCACTCGCGCCAACACCGCGCGACGGTCGACGGGATCATCGACCCGCTCGACCAAGCCCTCACCGGCCAGGCGATCGATGAGCTGGGTGATGTTGGACCGGACGCACTTCCGACATTCCGCCAGCGCACTGAGCGACATCGGCTCACCAGCACGGACCAACTGCTCGAGCGTCATATACTTCGGCCCTGACAAACCCACGGACTCCAACGTCTGCTCGACCCGCTCCTGTACCATCCGCGCAACCTCGAGCAAACCGAGCATTCCCCGCTCCGATGTTGGCTTCGCGTCAGACTCTACTGGCAGGTCGAGGACATGCTTGTAATTCATGGTATGAATAATACATGAGATTAATCCAGCGTCAAGTGAGACTTTTGCAGCATGCCCGGTAAGACCCACGTCCAGAGCTGGGACGCAGCGCCCGGCCGCTGGACCTTCGCGAGCGCAAGCCCGGACGCCGACCTCGGCGATTCCGTCGCTGAGTTCTGGGAGGTCGAAGGACGGCTCGCGCCCTTTCGCGAGCGGGTCCTGCCGAATGGTTGTCTCGAGCTCATGGTCAACCTCGGGCCGATGCACGAAACCGTCAGCGGAACGCAGCGAACTCGCTGGGATCACTCCTGGTTTTCCGGACTGCACGAGGAGTCGATCGAGATCGAATCGAAGGTGGGCACGCATCTCGTGTCGGCGCGCCTTCGCCCCCTTGGCGCCTGGATGTTCTTCGGCGAATCGGCAGCCAATGCAGCGAATGCCGTTGTCGACCTGGATGTCTTCCTCCATGGCGGCGCCGCCGCGTTGCGCGCGGAGCTTCTCTCAGTTTCCACGCCGGCGGAACGCTTCGAGGTGCTCGAAGGATTTCTGCGGCGGCGTCTCCCAGATGCGGCCACGCCATCGGCATTCGTCAGCGCCGCCGTCGAGCAAATCGAGAATGCACACGGCAATCTCCGCGTCTCGTCGCTTCACGAAGACCTCGGCGTGAGTCGCAAACATCTCACGGTTCGATTCGCGCGCGAGATCGGCATTCCTCCGAAGTCGTACGCGCAGCTTCGGCGCTTCGTGTGGACGCTCGCGCGGCTTCGCCAGAGTGAGAGCGTCGATTGGGCACAGCTTGCGGCCGTCGCGGGCTACTCGGATCAGTCACATCTCGTTCGCGATTTTCAGCGCGTTGCCGCGGCCAGCCCAACCGAGTTTTTGCGCACCCGATCGCCGGACAACACCGCGCTGCTCGAGGACATGAGGTAGCAAATCTTCTATCTCGGCGTCACGAGCGTTGCCTATGTTCGCGCGTGCCGCGTCCGATTGCGTTCAGACCGCGCGACGAGCCTTCACGCTTTTCTTACTATGCGCCATCTGGCCAGAAACACCCTTGTCGTCGTGTTCTGTCTCGTGTCAGTGATGCACGCGCAGAACACCGCGACCACGAACTTTCGCCCGCTCGAATTCCTCGTCGGCCACTGTTGGATCGGCACGTTCCCCGACGGCAAACAGACCGACGAGCACTGCTTCGAGTGGGTGTACGACAAGAAGTTCGTTCGCGACCGGCACGTCGTGCGCGGTGGACCGCCGTATGAGGGCGAATCGCTGTACGCGTGGGACGCTACACAGAAGCGCATCACGTTCTCGTACTGGAACAGCAGCGGCGATGTCAGCACCGGTTCGGTCGAGGACACTGCTGATGGTCTCGTGTTTCCACAGAAACACGAAACCGCGAGCGGCACGATGGAGTTGAAGACGATTTGGACCCGGCCCAACCCAAAGGCCTATCACGTTTGGGTTGGGCAACGCGTGGGCTCGGAGTGGAAAACCCTCTGGACGATGGATCTCAATCGAAAAACGTGAAGGAGGGCGTGGTTCGTTCACCGGCGAAGGTACGTGTCGGTGCGATTCAACCAATCCTCACGCGGCGGACTGAAGACATCGAGCACAGTAGTCTCCTCGATTGCTTCGGCCTTGTGCCACACATTGGACGGAAGGTGCAAGACCTCTCCCTCGCGCACGATGCGTTCGTCCGACTCGTCGTCGCCGAGCCAGAAGCGAAGGGCACCGCGCAGGACGTAGGTCATTTGCTCATGCTCATGCTGATGTCGGGGAATCAGACATCCGTGCTCGAGCTTGACCTGAGCGAGCATGACGCGGTCGCCGGAGATCAGACGTCGGGCGAGCATGGGTGTGACGTCTTCACTCGGCACGTCGGTCCAACGAAACGATGTCGCCGCAGCGCCCGGCATGTGTCTCTCTCGTTGAGCGAAGACATCCTTATGTCGCACGACCGATCGGCAAACAAGCTCCGCCGGTTGAATGGTGCCGATCGTGTGGCGACTGGGCGCACCACGCTGTTGACTGGCGCGTCCCGAACCGGCGCTCACGACCAGACGGGGTTGATCGTGGTGCGAGCGGCTCGTACCGGGAAAG
>JADMIO011011071.1_pt1 | contig 84327 bp, 67 predicted proteins | sample 8958161 | NCBI WGS metagenome assembly JADMIO01 (sample SAMN16585339, study PRJNA669376) | soil metagenome | isolation source: Crop rotation soil | place: USA: Cullars Rotation, Alabama | collected 2011 | reverse complement strand
CGCGACAACTTGTCCACGTGGAATTCTAAGCTTAGGATCCCAATGTGCTGGAAAGGTCTCCCCGTTCAGGCGGGGTATGGTTCAGGCACATCAGTAAAGGAGATGTGCGATGGACGGAGCAGCCGTGACGAACAAGCCCCTCACCCCCGAACGAATCATGCAACTCGCCTGGGCGTATGCCCCGCCGCTCATCATCGAGGCGGCGATTGCCAACGACATCTTTGACGAACTGAACCGAAGCCCCGCGACTGCCGACGAGCTGTCGCGGCGGACGGGTGCTTCCCTTCGCGGCCTGACGAGCCTCTGTGATGCGCTGGTCGCCCTGGAGCTGGCGAGCAAGGACAGCCAGCAGCGCTACGCCCTGGCGCCGGAGAGTGCCGCCTTCCTCGTTCCCAGCAAGCCGGGGTTCATGGGCGGGATCTTCAAGCACGTCAGCCGGACGCTCATCCCCGCCTGGCTCAACCTCAGCGAGATCGTACGAACCGGCGCGCCGGCTCGAAGTGTGAATGACAACGAGCAGAGCAGCGAATTCTTCGCCGACTTCGTCGAGGACATTTTCCCGATGAGCTACGGCGCGGCCAAGGGACTGGCGAAGGAGCTGAAGCTCGACGCGGCGACGAAGCCAATGCGCGTGCTCGACATCGCCAGCGGCTCGGGCGTGTGGGGGATCGCCTTGGCACAGGCGAACCCGAAGGTCGAAGTCACCGCCGTCGATTGGGAGCGAGTGCTCGGCGTGACCAAACAAATCGCAGGCAAGCACGAAGTCGCGCGGCAGTTCAAGTACATCGCGGGCGACATCGTCAAGGTGGACCTGGGCAAAGGGTATGACGTTGCCACGCTCGGGCACATCCTCCACAGCGAAGGCCCGGAACACAGCAAGCTGCTGATCAAGCGCGTCTTCGCCGCCCTCGCGCCCGGCGGAACGATCGCCATCGCCGAGTTCGTCGCCAACGACCAGCGCACCGGCCCGCCCAACGCGATGCTCTTTGCCGTCAACATGCTGGTCAACACCGATGAAGGAAACACTTTCACCTTCGGCGAGATCAGCGGCTGGCTTAGCGAGGCGGGGTTCACGAACATCCGACAACTCGAAGGACCGGGACCGTCCCCGTTGATCCTGGCGAACAGGTGAGGATCCATCCTTGTGCGTCCTATTTCGCCCCGGGTCATGACGCGGGCTACGTAGGAGCGTTCCAGGGGTGAGAGCGTTCTGGGAGTTACTTCGATGAGCACGGTCATGAGCAAGCACCCGGGATATCTTTTGTCCGACAGCGCCTCGGAGCTCGACCGCCTCCGCATGCAGGCGCGCTTCTGGGAGCCCGACGCCGAGGCGATGCTCAAGCTCATCGGCGTGCGGCCGGGGTGGCGCTGCCTGGACCTGGGTTGCGGCGCGATGGGGATTCTGCGGAGCCTGAGCGAAGCGGTCGGGCCTGACGGGTCGGTCGTGGGTCTGGACAACGATCCGCGCCTGCTCGCCGCCGCCCGAAAGTGGGCCGATTCGCAGCAGATGGCGAACCTCGAGCTCGTGGAGGGCGACGCCTTCCGCACCGGCCTGCCTCGGGCGAGCTTTGACCTGGTCCACGCCCGATTCATGTTCTGTCCGTTGGGCACCAGTGCGGCGCTGCTGCGCGAGATGATGGCGTTGACCAAGCCCGGCGGGATCATCGCCATCCAGGAGCCGATCGCCTCGAGCTGGCGCTTCTATCCCTCGCGCCCGCAGGTGGAGCGGCTCATCGCGGCGATCCTGGCGGCGTTCCAGTCGGACGGTGGGAACTTCGACGCTGGCGCCTGGGGGTTCTCCATGCTCCGATCCGCCGAGTTGGAGAACGTGCAGACGACGGCAATCATTCGGGCGCTCCCACCCGGCGATCCGTACCGCCGGCTGCCGGTTCAGTTCGCCGCGTCACTTCGGCAGCGCATCCTCGACGAGGGGTACCTAAATGAAGACGAGCTATCCCGACTGGTTCTGGCGGCGGAAGCGGCGGCGGCGGACGATCAGACGCTCGCGACGACGTTCACGCTGATGCAGGTCTGGGGGCGGAAGGCGGCTTGAATCAGGAGCCGCGAAGGCCGCGAAGAAAGACGCGAAGAAGATTAAGGAGGATTTCCTTCGCGCTTCCCTTCGCGACCTTCGCGCCTTCGCGGCTCTTCGTCTTTAACGCGACAGCGTCGAATACCCGTCGCTCTCGCCGATCTCGTGCACCTCATCATCATCGCAGCGGCCGAAGCCGGCATGAGTGACGGTCGGCATCGGGTGCTCGCTCACCGCTTCGATCCGGAAGAACTGCGGGCCGATCTTGTGGTTCGCCAGCCAGCGGAGAACCGCCGACTCGATCGCGCCGTCGAGGTCCTTCGCCTGCTCAGCGGAGACGTGCGACAGATAGCCGGTGGAATCATCGCCCGCAGCAGAGCGGGCGCGGTCGCGCATAGACTTGATCACTTCCCAGGCGTGCAGATCCGCCTGCGGATCGCCGGCGACGCGCTGGCCGACGTAGATCTCGTTGAGTTGGGCGTGGAGGCGGTCCGCGGCGATGCAGCCGGCGCGGAAGGCTTCGTCTCGCGTGCTAAAAACCCCCGTGAACGTTTCCCGATCCAGCGAATATGCGTACGAACCTTTCACGGCAAATACTCCTCCACTCATTCTATCCTCATCGGGCCCCCGAGGACGGGAGGATTAATTGCCGCCGCGTTCTATCCACATCTTGCGCGAGAAGGTTGGCAATCAAGGCGAGCGGGTCCGTTTAATCCGCCCGAAATCCATCCACGGCATAGATATCGGATGTGGAGAACTCTAAAGCAGTTTCACGACATGACCGAAAAGCAGATCGAATCTATTTTACTCGATATTTGTTGACCTTGTCATCGTCCAGTTCGACGCCCAACCCTGGCTTGGCCGGCGGACGCGCTTCGCCGTTCTTCAGCGACAGCGGCTCGGTCAGCAGATCGTCTTCGTAAAAGAACGGCCCGATGATGTCGCAGGGAAACACTTCGGGATGAATTCCCTTCGTCGCGATCGCCAGGTGAATCATCGCCGCCGATCCGATCCCCATTTCCAAGTTGCTGCCGACCGTGCAGGAGAGCCCGACCGACTCGGCATATCTTGCGATCCCCCGCGCCATGCGAATCCCGCCGGCCTTGCCGACGTAGATGCTGAACACATCGGCGGCCTTGGCGTGCGCGAGGTTCTTCGCGTCGCACATCGTGTAGACGCTTTCATCGGCGATGATCGGGAAATGCACCCGCCCGTGAACCTGGGCCATGCCGAGATGATCGCCCGCGGGAACGGGCTGTTCGACGAAATAGAGATCGAACTCCGCAAGATGATCGATGGTTTTCACCGCTTCATCGGCGGTCTTCCATCCGCCGTTGGCATCGACGCCGATGTGCGGCGTCGTCCCCACCGCCGCGCGAACCGCTTCCATCCGCGCCACATCGGCGTCCGGATCGATCCCCACCTTCACCTTCATGCTCTTGAAACCCTTTTCGATCGCCCACTTGGCGATCTCGGCGGCTTTCTCGGGCTCCCGCCCCGAGACCGACCACTTGATAGGCACAAACTCGCGCACCTTCCCGCCGAGCAGTTCATACACCGGCTTCCCCGCCGCCTTGCCCGCGATGTCCCACAGCGCCATCTCCACCGCGCTCTTGGTAAACGGATTTCCCGCCACCGTCGGCATCACCAGCCGGCAGACATCCTCCAGTTTCGTCGGATCCTGCCCCACCATCAGCGGCCCGAAATACTCGTTGATGAAATGCTGAGCCGTGAACTGATCCTCCCCGCTCCATCGCGGCGTGCACGACGCCTCCCCCAACCCAACGATTCCGTCATCGGTATGAATCTTCACGAGCAGAAACGGCGACAGCGAATGCTGCCCGCCCCGGCCGGATTTGATGGCGAGATTCGGATGAATGGGAACGCGGACGGGGATGGTCTCGACTTTCGTGATTTTCATGCGCGACTCCTGCTCACCACGTCCCAAACTGTTCCACAAACTCCCCCACCGCCTTCACAATTCCCTCCATGAACTGTTTTCCCTTTTCCGCCGTCGCCAGATCAGGATGGCCGACTACGCCGCTCTCCGAGATCTCGTGAAACTCATTGACGAAGAAGACCGGCCGCGCGAGTTGCATGTCGGCCTTGCGATAGGGGTCGGTGAATTTCGGCCCATCGCGCACGGCGCGGTCCATCTTAACGCGCTGAGGGTCGAGGTGGAGCATGATCGAGGTTTCCATCTCACAGGCGTGGGCGACGCCGCCCAGCTCGGATTCGCGTACCTGCTTGATGGCGGCGGCGGCCAGCGTCCAGTAGGAGGCGAAGACGAAACGAACCTGGGGTTCGAAGGTTTTGAGTTCCCGCAACGCCGCCCGCAAGGGCGTGTCGTTCCCGCCATGCCCGTTGAGGATGAAGCATTTTTTGGCGCCCAGCGTGGCGATCGATCGGCCGATAGCCGTGACCAGGCGGATGTAGTCCGCCTGGGGGACGTCGATCGTCCCGGGAAAGTGCATGTGATGGGTCGAGAGCCCGGGCCAAAGCGTCGGGAGGAGCAGGACCTTGTCGGGGGTTCGCTTTTCAAGCTCGGAAGCGATGGCGGAGACGATATCGGTATCGACCGAGACCGGCAGATGGGGCCCGTGCTGCTCGATCGAGCCGGTCGGGAAAAGGACGATCAGCTTGGAAAAATCGAGCGCTTTCACCTCGGGCCAGCTCAGGTTCGCGAGAAGCATGGATCTGAGTTTAAATCGAAATTGGGTTCGTTTTGCGAATTCGAGTTTTTCTTGAGCGGCCTTGCCACTTCAGTGACAAGGTTTTGGGGTCGGGAAGTCCCCAAATGTGCCAGAATGTTCCATTGGGTTTGTTTTGCAGATCTTGCGAGGGCGCCGGATCGGGGGAAATGTTCCGGAATGTTCCATTGGGTTCGTTTTGCAGATTTTGGGTGATCTAGGATCCGAGTCTTCGCTCCGTTCAGACTCCGGCGTCCCGGCTTCCTTCCATCGCACGATTGGTCGGATGGTGACCGTCATAGCAAACCCCGCACGATACCAAACATTTACCGAATTTACAAGCCCATTCTCCGGACCGATCCTGTGCGAGCATGAGTGTGGACACACCCTATCCCTTGACCGACGAGCAGATCGCCCAGTACCAGCGCGATGGCTTCATCCAGATCAGCAACGTCGTCGTCGGCGAAGAGCTCAAGCGACTCCGCGAGGCAGTCGTGACGGCTGTCGAAGCCGAGAAGACCGAGAAACAGCCAGGCGAGACCAAATCGCCCTACGAGCAGATCTTCATCCAGAAAGTGAACCTCTGGCGCCGCCACCCGGCCGTACGAAAATTTGTGCTCTCCAAGCGCTTCGGCGACCTGGCGGCGCGCCTCTCCGGTCAACCCGTCCGCATCTGGCATGACCAGGCCCTGTTCAAGGAACCGCGCGAGGGGGCCAAGACGCCGTGGCACCAGGATGCCCACTATTGGCCGCACGCGGATCGGCGGAATCAGATCTCCATCTGGATCGCGCTCAAAGACGCGACGCTGAACAACGGCTGCATGTCCTTCATCCCCGGCTCACAGCGCGCCCAGGGCGGACGAATCGACCTGGCCGACCCGCAGGACCTCTTCGAACTCGCCCCGGAATTCAAAGGCGTCAAGCCGCGCACGATCGAGCTGTCGGCGGGGTCCTGCACATTCCACAACGGCCTGACCTTCCACTACGCCGGGCCGAACAAGTCAGACGGCATGCGCGAGGCGTTTGCGATTCTCTTCATGCCGGATGGGACGAAATATGACGGGAAAGAGCATGTGGTGACGGATGACCTGGGGCTGAAGGAAGGGGATAAGCTCGAGGGGGAGATGTTTCCGCTGGTGGGATGATCCTTCAGGGGAACATCTTGACCGGATGCTGCAAGCGGAACCAGAGGAAGAAGCCGTAGATCGCCAGGATGATCCCGACAAAGAGCAGCCACCAGATGCGGAAATCCTTCCAGCCGTGGTAGTGCTGTTTTTCCGCTTCGGGCAGGCGGGCATACTCGCGCGACCAGAGGATGGGCTCGACTTTTTCCGCCGGGGGCGGGGTCGTGAGGTAGGACACCACGACCATCACCATCACGCAAAAACACCAGGTGAAAAACGCGCGGTGCAGGTAGACGCCCTGCTGGCCTTTCACCAGCAGATCAAACGCCAGCGAGAAGGCGAAGCCTGCGAAGATGGTCGCGATGGCGCCGGTGCTGTTGGCGCGGCGCCAGAGCAGGCCAGCGCAGAAGATCACGCTGAAAGGCGGCGCGATGAAGAAGAAGACGTTCTGCACTTTCACCAGCAGCGGGGCGTGCGGGGTCAGGCTGAAATACCACGCGACGACCGCGGCGGCGGCGAGGACGACCGTTCCGATGATCTGCCCGAAGCGAACCTGCTCCTCGTCGCTCGCCTCGGGGCGGATCAGCTTCTTGTAGAAGTCGATGGTGATCAGCGTGGAAGCGGAGTTGAGCACGGCCGAGAGATTACTCATCAGCGCCGCGGCCATCGCCGCCAGGATCAGCCCGCGCAGGCCGGGCCAGACCAGCTTCTGCACCAGCGTGAGATACGCCGCGTCGGCGGGGGAAAAATTGGGGCCGAGGATCTTGTAGGCGAGGAAACCCGGGAAGACGAAGAAGAACGGCGTGACGATGTGCAGATATCCCGCGCCGATCACGCCCATGCGCGCGTGCCACTCATCCTTGGCGGCCAGCACGCGCTGCACCATGTGCTGGCTGGTGCAGGTGTACCAGATGCCGACGGTGAGGAAGCCGGTCAGCATGCCGGTGAAAGGGAACTTTTCGTGCGTGACGGGCAGGAAGATCTGGAATCGCTGGGGATACTCGCGCACCACCGTTCCCAATCCGCCGACGGCGCGCAGCGCCAGGATCGGCACCAGCACCCCGCCGACGGCGAGGATGATGACCTGCATGAAATCGGTCCACGCCGCCGAACGCAGCCCGCCGTAGATCGTGTAGGCGCCGGTGACGATCGCGAAGAAGAGAATGCCGGCGACGATCTGGTGATGCGAGTCGGCCAGGAATCCGCTGTGAATGAACGGACCAAGCAATCGCTCAAACGCCAGCCCGCCAGCGTAGAGCGTGCCGGAGAGGATCGCGCCGACATAACCCACCACGAGGGTCGCGGAAAAAATGTACCGGCAGACACTGTTGTACCGCCGCTCGAGAAACTGCGGGATCGTGTAGAGATTCGTGCGCACGTAGTACGGCAGAAAAATCCAGATGAAGATCGAATAGATGATCCAGCAGTTCCAGCTCTGCATGGCCGAGACGATGCCGTAGGTGTATCCGCTGCCGGCATTGGCGATGAAGTGCTCTGACGAGACATCGCTGGCAAGCATGGAGCTGGCGACGACATACCAGGGGAGGGTCTTGCCGCCGAGGAAATAGCCACGGGTGGTTTTCTTCTTGCCGATCGAGACCAGGAACCCCAGGCCGACGGCAAGGAACAGGTAGAGGATGAAGATCGTCAGGTCCCACGCGTTGAGCTGGACCTGGGCGAGCATCAGAGTGGATTCCGCGTGCGCGTGCCGTTCACCACGCGCTCGATGCCCAGCGGGTTGGCGTTCTGCAGCGCCGGGGGGAGCAGCGCATCGGGCGTGTCCTGGTAAGCGATCAGGCGCACCCATCGCCGGATGGCGGCGGAGCCGACGGAGGTACTGTTGGCATCCGTCGTCGCCGGATACGGGCCCCCGTGCACGATCGCGTGATTCACTTCGACGCCGGTCGGATAGCCGTTCATGATCACCCGGCCGACTTTGAACGTCAGGCGATCCAGGACCCTCGGCGCGTCCTTGTCGGTGTCGTCGGCGTGGAGCGTGCCGGTGAGGTTGCCGCCCAGGCGATCGATGCAATCGGTCACTTGATCGACGGTGTCGCAGTGAACGATGACCGCGCCGGGACCGAAGGCTTCTTCGTGCAGGTCGTGGTTGCGGTGCCAGGTCTTGGCATCGGTGCGAAAGAGCGATGGCGCCGCGCCGGCGTGCCCGGTGGCGCTGCCCGGCGCGATCGTCTTCACGCCCGCGATGTCAGCGATGCGACTGATCCGCAGGCGGAAGTTGTCGCGGAGGTTCTGGTTGAGCATCGTGCTGGCGGACTGCTGTGCGATGTTTTTCGTCAGAAGCTCGACGAATTTGGCATCATCCCCGACGGTGAAGATCAGCCCCGGCTTGGTGCAGAACTGCCCGCCACCCAGGAGGACCGACGCCGATAGATCCCGCGCGATCGTTTCCGGGCGCGCGCCCAATGCGCCAGGAAGGATCACGATCGGATTGACACTGCCCATCTCAGCGTAGACCGGAATGGGATACGGGCGGGCGGCGGCAAGGTCGTACAGGGCGCGGCCGGCTTTCAACGAACCCGTGAACCCAACCGCGCGCACGAACGGATGCTTGACGAGCGCGCCGCTGAGCTCGTGACTCTGGCCCTGCAGCAGCGTGAACAGGCCGGCGGGAAGTTTCAATTGCGCGATAGCGTCACGGACGGCGTCGGCGAACATCGCGGACGTGCCGGGATGCGAAGGATGACCTTTGACCACGACTGGGCACCCCGCCGCCAGCGCCGAAGCGGTATCGCCGCCGACAGCGCCAAAGGCGAAGGGGAAATTGCTCGCCCCAAACACCGCAACGACGCCGCGCGGGCGGACCATGCGGCGCAGGTCGGGCCTGGGGGCGGGCTTGCGATCGGGATCGGCGGTGTCGATCGTCGCATCCACCCACGCCCCTTCGCGGACGATGTCGGCGAACATCTTGAGCTGGTTGGTGGTCCGCCCCCGCTCGCCGGTGAGACGGGCACGGGGGAGCGCGGTCTCGGCTTCGCCGCGCTCCAGCAACGAGTCGCCCAGATCCATGATCTTCGCGGCGATCGCATCGAGCAGGTCGGCGGACCAGCGCGGTGGACGCGCCATCGTCGTAATGAACGCCTCGACGCCCGCCTTCACGGCGGCATCGACATCGGCAGCGGTGGATTCTCTGATCGGCGGCTGAAGCTCTTCGCCGGTGGCGGGGTTGATCGCGTTAAAACTCATGGCTCATCCAGCGGCAACTGGCCCAGGAAGCCGACGATCTTCCAGACGCCGGCCTGACGGTGCAAACGGTACAGCGTCTGCCGGCTGCCGGAAAGGGATGTTCCGTCGATCAGCGGAATCTCGCCCGAGAATTTTTTGTGCGCCAACGCGCGGTCGTGGGCGATGTCGATCTGCGTGAGCCGGCAGCGGCGGTAGATCGCCTGGCGGTGGGTGATGCCGTTGGCGAACCGTTTCGCAAGAAATTCGCGCGAGGCGGCGAGCCAGGCGTCGCGATAATCCTCCAGGCGCGGAAGCGCCAGCTCCCACCGGTCGGGATCGGGCGAATGGTGGCAGCGGACGCCTTCGAAATGTTCCGCGTCAAAGTCCGGCGCGATCATCGACCAGTCGCCCAGCACGAACGCGTCGCTGTCGATGGCGATCAAATGCTGCCAGATGTAATGGCGATCGGGATCCCTGGCGAGATCGAACGGGTTGGTCATCGAGGGTTCGGTCACAGCGGCTTCACTGTAACCACCTGCGGGGCCGACCGGTCAATCCGAATCGGATTCCGCAGCGCCCGGCCGAAGTCGATGAAGTGAACGACCATGACGTCGCCGTCTTCGAGCTTCAGGCGATCCTTGAAGCTGAACAGGTCCGCGCCGAAGAAATGAACGTGCGCGTCGCCCGGATGGCGGTGCGCCTCGTGCTTGAAATGGTGATGCTCGAGGTTGGCCAGCGTGTGGCTCATGTGCGGCTCGCCACTCGAAAGCGGCCCGGCCCAGATGGTCTGACCGGCACGCTCAACGGAAGCGTGGCCGCGGATTTCCGGCGCTAGATCGGTGCCGATAACCAGCTCCGGACCGATAGAGCAGGCGCGGAGTTTGGAGGAGGCGAGGTATAGATAGTTCCGGGATTCGAGGATGTGATCGGAGAATTCGTTGCCCTGCACCAGGCCGACACGATGCGGGATTCCTTCGTCATCGAGGATGTAGCATCCCGCGATTTCGGCTTCGTCCCCACCGTCGAAGCCGTGGCTGGGGACATCGAGCGTGTTGTTGTGCGCGTGAAGGATGGCGCCGGTGCCTTTGTAGAACCATTCCGGCTCGGCGCCGATATGACCGGGCTTGGGACGACCTCCTTCGATTCCGATCTGGTACATCTTCATCGAGTCGGTGAGAGGTGTCAGTGGAGGATCGGAGTCTTTACTGCGTTCAGAGACCGGCGTCTCGGCAACATGCATCGATTGACGATTCTGGGCGCTCGCTTTGTGCGTCAGACCGGTTCCCGTGACGAAGCAGCGCGCCGGTTCGGTGGGATGATCGAATGGGGGAAGCAGCGACCATTGCGATTCGCCGCGGTAGATCGGGTCGTAGTCGAGGGTGTCATCCCCAACGCGCGGTTCGATCACCTTTTCCAGCTTCTTCCGTTCGGCGATCGCCTCCGTTGCGATCTGATAGACCGACTCCGCGTCCCTGAGCAGTCGCAGGAGCGGCTCATCGACCACGGCGACGCGCCGGCCGTGCTCGGGGTGGGTCAGTTGCACCAGGCGGATCATGCAGCGGAAATGTAACCCGGCTCAAGCCTTCAGTCCCGTCATCGCCACGCTCTCGACGAAATATTTCTGCGCGGCGAAGAACAGGATCACGCACGGCAGCATGCAGACCACTGCCGCGGCCATCAGCAGGTGGGCATCGCTCACGCCGTACTGGCCGTTGAAGGCATTGAGCGACAGGGCGAGCGTGCGCTGCTGCGGCGAGTTGAGATAGATCAGCGGCCCGAGAAAATCGTTCCAGGCGTTGAGAAACGTGTAGATGGCGACGATGGCGATCACCGGCCCCGACAGCGGCAGCATCAGCTGCCAGTAAACTCGCCAGCTGCTCGCCCCGTCGATCTTCGCCGCCTCCACCAGCTCCTCGGGAATCTGCGCGAAGAACTGGCGGAACATGAAAACGAAAAACGGCGATGCCAGCCACATCGGGATGATCAGCGGCCAGAAGGTGTCGATCATGCCCAGCGATCGGAAGAGGACAAAGACCGGGATCATCGTCACCTGTGCCGGCAGCATCATGGTCGAAAGCATCACCATGAAGAGGATCGCCCGCCCGCGGAAACGAAACCGCGCAAAACCAAACCCAACCAAACTGCACGAGATAATCTGCCCGATCACGCTGAAGGTCGTCACCACCACCGTGTTCGACAACGCCGGCCAGAAGTCCATCTTCTCGCGGCTCAGCGCCCGCGGGTAGTTCTGCCAGCGAAAGTCGGTGGGCGAGATGAAATCCCCCGCATGCACGGCGGCGTCGGTCTTGAGCGATGCATTGACGACGAAATAAAACGGGACCAAGAACGCGATCGAACCCACGATCAGCAGCGTGTACGCCAGGATCTTTTCTGAGCGGGAGATCTGCTGGGTCGTGCGATACTTGGGCTGGCGATATGAGACCACCTCCGCCGGTTTGGCGGAAGGACCCAGGACTGAGGATTGCGGGCTCAACGTGGACATTTACGTCTTCAGCCCCTCGTAATAGACGAGATTCCGCGATGCGCGGAAGACGACGATCGTTAACACGAGGATGATCAGGAACAGCACCCACGCCAGCGCGCTGGCGTAGCCCATCTGATGAAACTCGAACGCCTGCCGGTAGAGGTTCAGCACGTAAAACAGCGTCGCGTTGTTCGGCCCGCCACCGGTCATCACCTGCGCCTGGGTGAAGATCTGGAAGCTGCCGATGATCCCCATCACGATGTTGTAGAAAATCAGCGGCGAGAGCATGGGGAGCGTGACATTCCAGAATCGCCGCAGCGCCGACGCCCCGTCGATCGTCGCGGCTTCGTACATCGAGGTGGGAATGCCTTTGAGCCCGGCGAGGTAGATGATCATTCCGCCGCCCACACCCCACAGACCCATGATGACGAAGGCCGGGATGGCCCAGGTATCCGCGCCGCGTCCGAACCAGTCGGGTGGCGTGGCGTGGACGAAGGCGAGGACTTTTCGCAGCCCCGCGTTCATCAGCCCGTAGTCGTTGTTGAAAATCTGCCGCCACAGCACCGCCAGCGCCACGCCGCTCACCACCGACGGCACGAAATAGATCGTGCGGAAGATCGTGATCCCGCGCACCCGCGCGTTCATCAACACGGCGATCGCCAGCGCCAGCGCCTGGCTGATTGGAACGGCCAGCACCACGAAATAGAGCGTCACCTTCAGCGACTGCGCAAAGACGTCGTCCGACGTGAACATCTGCTGGTAGTTCGCCAGCCCGACGGCCTGCGCGTTGCTCATCGGCGTCATCGCCGTCCACTTGGTGAAGCTGAGCAGCAGTGAGACGACCATCGGCCCGAGCGTGAGGGCAAAGAAGCCGATCAGCCAGGGTGAGATGAACAAAAACCCCGCGCGTTCCTGCGCCCGATCGAGCGGCCCGAGGCGCTCGCGCCGCGCCTTGGCCCAGAGCGCGACCCCCACTGTCAGCAGCGCGGCGATCGTGATCCAGACGATCATGCTCCAGCGCATGCTGGCGAACTCGCGCCGGTTCAGCGGCGAATCGAGCACGTTGAGCCAGCGCTTCTCGATGACCCTGGCGGCTTCCATGGTGGACTGCGTCCCCTGCTGGATCGCGGGGGCGGCGGAGTTCTGAATGATGTCCGACCACCACTCCTGCTGCCGCGGCAACTGCTGAATCCGCGCGTAGTCGATCGCGTCGAGGAAGATCTTCGCGTCGTGCTTCGGCATGCCCGGCGGATCGAGAAAGTCGGAAGAGTTGGCGACGCTCTTGAGCGGCGGGATCGCCAGCCCGGCGTTCGCCTGCATTCGCGCGCCGTCGGGGCCGCACAGGAACTTGATCAGCTTGAAGCACTCATCCGGGTACGGCGTGCGATTGGCCATCGTCCAGGCGGTGAGATAGATCTGCGATGCCTGGAACTGCTTTTGCGAATACGGGACGGGTACGCAATCCCAGCGGAACTTCACATCGTTCATCAGCCGCGGGACTTTCCACCGCCCCACCGGACCGTCGCACCCGACGTTGCCGGCGATGAACTGCTCGAAGCCGACATCGTTGTTATCCTTGCCTCCGGTCACGTTGTAGGCGGTGTGATCGACCAGGCGCATGCGCCGGATCATCTCCAGCGCCTGCTGGGCGGGAGGCTCATCGAGCAGGACGTCATGAAAATCGGCCGACCCGTCGGGGCGGATGCGGAAGAATTCTCCGCCGTACGTCCAGACGATGTTGCGCAGGGAGTCGGACCAGATCTCCAGGTCCGCGCCAAAGATGGTGTTTCCGTTGACCGCCGGCGTGCCCGAGAGCGCGCGGATCTTCTTCATCGCCGCTTCAAACTCGGCCCACGTCCACCCGTTCTTCTGGATCGCGCGCCAATCGAGCCCGGCTTTGTCGAACAGCTCGGTATTGATGTACATCACGACCGTCGTGCAATCCTTGGGCAGGCCGTAGAGCTTCCCCTGCCCCACGCGGTTGGTCGCGGTGTCGTAGTGCCACGCCTTCATCAGGATCGGCCAGAAGTCGTCGAGATACTGCGCCTGACCGTTGGCCTTCTCCTTCTCGATGTAATCATCGATCGGGCGGATCAGCCCCTGCGTGGCCAGCTCGGGGAAGATATCGGGCGGGAGATAGAAGATATCCGGCGGCGTGCCGGCGGCGAGCATCGTCTTGAGCTTGGGGCGGAAATTATTGTAGCTGGGATTAATGCGAATGATATAGACGTTGGGATGGTCGGCCATGTAGCGATCGACCAGGCTCTGCACGATCACGTCCTCAGCCTTGTCGCCCCAGTGCAGCAGGGTGAGCGTGATGGGCCGCTCGTGCTCGCGGTGGTGCTTGGCAATCGCGCGGTGCGTCACGTCGAAGAACGCCCACACCACGATCAGCAGCGAAGCGATCGCCAGAAGCGTGCGAATGGCGCGGGCGAAGGTCATTGCTCTCTTTTTAGCGGACTTACGGCGCGGCCAACACGGCAGTCGTGAACGGTTTGAGGGTGATGGTGACTTTCCCGTCCGCGACGGCCCAGGGGCGGGCATCGGCTTTCACCTCAATGACCGGCCGGTCTGTTTCGGACTGCTTCAACTCCGTCTGAGCCGGATCAAGCCAGTTCGCCAGCTTCGTCTCATTGGCGGTTTCGACTGGAAGCACGATGGTCCGCTCTGCATTGCTCCGATTGATCACGACATACGCATGCTTCTCACCCAGATCGCGGGCGAAGGCGTAGACGCCCTTCTCGTCCTCGCTCAATACGCCGCGGAAGAAGCCGAGTCGAAGCTCCGGAAGCTTTTGCCGCATCGCGATCAAACGCTGATAGAACGCGAAGATCTCCGGGTTAAAACCAACTTGCGGATCATCGAATTTCATCTCCGGCCAGACCATCGGCTGGCGGTTGGAGGGATCATCCGGCGACCACATGCCCGCCTCGTCGCCGTAATAGATCATCGGGGCGCCGACGTAGCTCATCTGGGCGGCCACCGCCTGCTCCATCCGCTTCCACTGCTCGGGCGTCGGCTTGTCGGGCTTGTAGTTCGGGCCATTGTCCTGGATGCGGTTGGCGGCGTCGTAGGCGAGGTCAGGGTTGACGAACATCGAGGCGAAGCGATCGGTGTCGTGACTGTCGAACAGATTCTGCTGCACCAGCGACACCTGGAACGGATAGCTGTAGGCGATCTGGTTGAGGTACTGGTTGAATTCCGACGGCTTCATTGCGAGCTTCTGATTGACAAAGAATTTCTGGGCGGCGTCGGCCCAGCGGTAGTTCATGACGGCGTCGAACTCCTCGCCCTTGAGCCAGGGCTGGGCCCAGGTCCAGATCTCGCCGGTGATGTAGGCATCGGGCTTGGTTTCTTTGACGACTTTTCGAAACTCGACCCAGAAGGGATGCGGGATGTCGCCGGGGACGTCCAGACGCCATCCGTCGATGCCTTTGGCGGGATCACCGTCGGGCGCGAGCCAGCGTTTAGCGATTGCGAGCACATGCTGGCGCGGTCCATCCGCTAAGCCGTGAGCGGCGTCTTTTCGCAGGACCGGGAGATGACCATCCCCGTCCCAGCTCTTGTACTTGATGGGGGACGAATTCCAGTCCGTCACCTCGAACCAATCAGCGTATTTACTACTCTTGCCATTTTTCAAGACATCCTGGAAGAACGGATGGCTCTTGCCGACGTGATTGAAGACGCCGTCGAGAATGACCTTGAAGCCCATGTCGTGGGCTTGTTTCACGAAATCGAGGAAGAGCTTGTCGCTCTTGGTCCACTGCCAGGTCGAGGGGTCGTCCGTCTCGCCCTTAAGCTGCGCGATGTCGCCCTTGAAGCCGAAGTTGTCATCGACATGGCGGTAGTCGCTCGTGTCATACTTGTGCATCGAGTCGGCTTCGAAGATCGGGTTGAGATAGATCGCGTTGATGCCGAGCTTTCGCAGGTATGGCAGCCCCTGGATGAGCCCCTGCACGTCGCCGCCGTAGCGCCGTTTCCAGACGTTGCCCTGGCCCTTGTAGAAATTCTCCTGGCCCGGCGCTTCACCTTGCTGCGTCTTCCACCAGTCGCCGGTCCATTTGACGACTCGTTCATAGTCGTGGTCGCCGGGATCATTGGACGAATCGCCGTTGCGGAAACGCTCTGGGAAGATCTGGTACCAGATCGCGTGCTTGGCCCAGTCGGGAGTTTGAAAAACCGGCTTGAGCTCGCGCTGGAAAGGGACGATCGCGTTGCCGCCTCCGCTGCTCTTCAACTGCAGCTTGCCACTCGCATCGAGCAGCCAGGTCTTGCTGCCGTCGCCCAGGGCGAAGGTGTACCGGATCCCGGGGGACTTCAGACCAGTGAGCGACGTGCCCCAGCGTTCCAGGCCGTACTTGGACTCGAGCTTGTACATCGGCACGGACTGAACGGTGGCGCTGGGCTGGCCGTCGTCCGGGACGAACTCCACCGAGACGCGCTGCACGTCGTCGGCCTGCGTGCGGAGCATCAGCAGGACCGATCCCGGCGCATAGACGGAGCAGTCGCGCGGATCGGCGGGATTGTGCCCGACGGCCTGATCATTGATCGCATCCGATTGGGGCGGGGGAAGGTTTCGCCCGTCGGGACCGATGAAGATGCCGGAGTTTTTTCCGCCGTAGTTGTCATCCGATTCCAGCGACTTGTCGCCCGCGGGGTCGGTTTTCCACTGGTTGCCGTCCACGACGAACTTGTAGTGCTGCACGCCTTCGGGGAGTTTTATTTTGGCGCGCCAGACACCGTCGTCGCCCTTGGCCATCGGGTTGACGTCGGTGGACCAGTTGTTGAAGTCTCCGGCGACCGAAACTTTCGAGGGGGCGCCGTCGGGTTTGTAGGTGAATTCGTGGTCGTATTCGCCGGATTGGGCGCGGGCGACGGAAACCAGCAGCAAAATCAGCGATACGCGTCCGAGCAATGTCATGCTGAGGTACTCCGAAGCATCTGGCTCACTGGTCGATCGATGCCAGATCCTTCGCGGAGTATCGCTCAGGATGACACCGGAAATGTAAGGACGGTTATGTTGCCGCCGGCGCCATCGCCGTGGATTCGCGGACGACCAGGTGCGTCGGCAGCGTCTCGGCGACCTTCTCCACCTTCCCGTGCACGCGCTCGACCATCCGCTCGCACGCCAGCACCCCCACCTCGTACAGCGGCAGGTGCACGGTCGTCAGGGTCGGGTTGACGAAGGCGGCGTGGCGCAGATCGTCGAAGCCGATGACGGAAATCTCGCCCGGCACATCGACGCCCTTCTGCTTGAGATAGTGCAACGCGCCGACGGCCATCTTGTCGTTGCCGGCAAAGAGCGCGGTCACGCCCGGGTCGCGGTCGATGATTGCCTGGGCGGCGTTCCCGCCGCCCTCTTCGGTGAACTTTCCATCCGCCACCCACGTCGCCTGCGGCGTCACGCCCGCGGCCTGGAGCTTATTGCGGTAGACATCAAACACATCGCGCGATGTGCGAATCTCCTGGGCGGCGTTGATGAAACCGATTTTCTTGTGGCCCAGCTGGAGCAGGTAGTTCATGACCTGCTCGGCACCCGACTGATAATCGCACACAACATGATCGAGCGACCACTGGCTGAAATAATTGTCCACCACCAGCAGCGGATATTTCCCGCCGGAGAAATCCTTGAGGAACGCGTGACGATCGTTGCAGCCCAGCGCCAGGATGCCATCGACATACCGGCGTTCGAAGATCTCGATGTACTCGCGGTTCTTGATGAACTCCGGCTTGGCCTGCTCGAGGATGACTTTGTAGCCCATCTTCCCCGCGCGGTCGCAGATGCCGCTGATCAGCTCACCGAAGTAGGCGTCGGCGAAGGCGTGACGCAGCGCCGGGAGCAGAACGGCAAGGACTTGCGTGTATCGGCCGGAGAGAGATTGAGCGAGGCGGTTCGGTCGATACCCCAGGCGATCGATCAGGCGCTGCACGCGCATGTGCGTGGCGCGGCTGATGCGCGGGTTGTCGTTGAGCACCATCGAGACAGTCGCAACCGAGACTTTGGCCAGTCTCGCCACCTCGCGCATGGAGACTTTATTGCCGCTGGCGCCGGTGCCTTCGCCCGGTAGCGGCAGATTGGCTCGGCGGCGCGTCTTGCGCGGCGGGGACGGGGGCCCGGGTGAATCCTTGGTCTGCGTGTCCATGCGCGTGGCCTCGGGCAGTTGAGTGTTCGGCGGACTGTTTAAACAGTTTAACAACGGGTTGAACGGTGTCAATAAGGGGCAAAAATGACGACAGGCCGATCTTTGCACCGATTCCCAAGCCAAATTCTGCCACGGATTTTGACTTTTCTGTTTAACCGGTTAAAGTAGTTATTGGCACAGGACCAGTGGGCTTGTCCTGTGCGCATTTCTCTGCTTCAGGTGCGAGGAGGAGTCGAAGATGCGAACAATTGCTGCATGGGTTGCGGGGCTGGCGATCGCGGGATTCACCTCGATGGCTGCCGCCGCCACGTTCCCAGGGAACGGCGCTACCGGCTTCGGGGGCCCGGTCGGGAACGGATCGCTGTCGGTCTTCGATGACGGTTTGGGCACATTCAATTTTTCATTTACCGCCGGCGTTCCGTTCAGCGGTAACGCACTGGTGCTATACGTGGACTCCAAGTCCGGCGGCGTGAACGACACCAGCACACTAACGGATACCGCCGACGGGGGACGCACCGCGATCTCCGGCTTCAATTCCGGAAATCCCAGCCGCACAACTGCCACCTTCGTGCCGGGTTTCAACGCCGACTATGCCATCACCCTCGAACCGGGCGTGTTCTCCGGCCTGTTCGATCTGTCTAACCCGGCCAATTTCCCGTTCGTCGCCAGTGGCGGACTCTCCGGCAGTGGCAGCGGGCCGTATACCTTCAGTTACACCCGCGCAAGTCTTGGGATGGGCCCAACGGACATTGTCCGCTTCGAGGGGACGTTGATCAGCACCAGCGCGTATCGTTCGAATGAGACAATCGGCACCAGCGTGACGGTTCCTGGATCGGGTGGCGACGCCCCCAATGCAGGGTTCGGCGGAACGACCACCTTCACGTCGGCAGCCTCGGTTCCTGAGCCGTCGGCCGCCGCCTTGCTGCTGCTGGGCGCGGGCGGATTGCTGAGCCGGTTCCGCAAAGGGCGGTGAGAAGCCCCCTATGGGAGTTGAAAGATTTCGCGCACGGGCCGCTTTCGAGCGGCCCGTCTTTTTTTACCTTGCGTCGGGAAGAAGGGCGCGGCACAATAGGTTAAACGGTTAAACGACGTTTTACCCAACTTCGTTCCGAGCTGTTCATCCGCATGTCCAAGTCTCGCTCTCGATCCGCCACACTCCTTCTCGCCGGCGCGGTGGCCGCGGCGCTGCCGAGCGGTCTGCGCGCGGACGATGTCTCGGCCCCAGTCACGCTCCAGTGGTTTGATGGATCGTACAAGACGATCGAGCGCCGCACGCCGGATTACTTCATGGCCGGCTACGGCGGACTCTGGACCCCCCCGCCGGGACGTGCCGACTCGGGAGATGGGTCAGTCGGTTACGACGTCTACGATCGCTTCGACCTCGGCTCTGCCGGCAAGTCCACCCAGTACGGCACCGCCACCGGCCTCTCGACGATGATCTCCGAGCTTCACAAAGGCAGCGGCAAGGCCTACCTCGATCTGATCTGGAACCACAACGGTTTTTCCGATTGGCAGAACGTCGATGGCCAGGGCCACAGCTTTCTCAACGCGGGCGGATATCCCGGCTTTGTCATGGGGACGGGAACGGGCGGGAACTTCGGCGATTTTCACAACCCCGCCGCCGGCGGCGATGAGAACATGCAACTCGCCGGCCTGATCGACATCGATCAGACCCTCAACAACAACTACATCCGCAATCCCGTCGGCCCGAACCCGCAGAACCTTCCCGCCGGCACGCAGAGCGCTTACGGTCGCCTGGCCAACGTTCCTGACCCCAACAACGTCCGCTTCTATCCCGATCAATCGACCAACGTCTTGACCGTGAACGATCCGGAACTCGGTCAGACCAACGTCCCGATCTACAACTTCAACGCCGCCAACCCCAACAACGGTACACCCGTCGTCGAGAATGCGACCGGCTATCTCATGCGCAACGCGCGCTGGCTGATCCAGACCACCGGCGCGGATGGATTTCGTCTCGACGCGACGAAGAACATGCCCGACTGGGTGCTGAAGTTTTTCGATCACGCCGTCTACAAAGCGATCCAGACGCCGCTGCTTGATGGGAGCCAGCAGCAGACCTGGTCCTTCGGCGAGATGTTCGACAGCAACTGGGGGGCGCTTCAGTCGCGCATCCGTCTGGACGTGCAGAATCAACCCGCCAACACCGTCGGTGGGAACCGCGACACGCTGGACTTCGCGCTCTACTACGCGATGCAGGCGAACTTCACGAGCAACGGGCTCCAGAACAACTGGAACAACGTCGTCAACGCCAGCGTGGATGGAAACTACGTCATGGGGGTTGCGAGTGCTGACGGGTATGCCAACAACGGCAGCCAGGGCGTCGCCTTCGTGCAGAGCCACGATGCCTCCGGCGCGCCGCCCTACCTGCAGAACGTCGCTTACGCCTACACCCTGATGCGGCCGGGAAATGCGATCGTCTATTTCAACGGGAATGAGTTCGGCAATCGCGGCAACGGTTTCCCGCAGCAGGGAAAGGTCGATGCGCTGGGCGGGTTCTACGGAAGCACGATCACCAAGCTGTTGGACATCCGCAATTCCTACGGGCGCGGAAATTACGACCCGCGCTGGATCGATCAGAACACGCTCGTCTTCGAGCGGACCAAATCCATCGTCGCGGGATACAGCAATCGCCTGGATAACGGTTACGACCAGCGCACCGTGCAGACGGGCTTCGCCTCCGGCATGCACCTGGTGGAGCTGACCGGCAACGCCACCGACATCACCGTCGATCCCAACAACAACATCCTCGATACGGTTGTCGTCAACGGCAGCGGCCAGATCACAATCAACATCCCGCGAAACAAGAACGTCAACGGCGTGGAGCACGGTCGCGGCTACGTGATCTACGGCCCGGCGACGCCGAAGGGGACCTTCAGCGTCTCCAACGTCGCCCGCACCATCGCCCCCGACACCGCCAACGCAAGCAACAACGGCACCGCGCGGCTCACGGCCATCGACGTGGTCAAGACCAACAGCTTCGACATCAAGCTGGCCACGACGCCCGTCACGCTTTCCGATGGCTTCCGCGACCTCGACGCCGACGGCGACAACGCGCTGCTGAAGGTGGACGGCGGGTTGAACGTGAATGGCAACGCACAGGTCGATTATCGCAACCCCGGCCCCGATGCGGTGCATGGGACGTACGACGTCGCCTACGGCTTCGAGGAGTTCGTCACGAAGCACAGCCCCCTCTTCGGTGGCGCCGGCGACGGGGAATACATCCAGACGATCGACGCCACGCAGTTGTCAGAAGGCTATCACTACCTCACCGCCCGCGCGTTCCGCCACCGCAGCGACGGCGGGCCGGCGGTCTTCACGGATTTCCGGAAGGTCGTCTATGTCGATCGCTTCCGCCCGAGTTTCACGTCGGCGATTGTCGCGGCGAGCAACGGTTCGCCCAACGCACGCGATGTGCTGGTGACCTCAACCGACAAAACCGCGACCGGCGTGACGGTCCTCTACAACTCCGGCGGCGGGCTGACACTCGATCAAACCGCCAACGCCGGCGAAGGCGCTCAGCAGCTCTCAGGAACATACGATCGCGACGTCTTCCGCTATGGCGTCACCGGCCTGAAGAACGGGAACAATGTTTTCACCGTAATCACCTATGAGGCGTCGTACGACCCAACGCAGAACTACACCGGCGGCGGAGTGAGCATCCAGCGCATCGTGGGCGTCAACATCACCTCCGCCACTGGCCCGGGCACTGGCCTGGGCGTCGGCGATACCGATTTCGACAACACGATCGACCTCGACGACCCGGGCGCCTTCGCCGCGGCGCTCAACAGCAACGGCACGACCTTCAACCCCGCCGGCGATCTCAACGCCGATGGGCTCAACGATGAAGCGGACAATGTGATGATGGTCCCCTGGCTGACGTACAAGGGCGGGAACCTCGGGACGATCGCCACCGCGACCGATCTGCGCCTCAGCCGCGCCATCGCGCTCGACGGCACGCTCAGCATCCCCGGCGGAACGGTCCACGTCTCCGACGGATCCAACGCGGGTGCCGGCGTCGATGTCGCCGGCGTGCCCCTCACCTTCATCAACTCCTTCAACATTCCCGCCAACCGCACCATCACCAAGACGGGAACGCAGACGCTGAACATCAACGGCCCGCAGTCGCCCGGCGTCAACGCGGTTCTCGCCATCGCACAGGGCATCGCCAACATCAACACCAACGGCGGCGCGAACCTGAGCGTCAACGTCAGCGGCACCGGCTCGCAGGCGAACTTCAGCGCCACGCAAAACATCAAGGCACTCAGCGTCGGCGCCGGCGCATCCGCCAGCATCGCGGGGACCGGGACGAACTTTCAGTACGGCGGGAGGGTCCTCAAGACCACCTCGCTGACGGTCACCGGCGGGAAGCTCGACCTGAACAACGACAACATGATCGTCGATTGGACCGGCGCCAGCGTGCTGGGCAATCTCCAGACGCTCTTGCTGGCCGGCTGCAACGGCGGCGGATGGAACGGATCGACCGGCATCGCCAGCACGAACGCCGCCGCCACCGGCGGGCTCACCGCACTCGGCGCCGTCGAAGCCTCCGAGATCCTGGGCATCACCGGCACACAAACCGCGTCGTGGGCCGGCCAGAACGTTGATAGCTCCGCGGTCCTGGTCAAATACACCTACGGCGGCGACGCGAACCTGGATGGAAAGCTCAACATCCTCGACTACGCCCAGATCGACCAGGGAATCCAGACCCAGTTGACCGGCTGGTCCAACGGCGATTTCAATTACGACAGCACGGTCAACATCCTCGATTACGTCATCATCGACGGAAACATTCCCATCCAAAATGGCACGATCGCAAGCACGGCGGGCCTGAGCTCGGGGGGCGTGAGCGCGGGCGAATCGCTCGTCGCCGTCCCGGAACCGGGCGCGCTATCACTGCTTGCCGCCACGAGCACGATGCTCCTGCGTCGCAGACGCAAAGGAACGAGGTGAATTTATGCCCCCCCTCTCCCGTAAGAAAGGATTCACGCTGGTCGAGTTGCTGGTAGTCATCGGCATCATCGCCCTGTTGATCTCGATCCTTCTGCCGACGTTGAGCAGCGCCCGCCGATCGGCGCAGACAGTCGCCTGCGCTTCCAATGCGCGGCAGCTCGCCCTGGCGATCCGCCTGTTCGCACAGGAGCACCGCGGGTATATGCCCACGGTCAGCGACAAGGACCACGCCTGGGCGCGCGATCCGACACGCTCGATCTGGGTCTATCGCTCGGGCACCAACCCGCCCGTCGTGCTTGACTGGGCCAGTTCCCTGCTCCCCTACCTGGGAAATCGCACGACCGAGTGGTTCAACCTCGCGCCGGATAAAGTCGCCAAGATCTACAAGTGCCCCAGCGATGAAACGCAGAACATCTCCGGCACCTATGGACAATCCAGCGGACAGGACCCGACCGGGCCGGGATTGCTCCTCTTCAACAACATGTCGTCGCCGTTCGGTGGCTTCCCGATTTCGTATGGCGTCAACGCCGACATCGGCGCGCTGGTGGACAACACCAACAACGGCCGCTTCGGCCAGGGGACGGGCGACAACATGAACGTCTGGGCCGGCCCGAAGAACGCCCAGGGGTTGGGGCTGCCGATGGGGGCAAAGATCGACAAGGTCAAGAACAGCGCCGAGGTGCTGCTGATCGCCGACTGCGGCACACGCCCGCGGGTCAGCAAGCCGCTCCCCGGGCTCGACCGCAACGACGCGGTCTACTACACGACCAACTACATGGCCGGGCAGGGCGCTTCCGATGCCGACATGGGCCGGCTCTCGGGCATCGCGGTCACGCCGCACCTCAAGGACCGGATTCCCTGGACGCGGCACAAGGACAAGATCAACGTCGCCTTCGCCGACGGACACGGCGAGACGGTCATCAAAGGGCAGGAGCGCAAGGTTCGCGTCTCGCCCTGGCAGTTTTGAGGACCGGACGTTTGTTAACGCTTAAACCAGCGTATTTTAGCGATGTTTTGGTTTTTTACTGGACGGGTTTCGGTTAAGCAGGTAAAACGTTTAAACAATCCATCTCGTTCTCGGAGGCATGATGTCACGCAAAACACTTTCCCTTCTCGCATCCGCCGCTCTGGCGGTCCCCCTCACAAGCCGTTCTGCCTTTGCCGTCGTCGATGGCACGGTCTCCGGCGGTGAATACGGAGCCGCCCGCGCTCTCCAGACTACCGCCACCGTCTGGGGCGACAACTTCAACGAGATGGACGGGCTCTACGCCAACTTCGCCCCCGCCACGCCTTCACTCAACTTTGCTTTAACCGGAAACCTCTCGGACAACGGCTGGACATTCTTCATCGACGCCAAGTCCGGCGGCGGCGTGGCGCAGGTGGTCAACGGCGGATACAACCGCTACGGCTCCCTCGGCGGTGAGCGCACCGACGACTGGGGAACCGACACCGACGGCGGCGACGGCGTCAACCCCACGCCGGGCGGAAGCTCCATCGTCTCCGGCGGATTCAATCCCGAAAAGTCGATCGAGATCGGGCAGTTCGGCGGAACGTACTACATCCACATCGTCGACATGACCCTGCCCAACGACTCGGCCTCCATCAACAAGGACGTCTGGCTCAACTCGCCCAGCGGCACCGGGGTCAACGGCACCTCCGTCACCAACACCTACTTCCGCGACAACGGCGCGACCGCTTCGGGCACGATGGAGCACGCCTTCAACACGTCGAACACGCTGGGCGTGAGCGGCGACGGGAACAATGTTGGCGACGCCTCCACGGCAACCACCGGCTTTGAAGCCTTGATGGACTCGACCCTGCTGGGCTATCAGCCTGGCAAGGCGCTGCGCGTCTTCGCGGTTCAGGGCAACGGCAGCGGCGATTATCTCTCCAACCAGAACCTCCCCAGCCTGCGCTACGCCAACTCCGGCGATCTCCAGGGCCCCGGCGGATGGGGTGGCGGGCCGCTCGTAGACGTCACCACCGAAGCCTTCCTCGGCGACAGTTTTATCACGCTCTTTGAGCCGACCTTCACCGCCGGCGGCGACAGCAAATGGTCCACCGCCGCCAACTGGGCCGGCAACTTCGCACCCAATGGCGTGGAGCATGATGCGGCGTTCGTGGGCGCGGGCGGGGCCGTCACCCTCGATGTCAACGTCACCGTCGGCTCTCTGAAATTCAACGGCTCGGCCGGCTACACCATCTCAGCCCCGGGCGCGCAGACGCTGACGATTAACGCCGGCTCGGCCGCCGGACGCATCGACGTGGGAGCGTTCAGCAACGTGATCAATCCCAAGCTGATCATCGCCAGCGATACGCGCATCAACCTGGGCGCGGGGAGTATTTCGCTCGGCGAGACCGACAACTCCGCCGGCAAGCGCATCACCATCGCGGGCGGCGGCACGGTCAATCTCAACGGCCCGCAGACCAACGGCGTGGGCGCGGGGATCGCGGTCGATTCCGGCACGCTCAACGTCAACAGCGACGGCGGATCGACTTCCGTCCGCAATCAGCAGATCTTTTCCAGCGGAACCGTCAACTTCAACGTCAGCCAGCATCTCGACCAGCTGGGCGTGAACGCCGGCGGGCTCGTGACGCTCGCGCCTAACGCGGGCAATAGTATCATCGTTGCCAATACCCTCTTCCAAGGCACGAGCGGCAAGCTGAATGTCGGCGACGGGAAGCTGCTGCTCAAGGGCAACAACCCCGTCGGCTCGTGGAACGGAAGCGCCTACACCGACGTCACGGGCCTGGTTGCATCGGGTCGCGGCACCAGCAACCTCTGGGACGGGCAGGGCATCATCACCAGCCAGTCCAACGCTGTCGGCACCGACTACAACAGCATCGGCGTCGCCGCCGCTTCGGACGTCCGCCCCGCCACCGCATCCGCCACCGCAACCTGGGCCGGGCAGACCATCACCGGGACCGATACGCTGGTGATGTACACCTACGGCGGTGATGCGAACCTCGACGGCAAGATCAACATCCTGGACTACGTCCGCATCGACCAGGGCCTGCAGGCCAACCTGAAAGGCTGGTCCAACGGCGACTTCAACTACGATGGTGTCGTCAACATCCTGGACTACGCTCCGATCATCGACTCGAACATCGGCACCCAGGGCGCGGCCTTCCCGACCGGCGGCGGACTGGGCGAGGGCGGATCGGGCGTGAGCGCCGTTCCCGAACCGGCATCGATCTCGCTGCTGGCGCTGGGAGCGATAGGCGCCCTGCGCCGTCGGCGCCGATCAATATGACCGGCAACGCCGGTCTCTGAGCGCAGCGAAGAACCGGATCGCAAGACTCGGATCGCGAACAAGAGGATCCCGATCCAAACCCCAACGGGTTGAAACGTGAAACCCCAATCCCTCACCGGCCGGCGCTCCAGCGGGCTGCTCCTGCATCCCACCAGCCTTCCCGGCGCCCACGGCAACGGCGACCTGGGGAAGCGCGCCTTCGACTTCGTCGATTTCCTTGCCGAGTCGGGGCAGCGCTGGTGGCAGATGCTCCCCGTCGGCCCGCCCGGCGCGCCGCCGGGGCTTTCGCCCTACAGCTCCTGGTCGGCGTTCGCGGGCAGCCCCTGCCTGATCAACCTGGAGAACCTCGCCGACGATGGGCTCCTCGCCCGGCGCGACCTCGCCGCTCCCGCGGCCGTGCAGCGCGGTGACGCCGACGCGGCCGGACGCTTCCGCGAATCGCGCCTTCGTCTCGCGTTCGATGCCTTCGAACGCGACGACTTGTGGCAGGATGAGTTCGAGACATTCTGCCGACTGCACCGCGCCTGGCTGGATGATTTCGCGCTGTTCGCCGCGCTGCGCCGCGCGCATCGCAACCGCGAATGGCTCGCCTGGCCGGCGCCGCTGCGATTGCGCCATCGCGCCGATCTGCGCGGCGCCCAGCGGAAGCTGCTCAACGAGATCCGTTATCACCAGTTCGTCCAGTTCCTCTTCGAACGTCAATGGAGCGCGCTGCGCACCTACGCCCACTCGCGCGGCGTAGGACTGATCGGCGACATCCCCATCTTCGTCGCCCTCGACTCCGCCGACGTCTGGGCGAATCCCAAGCTTTTCCTGCTCGATCGCACCGGCCGGCCCAAGGTCGTGTCGGGGTGTCCGCCAGATGTCTTCTGCATCGACGGGCAACTGTGGGGCCATCCGCATTACGACTGGCCGGCGCATCGCCGCAGCGGGTTTGCGTGGTGGGTGCGTCGATTTGAATCGATGATGCATCGTTTTGATGCGGTGCGGATCGACCATTTCCTGGGCTTCAACCGCGCGTGGGCCGTCCCCGCGCGCGCCGGCACGGCGCGGGAGGGGAAGTGGCTGCGAGGGCCTGCCGACGACCTCTTCCGCGCCGTTCGCCGGGGTATTGGCAAAGTTCCCGTCATCGCTGAGGACCTCGGCGCCGTCACCACCGAGGCGATCCGCCTGCGCGATCGCTGGAAGTTCCCGGGCATGCGCGTGATGCAGTTCGGCTTCGGCGAGGGCGGAGAATATCACCTGCCGCACAATTACCCGCATCGCTGCGTGGCCTACACCGGCACGCATGACAACGACACGATCCACGGCTGGTTCAAGTCGCTCGCCGAGCGCAACGGCCATCCCGGCGCGCCCTCGAGCTACGAACGCCGCAAGGCCGTCCGCTATCTGAACCTGCGGGATCCGAAGCAGATCCACTGGTCGATGATCCGAGCTTCGATGCTCTCGCCCGCCGACTGTGTCATCTTCCAGGTCCAGGATATCCTGGGCCTGGGCGCCGACGCGCGGATGAACGTGCCCGGCGTGGCGTCGGGGCAATGGCGCTGGCGACTGGGTGACGGCGCGCTCACGGACTCGGCCGCACGGAGGCTGAGAGAGCTGGTCGAGTTGTCCGACAGGAACGGTTCATGAACGATCCCCTCCGTCGCATTGCGCAACTTGCTCATAACTTGTGGTGGAGCTGGAACGGCGAGACGCAGCGCCTGTTCGCATCGATGGACCCGGCGATCTGGGAAGCGAGTGGGCACAATCCGATCAAAGCCCTCCGCCTGCTCGCGCCCGAGCGCCGCGAGGCCCTGGCACGCGATGGGCGCTTTCTCGATCACTTGGCGCGATGCGAGAAGCAGCTCGACACATACCTGGACGCCAGGACCTGGTTCGGGCGCACTCAGAAGCGCGACATCCAGATCGCCTACTTCTGCGCCGAGTTCGCCATCCACGAGAGCCTGCCGCAGTACTCGGGCGGGCTGGGCGTGCTGGCGGGGGATCATGTCAAATCCGCGTCGGACCTCGGCATCCCTTTCGTCGGCGTGGGTCTCCTGTATCGCTGTGGCTTCTACACGCAGGAGTTCAACGCCGACGGCTCGACGCGCGTGATCTATCCGCAGATCGATTTCGCCGACTGCCCCATCGCCGACACCGGAAAAATCATCGCCGTGCCCATGAGCCGGGTCACGATCAAAGCCAGGATCTGGCGGCAGATCGTCGGGCGCGTCTCGCTCTATCTGCTCGATACCGACATCCCGCAGAACAAGCGGCCCGAAGACCGCAAGCTGACGCGCCACCTCTACGGCGGCGATCGCGAGTATCGCATCCGCCAGGAAATCCTCCTGGGCGTCGGTGGCGTCATCGCGCTGGACGCGATGAAGATCAAGCCGAACGCCTATCACCTCAACGAAGGCCACGCCGCATTCTGCGCTCTGGAGCGGGTGCGGCGGATGATGGCGCGCGGACTACCGCTGGAAGAAGCCTCCGATCGCGTTCGGCAAAGCACGGTCTTCACAACGCACACCCCCGTCCCCGCCGGAAATGATCGCTTCGAGCCGCGCCTGGCGATCAAATATCTCCATCGCTACGCAGCCGCATTCCGGTGGACCGATCAGCAGCTCCTGGATCTGGGCCGCGAAGAGCCGAACAACACCAGCGAAGAGTTCTGCATGACCGTGCTGGCGCTGCGTCTCTCGCGCCATCGCAACGGGGTCGCGGCGCTGCACGGCGATACCTCCCGGCGGATGTGGACTAAAGTCTTCATGGCCTCCGATCCCGCCGACGTCCCCATCGGCTCGGTCACCAACGGCGTTCACACGCAAACCTGGCTGCCGGAGGAAATCGTTCCCCTGTACGAGCGTCATCTCAAGCCCCAATGGCTCGGAGCCGGGCCAAAGCAGGATTGGTGGAAGCGCGCGACGAAAATTCCCGATAGGGAGCTCTGGGCGGCGCAAACGATCCTGCGCACGAAGCTGATCGACTTCGTCCGCGCGCATCTCGCGGATCAGTGCATCAAGCAGCACCAGCCGCTCGAGCAGATCATCGCCGCGCGGACAGTGCTGAACCCGGCCGCGCTCGCCATCGGCTTTGCGCGCCGTTTCGCCACCTACAAGCGCGCTCCGCTAATCTTCCACGATCGCAAGCGACTGGCGCGCATCCTGGCGAACAACAATCGTCCAGTGCAGCTTCTCTTCGCCGGCAAGGCGCACCCGGCGGACATGGGAGGACAGGCGTATGCCCAGGAAATCTTCCGCCTGACGCAGTCGCCGGCGTTCGCGGGGCGCGTGGTGCTGCTGGAAGGGTATGACCTGGCGCTCGGTCGCGCGCTCACGAGCGGCTGCGATGTCTGGCTGAACAACCCGCTGCGTCCGCAGGAGGCCAGCGGGACCAGCGGAATGAAGCCGCCCCTGCATGGCGGGCTCAATTGCTCCATCGCCGACGGCTGGTGGCCCGAGGCGGCCAACGGAATCAACGGGTGGACGATCGGCGACGCGCGCAAGCAATTCAAATCCCGCGCCCAGCAGGATCGCTACGACGCCGACTGCATCTACGAGCTGCTGGAGAAGCAGATCGTCCCGGAGTTCTATCGCCGCGATCGCTCCGGCCTGCCGAAGCAGTGGATCAAGCGAATGAAGAACTCGATTGCCACCGTCGGCTCACAGTTCAACACGCATCGCATGGTGGGCGAGTACTACATGAAGTATTACCTGCCGGCCTCCAGGCCCCTGTAACCGCAGAGGCTGCGGAAACATCCAATTGGCGGGGGTTTTCGTACTGTTCTTGTCGGCGTGATATAGCCGTCCTACAGTGTTGCATTCCAATCGACCTAACCGGAGCGAATTTCCCATGCGAAGCGCCGTTTTGCTTGGAATCTGCTTCCTCGCCGCGTGCCACAGCGTCGCGGCCACTACAACCACCGCCCCTTCAGGAGCCAAAATGTCCACCGCGTACGTTCGTTTGATCGACCCCGACGGCAAGCTCACGCCTGAGGCCGTCGTCGTCCCCAAGCTCATCCTGAGCGATGAGGAATGGAAAAAGCGCCTCACGCCCGAGCAGTACAAGATCACCCGCGGCGCCGGAACCGAAGCCGCGTTCTGCGGCGGGCTGCTCAAGAACAAGGAAGCGGGAGTCTACTTGTGCATCGATTGCGGTTTGCCCCTCTTCCGCAGCGATGCCAAGTTCGAATCGGGCACCGGCTGGCCGAGCTTTTTCCAGCCGGTCGCGCCCGAAAACATTCGAGAGAAACTCGACACCAGCTACGGCATGGTCCGCACGGAAATCCAATGCCCGCGCTGCGACGCACACCTGGGCCATGTGTTTGACGACGGACCCAAGCCGACCGGACTGCGCTATTGCCTCAATTCCGAGGCGCTCAGTTTCGTCGCCAACGATCAGCTCAAAAGCGCCGGCGAGACAGTCCCCACGACCAAGCCGGCCAAGGCCGTCTTCGCCGGCGGGTGCTTCTGGTGCGTCGAGGCAGTCTTCGAGCAACTCGACGGGGTCTACGACGCCATCAGCGGCTACGCCGGCGGCGATGCATCCACCGCCAACTACAAGGCCGTCTGCGGCGGCGACACCGGCCACGCGGAGGCCGTCGAAATCCTCTACGACCCCAACAAGATCTCCTATGAGAAGCTGTTGAAGGTCCATTTCGCCACACACGACCCGACGACGCTCAACCGCCAGGGAAACGACGTCGGCTCGCAGTATCGCTCGACGATCTTTTATGCGGATGATGAACAGAAGAAGTTGGCCGAGGCGTTCATCGCCGACCTGACCGACGCCAAGGCGTTCAAGAGCCCCATCGTCACCACCCTGGAGCCGCTCAAGGCGTTCTATCCCGCCGAGACGTATCACCAGAACTACGTCTGCCGGAATCCCAACCAGGGCTACATCGAGGCGGTAGCGCTGCCGAAGGTCGCCAAGGTGCGGGAGAAGTTCAAAGAGATGCTCAAGGATTAGCCAATTCATCGATATTCATGGGTGCTCCTGTTATGATGTAAACCGGTTAACCCCTTCGACAGGAGTGCATCGTGAAGCGACGAATCGTGGGCGCAGGCGCGGGCGTTCTGGCGGTGGCGCTGTTGGGCATCGGCGGGTGGTACGTCGTTCAAACGCAGGCGAGCAAAGCGGAATCGAGCCGCGCCGAAGCGGACTATGCGCGCATGAGCCAGCCGGTCTCGGTGACGTTCAATGTCACCGCGCCGGCGAGCACGCCGGAAAAGCAGGTCCTCTACATCTCCGGCTCGGTCCCCGCCCTGGGGAACTGGGACGCCGCCGGTGTGCCGCTGGTGCGCGACAAGGATGGGATCTACCACGCCACCGTGCCCGAGCTGCTCAACAGCATGGATTATCGCTTCAAGGTCAACCGCGGCACGTGGGGAACCGTGGAAACCCAGGCCGATGGAAAAGACGTCACCGATCACACCTTCACGGCGTCGAAGGACGGCAAGGTCGATGTGACCGTCGCCGGCTGGATCGACAACGGCAAGGCCGTTCCGGGGCGCGTGACCATGACCGGCGATATCCACCTGGACAAAAAATTCCATTCCAATGCCCTGGGCAACGAGCGCACGCTGATTGTTTATCTTCCGCCGAACTATGAGAAGGAAAAGGACAAACGCTATCCCGTCCTCTATCTCCAGGACGGTCAGAATCTGTTTGATGAATCGACCAGCTACCAGGGAATCGAATGGGGCTTCGATGAAGCGGCCCAGCGCCTGATCAGCTCTGGTCAGATGCAGCCGGTGATCATCGTCGGCGTCTACAACACGCCGCAGCGCACGCCGGAGTTCACCCCGCCGCTCGGGTCGGCGTCGAAGAGCGATGCGAAGGGCGAGTTGTATGCGAAGATGTTGGCCCAAGAAGTCAAACCGTTCATCGATGAGCACTATCGCACGCAGCCAGACCGCGGACACACGACCATCGGCGGCGGATCGCAGGGTGCGCTGATCGCCCTGTACACCGCCAAGACGTATCCCGCCGTCTTCGGCGGCGTGGTCGCGCTGTCGCCATGGCTGCGGATCAACAAGCAACCGGTCAGCGGCGACATCGTGGGCGACGGCGCGTGGTTAAAAAATGACTTCACCTACATCGATATGGGCACCGACGCCGGACACAATTATTCGGGCGAGCCCGCCGACGCCATTCCCGACGCCCAGCAGCTGGCCGCCGCCCTCGAGAAAGCCGGGCTGACGCCGGGCAAGCAGTTCGTCTATCGCGAGATCGAAGGCGGGAGGCACAACGAGGCCTCCTGGAACGCCACCGCAGATCAGGTCCTGCTGGCCATCTACGGAATCACCCAGCCTTCCACGGCTCCCGCAGCGCCCTAAGATAAAGTGCGGATGGACCCGCACCACGGTTCAACCTCTGTTGAAGAAGCGGCCTTCTCGGTCAACGGGATGGACTGCGCCAGCTGCGTCTCCCACGTCTCCAAGGCGGCCCGAAAGGTGCCGGGCGTGCAGGATGTCGATGTCAACCTCGCCCGTGGGCGGGCGGTGGTGAAGTTCGACCCGGCGCAGACGAACACGACCGCCGTCGCCGACGCGATTACCGAATCCGGCTACCCCACCCACGCCGAGTTGCATGCCGACGCCAACGCCGAGGAGCAGCGTGTCGCCGAGCATGCGGCCCACGCGCAGTCGTGGTTCGCCCGCGCCATCGCCGGCATCATCCTCTGGCTGCCGGTCGAGCTGACGCATTGGATCATCCGCCTGACGCACGGGGCACAGCACCACCCGCTTTGGATCGAATGGATCGCGCTGATCGCCAGCACGATCGCGATCGTCTACATCGGCGCGGCCTTCTATCGCAGCGCCTGGAAAGCGCTGCTGCGACGCACCAGCAACATGGACACGCTGATCGCGATGGGCGCGACGGTGGCGTACGTCTACAGCCTGGTCGCGTTCGTCGGCTACCTGGCGGGCGCCTGGCATCGCCTGCCGGACCTGTACTTCATGGAATCCGCCGGGCTGCTGGCTCTGATCAGCCTCGGGCACTGGCTCGAGGCGCGTGCCCGCAACAGCGCAGGCAGCGCGATCCGCGAACTGCTGAACCTCGCACCGGCAACGGCGCTGCGCGTCGACGCCGGCTCGGCCGACGCACAGCAGGTGCCTGTCGCGCAACTTAAAGTTGCCGATCGCGTTCTTGTCCGCCCGGGTGACCGCATCCCCGTCGACGGTGTCGTGGTCGAGGGTCGATCCAGCGTCGAAGAATCAATGATCACCGGCGAGCCGCTCCCGGTGCTGCGTCAAACCGGCGACAAGGTCATTGGCGGCACGCTCAATGTGGACGGCAGGCTCATCGTCCGCGTCACCAAGGTCGGCAGCGAGACCGCGTTGGCGCAGATCATCAGGTTGGTCGATCAGGCGCAATCGAGCAAAGCGCCCGTGCAGCACCTGGCCGACAAGGTGGCGGCGGTGTTCGTGCCGAGCGTGTTGGCGCTGGCGCTGCTGACAGGGATCGGATGGTTCGTCGTCGGTACGATGCGGCACTGGGACAGTGCCTACCTCTGGGGCGAGCTGGCGCGATCGGTGTGCAGCGTGTTAATCATCGCCTGCCCGTGCGCGCTGGGATTGGCCGTCCCCGCGGCGCTGATGGTCGGGCTGGGTCGGGGAGCGAAGCGCGGGATCCTCATCCGCGACATCGACGCCCTTCAGCACGCCGAGCAGATCAACATTGTCGCGCTCGACAAGACCGGCACGATCACGCGCGGCAGGCCGAGGGTCGTCGAGGTGACGCCGCTCAATGGCGTGGCCGCGGATGAAGTGATCGCGCGGGCCGCGGGGGCGGAGATGTATAGCGAGCACCCGGTCGCCAAGGCGATCGTCGCTTACGCCAAGGAACGCGGCCTGAAAATCCCCGAGCCGACGGCGTTCAGGAACGAACCGGGGCTGGGCGTCGTCGCCACCATCGAAGGCGTCGAACTGCTGGTGGGGAACAGCCAGCTCCTGGGCAATGGGACGACATCGCAGCGGCCGGTCGTCCATGTCGCGACGCGCTCGCCCGGCGGCGAGGTCGTCCCCATCGGCGCGATCGCCATCGCCGACGAGATCAAACCCGACAGCGTCGCCGCCATTGCCGAGCTGGCCGAGATGGGCATGAAGACGGTGCTGGTCAGCGGCGACAACCAGCAGACCGCCCGCGCCATCGCGCAGGAAGTGGGCATCGATGATGTGCGCGCCGAGGTGAAGCCGGCGGAAAAGGCGCAGGTCATCCGCGAGTTGCAGAATCTGAAATCGGATATTCCAAATTCGAGATTTCACGTCGCGATGATCGGCGACGGAATCAATGACGCCCCCGCGCTGGCGGCGGCGGACCTGGGGATCGCCATCGGGTCCGGGTCCGATGTCGCCAAGGAAGCGGGCGGGATCGTGCTGGTGGGCGAGAGCCTGCACGGCGTCGCCGCCTCCATCCGGCTCTCCCGCGCCACCATGCGCGTCATCCGCCAGAACCTCTTCTTCGCTTTTGTCTACAACGTGATTGCCCTTCCGTTGGCGGCACTGGGATTGCTCAGCCCCCTGATTGCCGCCGCCGCCATGGCGCTTTCGGATGTCACCGTGATCGGCAACGCGTTGCGTCTGCGCCGGACGAAAGTGGACTAGCCCGCCGACGCAAAAATGCCCGCAGAATCGTTGTGAAATTCGCTTGACGGGCTCGCCGCGCGACGCTTGAATACGCCGCGCGCAAACCGCCTCGGAGGGTGGTTGCGCAAGGATCGCAATTGGGCAGAAGCGCGGTTGACTTTGCGCGCGACTTGCGGTTCTGATAGTGCCCACGTGAACACAAGCGTGAACGCACGCACAGGCGAAGGACAACAATGACCCCGACTCAAGACATCGGACTGCCGCTCCTGCTGGAAATCGATCCGCTCTCTCCGCTGGAGGCGTCGCTCGCCGGCGTGCTGGGCGCGTCCGTCGCGGCGCTCCTCCCCGATCCCCAGGCCGCCAAACGACGCGCCAAGGATGACGACGAAGAAGAGGAAGAAGAGGAGGAGAGCGGCGAAGTCGGGGAAGAAGGGGAAGAAGACGCCGGCGATGACGAAGCCGATGAAGACGACGCCGCCGACGATGACGAGGCGGACGACGACGCCGACGAGGAGGAGGAAGAAGAGGACTTCGAAGACGAAGAAGTCGACGAGGAAGAGGACGAAGAAGGGGACGAGGAGGAAGAGGAAGAAGAGGACGAGGACGACGACTTCGACAATCCCGATGACGATGACGACATCGAGGATGACGACGACGACGATTTTGAAGACGACGACGAATAACGTCTGTTAGTCAGTCATCAGAACGCGAGCGCCGCATGGATTTGATCTCCCCGCGGCGCTTTTTGCTTTCCAGGCGCTTTCGTTTTGCACCACGACTCGGTTTGGTCTTGCGACGTACCTTGGGTTCCACCTTCGCCCGGATGATCATCTCGCGCAATCGCTCAAGAACCGCTGCACGGTTCCCTTCCTGCCCGCGCTCCGATTCGCTGATGAGATGAATCTCGCCGTTGGCGGTGAAGCGTCGTCCGACCATCCCGCGCAGGCGATCGAGCGCCCCGGGGTTCAGTCCGATCAGCGCCGCCAGGGGCACCCACACTTCGGCGCGGGTATTGAGCTTGTTGACGTTCTGGCCTCCCGGCCCGCCGCTGCGGGAGAACTGGAAGCGCACTGCCCCCGCCGCCGCCCGCACGCCCGGCGCCAGTTCGATTCCACCGAAATGATTTGGGTCACTCATACCGCTGTCCCGCCGCATCTTATCGGACGCTTGCGATCCAGAAAGGCGCGAATTTTCCCGGCGCGTATGGCCGATTTGCAAGTTGTCGGGCGTCGTGTACAACCATGAATGACGGGCTGGCCGTGAAGGGAGTTGCGGCCCGGGGAAATCACGCATCTTTCGATTGAATGAGGCATGAAGCGGGCGGTCCTGTTCGATCTCGAGGGCACGTTGCTGGAATTTCGCCGGCCGCCCAATCCCCGCGCCCTCTTTGACGCCGGATCGGCGCGGATTTACGCGTGCCTGACCTCCCTGGGATGCTCCCTCCCCGCATTCGAGCCCTTCGCACGCCGCCAGCGCTCCATCGCACGCCGCATCGGCTGGGTGACCTGGCTGACCCGCACGCAACCCGATAGCCGGCGTCTTTTGCGCCGGCTGTGCAAGGATTACCGCCTTCAGCGCGACGAGGCCTCGCTCGCCAAGCTCGGCTGCGTCTGGTACCAGCCCACCGCCGATGCGATGACGCTTCCCTCCGATGTGATTCCGACGCTGACCGCCCTGCGCGAAGCCGATGTGAAGCTCGGCCTGGTCGTGAACACGCCGCACCTGGGCGCGGTGATCGATCAGCACCTGGATTCGGTCGGTCTGCTCGAATTCTTCCCCGTCCGCGTTTTCTCAAGCGAGATCGAAGCGAGCAAGCCCAGCCCGCGGCCGTTCCGCATGGCACTGGAGCAGCTCGACGTGGCTGCAAATGAGACGCTCTTCGTCGGCGATGACGCCGCGACGGACCTGGCCGGCGCCCGCGGCATGGGCATGCAGACGATCCTCAGATCCGCCCGCCCGACTTCCCGCCAGCGCAGGCTCGCCCATCACGTCATCGAGCGCATCGAACAACTCCTGGACATCTTCCAGCTGGTCGTCGAGCACGCCAACGGCGGATCGATGGCGCTGCCGCCGCTCAAAGTCCCCGCCTCGGTCAGATGAGCTGATCCAGCCCGCCGAATCCCAGCATCTCGTGCGTGTAAAATGGCTCGGCGTGCGCCGTGCCGATGCGCGTGCCGAAGTAGGCGGTGATGGTCCGCACCATGTCCGGCACCTGCGCGCTGTTGCCGACGAACTGTGATGCGTAACAACGGACCGATTCGATCTTCTGCTCGAGCGTGTCGCTGATGTCGATGCAGAAGTTGGGCGTGAAGTTGAGGCGCAGGTGGGTGCAGAAGTAGTAGATGATCCGCTTGGGATAGTACGGCTCCCCGGGGATGTCGGACTTGGTCAGCTTCGCGTCGAAGCGCGCGTCCTCGCAGATCCGTGTGACGGCCATGTGATCGGGATGGGCATCGAGCGGGTACGGCACGAAGAGCCAGTCGGCCTTGTGCTTGCGAATGACCGCGGCGGTCTTGTGCCGACTGGCGATGTCATGCACGACCTCGCGATTTTTCAATCCCAGCAGGGTGCGTTCCACACCCAGCACCTTCGCCGCCGCTGCGGATTCTTTGGCGCGGGTTTCGACCGAGCCATGCGGCGTGGGCTCGCCGTTGGTCATGTCCACAATGTGCACGCGATGGCCTTGTCGGGCGAGCTTGATGATGGCGCCGCCCATGCCCAGCTCGGCGTCGTCGGGATGGGGGGCGAAAACGAGAATCGATGCCATGATGCAAGTGTATCCCGGTCAACCGGCCAAGCCCACTTAGCGCGCCTCACGATAGACGCGCTCGAGCGCCTCGACCATGACCTTCGCATCGAACCGCGCCAGCGCAAATTCGCGCCCCCGCGATCCCATCGCGCGACGCTTCTCCGCATCGTCGATCAGGAGCGATATCTTCTCCCCCAACGCACTACGATCGAATGGGCGGACGATGTAGCCGGTCTCCTGGTCGATTAAACCCTCGCGATTCCCGTCGATGTCGTAGGCGATCGCCGGTGCGCCCGAGAGCTGACCCTGCACGATCGCGCGGGCGAGCCCCTCGCGGCGGGAGGGGTGCACCAGGATGTCCATTGCGCCGGTCAGCTCCGGGATTTTCTCCGGCGGGACCAGCCCGGTGAGGATGAAGCGATCCATCAGTCCCATCGCGCGGATGCGGTCCTCGAATGTTCCGCGCAACAGGCCGTCGCCGACCCAGAGGAAGCGCAGGTTGGGATGCCTTTGACACAATCCGGGGGCGAGGTCGAGCAGGTCATCGTGACCCTTGAGATGAAACAGGCGCGCGATGGTGCCGACGACGACATGGTCGTCGCGAAGGGCGAGCCCCTGTCGCGCCGCCTGCGGCGGAACGGACGGGTTGAGAAAGGTTGCGGTCTCCATACCGCTGTAGACCGTGACATACTGATCGGGCGTTCCGATCCGGGCCGCGAGCGACTGATCGCGCATGGCGTCGGCGACGCAGACAATTTTGGTCGTGAGCGGCGCCGCGCGGCGCTCAAGGACGCGATACGCGTAGTTCGCCACCCGCGAGGTCGAGGCGGTGAATGCAAGACCGTGAATCGTGTGAACGACGACGGGCGCCTTTGCTTTGCTCGCCGCCCATCGGCCCAGGATGCCTGCCTTGCTGCTGTGCGTGTGCACAACGTCGGGCTTGAGCTCGCGGATCAGCTCGACAAGCCGGCGATACGTCACCCGATCCATGCCGGGGCGGATCGCCCGGCGCATCTGATCGACCACGATCACGCGATACCCGCCGGCCTGCGCCCGCGGCAGCAGCGATCCCTCCGGCCCGATCGCCGGGCCGGTGATAAGCGTCACCTCATGTCCGCGCGCGTGCTGGCCTTCGCAGGAGAGCAGCGTGTTCTCCTGCGCTCCGCCTATGATCAAGCGCGTGATGATGTGGACGATTTTCATCTAGGGCGCCCAGAAGGTAAGACGGCGTGGCGTAAGAAGGAAGGGATCATGGTCGAAGACGCGTTTCTCCAGTCCATCGTGCGCAACTTCCAGTCGCAAAAGCGCACCGCCGACAAGGCGATCGCCCAGCTTTCGGATGAACAGCTCCGCATCCCGCTGGATGAGAACACCAACAGCGTCGCGGTCATCATGAAACACGTCGGCGGGAACTTGCGCTCGCGTTTCACCGATTTTCTCACGACCGACGGCGACAAGCCGGATCGCAACCGCGATGGGGAGTTCATCGACGATTTTCCCGATCGTGCGGCGATCGTCGCGCACTGGGAGCGCGGGTGGAAAATCCTCTTCGACACGCTCGCCCTGCTTCAACCCCTGGACCTGACCAAAACCATCACGATCCGCAATGAGCCACATACGGTCATCGATGCGCTTCAGCGTTCGCTGGCCCACTGCGGCTACCACGCCGGGCAGATCGTGCAGCTGGCGCGGTACCTCGCGAAGGAACGCTGGGACACCATCACGATCCCGCGCGGCGGATCGGAGGCGTTCAACCGCAGCCCCGGTCCCAAGCGGCGGTAGAATGCCAGGCATGTCGGATACAGCCGTCGTTGGCATCGCGTGCGTCCGATGCCAATACGACCTGCGCGGGCACGACGAGAAAGGCCGCTGCCCCGAATGCGGACTCCCCGCCTACTGGTCGCTCCGCGCGCCGCAGAAGCTCTCGGAATATCCCCCTGCCTGGGTGACGAGCATGTCGCGCGCCGCTCGCGTGCTGGCCTTCGCCTACGCGGGCTTTTTCATCTTCGCGCTGCTGGCGGTCTCGGAGGTGATTCCGCAGATCGATCCGCTGCCGTCGATCGCGTTTTTGCTTTTCGGAATCCTGCACGTGATCGGGATGTGGATGCTGGCGCGGCACTCCGGCCTGGTCGCCGAGCCGCGGGCGACGATCTTGCGGTGGCTGTTGCGGATCACGCCGATCGGGTTACTGGTTGCCTCGCTGACCTCGCTGGTGGTGGTGTATCGATATTTTCCCATGCTGGAGGCGATTTTTCTGGTGAGCATCCTGATCGGCGCGCTCGCGCCGACGCTGATCTTCATTCGCCTGCGCACCGTGGCGCGGATGATCGCTGACAAAACGCTGGCGGAGTACAGCGCGATCGTGGGGGTGGGCTTCCTTTGCACCATCGCCGCCAACGTTGTAGTCGTCATGTTTGTGAACAACTTCAGCTCCGGTGCTGTCGCCATGCTGGCGATCGGCGTGATGGCGGCATCTCTGCTGCTCTTCCTGCTCTGGGGCGCGTTCATCCTTGCCTCGTGCGTGATCAACTTCGGGCGGGCGGCGCGGATCGCCCGGGCGCAGTGGAAGGCCGATGCGCCGCTGGTATGATCGGATTCCATGTCTGATCGTGAGCTTCGATGTGATGTGCTGGTCGTCGGCGGCGGGACGGGCGGGGTGGCCGCGGCGCTGGGGGCGGCCGCATTGGGCAAATCCGTCATTCTCACCGAAGAGACCGACTGGATCGGCGGACAGCTCACCGGCCAGGCGGTTCCGCCGGATGAGAACGGGCATCTCAAGGCCAACAAGGGCGGCGGGACGCGGCGCTATCACGAGTTTCGCTCGCGCGTCCGCGATTTCTATCGCCGCAACCTTCCGCTCACCGACGCCGCCAAGGCCGATGCAAGATTGAATCCGGGCGGAGGCGGAGTTTCGCCGCTCTGCTTTGAGCCGCGCATCGGGCTGGCAGCTTTGGAAGAGATGTTCGCGCCCTATCGCACCACCGGACGCGTACGTGTGCTCACGCATCACAAACCCAGTCAGGCAGCGGTTACGGGCGATCGGGTGAAGTCGGTTACGCTCCGAAATGTCCGTGAAAATCGGGATCTCCCCGTGTTTGCTGATATCGTCATCGACGCAACCGAGCTGGGCGATCTGCTGCCAATGACGGCGACGGAATACGTCACCGGCGCCGAAGCGCAGAAGACACACAGCGAGCCCCACGCGCCGGAGTCGGCTCAGCCGGAGAATATCCAGAGCTTCACCTGGTGCTTCGCGGCGGCGTTCGATCCTACGCCCGGCGCAGATCACACCATCGACAAGCCCAAGCAGTACGAGCGCTGGCGCGATTACACGCCGCATTTGGCTCCGGCATGGCCGGGGAAGATGTTCAGCTGGACGTACTCGCATCCGCATACGCTCGAGCCGATAACGCGGCCTCTCTTTTCGCACGGGACGAAGGAGGGGCAATCCAACTTCTGGGAGTATCGCAAGATCGTCCGCCGCGACATCTACCAGGCGGGGCATGAGCCGCACGAGGTGACGATCGTCAACTGGCCGATGAACGATTACTGGGAGCACAGTGTCATCGACAAGCCGGCCGAGGACGTCGCGGTCTATCTCGAGGAGGCCAGGCAACTCTCCCTGTCGTTGATGTATTGGATGCAGACCGAATCGCCGCGCCCGGATGGGAAGAGCGGCTACCCCGGGCTCTACCTGCGTCCCGATCTGCTGGGCACCGACGATGGGCTGGCGATGGCGCCGTATCACCGGGAGGCACGCCGCATCCGGGCGGTCTTTGCCGTGACGGAAAACCACGTCGGCGCCGATGCGCGTGGCAAGGGAAAAGCCGCCGAGGCGTTTGCCGACACGATCGGCATCGGCTCCTATCGCATCGATCTCCACCCCTCCACCGGGGGCCGGAACTATCTCGACATTCCTTCGCTCCCGTTCCAGATCCCGCTGGGGGCGTTGCTGCCGGTCCGCATGGAAAACCTCCTGCCGGCGTGCAAGAACATCGGCACGACGCATATCACCAACGGGTGTTACCGCCTGCATCCGGTTGAATGGAACATTGGGGAATCGGCGGGCTTGCTGGCGGCGTTTGCGATGTCGAAGAAGGTCCCGCCGCGCGCGGTGAGGGAGAAGAAAGAGCTGCTCGAAGAGTTCCAGTCGCTGCTGCGCGATCAGGGGGTTGAACTGGCTTGGTGAGCATCAGGGAAGCGATCGCGCAACCCCTGTGGTTGAATCCCAGACAGTCACGCCCTGCTTGCCGATCCCAGCAACAGTTCGCCCATCGGAGGAGACCGCGAAATCGCTCAGCTCGGCGCCGGCGTTGAGCGTGGTTTGCACCTGTCGCGTTGCCAGATCGTAGATGCGTATGGTCTGGTCCGCCGCCGCGACCCCCAGCGCTGATCGGGCGCGCCAGAAGCGGACGATCCCCGCTCCGCCGCCTGCCGCGAGCGTGATTTGCTTCTGCCACTGCGTCGTCTCCCAGAGTGTCGCGCCTTCGGCTGTTGCCACGGCGAGCGACTGTCCGTCGGCAGAGAAGCTGACCGAGGCGCACGCGTCCTTGCCGTGCAGCGTGATTCGGGGTTTCTGATCGACCATGTCCCAGATCATCACCCCCTTCCCCGCCAGCGCCAGGGTCCGCCCGTCCGGGCTGATGGCAATCGCGGTCACATCTGCAACGGCGGGGTTGTACGTGGTCGTCTGCGCGAGCCAGGTGCCGGTGTCGAACAGATGGACGACTCCGGCGGCATCGTACGTCGCCAGGGTTCGTCCATCCGGCGCGACGGTCATCACTCGTGCATCGCCCAGGTTAGCGCCAAGCGCCCGGCGCTGCCCGCTTACCGGATCACAGGACTCTACGGCTCCGTTGGCCGGGACGAGCTGCAGCTTTCCGTCGGCGGCGAACATGATGCGCGGCGAGGCGGCCCCGCCTGCCGGCGGCGCCGCGCCGGCTTGCGCCGGCGTCGGCGGGACATACGCATCGCCGGGAATGTAAGGCTGGCTCGTCGCCAGCGGCTCGGTGGCCGCAGGTGTAGTGGAGGCCCGTAACCGTCTTCGCCGTGTGCGAGGGCGCTCGGGAGAGGGGGTTGTCGTCGCCGAAGGTGCCGCCGGCACGACCTCCGGCTCAGCCGGCTCCGTCGTCGCCTCAGTCATTGGTTCTTCGATCGTGGATTCCTCGACCGGTTGGGTGGAAGGTGAAACCGTGACTGTCGGCGGCGGCTTGGAATGCGATCGCCACAACGACAATCCCACCACCATCGCCAGAGCGAGGACTGCGATGGTGATTCGGCCGGCGTTGTCGCGATTCATTCACGCGGCATCATACCGCACAGTCCAAAAACCAATCCCTCCCGCGCGGCGAACCGTGCGGGAGGGACGGTGGGGAAGGGGTTGTGGATCGTTAAAGGGGGGCGGCTTAGACGAGCCGGTTCAGGTCAATGTCCAGGCCTGCGCGCTTCATCTGACGCGCCAAGTGGAGCTGCCACCCGCCGTTGTTGTCGATGGTCACGTGGGCAATGCCGTGACTGTCGCCGTTGGTGGCGTGGGCGGGCGTGTGCACCATGCACATGCGCTTCAGACCCAGCTTGCCGGCGCAATAGCCCAGTTTGAAGCTGGAGCTTTCGGAGATGGTGCCCTTCTCACCGCCGGCGACGTCGGCGTTCATCACCACGATGAAGCCCGTGTCGTGCCGCGTCTCCAGCGTATCGATCAGGCCGTTGGTGTGGTCGGCTTCGCTGACCGGCAGGCTCAGTTGCTGGATGAAGTTGATGACCGCTTCGCTCGCGGCGTCTTTGGCGCCGTGGCTGACGAAGAGGACCTTGTTTGAGGAAGCGGGAACGGCAGCGGGCATTTGCGACTCCGAATCTTGTGGCGATGGCGAAGGCGAAGAAGCTGTGGGCGCAGTTTCAGAAGATTCCAAGGTTTTGCTGGACGGCACAGTCGCGGCGGTCTCGCCCGCGCTTTCCACGCGCTTGAGCACCGTCCGCAGCTTCGTGAGACGGAAATCCATCTCTTCGAAGAACTGCTCGACGAAGTTCCCGAACTCCGCGTATTCCGGAAACACCTTACCGACCCAGTCGTTCACGTAGTCGGAGACCGTCACGTTGTCGAACAGGTTGTTCAGCAGAACGGTGCAATCACCAACCCATTCGAGCTTGTGCCCGCGGGCCTTATCGAGGTCGTCACCGTTGCGGATGCGGATGTTGAGGATCTCGGTGCCCTTGTCGATGGCCGAGCGCAGATGCGCGACAGCCTCGGCGCGGGGGGCGATCAGCTTGGCGCTGACAGGTCGATCGGCCGCGGTCATGGTTGCTGTGGCGGCGACGAGTCTTTCGGTGGCGGCGATGTTGCTCATGGTCATCCCTCTCGCAAAGCGAGCGTGTCACAGTTTGCGTTGCTGGCCCGCGTGGCCCCAGGGCCGCCGGCGAGTGCGGCCCGCATCGCGAACGTGACGCAGATGACATGCAATACTTCCCGCTACCCGGCAAACTCGATAATCACTTCCCCAAGCCGCCAGCCCCCTCAGCTTTGCCGTCTACGCTCACTTGACCGGGCGGTAACGCGTATCCGGCTTATCGGGTCCGAATCCACTGTAAATACAGCCCGTGAGGCGGCGCCGTCGATCCCGCGGCCTGGCGATCCTTCGCCGCCAGCATGCGATCGATGTCGTCCGGCTGATAGCGCCCCAGGCCCACTTCCACCAGCGTGCCGACGATGATGCGGACCATGTTCCAGAGGAAGCCAGTTCCTTCCACGCCGATGACCAGCAGCGATCCGCGTTTTGCAACGGTGCAGTTCAGCACCGTCCGCACGGTGCTATCGCGTCCGTGCCCGGGTTTGGCGAAGCTGGCGAAATCATGTTCTCCCACGAGCTTCGCCGCCGCTTGCGTCATCGCGGGGAGATCGAGTTCCTGCCAGCGATGCCAGACCAGGTCCGGAAAGAATGCCGGGCGGTCGGTGTGGTTCCAGATCGCATATTGGTAGCGCTTGCTGGTCGTCGAAGTGATGGCATTGAATTCGTCGCTCACCGGCTCGAGTGACTTGATGACGATATCCGCCGGCAGCGCCGAGTTGACCGCGCGACGCAAACCTTCGATGGGAATTTGCGTCTGATCGGTGTCGAAGTGCGCGATCTGTCCCTTGGCATGCACGCCTGCGTCGGTCCGCGAGGAGCCGGAGAGCTGTACGGGATGATGCACGACGGATGCGAGCGCCCGCCCGAGGATCTCCTGGATCGTGGGAATGCCGTGCCCTTCCTCGGGCATTGGACCCTTGTAATTCTCCGTGAGCGCCTGCGTCTGCCAACCGTGATAGTTGGTCCCGCGGTAAGCGAGCGTGAGTTTGTAGCGCTGCGAGCCCATGTAAAGACCATAAGGTAGACTCCCGGGGATGCGTAACTCAACTGACGTGGATTTGGCTTCGCCCTACACGCTCACCGACGAGCAAATCCGCCATTTCCGGGAGAACGGATTCGTCAAGCTCAAGAATGTCCTCTCCCCTGCCACCATCGAGCAATACGGGCCGGCCATCACCGATGAAGTGAAACGCCTGAACAAGATGCACAAGCCAATGAGCGAGCGGAACACCTATCAGAAGGCGTTTCTCCAGGTGATGAATATCTGGAAGCAAAGCGAGGTGGTGAAGGAATTCTCCTTCTCCAAACGCCTGGCCCGAATCGCGGCGGAATTGATGGGCGTCGCGGGCGTGCGGATGTATCACGACCAGGCGCTTTACAAGGAGCCGGGCGGCGGGCTCACGCCCTGGCACGCGGATCAATACTACTGGCCGCTTTCCAACGCCAACTGCTGCACCGCATGGGTCCCGCTCCAGGCGACGCCGCGCGAGATGGGGCCGCTGGCGTTTTCCATCGGCTCGCATCGCTTCGAATGCGGGCGCGATCTGGGCATCAGCGACGAAAGCGAGCAGAAGATCTCCGATGCCCTGGAGGCCGCGAAGTTGCCCATGGACGAAGGGCCCTTCGACCTGGGCGAAGTGAGCTTCCACCGGGGCTGGACCTTCCACCGCGCCGGGCCCAACACCACCGATCAGCCGCGCGCGGTCATGACGATCATCTACATCGAAGACGGCATGCGCCTGGCGGAACCGGTGAACAAGAACCAGGTTGGGGACTGGAACACGTGGATGGCGGGGACAAAGGTCGGGGAGGTAATCGCAACCGAGCTGAATCCTGTGCTCTATCGAAGATAAGTCAGCCCTGCGGCGCCGGCGCGGGGGACGCGAAGGACTTGTTGTACTCGCGCTTCATCGGATGTTCCTTCCGATCGGTCACCTCGCGGAAGCCGTTCATCGTCGCCGGCGAATCGCCCGGGATGCACACCAGGTTGATGGCAAACCCGATACATCCGAGAAACTCTTTGCCGTCGTCATAAAAATGCTGCGGAAAGATGCGGGCGGCGTTGGCGAAGAAGTTGTTGGGGTTGAAGTCGCTCGGCAGGTGCCAGTAGGCGCGATAGTTCTGCTCCGCAAGAAAGTCGAGCAGCTCCTCGCTCTTTTGCGGGCGATCGTTTTCGAGATACAGCGCCGGGCGGTGCTTCTTCAGCAAGGCCGTCGCGCCGCGAAGGACATCCAGCTCCATCCCTTCCACGTCGATCTTGATCATCCGCAGGCGGGGCAGATCGCCGAGGAACGAATCGAGCGCCACGACCGGCGTGCGGATGTTGCCGGGGATCTTGTCCAGCGGCGCGCCGCCGTAGTTGAGCGTCACATCCTGCCGCAGGTCCCCCAGCATCATCATCCCATCCTGCGCCCCCACCGCGGCGTGGATCGTTTCCACGTGATCCAGGCTGTTGAGCGCGGCGTTGGCGCAGAGCGTCTGGTGGATGATGCGTTGCGCCTCAAAGGCAAAGACGCGCCCCGTCGGGCCGACCATCTGTGCGAACGCCAGCGTGTGCGTCCCGATGTTCGCCCCGGCATCGATCACGACATCGCCCGGCCGACACATCTGCCGGAACAGCTCCACCTCAGATTCGAAGTACTCCCCATACGCCTCCATCAGCCGACCAATCACCAGGTCGTTCTTGTTGTACAACACGTAGCCATAGCGCCCCTTGACCAGGCGCTGGTGGCCGGACTCGATGATGATGGGGGTTTGGCTGCTCAAATGAGTTTCTCGGCAATCTGCACGGCGTTGGTGGCCGCGCCTTTGCGGATCTGATCGCCGGCGACGAACAGGTCGATCCCGCGTCCGTCGTCCCGGCTGATGTCCTGCCGGATGCGCCCGACCAGCACATCATCCTGCCCCGACGCCTCCAGCGGCATCGGGAAATGGTTGTTCGCCACATCATCGACAATCTTCACGCCCGGGGCTTTGGCCAGGATCTCCCGCACCTGCTGCGGCGTGATCGGGCGCTCGAATTCGAGGTTGATCGACTCGCAATGCGCCCGCGGCACCGGCACGCGGATGCACGTCGCGGTGACCATAATCTTCCCATCCCCGAAGATCTTCCGCGTCTCGTTCACCATCTTGTTCTCTTCTTCGTTGTAGCCGTTCTCGGCGATCTTCGTGTTGTGCGAGAAGAGATTGTTGATGATCTGGTGGGGGAACTTGTCCTTGGTCACCGCTAAGCCGTTAGCGGCTTGCTTCATCTGGTTCTCGAGCTCATACAAGCCCCAAGCGCCGGCGCCGCTCACCGCTTGATACGTGCTGACGATGATCCGCCGGATCTTGTTCGCCTTGTGCAGCGGCCAGACCGGGACGTTCATGATGATCGTCGAGCAGTTGGGATTGGCGATCAGCCCGACGTGCTTGTGAATCTGTTCCGGATTCACCTCCGGCACAACGAGCGGCACGCCCTCTTTCATCCGGAAGGCGCTGGTGTTGTCCACCACGACCGCGCCGGCCTTCACCGCGCTGGCGGCGAACTCTTTGCTGATGCTTCCCCCGGCGGAGAAGAAGGCAATCTTCACATCCTTGAAGCTGTCGTGCGTCAGCTCCTCAACCGTATAGCTCTGCCCGTTGAACGTCGCCGTCTTCCCCGCGCTGCGGCTGGAGGCCAACAGCTTGAGGTTCTTGATCGGAAAATTCCGCTCGGCCAGGACGGTCAAGAACTCCTGGCCCACGGCGCCGGTGGCACCCGCGATGGCTACGTTCACGGACATGACAACACACTCCCAAGGCTAAAACGTATCTGCCAATGCAATCGGCCACAGACTTGCCGGTTGATCACAACGTTTTCGACTCGAGACGACGCTGGCGGAGCAAAGCGTTATCGCTTCACTTCGTCGGCGTCGTGCTGGTCGTCGTCGTTGTGATCATGTTGGCGTCTGTGGCCGTGACTGTGATCCATTGTGCCGTATGCGGCGAACAGATGCAAGAAGTCGCGAAAATGCGGCTATTTTCCGTGAACCGCCTTACGCGTGGTGCCGGTGCGATCGTCGATCAGGTCTCCGCCCCGCGGCGCGATCGGCGCTACCGTCTCATGCACCTCGATGGTTTGCACCTTGCCGAGTACGGGCGGATTCTCGTTCAGCGGCACGAGATAATACGTCGAGCCATTGAACTGCTGCGGCACCGCACCCTGGGGCAGATCGCGCGGCATGCTCGGCACCAACGTGAACGGCTGCTGGGCCTGCGGCAGTTGTGGCATCGTCGCCAACCGCTGCTTCATTTGCACCGCCGCCAGCTCCTGCTCCTTGGCGTGAAGCTGAACTTTCAGGCTGGTCAATTCTTTCTGCTGCGCCGCCAGCGCGGCACGTAACGCCTGGTTCTCCTCCTCCAGGCTCGGCTTGGTTGTCGGCGCGTTTTCGGCAGCGCGAAGCGAAGCGGCCATCGCAAGCAGGAAGCACGCCAGGACGAATAGCATCGATTTCATGATTCCTCCAGATGAGGACGGGCTGGACCGCTTCATTATAACGTCATCGGCGTCAATCAGGCGCGCGAAACAGCATCGAACGCCTGTCGCAGTGGCTGGGCTTGTTTGGGATTGACCATGTGGATGTAGGCGATCATCCCGGAGAGCCACGCCTCAAAATGCGGAAGCCGCTCGCGGTTCTGGGCTGCCAGGCCGTCTTTCTTGGCGCGATGCAGGATGGCACGGAGCCGGCGGACGGTCCGCCGGTCGATGCCGGGGCGATCGTTGACGACAACACCGGTGACGAGCTGGCGGTTCTGCTGCCGCAAGACGCGCGTCTTCTTCTCATTCACGGCGAAGCCTTCATCCTGGGCAATATGTCGCACGCGGGCGAGGAGATAGCCGACCCGCTGCGCCGGCTCGCCCGAGGCGGAGAAGCTTAAGTCGTCGGCGTAACGCGTGTACGTCCAGCCGAGCTTCGTGGCAATCCCGTTCAAGCGCGAATCGAGCCGGCGGGCGACGAGATTGCTGATCGCCGGGCTCGTGCACGCGCCCTGCGGAAGCGCCCGCACCCCGGCGGCGACGAAGAACGGCTTGCCCGCGTAAATCACCTTCCGCCGCGGCGCGTCGGTGCAGAGCAGCGCAAAGATCGTCGCGACGGCGGGTGAATAGCCGATCTCGCGAAACAGACCCGCAACGCGGCGGAACGAGATCGAAGGGAAAAAGTCGGAGAGATCGGTGTTCACCACCACATCGCGATCGACGTGCGGTGTCGCGTTGCTGACGGTGCTTCGGCCCGCCACGAAACCGTGCGCGGCCGCGTGCGTCGGGATTTTCGAAAGAATATTCGCCAGGATCCATTCTTGCGTCGCAGCCAGCTCCGGCTGCGGCGCGGCGAGCAGCCGTGTTCCGCCGGAACGCTTGGGAACACTGAAACGCACGTAATGCGACACCGGTGATGCATCGGCGTGAAACGCCAGCCAGCGCAGGCGCGGGATCGTCAGCTTCAGCGCCGCGGCGACGTCCGCGGGAGTCGAGAGCACCGGCAGACCGCCCGACTGGAGTTTCTCGACATGCGAACGCCGATCCGCCAGACCCTTGGAGACGCCACGACCGAGAAAGAAAATGTCGGTGGCTTTGCGTTTGGCGACCGCCTCGGCGTGCATCTGCTTGCGTCGGGCGGCCTCGGCTTTCTTCTGCTCCCGGATCTGCCGCCGCGCTTCGCGATCGTCGGTCACCACCTGCGACGCCTTCGCCTGCGCAACGCTTAGATCTGGCCGGATCTCGTCCATCTGCCTGCCGACCGTGTGGATGTCGATCAACTCCTCCGGCGTGATCAGCCCATGCCCGACCATCGCGCGATCGATCAGGTTGGTGCGTGGATCGCTCTCCGGCGGGATGAGATCGCGCCGGCCGAAGAAGGGATTGCTCCAAAGCGAGCCGCGGAGCGATCGCGCCTCGGCGGTCGCCTGCGCGTCGGTTACGGGCTTGAACACACCCGCGTCGAGACCAAGCTTCGTGGGGCCGCGCTTGGGCAAAGGCGTGGGTGGAGCCGCGGCGACCGCAGCACGCTGCGCCTGCGCCGCCTTCAATCGCGCTTTGAGTTCCTGCTGATTGGGCGGGAAGTTTCCCTGTGGAGCGAGTGGCGATTCGCGCGTCGCGCCCCGCTGCCGCATCGATGCGTTCCGCGCGTTCTGCATCGCGTTGCGGATCATGTGATACAGCAGCGACAGGACCGCGACGATCACCGCGATCACGACGATTTCCCACGGATTGTCGCCCTTACCCAGCAGCATCATGAAGTCCAAAAGACCCGGGGCGGCGAAGTCGATTGACTTCATCCTTCGGACCAGGGCCGTTCACTCAAGGCCACCCGTGCACTATGTCGGGAGAGACTCTTGAGTCGTCTTGGTCGCCCGACATAGTGCACGGGTGGCCAAAACGAACAACGGTTCTGGGGATGCATGGGAAGCCGACCGTCACCCACGGCGGAACGCCGCAGAAACTGTCTCAGTCGATCTTCGCACGCCCCGGGTTCAGTTCGATTAGTTCCGTTTCTCCAATCCATCGCGTCCCAGCAACCGGCTGTACCACGCCTGCTGGCGATACGCGTCGAGCGCCCCCACCGATGCGCGCCACCGCAGCGCGAGCATGTGTCGGCAGGGGCCATTCTTCAAACCGTACTGTTGGTAGTAGCCGCAGACGCATTTGCCACGGCGGATGCGCTGGTCGGGATCGAGCAGGATCTCGACCGGTTTTCCCTCGGCCTTGCCGCCGAGGATGTAGCCTCCCGAGGGCGCCTCGTTGCGCGAATCGAGCGTCACCTGGTTTTTCTCCATGATCTGACGCGCGCCGACGAGCTCAGGATGGTCGGGCCCGATCTCGGCTTCGCCGATCGCCTTGGGCATGATCTGTCGCCAGCGATAGACGCCGGCGACGAGATCGTAGATCGCCTGGCCGGTGTGGGCGAGTTCCCTCAATGCTGCGGACGCGCGGGCGGGGTCGAGGGAAAGCTGAGATTCGATCTCCTTCGCGGTCATTGCTCGCTTCTCGCGCAAGGCAGCGGCGACGTTGTTAATCATGTCGGGCGAGGGCGCAGCGGGCGGCGCGAGCAGATCGATCGCGGAGCCGCGCGTCCAGTCGTTCGCTGTCCAACCGCTCAAGCCCAGTGTGAGGTGCATCTCGCCCATGTGGGCGACCCAGAAGCTCGGTAATCCGGTTCCCAGGAGATAGACGTCGAAGCGCTCGGCGAGAGGGAGCACGCGCGCCAGCGTCACCAGCCGGCGGCCGCCCCAGATTCTGACGGGCTCGATCGAAGGACCTTCGTATTTCGTCGCGTAGCTGACGATCGGCACTTCCCAGGGCTCGAGGACGATCCGGGGCGATTGCCCCGGCGTGAGCTCGAAGCGGATCGCTCTCGGGCTCGCTTTGGCTTTGTGTCGCTTCACCCATGCGAGGATGGAATAGACCGCCTCGCGCGAGAGCGTCACCTTCGCCACCTGCGGCGTGCCCATCGCCGCCTGGATCTGCATGAACCCGCGCAGCCAGGAGTTGGGGAGGTCGATTTTTTCCTCCCGGTAATCCGGACGGTCCTGTGTCGCGACCTCGAAGCCCTGCGGATCGATCTTGAAGCGCGTCTCGCGATAGCTGCGCAGCGACTGAAAGTGGTGATACAGGTCCCAGGAGTAATCGACGTTCGTCGTGCCGAACTTCAACTGCTCGCTTGTGCCGAAGCCGTCTTCACGGTTGACGGTCAGGCAGCCGTAACTCGATTCATCCGCCGAGAAGCATTCGAAGAAGAGCACGTCATCGGCCACCGTGATGACCGGATCGCACGGCATGAGCAGCCGCCAGAGGTTCATGTCGTGCCGGAGGAGATAGTTGGAATACTGCTGCCGAGCGTTCCAGTACTTGCGGCGGGAGCGCTCGAAGATGCTCACGAAATCCGCGGGGACGGGTGTCTTGAGTCGGCCGAGGATGTCGGCGGTGATATCCTTGAGCGCGACGCGTCGCATTGCGCCCTGGCGGGCAGCTTCGCTCTTTTTCCATTGGAGATACGCGGTCTTGTCCTTCTTCTTGAACCGCAGGTCGCTGATGACGCAGTCGTGCAGGGCGCTCATGGCCTCGCGGAAGCGCAGCGGCTGCTTGAGCGGTGCGTCGAAGGCAACTGGATCGCGCGCCAGGTTGGGGACGAGCTGGAAAGTCTGGCGTCCGCCGCGATCGAGGAGCTGGCTGTGACCGGAATAGGCGAAGGTGACGTTCATGCGATCGCCTCGGCCGGGAGCTGAAGCTCGGGAATATATCTGGCAACCGCATCGGCAAGCGACGGATGCGCCTCGACCGCCGATACGACTGCGGCGAGGCCCGTTCGCACTTCGGGCATGCGCACCGATCGAATCGCCACCGCCAGCACAGGCAGCAGCGGTTCAGCTTGCGCTGGATCTTCCGCCACGGCGCGGCTGATTTGCTTGAGCGCCACAAGCTTGGCGCGTCCTCCGCGGTGGATGTTGAGCAGGACGGTCGTCCAGATGAGCGAGACCTGGTCGATGCGCGTGCCCGGGAGCTTGGCGCGCCTTTCGAGCTCGCCAACGACGTGAAAGCGGACATCGTCGTAAGGTGTCTCAATCAGGCGGCTCCAGAGGGCTGGGTCATTGAACCCGGCAGACTGCGGCGTGAGCCAGTTCCATGCCGCCTCGCGCGCGGGGTGCTGGAGGCTGTCAAAGAAGCCGGTGGCGTGATCGACGTTGTAGTTCTCTTTCGTACCCAGGATGGAGAGCGCCCAGGTGGTGATCTCTCCCGCGACCCCGGCGCTGCGGGCGCCGGAGAGGCGTGCGAGCGACGGAAAGCCGGGGGATTCAATCCCCCGGCTTTGCAGGAACTTCAACCCGATCCGCGCCACCGCGACCGGTTGCGCGTTCGCGATGTCCACCATCTGATCGAGCGTCAAGCGATCGGGTTTGACATGTTGGAACATGAGACGCGTGATAATCTCCAACGCTGCCGCGTTGCGCGTCTCCAGCAACTTCAGCCACGTCGCCAAATCCAGATTCGCCAGCGCGGGCGAGCGCTCCAGCATCTCGGCGGCGAACTGCTGGACCTGCTCATCGGGATGATCGAGCAGGCTCAGAATCTGCTGCGGCGTGAACGCGCCCAGGTTCGCCATGTGATGCCGGCGCAGCAGTTGAATGCTCCAGACGCGCACGGCCTGCGACTGCGCCTTGGCGAGGAGATCGACCAGGATCTTCACCGAGTCGGGCTTCTGCCACAGCGCCTCAAACGCCGGCGCCGCTGACAGCTCCGAGAGACTACGACCCTCCGCCAGGTTGATCGATGACGCCGTTATCTCCAGCAGGTCGCTCTTGCCGAAGCAGGCATGCATGAGTGACCAGGAATCGATCAGGTTCTCGCCGGCCTTGAGCATCTCGTCGGGATAACGCTGCAGCATCACCGTAACGGCGGAACAGTACTCGGCGGGTTTCTGAAATCCCTTGCGGCGGAAGTAGCGCCAGCAGCGGCGACGCAGGTAGTGCCGCGTGTGATACGAGAAGATTCCACTCCGTCGCGGCGTGACCAGCCGCTCCTCCTCCCATCCCTGGCCCGAGCGATAATCGTACTGATGCCGCGTTTTGCGCACCCGGCGCACGAGCAGGTCGAATGCTACCGCGAACGCCCCCATCAACTCATCGTCACCGCGCTCCTCGGCCCACTTGAAGAGCCGCTTCACCACCGGCTCATGCCCGGGCGAATTCATCGGCTCTTCGAGGTACAGGAAAATCTGCTGCCGCGCCCAGGGACGATGGTCTTTTTTCCATCGATCGGCGATGGCCGCGAGTTTCTTGGGCTCGAAGAATTGGCGCAGCGTGGGGACAAAGCGATCGTCGCCGGAAGAGAGAAACTCATCCAGCAGCAGCGGCGAGATGGACTGCTGTCCCTTGGCCACTCCGCGCACCCCGCAAATTGAGCCTGAATGGTGCTAACCGAAGCGGCGTTGACAGGCAAATCCGTCCGCCGTTAACGACGCCGCTTGTGCCGCCGGTTGATGGGGATCTTGCTCCCGATGGTGCGTGGCGGCGTGGGCAGTGTGACCGGCGACGACGCCCCGGTGCCGCCCGCTCCGCTGGACGGTGAATACGCGCGCTCCATGCGGCTGACGATCGGCTTGGCCTCGCCCGTCGGTTGGTACCCGCCCGGCTTCCCTTCGGTCCAATCCGCCGGCGTCGGACGCGGCTCAAAGCCCTCTACCCCGGCCACCGGGATGACCATGTTGATCAGGTTCTCGATCTTGGTCAGCTCATCCCCCTGCTCCGGCGTGATGAACGTAAACGCCTTCCCCCGGGCACCCATCCGCGCCGTCCGGCCGACGCGGTGCACGTACACCTCGGGATCCTCTGGCACGTCCAACTGGATGATGTGCGATATATCGGCGACGTCGATCCCTCGGGAGGCCAGGTCGGTGGCGATCAGCACGTCGAATTTTCCATGACGGAATCCCTTCATCACCCGCTCACGCCTGTTCTGCGCCAGGTTCCCATGGATCTCCCGACACTCAATCCCATCGGCATGCAGGCGCTTGGCGATTTTTTCGGCGCCGTGCTTGGTGCGACAGAAGACGATCGCCAGATCCGGGTTCTCTTTCTCCAGCAGCATCCGCAGCAGGCGATATTTGTCCCACGGCTGAACCGAGAGGTAATACTGCTCCACCTGCTCGACTGTCGGCTTCTCATCCGCCCCCGGCGCGATCAGCTTCTCGACCGGCTCGCGCATGTACTTGCGCGCCAGCTTCTCGATCTCATCGGAGATCGTCGCCGAGACAAACATCGTCTGATGCGATTGATCCGTCGGCCCATCCGCGCCCTCTCCATCCCCAGCCTGCTGCCGGATGCCTTTCACGCGCGAGAGGATGTTGCGAATGTCGTCGCGGAAGCCGATGTCGAGCATGCGATCGACTTCGTCGAGCACTACGAAGCGGACGTTGCTGAAGTTGATGATGCGCCGATCCAGCAGATCGATCACCCGGCCGGGGGTTCCGACCAGGATCTCCGGGCCATGCTTGAGGAACTTCATCTGCGCCGCAATTTTCTGTCCGCCGTAGACGGCGCAGGTGCGGATCGGCGTGAATTGCCCGAGCCGCTTGATCTCCGCATCGACCTGAACAGCCAGCTCGCGTGTCGGCACGAGGATGATCGCCTGCGTCGAAAGTCCCTTGGTTGCCTTCTGAAGGATCGGAATGCCGAAGGCGGCGGTTTTGCCGGTGCCGGTGCGCGCCTGACCCAGGAAGTCCCCGCCCGCCAGCGCCTTGGGAATCAGCAGCGACTGAATCTCCGACGGCTTTTCGAATTTTGCTTCGGCCAATCCGCGCAGGAGCGAGGAGCGCACGCCCAATGCGGCAAAGGCCTCGGGGAGTGGCGGGTGTTCGGATTTGTCTGTCAAACTCTTCTTCCTTCTACCGCGTTCGGGTGTGTTCGTTGGTATTGCCTGGGGGCGGATTGTAGCGGTCACTAAAATTTCGCTCAAGCGACTGGGATTCAATAGCCGGCACGCAGCGCGTGCGCGGTCCCGGTTCTAAAAAGCACGAAATTGTGGAACTCCTGTCCGAAATGGTCGTCTGCGTACGTCTTGGGAGTGAAGAGAGAGGAGTTTTTCGAATGTCGCTATTTCATGTGGGCGGGGTTTACAGCAGCGAGATCGTCTCGGCGCTGCTCCAGATGTTCATGCTGATCTGTGGCGTGATGTGCCTGCTTGCCGCGGGGGTGTGCGGCTTGGACCGCGCGCGACGCGAGCGGATCGCGGAGCGCGCCGATTAACCCTCGATCAAATCGCGGTCTTCCGCTTCGTCGGAGCTGAAAAGAAAGCTGGCGACGCCGGCGACGCTTGCGGCGGCCGGTGGCGACGACGCGGGTGGCAGAACCGTCGTCGGCGCGCGCGACTCGGCGGGATCCGCAGGCGCGGGCGGGATGTACGGAGTCACTTCCATCTCCCACCCCGTCATGATCCCGTTGGGCTCGACCGCGAAATAGCCGGGCAGACCCTTGAGCGCTTCGTGCACCTGGCGCTGCGAGAGCGCAGGATCGACGTTGATCAGGAACACATCGCCCGATCCGAGATATCCGCCCCACTCGTAGCTCAGTCCCGTCTGATCGAGCGCCGCCTTGATGCTCGGCTGCAAGACCGAGTAGTAATTGCTCGTGTCGGGATAATCCTGGTCCCAGCCCATGTAGACCGGCTGGTAGCCCGGGAGCGGCTTGGCGAGGGAGACGATCCAGTCGCCGCCAACCACGTCGAACTTCTGGCCGCTCGAACCTTCCATCTCATAGATGTCGTAGTCGCCTGCATGACGAACGAAGTGAGGTGCATCGGCGAGAAGCGTGTGCTCGGACTGCACGACGACGTCGGCGGACATCACCGTCGGCGGCTCATCTTCGGGTGTCGCGGTCAGCGTGACGTGGACGTTATAGGTTCCCGGCTGCGGATAGCAGGCGATGCCGGTGACCACCAGGTCTTCACCTTCGCGATTGACGAACCCGCGGCTCTCGCGCCCGTCGCCCCAGTTGATCCAGGCCTGGTACCCGCCCGGCTCCGATGACGCGGCCTCCACCTTGGGGAAGTGCGCCAGCGCCAGGTTGCCATCGATGGACGAATCCATGATGACCGCCGAGAAAATCCGCCGGGCTTCCAGTTCCTCGATGAAGACGCGCATGAGCACCCCTGTAAAAGATGACCCGCTCCAGAGAAAGGTACCATACAAGCGAGCGGAGATTACAAATCGGCTGGGCTTACCCATCTTTCCGCCGGCGGAAAGGATAGAGGAGCTGGGCGAGATATCCCTGCGGCATGGGCTCATCGACGCCCAGGGCAGCGGGCTCGTGATCGGGGCAGCGGTACGTGCCGAAGAGCAAGTCCATGACAGGCGAGACGTTGGCATAGTTCCCCGACTCGCGCGAGCGCTCGTGGTGCCAGTGGTGCAGTTCGGGCGCGCCGATCAGTACCCGTAGCGGACCAATCGACAGGCGGACGTTGCTGTGAATGAAGATGGCCCACAGCCCGCGGAAGGCGGCGAAGAACACCAGCGACTGGACGGGAAATCCCAACGTGAAGATCGGCAGGTTCACGATGAAAATCGTGTAGAGCGAATCGACCGGATGCTCGCGATGCGCCGCCAGCCAGTCCAGGTGCTCGGCGCTGTGGTGAATGCAGTGGAACCGCCACAAAAATCCGACGCGATGCTGGAGGCGGTGTCCCCAGTAGATCAGAAAATCCCCCAGCAGCACGACGATGATCGCCTGCGTCACCAGGCTGCGCTGCGCGATCGCCTCGCGCAACGCCTGCGGTGTCAGCGCGCGAATCCACGGCTCGGCATGCTGAAGCAGCCAGAAGACCACGCCGTTGAAGACTAGGTATTCGCCGAACATGAAACAAAAATCAGTCCACCAGTGCGGTCGGAAGAACCGTTGACTTTTGTTCGCGGGGAAGGCGATCTCCAGCGGGCGGAAGATCAGGAAGAGGGCCAGGAAGCTCAACCCGGCGTTGAGAATGGCGGTCGCGACGGTCATCGCGCCTCCGGTCAGGCACCCATGTCGGCAACGTCCTGCGCGCTACTGCTGCGCCGGCGCGGTCGTCGTCGAAGCCTCTTCGAGCTCATGCTGATGATCGAAGTTGATCCGCGCCCGCTTGGTGCTGGGCAGCATGACGCTCGCGCCGAGGATGACGACTCCCGCGCCGATGAGCAGCGCCCACAAAATGGCGCCAACTCGAAACGTTCGCGAGGGCTTGTTCATACCGATAGGAATTCCCGCTGCGGCGCCCGACCGGACAACCCGCCGGGGAAGGCAAAAGGGACATTCCCCTGGCGGGAATGTCCCTTGCGCCTGCTGGTTGGCGATTGCGATTATGCCAGGACTTCTTCGGTGATCTTGTGACTCGTATTGAACGGCGACGCGTCTTTCTTGACGTTGGCATGCCCGCATTCATGGCGTGGCGGCGCCACCACCTTGATGTGGTAGGTCGTGTCTGACGTGAACCCGCCCAGGAGCGGCGGGGTTGAGCTCCGGTCGGGCAGCGTGCCGGAGAAATGCAGAACATGATCGCCCACCGACAGCGGCTTGAGCATCAGGTAGTACCCGTCGGTGGCGGCGGGGAACGCCTTGGTCGGCGCGTCCTGGAAGAAGACGTTGTGAATGCTATACGGCCCGGATTCCTTCAGCTTGATATGCAGCGCCGGCTCGCGATGCGATGCCACGTTGGCGATCGCCTTTCCGTCCAGCGTCGCCGCCAGGCCGGTCACCAGGTCGGCCTCCAGCTTCGCGTAGTCGGCCAGTTCCTTGGGCGTGTAATCGCCGGGATAGGCCGTGAAGTTCGAGGCCTTGGACGCGGTGTCGGGGTTGCTCCACTCGGTGTTGAGGATGGGGACGAAGATCGGCTTGTTGCTGGGGACGGTGACGGTGCGATCGATCGGCCCGCCGAAGAACGATCCGAACAGGAATGTCACGCGCCCATCGTCGCTGGGGAGCGCGTGCGGCGCCTTGACCGTCTCGCCGGGGTTCCCCAGCGTCGTGTCAAACTGCGGGTTGATGATCGTCTTCCCATCGGCGGCATAGATCGGGATGGAAAAGACCTTCTGCCACCAATCGGCGGCCCACTCCTGCAGTTTTTCTCCCTGGACCTTGGCATGGGGCGCATAGACAGGCGATGCCGAGAGCAGCCGCCGACCCTCCAGCGTCTCCATCCGCGGTGACGTTGCGTGGCGCGCTTTTGGACCTGACCAGAGCATGGCATTTCCTCCGCCCCGCGTGTGGGGCATAGAAGTGATTCGACGAGATCGCGCGCTCGACGACGCCACCAAAGCGCCTTTGGCGATCCCGTTGCTGCGTTATTCGAAAAACAGCGGTTCAGCCCATTCCACCACGCGGAGATGCATTGCGGGTGTGGCGCGATCCTAACGCGGGCGTGTGTTAGTGTCGATTGGCGGCTGAAGATTTTCGTCGCGTCACGCCGGCGAGGTTCGCGACCACCGCCAGCAGTTCAGCGGGCTCGACCGGCTTGGGGACATGCATGTGGAATCCCGCCATCAGGGCGCGCTGGCGGTCTTCGGTGCGGGCGAAGGCGGTGAGCGCAACGGCGGGCGTGATGCCGCCCTCCGCGTCCGGCAGCGCACGCACCTGCTCCAAAAGCGAATATCCGTCCTGCTCCGGCATGCCGATGTCGCTCAGCAATACGCAGGGCCTCTCGCGGCGGATCGCCTCGATCGCCTGCTGGGCGGATTCGGCGGTCACCACCGTCGCCCCGTGCGCAGCGAGCACACGCCGGACCAGCTCGCGACCGTCCGGCTCATCGTCCACGATCAGCACCTTCACGCCGGTGAGATCGAACGTGCCGAGCAGAGAGGGAGGAGCGGCGGCGGGGACGGTCGGGGATTCGTCAGCGTCCTTGCGAACATGCTCGTGGAGGCTCGAGACGGGAAGCGAGATGACGAACGTCGCTCCGCGGCCGACGCCCTCGCTGCTGGCGCGGACGGTCCCGCCGTGCAGTTCCACCAGGTGCCGCACGATCGCCAGACCCAGCCCCAGCCCACCGTGCTGCCGCGTCGTCGAAGCGTCCGCCTGCACGAAGCGGGCAAAGAGATTCGGCAGCAATTCGCGCCTTATCCCGCACCCGCTGTCGATGACGGTGAACTCGATATGAGCATTGACGCGGCGGAGAAGGGTTTGGATGGTCCCACCCTGGGGCGTGAACTTCACCGCGTTGCTCAGCAGGTTCCAGATCACCTGCCGCAGACGATTGGGATCCCCCGTCACCGGGCCCACGTCGGGCTCGAGCAGCCTGATCAGCCGGATTTCCTTGGCTTCGGCGGCGAGACGCACCGTCTCGATCGACTCGCTGATGACCTCTGTAATATTCACCGCCTGCACGTCCAGCCGCATCTTGCCGGAGATGATGCGGCTCATGTCCAGCAGCTCTTCGACCAGCCGGCCCTGCGTGCGCGCGTTGCGCTCGATGGTCTCCAGTCCCTCGGCCAGGTCCCGCGCATCCATCTTCCCGGTGCGCAGAAGCGTCGACCACCCGACGATGGCATTGAGCGGGGTGCGCAGCTCGTGGGAGAGGGTGGCGAGGAATTCATCCTTGGCGCGGCTGACGCGCTCGGCCTCGCGCCGCGCCGCCTGCTCCGCCTGCAGCAGTTGATCGCGCTCTGCGGCGAAGCGTTTGAGCACCGTAATGTCGCGCGCAATCTTGGAAGCGCCGATGATCTTGCCGCTCGCCCCTTTTACCGGCGAGATCGTCACCGACACGTTGACCAGCCGACCGCTCTTGTGAACCCGGATCGTTTCAAAGTGATCGACGCGCTCCCCACGCCGCAGGCGCTCGAGGATCTTGGGCTCTTCATCCTGCCGATCGGGCGGGAAGAGGATGTTGATCGATTGGCCGATCATTTCCGGCGCGGTGTATCCGAAAATCCGTTCCGCCCCTTCGTTCCAGCTTTGCACGATCCCATTGAGGTCCTTGCTGACGATGGCGTCATCGGACGAGGCAACGATGGCAGCGAGACGGGCCTGCAGCTCGTCGGGGGAGGCAACGATGCGTTGGGGGGGCAATGGTTCGGACATCCGACTCGGCTTGGATCATAAGGGGTGCATGCGTCCGGCCGGAACGGAGACAATCCGCAATGCCCTCGAACCGGGGTCGGCAGCAATCCGCAAGGGTCACTCGGGCAGCAAGATCGCGCGAGCCAGGTCCCGCTCGTTGATCGCCAGGGCCTCGGCGTGACCGTCGCAGAACAGGACATTCATGCGGTATTGCGGGTGGCGCTGGAGATCGAACTGGCTGCGGGTGCCGCACGTCATGGTCCCGTTTCCGTTGGTGTAGGTATCGGCCAGCGTGGAGCGGCCGTCAGGGAAAGGGAACCAGGCGATGAAGCCATAGCCGAATTCTGTGCGGGGGAGCCCGTCGGTCATGAAAACCATCTCGGAGGCGGGATGTGCCTTACCCAGATTCGCGCGCAGACGGTGCGGGGAGAGCTCGTAGCCGAAGAGACCTTCGTTCACCGCATAGCTGCTTGGGATGAGAGGCCCGAACCACCCCCCGCCGGCGATCATGATCGTCCCGGGCACCGGCTCCATCTGCGCGGGGCAAGTGAACATTTTTTTGACGATCCCCTGGTCGATATCCGCCAAGAGATTGTCGGGGCTGTCGAGGCGCACTTTCTTGTTCCCCAGGTAGGGCGCAATCGCCGCCTGCAGCGGCGCCGGGCGGCGCATGCCGTTGTCGTCGTAGTAGAGGTAGCGCTTCTCCTCGCTGTCATCGAGCCCGTTGGGAGAGACATCCATGATGGCGTTGACGCTGCCGGCGGGTTGGACGTAGCCGCGGTGCTCGATGCTGCGTTGGTAGCTGGCGGCGAAGATCTGTCGGAGGTTGGACTGGCACGCCAGCGACTTCGCCGCCGCCCGCGCTCGGATCATCGCGGGCATCAGCAGCCCGATGAGGATGGCGATGATGCCGATGACGGTGAGCAGTTCGACCAGCGTGAAGGCGCGACGATGCATGATCTGTGAAGAATACGTGTACCGTCGCTGCGAAACAGGACAACCCGAGCGTTCATAAGTCCAGTATTTTGGTCGAATGGGGGAGAAAACCGGCCTAACTGGTGGCCGGGCCGGGAGTAAAATTCGCTAATAGGGCGAAGGCCGCCGCACGGGGCGGGGTTGGTCCATACCGCAGCACGTCGGCGAAGATCGCTCGCCTCAAGCAGCCGGGCGAGCGCTGGCGGAAATATAACTTTTCTCGATGTGTTCGGATCTTACTTCGGCCAGGCGCGCATCGACATCTCGGCGACGCGCTGAAGCTCAGCCTTGGTTGTGCCATCGGACGCGCTGACCGCGATCCCGCGCATCACGGTGGTGACATATTTCGCCAGGTCCGAGGGATTGGCGCTGCGGCGAAGATCGCCGCTGGCGCGCGCCTGCTCCAGCCGGCGCCGCACCATCCTCTCGACCTCCAGCCGGCGCTTGAGCAGGGTATCGCGTACCGCGCGGGCTTCTTCGCCGGAGGTGAGCGCCGTCTGGACGATGAGACATCCGCCGGGATAACGCGGATCGGTCAAAAGATTGATCAGCCCGTCGAGCAAACCTTGCACAACCGAGCGCGCGGTCGATTTGGTCAGAGCGAGCTCAACGTACGCAGCCGGCCCTTCGATATATCGTTGCAGCACCTTCCGGAAGAGCGCCTCCTTGTTGCCGAAGGCGGCATACAGGCTGGGTCGGTTGATGCGCATGGCGCCGGTGAGATCGCTAAGCGAGGCGCCCTCATACCCCTTCCGCCAAAAGACTTGCAGCGCGGAATCGAGCGCGCGATCCACCTCGAAAGCGCGGGGTCGTCCGCGCGGAATTTTCCGGCGCTTGGCTTTCATACTCGCTCTATAGTTACCCTAGACGCTGGGGGCACCCTGGGTGAAGCCCCGACATCCCCATTCTCGCCGCGCATTATCCTCATTTGACCCCCGCGCGTCTACCGGCCTATGTTTACCGTCCGGTACAAAATATCTTTTCAGGGAGCAGGATTATGCAAGGCAAACTCAAGGGTAAGGTCGCGATCGTCACAGGGGCATCCAAGGGCATCGGCGCCGAAATCGCCAAGCAGCTCGCCGCCGAAGGAGCGGCCGTCGTCGTCAACTACGCCACCAGCCGCGAGGGCGCTGACCGCGTCGTCGCGGAAATTATGAAAAAAGACGGCAAAGCCGTCGCTGTCCAGGCGAGCGTCGCCAAAAAGGCGGACCTGGAGCGCCTCTTCGCCGAGACCAAAAAGACTTACGGGCGGCTCGATATCCTCGTTAACAACGCAGGGGTTTATGAGTTCTTGCCGCTGGAACAGGTCACCGAGCCGCACTTCCATCGGATGTTTGACACAAACGTGCTGGGCCTCATCCTGGCGTCGCAGCTGGCGGTGACGTATTTCGATCCGAAGATCGGTGGGAGCATCATCAACATCTCCTCCGCCGTCTCCACCTTCCTCCCGCCAACAAGCTCCGTTTACAGCGCCACCAAGGCCTCTGTCGATGCGATCACCAAGGTCCTGGCCAAGGAGCTGGGCCCGAAGAAGATCCGCGTCAACGCGATCAACCCGGGCATGATCCTGACCGAAGGCGTGAGCTCGGGAGGAATCGAAGGGAGCGATTTCCAGAAGATGGTCGAAACGCAGGCGCCCCTGCGGCGGGTTGGAGTGGTCGGCGACATCGCGCCCGCGGTCGTCTTCCTCGCGTCCGACGATTCCGCCTACATCACCGCCGAAACACTCCTCATCAGCGGCGGACTGAGCTGATGCGCCGGCGTCGCCTTGGCGGTGACCGGGCCCTACGCTTAACTATGTGACGAGGGGGCTATTCAATCCCACCGGAAGGAGAGCGTCATGCCATTTGTCACCGTCGGAAAAGAGAACGGCGGCAACATCGACATCTATTACAAGGACTGGGGCAGCGGTCAGCCGATCGTTTTCAGCCACGGCTGGCCTCTCACGGCAGATGCGTTTGAAGATCAGATGATGTTCTTCGCCGATCGCGGGTATCGCTGCATCGCGCACGATCGCCGCGGACACGGGCGATCGAGCCAGCCGTGGAACGGCAACGAGATGGACACCTATGCCGACGATCTCAACGCGCTGGTCGAGAAGCTGGACCTGAAGAACGCGATCCACATCGGCCACTCAACCGGCGGCGGCGAGGCGACGCGCTATATCGGCCGGCATGGCGCGGCCAAGAAGCGCGTCGCCAAGGCTGTGCTCATCGGCGCCGTCCCGCCGCTCATGTTGAAGACCCCCGCCAACCCCGGCGGGCTCCCGCTCGATGTCTTCGACGGGCTCCGCGCCCAATCGATTGCCGATCGCGGAAAACTCTACAAGGATCTCGCCGCCGGACCCTTCTACGGCTTCAACCGCCCCGGCGCCAAAGTCTCGCAGGCTCTGATCGACTCATTCTGGCTGCAGTCGATCATGGGCGGGCACAAAAACCTGTACGACTGCATCAAGGCCTTCAGCGAGACTGACTTCAACGAGGATCTGAAAAAATTCAACTTCCCCACGCTGATCCTGCACGGGGATGACGATCAGATTGTCCCGATCGGCGCGTCGGCGATGATGTCATCCAAGATCGTCAAAGGCTCCATCCTGAAGGTCTACAAAGGCGCTCCGCACGGCATGTGCTCGACCCTCAAGGATCAAGTCAACGAGGAATTGCTCGGCTTCATCAGGAGCTGATCGCATGACCGCGACAGAGACTCCCGCAGCGGTGACGTCTGTGCCGCAACCTCAATCCCCTGCGCCGCAAACGCGCCCGAGCGGGCGATGGAAATGGATCGCCGGCGGCGTGGTCGCGGCGATCCTGCTCACCGCCCTTCTGTCGTGGCTGATCGAATCGCTCGGGACCGTTTCCACCGACGACGCCTACATCAATGGTCACGTAACCTTCGTCGCGCCGCGCGTCGCCGGGCAGGTTGCCAAAGTCCTGGTCGATGACAACAACCGCGTGCACAAGGGCGATCTGCTCGTGCAACTCGACAAGGAGCCCTTCGAGGTGCAGAAGCGGATCGCCCAGGCCATGGTGACCGCGGCGGAGGCGGACCTGATCCAGGCGCAGGCGCAGGCGCGGGCGGATGTCGGCGAGGCGCGCAGCCTCCGGTTCGCCCTTCAGCATGCGATCGAAGACGTGGACAACCAGGTCGCCCTGCTGCGATCCAAGGTAGCAACTCTCGATTCGCAGCGCGCGACCTACACCAAGGCGAAGGACGACTACGACCGAGCCCGTCCCCTCGTGCAGCAGGGCGCTGTCACCCAGGAAGACGTCGATCATCGCAAAGAGGCGATGCTGGTCGCGCAGGCCCAGGTGGAAGAGGCGCTCCAGGGCGTCTTCCAGGTGCGCGTTTCGCTCGGGTTGCCGCTCCGGCCCGAAAAGGGCGATGACCTGACCCAGGTCCCGCCTGACCTCGATCAGACGTTTTCATCCGTCCGCCAGGCGCAGATGAATCTCGTTCGCGCGGCATCGGTGCTCGGCGTGGTGGATTCGTTCACCAAGTCGCCCAAGCAAATGATCGCCGACTTCTACAAGCGCGACCCCGAAGGAAACATCGATCGCATCTACGAAGAGCTCGTGAAAAATGCGCCCAACATCAAGCAGTCGGAGGCAAAGCTGCTGGAGGCGCGGCGGAATCTCGAACAGGCGGAGCTCAACCTGCGGTATACCGACGTGATCGCCGAGATCGACGGCGTGGTTACCCGCCGAGCGGTTAATCCGGGCAACAATGTCGTTGTCGGGCAGGGGCTGATGGCGATTCGGTCGCTCACCGAGATCTGGGTGGACGCCAACTTCAAGGAGACGCAACTCGCCGAGTTGCGCATCGGCCAGCCGGTCGATCTTGAAGTGGACATGTACGGCAGCCGGAAGGAATTCAAAGGGCGCATCAGCGGCTTCACGATGGGGACTGGCTCGACGCTGGCGCTGCTGCCGGCGGAGAATGCGACGGGGAACTTCGTCAAGGTCGTGCAGCGCCTGCCCGTGCGCATCGAGTTCACCGACTACGATCCCGACAAGGTCCCTCTGTTCATCGGGCTCTCGGTGGAGCCGCACGTCCATATCAAGCAGACGCCGACCGGTCCTGATGCGGGGAAGATCCTTCAGCCGCACTTCGCTCCGTCGTCTGCAGCGACCACGGCGCCGGCGACGCAGCCCACCATGGCACAATGACCGTCGCGACGATCGATTCCCTTCCGCTGTCGCGCCCTCGAGCGGTCAATCCCTGGATCGTCGCTGTCGCCGTTGTCATCCCCACCTTCATGGAGGTGCTCGACACCACCATCGCCAACGTGGCGTTGCGCTACATCGCAGGCGGCCTGTCTGCGCCGGCGACCGATAGCGAATGGGTCATCACCAGCTACCTCGCCGCCAACGCGATCATCCTGCCGATCTCCGGCTGGCTCGGCACGCGCCTGGGCCGGCGGAACTATTTCCTGCTCTCGATTGCCGTCTTCACGCTCGCGTCAGCGCTCTGCGGGATGGCGACGAGCCTGAACGCGCTGATCGCCTTTCGCATTCTCCAGGGCCTGGCCGGTGGCGGGCTGCAACCCTCGAGCCAGGGCGTGCTGCTCGACGCCTTCCCGCCCGAGAAGCAGGGCCTGGCCCAGACGCTCTTCGGCGTCGCCGCCCTGCTCGCCCCCGTCGTCGGGCCGACGCTGGGCGGGTACATCACCGACAACTACGGCTGGCGCTGGATCTTCTATCTCAACGTCCCTGTCGGCCTGCTCGCACTAGTGATGTGCCACGCCGTCGTCCGCGATCCCGACTATCTCAAGGCCGAACAGGCGAAGCTGCGCAAATCGCACCACTTCGACTCGATCGGGCTGGGGCTACTCGTCATCGTCATGAGCACGTGGGAGATCATCCTCAGCAAGGGGCAGGAGTGGGACTGGTTCGGCGATCCGTTCTGGCGCGTGCAGAGTCTGGCGACTCTCTTCGGCTTCGCACTGCTCATGCTGATCTGGCGCGAGCTGACGATCGACAGCCCGCTCATCAACTTTCGAACGCTGAAAGACCGTAATTTCCGCTCCTGCTGCATCATCATCTTCTGCGCCTTCGGCGTGCTCTACGCCAACACGACCCAGCTCCCCGCGCTGCTGCAATCGCTCTTCGGCTACGACGCGACAACATCAGGCCTGGTCCTCTCACCCGCGGGACTTTTCGCCGTGCTGATGCTTGTGATTGTCGGGCGGCTCCTCTCGCGCGGGATTGATGCGCGCTGGCCGATGATGTGCGGGCTGCTGACGCTGGCCATCGGCAACTTCTGGATGTCGCGCATGAACCTGGAGATCAGCCCCTGGCAGGTGGTCTGGCCGCGCGTGGTGATCATTATGGGCTTGTCGATGATCTTCGCGCCGCTGAACGTGGCGGCGTTTCTGCACATCCCCAGAGAGCTGCGCCCCGCCGCCGTCGGACTTTTAGCCCTCCTGCGCAACGAAGGCGGCAGCGTCGGCACATCGCTCGCTCAGACCCTGCTGCAACGCCGCGAGCAGTTTCACACGCTTCGGCTCAACGAAAATCTCGATCCGCTCAACCCCGCCGTGACCGACCTGATCGCCCGCGGGCAGTCGTTCTTCTTGAGCCAAACCGGCGACGCGCCCCTGGCCGGAAAGATGACGCTCCAAATCCTCGCCCAGGCGCGCGACCGTCAGGCGCTGTCTCTGGCGTACTTCGATATCTTCTGGGCATCGGCGGCGCTGGCGGTTTGCCTGGTCCCACTGGTATTGCTGATGCGCCGTTCGGTCCCTGAGAAGGGCGCTCACATCGCTGCGGAATAGGACTCTACATCGCTCGATTCCACGTTTGCGGTCGCTCCCAGAACGCATCGCCTCGCCCGCCGTAAAACCGATCCAATGCCGCATCCATCACCGCGGAAGTCCGCGCCGCGGTCACGCCTGTGCTCGGACACTCTCCGCGCCCCAGCAGGGAATCGACGACGGTCTGAATCAGCGGCTGTTGGATGTGCGGTGGGTCGGGGAGATCGATCATCTCGGTCTCCTTCCCGCGCGCCAGCGTCAGCGGCGACCATCCCAGCACCTCCATCGACAGGCGCCCTTCGGTGCCGTCGATCTCCAGCCGCTCTTCCATCACCGAGGCGGCGAAGTTCCACGAAGCCGCGCCGATGACGCCGCGCGCGGTCCTGAAGTGGACCGACACGACATCCTCCACCGCCGTCGCGCCGGTGGTATGCGCCGATCCGCCGTATTCCACGAACTCGCCCAGCAGATGGTCGAGCAGATCGAGCACGTGGCTTCCGATGTCGAGAAAGATCCCGCCGCCCGATTGTCCCGCATCCAGCCGCCACTGCGGCGAAGGGTTGGGACGAAACAGCCGTGTCATGCGATACCGGCACCCGGTCACGCGCCCGATCGCCCCGCCGTCGATCAACTCCTTCGTGCGCACAAAGCGCGGCAGCGCGCGGCGGTAATACGCGACGAACAGCGGCAACTTCGCGCGCTCAAACGCCTCGATCATCCGCCGGCACTCGCCGTGCGAGCGCGCCATGGGCTTTTCGACATAACAAGGCTTCCCCGCCGCCGCCACGCGAAGGGCAAGCTCCAGGTGCGACCCCGGCGGCGTGGCGACATACACGGCATCGACCTCGGGATCGCGGATCAGCTTTTCCGCATCGTCATACCACCGCGCAACGCCGTGCCGCTTCGCATAATCCGCCGCCTTGGCGCCGTCGCGGCGCATCACCGCGACCAGCTTACTGTCCCGCGCCTTGTAGAGACCGGGACCGCTTTTGACTTCGCACACATCGCCGCAACCAATGATGCCCCAGCGAATGATCATGTCGGCGGATTGTGATCGGAACGTCGGATAGAATGCAACCTGCAAGGGGCGTGGTGTGAACTCAATCGTTCCGAAGCTGATGTTGTGCGGGCTTGCGATCGCAATCGGCCTTGCGATCGTCATGCGTCTGCCCGGGCGACTCCGCAGGGCAAGACTGACCGCCGAGGGTCCGGAACCGCGCTGCCGGCGATGCGGATACGCGATCTGCGAGAGCGCCGCACGCATCTGCCCGGAATGCGGCGGCGATCTGCGGACGTTGGGCGTCATCGCCCGGTCACTCGACCGACCGATCTATCCGCTGGCGTCGATCATCGGCGTGGGCGTGCTGTGGGGCGCGGTCTCGCTGATCATCGGCATGGTCCTGGCGGACTATATCCCGCCGGTGGTCGGCCACTACATCTCGAATCAGACGCTGCGCCCGAAGAACTCCGGACCACTGGCCGGTGCGTCGGAGTGGATCGACGTGCGGGCGCGCGGCCGCCGCAGGTGGGTAAACCAGCCGCCCGATCACGTCTGGATCTCCTGGCGGAGATACTCGACAACCGGCTCGGATTGGCTGGTTGAAGCAACGTTCGAAAGTACGGACGGCAGGTGGCATGTCGATACGCCCGACAAAGCGCGTCACGCCACCGAGCCAAACGTTCCTGCCGTTTCATCGCGCCTGGTGGAACTCGCCGGCATCGATCCGCAAACGCCGGCAGGTAAATGGTGGGGCGAGCGGATCGAGCATTCCATCGAACAAATTCCCAACCCATCGTTCAGAACCGCGGACACTCACAACGTCTACTACGGCGACCCCTACGGCCACGTCTGGATCTGCTGCTTCTGCGTCTGGTTCCCCGTCTGGTGGATCGTTCGTCGTCAGGTGCGGCGACGATGGAAGCTTCAGCGAAAGTATATCCTCGGCGAAGAACAAGCCACTCTCGATCGGCTCGGCGTGCCCGCGTAATCACGCCGCGAAGAGTTGCCGCTCGTAAAGCTGCTTGTAGGTCGGGCAGGTTCCCAGCAATTCATCGTGCTTGCCCTGGCCGACGATCCGGCCCTGATCCATCACCACGATCGTGCTCGCTGAGAGGATCGTGCTGAAGCGGTGGGCGATGACGAAAGTGGTGCGCTCGCGCATGATCGACTCGACAGCTTTCTGGATCAGGTGCTCGCTCTCGGCATCTACCTGGCTGGTGGCTTCGTCGAGGATGAGGATCGGGCTCTTGCGCAAGATCGCGCGGGCGATGTTGAGGCGCTGCTTCTGCCCGCCGGAGAGCTGGCCGCCCAGGCCGTCGAGCGGCGTGTCATAGCCCTGCGGTTTCTGCAGAATGAAGTCCTTGCAGAAGGCGCGTTCGGCGGCGTCTTTGATGTCGTCCATCGACGCGTTGGGCAGGCCGTAGGCGATGTTCTGCGCGATCGTGCCGGGGAAGATCACGCTGTCCTGCGTGACGATGCCGATCTGCTGGCGCAGGCTGCGCAGCGTCGCGTCGCGGATGTCCACGCCGTCGATCAGCACCCGGCCGAACTGTGGATCGTAAAAACGAGGCAAGAGCGCCAGCAGCGTGGTCTTGCCCGACCCATTACGGCCGACGATAGCAACGCTCTGTCCCTTGGGGACGAGCAGCGATACGTCCGAAACCGCCGGTTGAGGGGCATTGGGATAAGAGAACGTGACGCTCTCGAAGGCGATGTCGCGCTCGATCGGGGGGATCTTGGTCCGGGCGCGGTGGATTTCGATCTGCCGTACTCGACGCCGCTCGATCGGCTGGTCGAGAATCTCGAAGATGCGCGCCGCGGCGGCGTTGGAGCGCTGCAACACGTTGTTCACCTTGCTCACGCGTCGCAGCGACTCGCCCATGCCGACCAGGCAGCCAAAGAGCAGGATGAAGCTCGTGGATTTGAGTGTGTGCGCGCTGAGAACCTGGTAAGCGGCAAAGATCAGCACCACGCCGATGACCACCAGCGCCACCGTTTCCATGGTCGGCGTCGCCCAGGCTTCGTAGCGCGCCATCTTGAGCTGCTCGTCGCGCAGGCGTTCGAGGATGCCCGTGTAGCGGCGTCGCTCGAAGCGCTCTGCGGTGGCGGCTTTGACCACGCGCACGCCCAGGAGCGTACCTTCGATCTGCCCGAGCATGTCGGAGGATCGTTGCATCGCCGCCCGGCTGGCGCGGCGCATCTTCTTGCCGAATTTCTTGATCGCCGCCGCCATGATCGGCGCGAACAGCACGATCAGCAGCGTCAGCCGCCAACTCAGCGTCATCGCCACGCCGAAGAAGAAGAGCGCCTTGATCGGCTCCTGCACGCTCTGGCCGAGGATGGTCTTGAACCCATCCTGGAGGTTCTGGCTGTCGCCCACCAATCTGCTGGTGACGTCGCTGGTTCCCTGCGTGCCGAAGAAGTTGAGGGGCATGTGCAGGACATGATCGTAAAGATGCCGGCGGATGTCGGTGATGGCGCCGATCGACGCGCGGTCGGAAAAATATTCCTGGAAGAAGCGAAATACACTGCCGACGATCGAGAGGATGAAAATGATCGCGTAGACGGCGGCGATAGCGCGAACGGGCTCGCGGGGGAGATACCCCGCCATCCCCCTCAGCGTGCGCCAGTGCGGATACATCGCGGGTAACGCGATAGTCACCTCGCCATGGTCGGTACCGAAGGTGTGCGACGAGGTCTCGGGATCGGCGATTTTCGCTACCGGCACCGTATCACCCGTCTTCAGCCCCGCATCGCGGGCGAGCGACTCGTTGGAAAGGCGGGTGATCTTCGCGTCGGGACCGTCCGACAGTGACGCGCCTAACCGATGCTCCGCGATGGTCTGATCGACCCAGCCCTGGAGCGTTCCGCCGTTGATCAGGACCTGCAGGATCGGCAGCATCGCACCCAGCCCCGCTGCGGTAATCCCGCCGACGAGGAAAGCGCAGATGATCGAAATAATCACGATGCGTCGATACGGCGCAAGGAACCGGCAAGCCCGCCAGAATTCGGTGTTTTTTCGGCGTTTGCGAGGTTGGACGGCCGGCTCACTGCTCATGAAATCCCAATCATTTCTGGTCGCACGCAGGTTTGAGTATAACTGGACGCGCGGTAAGAGAAACTAGAGATGCCCCGTCACATCCCGCTTTCGCAGCCGGACATCACCCAGGCCGAAGTGGACGCCGTCTTTGACGTGCTCCACAGCGGCACGCTCACGCGCGGACCGAAGCTGGCGCAATTTGAGCAGATCGTGGCGCGTCTTTCGGGGCGGCGGCATGCGATCGGCGTGTCGTCGGGGACTGCGGGGCTGCATTGCGCCATGGTCGCCGCGGGGGTTGGCCCGGGGGATGAGATCATCACCACGCCCTTCTCCTTCGTCGCCAGCGCCAATGCCCCGCTCTTTGTCGGCGCCAAGCCGGTCTTCGTCGATATCGACACGCAGACTCTCAACATGGACGTGGACAAAGTCGCCGCCGCGATCACGCCACGCACCAAGGCGATCATCGCCGTCGAAGTCTTCGGCCATCCCGGCGGGATGATCGAGCTCGAGCAGATCGCCCAGCAGCACGAGCTGATGCTGATCGAGGACGCCTGCGAAGGCCTGGGCGGACTGAATGGCGAGCGCCCCATCGGATCCTTCGGGCGCGCGGGGGTCTTCTCGTTCTACGTCAACAAGCAGATCACGACCGGCGAAGGCGGGATGGTCGTGACGGATGACGACACCTTCGCCGCCACCTGCCGCGCGTTGCGAAGCCACGGGCGCGAGAGCCGCAAGTGGCTCTCGCATCATCGCCTGGGATACAACTATCGCTTGAGCGAGCTCGGCGCCGCGCTGGGGGTCGCTCAGGCGCAGCGGATCGACGAGATCCTCGAATCCCGCCGCCGCGTGGCGCGCGAGTATATGGAGCGGCTGATGACCAACCGCTACCTGATCCTGCCGACGCTCTTCGAAGAAACGCACGTGAGCTGGTTCGTCTTTGTCGTCCGCCTGAACGATCTCTTCGAGCCGGGCGATCGCGACGAGGTGATGGAAGAGCTGCGCGCCGAAGAGATCGACTGCGAGTGCTACTTCCCGCCGATCCACCTCCAGCCCTACATGGTGGAACAACTCGGGCACAAGCCAAGCGATTTCCCGGTGACCGAATACGTCTCCGCCCGCACGCTGGGCCTGCCGTTTTTCAGCAAGATGACGCGACAGCAGGTGAATAGGGTGTGCGACGTGCTGGAGCGGGTGCTGGAAAAGACGCTGATGAACCGCAAGGGGCGAGGGATCTGATCCGCTATTGCTCCTGGATCACTTCGATCTGCTTCGCATCGTCCACTTCGATCTCCGGCGAGCCGCGATAGAGAACGACCGTGCCGCGGACGCGGATGGTCTTGTTGTAGAACCATGTCTCCGGCGCCTGCGGCCACTTGTCGAAGATCGCGGGCCGGAGGACGACCGTGAAATTCCCGCGGCGGAGGGGGGCGGGGTTGAGGAAGCAGCGGCTCTGGATGTTGCGCGTGTTCACAACCTTGAATTCGATGACAACGGGCTTGTCCACGTAGTCGGCGGCGTCCTCCCAGGCGATCGTTCCCGGCGCGATCTTCCGGGAAGTGGCAGTGGCTGGGCGCGGTATTTGGGCGATAATGACGGGCGCGGAAGCAGGCCGGGTTGCGGGTTCGGTCGTCGCGATCACGGTCGCGGGCGACGCATCCACCGATCGCAGCGCGGCCTGTGCTTCGCTTACCGTGAGGGAACAGATCAGCTCCGCCAGGTCGCGGTATTTCACCAGCGCGACGCGCGTGCCCGAGGGGGCGTACCACGCCGCGTTCGTGATATACGCGCCGCGGGTGAGCATGGCGGTGACTTCGCCGTCGATCGAGCTCGCCAGCACCGTGTCGCCGGTGGTCGTGGTATCCGGCATGAACGCGACGAAGCGATCTCCGCTCGCGGGGACGGCACAGGGAAGCAGCTTGCTCCTGATCGAGCGCACGCGCTTCTGGCTGGGCAGGTCATACCAGACCAGTTCATTGTCGGACCATGAGACGCAGAGTTGCTTCGCGTCCTGTGAGAAGCATCCCTTGCGTGTGATCCCCTCGTCGGGCGTCGTGAAGACAACCTCGCCGCTGGCGATGTCCCATACCTTGACCGGTTTGTTGCTCAATCCCCCGCTCGCGAGCAAACGTCCATCCTGCGACACCTCGGCCCACTGTCCCAGCGGCTGCTGGCTGAGAAGTTTTCCATCGGCAACGCGATAGCGCGCCATCGCGGTGTTGCCTGAGACGTGGAGCGCGACCTGGCCGTCGGGGGTGACGGCGATGAAGCGGTTGTCCCGCGTCGGTCTCCCGCTGAGGTTCGGCAGCTCGACCTTCTTCTTGATCTTCAGCACCGCCCCGTCTTCGGGCCAACCGGCGGTGTCGTAAAACGTAATCGCTCTCCCAAAATATTTTCCCCCGACGGTCCCGGCATAGTCGCCCGCTTCCGCTTCCTGCCGCAACACCGCGACAAAGCTCCCATCAGGCGGAGACCAGATCCCCCAAGGGAGCACTTCCATTCCCGCGGGGGTGGGCCATTCCAGGCGATACGTTCGCGTGGCGGCGCCGTCAAACGGCGTGAGCGTTAGAGCGGCGCCTACAGGCTGACCGGGCTGCGAGATCCATTCGCAGGTGAGCATTCCGCGATCACAAGTGGCCAGGCTCCAGCCGTTCATGTCCCGTTCCCAAGGCGCGTGGTTACGCCGGCGCAGCAGAAGCAGCTCATCTCCCTGGAGCAGCAGAAGTTCATGGGGCAGATCATGGGCGATGACTCTGGGAATGCGGGAGCTCAAGGGGAGGATGCTGGTATAGCGATCGCTGGCGATCACGGCGCTTCCGCTGGGGTAGGCGCGGATGTCGATCCCCTCACGTCCGACGATCCCCACGCGCCGCCGGCCCGTGTCCTCGCGCGTCCAAATCGAGATGCGCGCCGTTGTTTTGCTCTGAAGATCGGTGAACCAGATGGGGTCCTTGGGCCCGGCCTCCTTCGTTAGCGCGAGCCGCCAGATCGCCGACTGATCCATTCCCATTCCCCAGTTCCAATACCCTGCAATCGTCTCTTCGTCTTCAAAGATCGCGCTATGCGCACTGACCCGGCGCGTGTCCATTTGATCGGTTTTCCAGTCCCACAGGACGATTCCATCGGTCCAGAGCCCGGAGTGTGCGACGACACGCTGACCGGAGGGAGAGAGATCGATCTGGCTGGCGCGCGCCAGATTGGGGCGGGCGGGGAAGCTAAGCTTGCTGCGGGCGAGTTCCCTGATGTTCTCGGACGCATGAATGGCGACGACGCCGTCGCTGTCGAGCGCGGCGATGGCGGACGCGCCGGAATGCGTGACGATTTGAACCAGCGGCTGTGCAGCTTCCACCGTGAACAGTTGCTGCATCGAGCTCAGGTTCCAGAGCATGATGGTCTTCCCCGCGGAGAGAACCAACTGCGAAGGAAGCGGGCCCGGGCACATCGGGCCGGCCGTGGTGCCCAGCGCGATTCGACCGACGTGCTCTCCCCCGGGGACGTGATAGATCTCGGCGGACGCTCCGCGCGGAATGATCACAACCCAGTCGTCGTCACCGCGGCGGACAAAGCAGCCCGACCCCGGGCCGACTTCTGTATTGAGTTGCGCGTCGCCAATCCGCGCGACCACCTGCCAATGCTCCCGGGAACGCGAAACGACCTCCTGGAGAAGCCGGCCATCCTCCCATCGCGCCGGCGGGACGTTCGACTCGAGGGCTTTTTCGTATGCCTCCTTCACCCGCGACTGAGCGAGGAGGGAGCCGGCGTAGAAATACGTCGCCAGGCGAGTGGCGCGCAAGGCCTCGGCCTGGGAGTCCTTCTCGGCGCTTTCGGCGCGCTGGCGCTGCTCGGTTTCGGCGCGCTGGGCGGCGCGAACGCGCCGGATGTAAAACGCCGACGATGCCGCGATGGTCACCGCGAGCAGTCCCATCAGCACCGACCCGGCGATGCTGCGGCGAAGGACGCGCTGGCGGCGCTATGCCGATTGGGCGTGCAACGCCTTCTCGCGAAGCTCCTGCCGCCGTTGCGGTAGCGCGCGAATGCGCTGTGCGATCTCCGATGCGCCACCGGGGCGGCGATTCGGATCGCCGTCGCAGCAGGCGGCGATGTCCTGGCGGATCAGGTCGTCCGAAACATCCCGCTCCCAACCCTCGGCCAGCGGGCGATGCAGGTCCCCCACCGCCATCTGGTACAGCATCACACCCAGCGCGTAGATGTCGCCCTGCGTGGTGAACGGCTTCCCGGCGAGCACCTCGGGCGGGGAATAGAGACGCGTGCCCGTCATGCTCGAGCCGCTTGTCTGTGTGATGACGGTGAAGCCGGTCTCGGTGATGTGCCGGGCCGCAAGCTGCGAGCGGTCGGCCAGGAAGCCGATGCCGAAGTCCGCCAGTCGCGGCTGAATCGTGCCGCCGGGAAGTTCCTGCACCAGCACGTTGCTGGGCTTGATGTCCTTGTGAAGGATGCCGACGGAATGCGCCGCGGCGACGGCGTCGGCGACCTTGGCGACGATCTCCAGGCGCTGCTCGAGCGGCACCGTCGCGATCCCGCAGCGCGCTTCCGACCAGTCCACCAGGTTCCCGCCTTCGGTCCATTCGCTCTCGAGGAAGAACGGGGGTTGATCGAGCTGGACCTCGTGGAGGCGCGCGATATCGGGGCGCTCGCCAAGGGCCTCGCGGAGCAGCCGGAAGAACGTCAGCTCGCGCTTGAAGCTGCGGAGACGATCGGCATCGAAGCAGAACTTGAAGACGCGATGCTGCTTGGTGCGCTCGTGATGCCCGAGCCAGACTTCGCCGAATCCCCCTTCGCCCAAGCGCTTCACCAGCGCCCAGCCCGGACGTTGCGGGATCGCCAAGCCGATGGCGGGACGCCAGCCGAGGGTCGGCTCCTGGTCGTGCGGGACGACGCGTCGCGCCTTGCCGCCGCCACTTGGCGCCGAGAGCGGCGCGGCGCCGTCGGCGCCGACTTCGAATACCTCGATCGTTTCTTCGATCCCGTGAAAGAGGTAAGGCCCATGCGCAACCCAGCGGAGCGACGGCTTGGCCTGCCCATCGACAGCTGGATGCTCGCCGACGAACTGCCGCGCGTCATTGAAGGCGGATCGCGTCAACAGGATCTGTCCGCCGGCGGCGAGGGACATCACCTGGGCCGCGACGTCGGCGGCGACGCCGATCACATCCGACCGTCCCGCCATCTGCACATCCGCCACTTCGCCGACGTGAATCCCCACGCGCGTCGTGAGCGGAGTCGGCCAGGGCTCGGTCCGCATGGCATGCTGAAATCGAAGGGCCGCGCGGACGGCGTCGGACGCGGTTGTGAAGGCGGCAAAGAATCCGTCGCCGGTGTGCTTGAGGACCTGGCCGTGCAGATCGGCGCAGATCTTTTCGAAAATGGCGTTATGGCGATCGAGCAGGCCGGCGTAGGCGGGAGCGCCGATCCGGCCCTTGAGATCGGTCGAACCGACAAGATCGGTGAAAAGCAGGACCGCCAGTCGCGACGCGGTGGACATGCGGTCGGTCAGTATACTGCCTTACCGCGCCGGGGCGGCGAAGTCGTCGTACAGCTCACGTAGGGCATCGCGGAGGTTCCCGCGATGACGCGCAAAGAGCTGATCGATGCGGGGCGGCGGAGGAAGATCATCGCCCAGGAGCTCGCCGGCGATCGTGGCCAGCAACTGCGTGGTGGTTGATGTGTGGATCAGCGTCGGCAGGCGACCGGGGCGGTGGGTTGTGATGATCAATCCTGGTGCGGTTCGGGTCTGCAGTCGCAACCAGCGCCATCGCATCCAACTCAGCTGCTCGGCACCATCGATCAGGATGATGCGGTTGGGCGCGTCACCATGGAGCATCGAGCTGCCAATCTGGTGATGCTCGGCGGTGAGGTGGATCAGGCGGGGCGCTAAGCCGCGAGCGGCTAAGCGGGTCGAGAGATCCTCGATCAAGGTCGTCTTGCCGCTTCCCTTGGGACCGACGATTGCGGCGCGGTAGCTCATCCCCGCCAGACGATCCATCATCTGTTCCCAGGTGCAATCCAGCGGACGATAGCGAATCGTCAGCACGCGATGCGTCGCCAGGGGATTGTCGCGCGCTCTCATAGCTTGTCCTCGACGAAGCCGAGCTGGATCTCAGCATCGAACGGCGAGAGCAAGAACTCCACCCGCGCGGTTTCGTCCGCTTTCTCGATCACCAGCTCGAGCGCCCACGCCAGCGAAATCAGCTTCCCCGAAAAACTCTGCGGCCCCTCCGGAAGCGTGAACTCGAAGGTCTCGCGGCGCATCAGCACCGGCGTGTCCCAACGGCGGCGATCGACGATCGTCACATCTTGGGTCCCCTTGCCGCTGGTGAACCAGATCAGCCGGACTTCGACCGCGCGGACTTCTTTGTCCAATTGCCACTCGGCCGTCCCCGCGAGTTTCTCGCCGGGGCGGAAGAGCGTTTGATCCTGGTTGATCGTTAGGCTCACGCTCATCGTCTCACCTGTGCAGGAAGGACCGTAACTTCAAACTGCTCCTTGGTATCCGGCCAGCCCGCGATCTCGCCGTGGAGCTGGATCTCCCACACGATCTTGTTGTTCGACGAGGCAAAGCTGTGCATCGTGGGCGAGGGGATGGTGATCTTGCCAGTGCCGGAGGCGATCTCGTACGGCTTGACGGTGTTGACGATGTCCTGGCGGAAGAAGACGGATCTATCGGTGACGGTGTCGGTGCCGCGGCGGTAGGAGGCTTCCTCGCGGCCTTCGAGGTGGATCGTCAACCGCGAGATCCGATCGTACCGCCCGGTGAAGCGCCATTTGACATCGCTCCAATCGCCGGGGCGAAGCGACGGACGCGAAAGCGTGACCTGGGGTCGCGGGGTGAAGATGCCGAGGAACGAATAGATCACCCCGATGATCAGCCCGATGCCGATGGCGACAAAGGGAATCATAAAAGCGGTCATGCAAGCGTCGCCGCGGCCACGCTGATAGGAACGGACGACCTCCACCACGAAGAAGGAGATGATCCCGTTCCAGAACAGAGCGATGGCGAGGATGACGCAGAAGCGCGTGACCGGCCCCTGCTTGGCGCGGAGCGGACCGGAGGGGTTGGGGACGGCGGACTTGCCCAGCGCTGTCGCCGGCGCTCGCGCGGCACGTCGAATGAAATAAATCCCGCCCCCGCCGACGAGCACGAAGACCATCGGGATCAGCCCGATCAGCATCGTCCGCATCGGCAGCTCGCGCGACAGGATTGCCTGCGAGGGATCGTTCGGATTGACGTAACAGGTCGACTGACTGCGCGGGCGGTACTTTCGCACGAATGCGCCGGCACCCGTGCTGTCGCTAGTGGAGGCGGAGAACGGCGAGCAACGGTCCGATTCGTACGTCCGGTTGCCGACGACGTACAGGAAGCGAATGTCGGCGCGGTAGGTCGTGCCTTCGCCGCCGCTTTGGGATCGGACCTGGCTGGAAACAATCGTGCACGGCGTGGGCGTCCAACCGCTCGATCGCACTACCCGATACACGGGAAGGACGAGCGTGACAAAGAGAACCGCCAGACCGGCGAGGAGAAAGATCCCGAAAAACACCACCAGGCAGCCGGTTGAGCTGGCCTTGGGCTGGGACAGAGGTTTGATGTCACTGCCAGCACCCATCGCGCGAGATCCTACCTGAGTGATCATCGGCCCGTTGCCGCTTGAGAATTTTGCCGGACTTTATAAGGAATCGCCGACGCCAAATAGGTATGCTTTGCGCCGGAATCGGAGGCACTCCATGGCTATCTGGGACAAACTCAAGGGCGAGCTGATCGACATCATCGAGTGGCTCGATGACACGCGCGACACGATGGTCTGGCGCTACCCGCGCGCCGACAACGAGATCAAGTACGGCGCGAAACTCATCGTCCGCGAAAGCCAGGCGGCAGCGTTCATCAACGAAGGCGCCATGGCGGACGTCTTCATGCAGCCGGGCACCTTCACGCTCGAGACCAAGAACCTCCCGATCCTGGCCAAGCTCAAGGGATGGAAGTACGGCTTCGAGAGCCCGTTCAAGAGCGAGGTCTATTTCGTCGCCACCCGCACCTTCACGGATCGCAAGTGGGGGACGAAGAACCCGATCATGCTGCGCGATCCCGAATTCGGCCCGACGCGGCTGCGCGCGTTCGGCAGCTTCGCGATCAAGGTCGGCGATGTGGCGGCGTTTTTGCGCAACGTCGTCGGGACCGATTCGCGCTTCACCGTCGATGAGATCGGCGAACAGCTGCGCGACCTCCTCGTCGCACGCTTCGCCGATGCGCTGGGGGAGAGCAAGATCCCCGTGCTCGACCTGGCGGCCAACCAGGATGACCTGGGGAAATTCCTCACCACGCGCCTTCAGCCGGACTTCGATGTCTTCGGGCTGAAACTGGTCAACCTGGTGGTCGAGAACATCTCGCTGCCGGAAGAAGTGGAAAAGGCGCTCGACGAGCGCACGAAGATGGGCGTGATCGGCGACCTCAGTCGTTACACGCAGTTCAAGACCGCAACAGCAATCGGCGACGCCGCCAAGAACCCCGGCGGAATGGCGGGCATGGGAATGGGGGTGGGCGCGGGCGTGGCGATGGGTCAGCAGATGGGCGCGGCCATGTCCGGCGCGGGCGCTTCACCGCCCCCGATCCCTGGCGGGCAACAGGCCTTCTTCGTCGCCGTCGCCGGCCAGCAGAAGGGCCCGTTCACGCTCGACCAGCTCCGCGATGAAGTGACCGCCGGGCGGATTCAGCGCGGCACCCTCGCCTGGAAGAACGGCATGCCGCAGTGGGCGGCGCTGGAGAGCATCCCGGACCTGGCGATGCTCTTCGCCAACGTCCCACCGCCGCTGCCGAAGGAATGACTCGGCCGTAAATGCGATGACATCGCCCGCTCCTTCGCCGACCCAGCGCCAATTTCCCTGCAAGCAATGCGGGGCGAATCTTCAGTTTGCGCCGGGGACGGAGTCGCTCCAATGCCCCTACTGCGGCGCGGCCAATGAGATTCCGCGATCAGATGAAGCAGTCGTCGAGCAGGATTTCAACGAAGCCTTTCGCAACTGCTGCCGCGAAGAGGATATGACCGAGCAGGTCGTCGTCCGCTGCTCCACCTGCGGGGCGGAGACGACGCTGGCGCCCAACATCACCGCCGACCGCTGCCCCTTCTGCGGCGGAGGCATCGTCGCCGAGGGATCGTCGAAAAAAGTCATTCGGCCCAAGTCGCTCCTGCCGTTCCATATCACACACGACCAGGCGGGACAGACTTTTAAGCAATGGATCGGCTCGCGCTGGTTCGCCCCGAGCGAGCTCAAACGACGGGCCGAGCGAGAGCAGATCGTCGGCGTCTACGTGCCGGCGTGGACGTACGACGCCAACACCACCAGCGACTACACCGGCCAGCGCGGCGACAACTACTGGGACACGGAAAGCTACACCACTCTCGAGAACGGCAGGCAAGTCAGCCGCACCCGCCAGGTGCAGAAGATCCGCTGGTACCCGACGAGCGGTACGGTCAACGATTCGTTCGACGACCTGCTTGTCCTCGCCACCAGATCGATGCCGGAATACGCCAAGGACCTCGATCCCTGGGACCTGGAGATGCTGGCCCCCTACCGCGATGAATACCTCAGCGGCTTCGTCGCCGAGAGCTATCAGATCGGACTGCCCGAGGGTTTCGAGACCGCCAAAGGAATCATGGCGCCGACGATCGAACAGACGATCCGCGGCGACATCGGCGGGGATCACCAGCGCATCTCATCGGTGGACACGCAGTACTTCGACGTCACTTTCAAGCACGTTCTCCTGCCGATCTGGATCAGCGCGTATCTCTACGGCGGGAAGACGTATCGCTTCCTGGTCAATGCGCGCACGGGCGAAGTGCAGGGCGATCGGCCTTACAGTTGGGTGAAGATTCTTTTTGCTATCCTGATCCCGCTCCTGGTGATCATCATTTTCCTGATTGCGCGCGGGAGTTGATTGTGATCGGATCGAATCAAAGGAGACGGACATGCGACAGCTGATGATTGCGGCGTGCGTCGGTGTGATACTGATGTGTGGAGGTCTGCGCGGGGCCGAGGAAAAGAAAGACGCGGACAAGAAGACGGTGGAAGGCGAGCTAGTCGATACGCATTGCTACGCCGCCGCGGCGGCGACTGGCGAAAAGCACGCAGCCTGCGGCGCCAAGTGCGCCAAGAGCGGAATCCCGGTCGCGGTCCTGGCCGACGGAAAGGCGTGGACGCTGGCGACCAATCCCAAGCCCCTGGCCGATGCGGTCGGCAAGACCGTCCGCGTCACCGGCATCCAGAACGCCGAGTCGCAGTGCCTCGTTCCCGAAAAGGTCGAAGTGAAGGATGGCGAGACCTGGAAGGAACTGCCCATGCAGGATGCGCATCATGCCGGCAGCGAGAAGAAAGAAGGATAGGCCCTGTCTCGCTCAGCGGTCCGGCGGCCAGCGGTAGAGGTAAATCGATCCGCCCAGCACGTCGATCGGCTTGTAGTCCTTGAGCTTCGCGTAGGTGTCACGGAACTCGCGGTCGGCGTAGATGCCCTGGAGGTTGGTGGCGCTGACAGCGAGCACGCCGGGGTCGCGCGACACCTCGATCACCGGGCCGAAGAGGTATCCGCCGGGGAAATTGGTGTAGTCGATGCGATATGCCCACGGATCGGCCAAGCCGAAATATGCGAGGTAGAGTTTTTCATCGGGATGCTTCTGCTGCCACTGGGCCAGCAGCTTGAGATCCTGCCCCCAGTCGAGATTGGAATCGCCCAGCAGTCGAATTCCCCCGCGCGCCCCGCCGGCGGCGACGTTGAAGAAGGGGATGTAGTTGGGGAAGGCGGCGAAGCTTTCGACCGCCAGCCCCAGCGCCAGCGTCAGCCCACCCCACTTCGTCGCCTGCGGCCAGCGCCGCCACAGCTCCGCCACCGCCAGGCCCACGCCGATGAACAGGAACGGATAAACAGGCAGCACGTGCCGCAGGCCCAGGTTCAAGTTGGAGGTGACGGCGACGAGCAGGTAGATCCCCGGCGGAAGGACCAGGCAAATGGTCGTCCAGCTCAGCAACTCGCCGCGGCGTTTGAGCAGGACGTGGATCAACACCCCCACCGCCGCCATGAACGCGACAAGCGTCGCAAGCGGCGTCTTGAACAGCATCGCCAGCGGAAAGTAATACCACCATCCCACCTTGGAATACTGCCCGAGCAAGAACGTGTCGCGCGACAGCGCGCTCTGATACGTGTAGAGAAACCCATGCAGCCACGCTTGCGGTATGTAGTGCAGGGCGTCCAGGCGGATGACGGTGCGCGCGACCAGGCTGGGTTTCCATTCCTGGGTTTCCTCGGGCGAAGGCTCATGGCCCAGCTTGAGCGTCAGCTCCGCCATCGCGGTGTAGACGCCCATCTGCTGCATGCTGAGTTTTTTCGCCGGATCGCTCGTCGGGTTGAAGCGAAAACCGTAGAGCGCCCACGTGCAGGTGAAGGAGACGATGAGGCAGGCCGCGATCAGCGCCACCGCGGTGACGAGTTTTTCTGCGCGGAATTCAAGCCGGCGGTGGAAGCTCTCCCACGGCGCGCGGTCCAAGGCGCGGATGAGCAGCAGGATCGCCACGATCGGCCCGAGCAGAAGCCCGGAGAATTTCGTGTTGACTGCCGCTGCGCAGAGGAGCGTGACCGCGGCGGCGTTGGCGAGGGTCAGCTTGCGCCCGGCGCGCCAGACGGCGATCGTCAGCGCCAGCATCACCAGCGACAACGAAACATCGTTCTTCACCAGCGATGCGTGAGCCAGGAAGTTGGGATCCAGGGCGAAGAGCGTCGTCGCCGCGACCGCCGCGATCGTCCCACCCAACGCCCGCGACCACCACGCGATTAGCACCCCCAGCCCCACACCCACCAGCAGCATCATCATGCGCTCGCGCGCAAAAAAGTTTTCCAGCAGCGGCACATTCACCGGCGTGCGATAGAGAAACGCCACGATGAACGGCCACTGCAGCCCGCCGTCCTCCGAGACCTTGGCGAGCTGTTTTTCGGAAAACTTCGTGTCAAAAGAAGTGCCGTAGACCGGCAAAGCCGCCCAGTATTTCCAGAGGAGCGGATCTTCGGTGTTGACGCGAAAATCATGCTCATGGAGCGCCTGCCAGGCCGACGCCGCGTGCAGAGGCTCGTCGTAGGTCGGGCTCTTGGTCCGCACCGCCAGGTTCGCCAGCGCCGCGAACAGAAGCAGCAACGCCGCACAGATGAACCAGGTTGGATCGGTTCGGTTTTGCGGTGTGGCGGCCGGGTCTTGCGGCATCGACATCAAAGTGACGGGGATTACTTCGATTTGCAAGACGTCCCGATGCTTGCAATAGGCTGCGATCCTTACCAAGATGCTCGCGCACGGATGCAATGGTTGCTCGCACAAGGCCCCGCCGACCTGCCGCCCTGGCTGTTGCTGGTGGCGGCGGCGCTGGCGCTGGTGCTGCTGTGGCGGACGCTCGCCCCGTCAAGCTGGCGCGGCTGGCCCTGGCATCGCAGCGATCCCCTCTCCCGTCCCGCTGATCCATCACTCGCCCAGCAGCGCTCCGTCGAGCGCGATATGCAGACGCTCATGCACGAGCTGTCGGAGCTGTCGCGGAAGATCACTCAACAGCTCGATGCGCGCTCGACGCGTCTGACGGAGCTGATCGGACAGGCGGATCGGCGCATCGAAATCCTGCGCGAGCTGGCAAACCGAGCTCCCCGCGAAGGGGCAAGCCCCCCGCCGGCGTCCCCGGCTTCATCCGGCCCGGAGCTCAACATCGAGATCGACCCGCGCAATGAGCGAATCTATGCGCTGGAGGATGAGGGATTGAACGTGACGCAGATCTCCAACCGGTTGAACATCCCGGAGGGAGAGATCGAGCTGATCCTCGCGCTGCGCCCGCGCCGGCGTGAAGTGGTATGAGCTTGCTCCCTCTCCCTGCAAGGGAGAGGGAAGCGGATTAAGGCAGCGGCAGCGGCGGACCGGTGAGGTCGGTGGATTCGCAGGTTGTGATGATGTCGGCGGTGTCGCCGGTGACGCTGTCGGAGCCGTCGCCGCCGTCAACGGTGTCGGAGAGCGTGTCTCGGGTGAAGAAGGTGTCGTCGTCGCCTTCGCCGAAGAGGCGGTCAACCGATGCGCCGCCGACGAGCTGGTCGTTTCCGTTTCCGCCGAGCAGGCTGTCCACACCGCCGCCGCCGTCCAGGACATCCAGCCCGTTCCCGCCCTCGAGCGTATCGTTCCCGCCGCCGCCTTCCAGCGTGTCGTTTCCCGCACCGCCGATCAAGCTGTTGGGGCCTTCATCGCCGACGATGGCATCATCGAAGGCGGATCCGATGATGTTTTCGGAGTCGAAGATGTTGTCCCCTTCGCCCGAGGTGCCGTCATCGGGGCTGCCGTCGATGGTGACGACGACGGCCGAGGCAGCCTGCGAGTAATCGACGGCGTCGTTGCCTTGTCCGCCGTCTTTCCAGCACAGTGGGATCCGAAGCTTGGAATTCACGTGACTTGAAGTCGCGGC
>JADMIO010789679.1_pt1 | contig 84329 bp, 95 predicted proteins | sample 8958161 | NCBI WGS metagenome assembly JADMIO01 (sample SAMN16585339, study PRJNA669376) | soil metagenome | isolation source: Crop rotation soil | place: USA: Cullars Rotation, Alabama | collected 2011 | reverse complement strand
GCCGCGACTTCAAGTCACGTGAATTCCAAGCTTCGGATCCCACTGTGCTGGAAAGTTTTTTCCGTAGCAGCTGTTTCAGGCCTGAAATCGGCCACAGCAGCGGCCATCACGATGATGTCAGACGGAGGTCCATACATCATGCATGCATCGAACATTTCTTTTGCCGATTCGACTTCAACTTTATGAATTGAGCTGTTCTTAATTCTTTCCGAAGATGGTCCAGACACTAGGACTACATCTGCACCCTGGCGGGCAAATTCATCTGCAATCGCATAACCCATTTTTCCGGAGGAACGGTTGCCGATAAAGCGCACCGGGTCAATGTTTTCATACGTCGGGCCTGCCGTTACAAGAACTTTTTTCCGTGAAAAAGATTTTTCGCCGCTGAATAAATTTTCAATGTGACCGAGGATCGTTTCCGGTTCTTCCATTCTTCCTTCGCCGATCAATCCGCTGGCTAGCTCGCCATAAGCTGGAGTAATGAGTATGTTCCCGAAAGATTTTAGCTTTTCCACATTTGTAACAGTAGAAGGATGCTTCCACATGTCCAGGTCCATGGCTGGAGAAAGCAGAACCGGGCAACGCGCACTCATGTAGGTTGCCAGAAGGATATTGTCACAAACACCCGTTGCCATCTTCGCAATAGTATTTGCCGATGCAGGTGCAATCACCATCACATCAGCCCAAAGCGCAAGGTCAACATGGTTCGTCCACTCCCCTGTCTCCTGGTTTGCAAAGTTGCTCGCTACCGGATTTTTTGAAAGCACAGAAAAAGTCAGGGGTGTTACAAAATCTTTCGCAGAAGGGGTCATGACTACCTTCACTTCCGCTCCTTCTTTCACAAGCAGACGTACAAGAAATGCTGACTTATAAGCTGCAATGCTTCCGGTAACTCCTACAAGTATTTTCTTACCCTTGATCATGTGCGGTAAAGATAGTTAAGAGTTTAGAGTTGAGAGTTGAGAACCGAGAGTAACAGCCTTGATTCAAATGGCTGCTTCTCTAAACTCTAATCTTTCATCTCTCAACTTTATTTAAACAGCAAAAGGCAACCCCGGTTTACGAGATTGCCTTTCGTTCTGATCATTTCGATTAGTTGGTTTCCTTGACCGGATTCCTGTGATAAATTTTGTCTTCAAGAAATTCCTGCGCTGCGATCAACGTCGGTTTCGGGAGACGCTCATAGTATTTGGAAATTTCGATCTGCTCACGGTTCTCGAAAATTTCATCGAGTGTATCTGCACTGGTATTGAACTCCGAAAGCTTTCCATTCAGCTCTTCCTTGATCTCATTGCTGATCTGGTTTGCACGCTTTGCCATGATCACAACTGACTCGTAAACGTTCTGGGTTTCTTTTTCAAAATCAGTAATGTCGCGGGTAACTGTTGTGTTGATGTCTGCTTTGTAGTTGCTCATTGTATTGGGAATTTGATTTATCTGTTTTTACTAGTTGATATTTGCACTTAGCTTTTCAAGTCTTCTGCTGCAATCCTGCGCAATTCCGTCAGCTTCCTTTTTGTACTCGCTCTCCGGATAAGCGCCATTAAACTCGCTGTAAGCCGAAAGCGCCATTGCATACCGCTCACTTTTTTTCGATTCGATGCTGTTCTCTGCAAGCATGTAAGCAGCTTTAAATGCGAGGAACATACTCTCTTCCCGGTAAATCGTTGCCGGGTAATCCTTCACCACATTTCTGAACGCCGTGTACGCAGCCCTGTATTCTTCCATTTTGAAATAGAGCTTTGCATTCTGATAATCTTTTGTCTCCAGTTTAAACCGCAGCTTATCAATCAGTTTATTGCATTCATCTATTCTCTTGCTGTAATGATACTGGTCAACGAATAACTGCAATTCATTCAGTGCCTTTAACGTATTTGTCTGGTCAAGCGTAAACTCCGGTGAATCCAGGTAGTAACAGTAGGCATGCATGTATGCGCACTCTTCTGCATATTCACTGGTTGGAAATGAATTCGCGAAGTTGCCGAAATCGTATGCTGCAGTTTCGTAATCCTCCAGGTAATAATTCGTGTAAGCGTAGTAGTAATAAGTCATCTCTGACTTCTTCGTACCACGAAACATTGTAATCAACTCTTCAAAGATCGGCAGGGCTTTGTAATACTTCTTTTTATTAAAAAGCTTTATTGCATAAGCCTGTTTTGCTTCCAGGTCGGTGCTTTTCAGCATTTTATTGTACTTGCAGGAGGAGAAAACCGCCAATACAAGCAAAAATGCAATGATTTTGAACTTTCCAGAAAACACGGCCGCGAAGATAAGAAATTAAATGGTTGACGGAAAAACGCACATCAGGCCACTTTATTTGACCCTCTGTTACTATTGTTCGTCATAATCAACCTTTGAAAAGTTGAAATGGTTGTTAGCTTTGGGATTCATATCTGAATACTCTTGAAGTCTAACGTCTCAAAGATTTTATTTTTTTCAATCGCACTCATATTCAATTGCAAATGTCTTGCGCAGGGTGGAGTGTGGACATGGATGAATGGTGACAGTGCTATTGGAAATAATCATTCAGTTTTTGGACCGCCAAATCAATTTGGGCCATCCTATCATCCGGTTTATTTATATGAGCAAAGTTCGTGGAAGGACAAACAGGGAATATTCTGGTTGTTGGCAAGTGGAGATAGCCTTTGGAAATTTGATCCATCAATTAACCAATGGGCATTTGTTCGTGGATCCGGAAATTTTGTAAACTATGGATTAAAAGGAATTCCAAATCCGTTAAATACCCCGGGGAACAGAGGTTTAACGGCATTGACATGGGCTGATACCAGCGGAAACTTATGGTTATTCGGATCCCAGAAATCAGGAGGGAATTTATTTTCTGATATGTGGAAATTCGATGTAGTCACTTTGGAATGGACGTGGATGAGCGGAAGCAATGTCATAAATGATCCAGGAAATTTTGGCATCCAGGGTATTCCATCTGTCAATAATTATCCTTCAGGAAGAAGTGAAAACAATACAGGTTGGGTTGACACTGTTTCCAATTCTCTATGGTTTTATGGAGGGCAAACGCCGAATAATCAGGGATCAAATGATCTCTGGAAATATGATGTTGGAACAAATGAATGGACATGGATGAAAGGTGATACAATCGCATTAACGAATCCTGTTTTTGGAATAAGAGGAATCTCGGATCCGGCCAATACTCCGGGCGGCCGATGTTCTTATGCAAAATGGGTTGACAACAACGGTCATTTCTGGCTTCAAGGTGGATTTCGATTTATGCCGTCAGTATATTTTAATGATACCTGGAAATATGATATTTCTAATAACTGCTGGACCTGGTATGTTGGTCAAAATAATACTACTGATGGGTTTGCTTCCGGAAACTGTTCTGAAGATACTGCGAACGTCCTGCCCTGCACTCCTGAACTCAAGTATAACTGGAAAGATCTGTGCGGCAATTTCTGGTTAATGGCGCCAAAAAATTTACTTTGGGAATTTTCTCCATCAACTGGGATGTGGAGTTTGACTCACGGAACTTACAACGTGTGGACACCTGTTCATTACGGGATACAATGAATTCCTGATACTTCAAATCACCCTCTTTTTATGGATGGGACTGAAACATGGACTGATAATAATGGAGTATTTTGGTACATAGAAAGGTACCGCGGAACAATATGGAAGTTTGAACCTGATTTGAGTTGCAGCGGATGCAGCGGCATTCTGCCGGTTGCTTCCTTTTCCACGGATAGTACTACAATATGTCCAGGCAGTTGTACTGATTTCAATAACCTTTCATTAAATGCTACAACCTTTCAATGGACTTTTAGTGGTGCAACACCAGATACCAGCACAATTGAAAACCCTCAGAACATTTGTTATTCGAATCCCGGAATTTACGATGTCCAGCTTATCGCCTCGAATGTAAATGGCAGTGATACATTCCTGTTACAAGATTATATTATAGTATTCCCCTCACCTCCTCCGCAGGGAATTAATCAATCCGGAGATACACTCTTTGCAAATGCCGGCGGTGCAACATATCAATGGTATTACAATGGAAATTTAATTCCCGGCGCTACAAATTATTTTTATGTGGCTTCCATGAATGGTGATTACAATGTACTTGTTGCCGATTCCAATGGCTGCGAGGCTGAAGCCGCCATTTTCAATGTCATGACATCTGTTGACCGTATTTCATCATTTCAGGATGAAGTGAAAGTGTATCCCGATCCTGCTGGAGAAAATATTTTTGTAAAATGGAGTTTCCCGTTTGAAGGTTCTTATGAATTTTATATATCATCACTTTTGAGTCAGGATGAGATGTCAGGTTCAGGAACAGATCTAGTTCAACTCAATAAGAGTGGGATCGACATCAGCCATTTGTCATCTGGCATGTATTTTCTTGAGATCCATTCAAAAGGAAACTCTTGCAGGATAAAATTTGTAAAAAGATAGTTCAGGATTTATTCTTCCGTTCCTCAACCCTCTTGAATTCCCTTTGAATACTTTTGTACCGTGAACATGAAATTTCTAAAGCCGGTTTTGATTGCTTCGATCACCGGAATTATCATTCTTTCCGCAGGTTGCCGCGGATTGTTTTTCAACAATGAAAAAGTGTACAATAAAAGTCTGCAAAAAGTTCCTTATGATGCCGTGATTGTACCTGGAATACCTTTCGAAAACGGAAACTGGAGTTTTATTATGAAGAGCCGTGTGCTTTGGTCGGTCTACTTGTACAGGCAAGGCTTTGTAAAAAATATTATCTTCTCCGGTTCTGCCGTGTATTCACCTTATGTTGAAGCGAAGATCATGGCTTTGTACGCTGAAAAAGTAGGCGTCCCGCGGGAACATATTTTTGTCGAACCAAGAGCCGAACATAGCACTGAAAATGTTTACTACAGTACACTGCTTGCAAAGAAAAACGGTTTCAAAAAGGTGGCTATTGCAACTGACCGTTTCCAGTCGCGCTCACTGGCGGATTTTCTTCCGAAAGTCAGACGCAAAACAAAAATTGATGTCAAGTCTCTTCCCATCCAGGACCAGTGGCTGGACACCATGCAGGCCGAGGATCCTTTGATTGATTACAAACTCGCAAAGGTCGACAGCTTCGTTTCTATCGTTGACCGCCAGTCAAAACTGAAACGCTTTTGGGGAACGATGGGATTGAACATTAAGTATGAGAAGGTAGACAAGGAAGAAGTTCAGTCAGAGAAATCAAATTCTACGAACTGATAGGCTATTCCGTAGTGTCTCAGGATAATCTTACGCTCGTTTCGAAAGGCGTTCGACTGAGACTTCGGCGTGAGCTCAGTCGAACGCTCACGCCGAAGCCTCAGCAAGCTGCATTCTGAGTAATATTTCAGCTGACTGAGCTTGTCGAAGTCAGCAAAACAGAAATTTAAATTCAAACTGAGAAACTTCCTGTTATTCCACGATAAGTTTTTCCGTGAGAAAAATGTTGTCTGAAACGATCGTTAAAAAATAAATGCCCGGAGTGAGATGCAAATTTTGTTTGGATAAGGTGATTTCAAGTTCGGAATTACCGACTTCTCCATCTAAAATGCATCTATTTTTTCTGTCCAGTCCAGCTAAATAGATTTTTACTTTCCCTCCTGCAGTTTGAAATGTAATTGTGCAATTTTCAGTGAAAGGATTCTGAGAAGTTTTTATCAGGTTTCTTTTATTAAAATAAATTGAAATGGTTTCTGAAAGGGATTCTGCGCCATCATAATCAACCTGGCGAAGACGATAATAATAAATTCCGTTTTCTAAAACAGTCTTATCATCAAATAAAAAATCTGATACGCTATTGGTATTTCCTTTTCCGTTTACCCATCCGATTTCTTTAAATTCATTTCCATCAGAACTGCGTTCCACCATAAATCCCTGGTTATTGATTTCGCATGCCGTCTGCCACCTGAGTTGAACCGAATGTTCTGTCGCCTGACCATAAAAGGAAATTATTTTTACCGGCAAAGAAACCGGCGGTCCCAATTTTACGAGCCAGTAATCACTGATCCCGACAAGCGCCTGTGTTTTTTCTCCGTTGATTCCGGAATTGGACCAGCCACCTGCGATGTAATATCCATCCATTGTCTGGTCGATATAATTCAGCCAGTCGGAATCCGAACCGCCCATTGTTTTATCCCAAAGAATATTTCCTGAATCATCTGTCTTAATAATCCAGTAATCTTCATTACCGCGTGAAGCCTGGGTTTTATCGCCCGAAATGCCTGAATAAGATGTTCCTCCCATGATGAACCCGTCATCTGTTGTGATCTCCATTGCAAACAGGTAATCTATTTCTGACCCGCCATATCTTTTGTCCCACAGTTTAATCCCTGCAGCATCTGTTTTAAGAACCCAGTAATCATAGCTTCCCCTGCTGTTCACGCTCCGGTCGCCGTTTGCAGTCCCGCTTGAATAACCTCCCAGGACAAAACCGCCGTCTGATGTTTGAAGTGCCACACAACACAAATCATCATCCGATGTTCCAAAGCGTTTATCCCACAGCTTGTTTCCTGAAGCATCCGTTTTAATAATCCAGTAATCCATTGTATTCAGTGGTCCCCTGTTGGCCTGAGACTTATCTCCGCCTGCGCCGGAAGCAGACGTGCCGCCAATAATGTAACCTCCATCAGTCGTCTGAACAATTGAGTAAGCCCAATCATCCTGCGGCCCGCCAAAACGTTTGTCCCATTGCTTCACGCCGTTTGCATCTGTCTTAACAATCCAGTAATCATTTGCGCCCTGGTTGCTTTGACTTCTGTCGCCGCTTGATCCTGATCCTGAAAAGCCACAAAGCATATATCCGCCATCAGACGTCTGAATGACAGTTGTGAGGTAGTCATTTGCTGATCCACCGAAACGCGCATCCCATTGCTGTATTCCTGCAGCGTCTAATTTTACGATCCAGTAATCAATCAGTCCTCTTGAGGTTTGACTCTTATCGCCATTCGCGGAAGAAGATGAATATCCACCAATGATATAACCCCCATCTGCAGTTTGTTGCAAAGAACCGAACGTTTCCCAGTTTGTACCTCCAAAGCGCTTGTCCCACTGCTTCACACCCAATGCATCCGTTTTGACGATCCAGTAATCCGGGGTGCCGTTTGACGGATCCCAGTTCGGTTGGGATTTGCTGCCGCTGACAGGACTTTGGGACCATCCTCCGGAAATATAACCGCCATCAGAAGTCTGCTTTACAATATTAAATTGTTCGTAGTTATTACCGCCAAACGTTTTATCCCATTGAATTGGCGGTGCCTGTGCAAATGAAAAATACGCAAAGGCGTGAGCGATAGAGGTAAGTATCAGTCCACGAATTTTCATCCCGCGGAGTAAGGAATTAAAAAAGCAGAGTCTAATTATATTCGAAAAACAAGACGCATGAAGAAAACATATGCCATTCCGAAAAGTTTAAATTCAGAAGAGGTTCTGGCAATTAATTAACACTGATGTAGAAAAAAACTACCTGATTCAAAAAGTTGCGAGGTGACTAAGCGACTAAGAAAACAGCCGTCTTTGTGTTTGAGGTCATTGCCATTTGCAAACTGCCAACTGCCAACTTACTTCAAGTTGTGATAAACAGCCTGCACATCGTCATCTTCTTCGAATTTCTCGACCAGTTCAAGCACTTCATCAAGCTGCACTTCGCTTACTTCAGCAAATGAATTGGGAATTCGTTCAAGAGAAGATTTTGCAACAGGGATTCCACGGTCTTCAAGCGCCTTCTGCATTTTGCCAAAATCTGTAAAGGAAGTATAGATCACAATTTCATTTTCCTCCACTTCCATTTTATCGAGGCCATGATCGATCAGTTCAAATTCGAGTTCTTCAGGATTCAACTTGCCTGATTTTTCAAGACGGAAAACTCCCTTGCGTTCAAAAAGAAAATCGAGCGAACCGGTTTTGCCAAGTGTTCCATTCCCCCGGTTGAAATGCATTCTCACATTTGCAACTGTGCGTGTAGGATTATCCGTTGTACATTCAATTACCATAGCCACTCCACCCGGACCATATCCTTCGTACACAATTTCCTCAAGACCTACATCATCTTTTGATACAGCACGCTTGATTGCTCCTTCCACCCTATCCTTCGGCATGTTTACCGATTTTGCATTCTGCATGGCTGCGCGTAAACGCGGGTTATTATCCGGATCCGGACCTCCCTGCTTCACAGCTACTGCAATATCTTTTCCAATGCGTGTAAATGCCTTCGCCATCTTATCGTAGCGGGCAAACATCTTGTACTTTCTTTTTTCGAATACGCGTCCCATGAAAAATCTTGTTGCTTATTAAAATTTAAACATTCTGTTTCAAAGTGACTAAGAGACTAAGAGACTAGGTTACTAAGTGACTAGGTGACTAAGTTACGAAGCCTGTAGTGAGATTGAAATGCTTTTGCACATTGGCTTTTTACTGCCTACTGCTGCTATTTTGAATCCGGTCCTTTGATCACACTCTCGTCCAATTTTTCTTCCTTCTCAGCAACTGGGTTCAGGATCTTTCCTTTTTTATAATTCTCTTCATGATCCAATGAGCCATCCGGCTTATTGACAATCCATTTTCCTTCCCGTAATCCGTTTGCATAAATTCCCTTTTCCCTGACAGTGCCTGTCGGATACATGATAGAGACAGGGCCTTCATACTCACCATTCTTCATACTGGATAATACTTTTGGTGTACCGTCAGGATAAAATTGCTTATTGAAACCATTCTTCTTTCCATTTTTAAACAGTGCTTCCTCAGCCAATTTTCCGTCAGGATAATAAATTCTGGATAGCCCCTCTTTTTTTCCGACTTTAAAATATTCCTTCGATGACAACTTGCCTTGTTCATCGTAAAAATTCCAGATGCTGTCCCGCTGCTTGTTTATATACTTCCCTTCAGCTTTCACAGTTCCGTCGTCATAATAAATTTTTGCATCACCGGTTTCGATGTACCCGGCTCTGAATTTTACCTCCGTCTGAAGTTTTCCTTTTTCTGAAAATGTTCTGAACGTTCCATAATGCCGTCCGTTTTTGTAATACATTTCTGAGGCAAGAGTGTCGTTCTTATAATATTTCCTCCAGACACCTTGCTGTTTACCACCGGCATCCCTCATATTTATAGTATCGCCTTTAAATACCTGGTACGTCTGCGCAGACAACCCAATGGTGAAAAGACACATTGAAAATACAGCAATAAATTTTATCATGGCGCGAAGATAAGAGTTGGAATGAAGTTTAATATAGGTGAAGTTCTTTCTTGGCTTACGGTTTCAACATTTTTTTCATCAGAAAATCTTCGTCAATGGCAGTCCCCAAAATGAACTGTTTGGTGCCGAAAACCTCGAAGCCATAACGTTTGTAAAAGTCGATGGCTTTAAAATTTTCCTGGTTCACCCCCAGCCACAAAACTTCGTATTTTCCATGATCTGCAATGAGGAGGCTTTCGTCCATCAGCGCTTTCCCGATTTTTTTATCCTGGAATTCTTTCAATACATAAATCCGCTCCATTTCAAGTGCTTGCATCCCCTTAAGCTGGTCATAACTCCTGTCGTTGCGGAGTTTTGCATACCCTGCCAGCCTGCCCTCAACGTGGGCAAGAAGGAAAATATTCACTTCCGAATTCAAAATTTCTTCGGCAAGCATGTCTGTATCAAATGCCTTTTGCATGTACAATTGAAGGTCTTCTTCAGTATTCACGCTTTTCCACGTCTCATAAAACGTCCGGCGGCCGATGTCAGCTACCAATGCTTCTTCCCCGGGAATGGCTTTTCTGACAGTTGTCACTTGTGAATTAATATTTGATGAAGCCTCGCTTTTATGCACGGTGTAAATCTGCAAAAATTTATTTTTGCCAAACATAAAAAGGAAATGAAAATACTCGCTGCTTGCCTGTTGATGCTTATTGGTTTGGAAGCATCTGCCCAGAAAATCACCTACCACAATGATGATACACTCCGGACGGTTGATCCTGACAACCCAAACAGGGAATATATTTCTGTATACAATTATAAAGGAAACATTACCGCACAAGGCTCAAAGCTGAATGGAAAACGCGATGGATTGTGGAGACTTTATGCGAACGGCAACGGAATGCTTTCACAGATCAGCGAATACAAAGACGGAGAAATAAGCGGCGCGAATATCCTCTTCGGTACCAACGGAATGGTGACAGCAGATGAAACATTTAAAAATAACAAGCTCAACGGAACACGCACACTGATGAATAACATGGGCCGGATAAAAGCGATTGAAACTTACAGCAATGGAATTTTAAACGGGTCGAAGAAAACGTATTACGAGGACGGAAAACTCCAGGAAGAAGGAGCCTGGAAGAACGGCCAGCGCGACGGGATTGTAAAGTGGTACAACGCAAAAGGAATTGTTTCTCTTGAACACAATTACCAAAACGGAATGTTGCAGGGAGAAGCCAGGGAATACAACGACAGTGGCCGGGTTCAGCGGATTGGCATTTACGAAAACAACAACGAACAGGGAGAATGGCGGGAATTTGCCGCTGATTCAGTACTCGTAAAAAGAATCATTTACGACAAAGGGAAAGTCGTGAAGGAAATTCCTGTAAAGAGTAAATAGGCTGCTCTCCTGACCGCAGATTCAGCAGGGTTGAAAAGTTCGAATGTTCAGATGCTGGGGATTAAAGATCAGAGAAAACGGGAACTTCTTTCAGAAAGTTGTATTTCTGCTGAACATGATCCATGGTACAGCAGTAAGTTTCGAGGCCATTGGTGAGTACAAAATATTTTACGTCAAGTGTCATGTTGTATCGTGCAGCCTGGTCAAAAACGGATTGGGTAATTTTTACCGATGGTGCCTTACATTCTGCAAGCAAAAGTTTTTCAAGGCGTGAATTGTAAACAAGTACATCAGTCCTTCTTGCAAGGCTGTTCACCTTCACACTTTTTTCAACTGCAATCAGGCTGTGCGGAAATTTTTTTTCTGACGTGAGATAATGTAGCAGGTGCTGGCGGACCCACTCTTCGGGAGTGAGAAGCACATATTTTCTGCGGATCGTATCAAATATTTTAGAACTTTGTCCAGTTCCGGGAATGATCCTGAAAACAGGTGCGGGGAGTTTTAATACGGGGAGTTGCACCTCCATTTTATGTTGCGAAGAAACTGTTTATTCCATGGCTTTTTGAATGAATACAAAAAAACAAATTGTTGACAACTGGCTGCCGCGTTATACCGGTACACCGCTTAAGGGCTTCGGCAAATATATTCTGTTGACAAATTTTAACCATTACGTGCGGCTTTTTGCTGAATGGAACGGCGTTGAAGTACGCGGCTCTGACAGGCCTATGCCGAATGCAACATACAAAGGAATTACGATTATCAATTTCGGAATCGGAAGTCCGAACGCAGCTTTGATAATGGACCTGCTGAGCGCTGTGCAGCCCAAAGCGGCATTGTTCCTCGGGAAGTGCGGCGGCTTGAAAAACAAAAGCAAGAATAAACTGGGTGACCTTATCCTTCCCATTGCAGCTATTCGCGGGGAAGGTACCAGCAATGACTACATGCCGATAGAGGTTCCCGCATTGCCTGCATTCAGTCTGCAGAAAGCCGTTTCAACTACCATCCGCAACCACAAAAAAGATTACTGGACCGGAACGGTTTATTCTACCAACAGGCGCGTTTGGGAGCATGATAAAACATTTAAGAAATATCTTCAGACGACACGCAGCATGGCCATCGATATGGAGACAGCAACCATTTTTACTTCAGGTTTTGCAAATAAAATTCCTACGGGAGCACTGCTGCTCATTTCTGATCATCCTTTGCTTAGTACAGGAATCAAAACTGCAAAAAGCGACAAGCAGGTGACAGAAAAATTTGTAGACCTGCATTTGAAGATCGGGATTGATTCGCTGAATGAGCTGATCAATCATGGGTTGACAGTGAAGCACCTCAGGTTTGAGTAGAGGAATTTTTTAAAATTGCATCATCATGAAAGCAATTTATTTTCGAACTATCCTGCTATTATTTTTTATTGCACAGAAACCTCATTGTACATATGCGCAAGGCCCTGCATGGAGTTGGGTCAATGCTTTTGGAACTTCTAATATGGTTAGCGACCATGGAGATTGGATTACTTCTGATGATTCAGGAAACATCATAACCCTGGGACGATATGGTGGCAATGTTGATTTTAATCCTGGTTCTGGAGTAGCTAATTTATATAGCTATGATGGTGAAGCTTTTATTCTGAAACTTGATAGTGCAGGTAACTACTGTTGGGTGAAAACGTTGGGGCCCTTGGTAAACATCACCTGTGAATCGATAGTAACAGACCATTCCGGAAATGTATATGTGACAGGTGAATTCAGAAACATTGTTGACTTTGATCCAGGTGGAGTGAATTATTCTTTAGCTTCTGCGGGAGGCTATGATATGTTTGTCTTAAAATTAACCAGCAATGGGGATTATGTATGGATTAAAACAATAGAAGCTCCTGATGATCAATATGCAGAGAACCTGCATTGTGATTCAAACAACAATCTTTTAATAAGTGGATTCTTTCACGGCACTATTGACCTTAATCCGGATTCTGCAGGGCAATATGTCGTCACTTCAGCTGACTATTATAGTTTTTATATACTTAAACTTGACAGCGCCGGAAATTTTATCTGGGCGAAAGCGTCAGAGAATGAAGCAGAAATCAACTCCATGACAGTAAGCGAAGATGGTAGTGAAATTTATGTTTGTGGGGTTTTTGATCATGACAGCTGTGATTTTGATCTTGACTCTAACCAGGTTTATTTTTTACATGCAGGATGGTACTCTACCTTCATTTGTAAATACGGGTCTACGGGTAACCTCATTTGGGCAAAATCGATAAGTGACTTACAATATTCTTTTATAAAAAATGATAACGAGGGAAATGTTTATTTAACAGGCCCTTTTGATTACCCGGTTGATTTTGATCCCGGACCACCTGTATTCACATTAACTCCACAGGAAAGAGATGTATTTATCTTAAAGCTTGATTCTTTGGGCAACTTTGTTTTCGCAAAAGCAATCGGTGGTGTTGATTATGATCAGGGCAGTTCAATAACAGTCGATAGCTATGCGAATATTTATGTAGCAGGTCAATACGAGCAGACTTGTAATTTCAATCCTGGCGGTAATCCGGTTAATTTGACATGTCCCGGAATTGCCAATGCCTTTGTATTGAAACTCACAGCTTCAGGAGATTTCTTATGGGTGAAATCAACCGGTGGAAATGGGACAGAGTATATCACTAAAATTATTTTAGATAAATCAGGGCATCTATGGATGACAGGTGACTCTCCAAGCACTCTCATAGTTTTTGATCCTTTTACATTTGATAATCCTGTTGATTCAATTAAAGGAAATCCGCATTCAAGTTTTTTTATTGCAAAGATTGATGACTATACCGGAATAGATGAATTTAATTCTCAAAATAACATATCTATTTTTCCCAATCCTGCCAATCAAACTATAACTCTGCAATCAAAATATTTACCGGAAGAAATTAGTGTCTATGATTTATCTGGACGCTGTATAAAAGATTTTAAACTCTCTGGAAGTTTGAACCCGGGACAAATCGAAATGGAAATTTCAGATATGCCACCTGGATTGTATGAACTTCAAGTCTTGTCAAATGAATTTGTTTCAACAATAAAACTAATTGTAGCCAGGTAATATATTTCCTACCAGGCAATGCGGCGTGAAAAAATATTTAATTGATACTTTTCAATACAACGACTTCGCCAACAAAAAGCTTATTGAAAAAGTCGGGCAGCTTCCTGATAAAACAGAATGCGTAAAACTGATCAGTCACCTGATCAATTGCATGTACAAATGGCTGGCGCGGGTAAACGAGATTTCGAACGCACATGAAATGAGCTGGTGGGAACCGTTGTATAAATTTGAAGAACTTGAAACAAAGTGGGCAGACTCAGTTTCAAAATGGATTTCTTTCATTGAGAAAAAAACGGATGATGAACTCCATGAATATGTACGCTTCATAGGCTTCGATGGCGGACATTGGGAGGCACGGTATGACGACATTGCCTTGCAATTGAATTATCATTCGATTCATCACCGGGCTCAGATGCAGACCATCATTCGTAAACAAGGACTGGAGCCTGATTTTTTGGATTACATTGGAACTGTTTACAGGAAGATTGATTAATAAAAATGAATCAAAAAAATTTATCACGATTGAGATTACTTGCCTGGTTGGAAGGAACAAGTTTCCTGCTCCTTATGGGAGTCGGAATGCCTCTTAAGTACCTGCATGAAATGCCGGCACCTAATTATGTGATCGGCATGGCACATGGAATATTGTTCATCGCATACTGCATCTGGGTTATGATTGTTCGCTCTGAAAAAACGTGGAACGCGAAAAAAACTTTTTTGGCCCTGCTTGCATCCTTATTGCCATTTGGTACCTTCGTTGCTGACGCTAAGATTTTCCGTAAGGAAATAGCTGCAAACTCCTGATCATTTAATTTCTACATATTATGAAATCTCTATCATTCATCTTCGCCGTATCATGCATTTGCCTTCTCGCAGCCTTCACAGGAATTAAGCCGCACACAGATGTTTACAAACTAAATACTGACTCAAGCAGTATTGAATGGTATGCTGAAAAAGTTACCGGTAAACACAATGGCACCATCCGGTTTTCAAGCGGGGAATTCAACAATAACCATGGCAACTATACAGGCACTTTTGTGGTAGATATGAATTCGATTGTGAACAAGGACATTGAATCAGAGGAATATAAAAAGAAGCTGGAAGGTCATTTGAAGTCTGCCGATTTTTTTGATGTGGCAACCTACCCGAAATCAACCTTCGTTCTGAATTCAATCACACAGCTACCGCAACCACATGATGGTTATACGCATGCCGCGAAAGGAATGCTTACGATCAAGGACAAGACGAATGAAGTCACTTTCTATACAACTATGAGGATGCAAGGCAGTACGATTTTTGCCAGCGGATCGGGAGTAATTGACCGGTCAAAGTTTGATGTGAAATATGGTTCAAAATCTTTCTTTGAAGACATTGGCGACAAAGCGATTTATGATGAGTTCACGTTGAAGTTCGGAATCGTCGCTTCAAAGCAATGATTATTCAGATACACAATCTGGCTGTTTCCGATTAACGATTACGGATAACGAATAACTTCCCAATGGCTCGTAAGCATCCGAAAGCATTGCCTTATCTCTTTCTTTCAGAAATGTGGGAGCGGTTTGGCTTTTACCTGATGCTCGGAATTTTTTTCCTGTACATGACAGACACGCAGAAGGGCGGTATGGCCATGGACAGGAAAGAAGCTTCAGATATCTTCGGAACCTATATTGCGTTGGTCTACCTCACACCTTTCATCGGCGGGTTACTGGCCGACAGGGTACTTGGATATCGTTTCTCAATTACACTTGGTGGTATATTGATGGGAATCGGCTACTGCGGGCTGGCAATCCCCGGGAACACTGCTTTCTATATTTCCCTGCTGATCATTTGCATCGGCAACGGATTTTTCAAACCGAATATTTCAACGCTGCTCGGAAACGTATACAATGATGCTGAATACAAACCGCTGAAGGATTCCGGCTACAGTATTTTTTATATGGGAATCAACGTCGGTGCTTTCATTTGCAACTTTTTCGGCGCTTACCTCAGGAATACATTCAGCTGGGGAGCAGCCTTCTCTGCTGCGGGCATTGGAATGTTTGTCGGAGTGATCATTTTCTGGATCGGTATGAAACATTACAAGCATGCTGATGTGCGTAAGCCGACAAAATCAGAAGACATGCCTGTCGGGAAAATTCTCGGACTCACCTTGCTGCCCGCATTGATCGCAGGATACATCGGCTGGGCAATTCCTGAAAACATTTTCGGCAGCGACAGCACAGATGCATTTATTTTCGGCGCGCTTCCTGTTGCAATTTATTATGTATCAATTATGGTGCGTTCAAATGCGGAAGACAAACGCCCCATTGCCGCACTGTTGGCTGTATTCGCTGTAGCCATTGTTTTCTGGGCCATCTTCAAACAAAACGGCACAGCTCTGACCACCTGGGCTGAAAGTTATACGAACCGTGAAGTTCCTTCGGCCCTGGTTGTGCCTGCGAAAGGAATCGGCATGGTGCAGGAACCGAAGTATGTAAAAGATTCTGTTCCTGTTACCGATGAGCAGTTCCGCATTACAAGAGATGCGGCCGGCAAACCGGTGAAAACACTTGACTACCCGTTGTATTTCAAAAACCTACCTGCTGAAAGAAAACCTGTTGAAGGCGGAAGCGTTACCCTCGTTTCTACTGAATTATTTCAGTCAGTAAATCCATTCTGGGTAATAGCGCTTACCCCACTGGTAATCCTTTTCTGGTCATGGCTGAAACGAAAAAACAAGGAGCCAGGTACACCATGGAAAATTTTTTATGGACTTTTCATCACCGCCCTTTCCACGCTTGTGATGGTAGCGGCCGCTTATGCCTGTCACAACGGGTTGGAAAAAAGTTCCATGTTATGGCTCATCGGTTCTTATGGTGTTATCACTATCGGTGAATTGTGCCTGAGTCCTATGGCGCTCTCGCTGGTTTCCAAACTCTCCCCTCCCCGACTCACGGGACTCATGATGGGCGGCTGGTTCCTCTCAACTTCCATCGGAAATAAAATGAGCGGTGTACTTGCAGGCTTATGGGATGGCTATGATCACAAAGCCAATTTCTTCCTGGTTAATTTTTTCCTGGCACTCATTACCTCAGCTATTATTCTGTTGATGATCAGGTGGCTAATCAGGATAATGAAGGAACACAACGTGTGAGCATGATGATTTTCATGTTAAAAAAATCTCCTGCTTCCTGGGGATAAACAGGCCGTTGCTACTACATTTGCAGTAAGATGACGTATGAAAAGATACTCCAGGACCTGAAGAATAAGATCTATCATCCTGTCTATTTTTTGTGCGGGGACGAACCCTTTTACATTGATCTTATTTCAGATTACATCGAAAAAAATGTACTCTCTGAAAATGAAAAAGAATTTAACCAGACCATTCTTTATGGCAAAGAGGCTGATGTTCCTACGCTGATCAGCTATGCGAAACGTTACCCGATGATGAGCAACCACCAGGTAGTGATTGTTAAAGAAGCGCAGGACATCAGGAACTTAATTGCGAAGGAAAGTAAGGACGAGAAAAATTTCCTGATCGATTACATACAAAACCCGCAGAAGGCAACGATTCTTGTTTTCTGCTATAAATATAAGTCAGTCGACAAGAGAACAAAATCAGGGAAGGAGCTTGAAAAGAAAACACTCTTTTTTGAGTCGAAGAAATTATATGACAATAAAATACCGGAGTGGATAAGTACGTATGTTTCTTCAAAAGGTCACCGGATCAATTCAAAAGCAGCAGCGCTGATGGCTGAATATCTCGGGAATGACCTTTCAAAAATAGCAAATGAACTTGAAAAACTTTTCCTGAACGTTCATCCCGGTGCCGAAATAGACCTGAACCTTGTTGAGAGTAATATTGGCATCAGCAAAGAGTTCAATATTTTCGAATTGAATGCCGCACTTGGCAGAAGAAATATTCTGAAGGCCAACCAGATCATTAACTATTTCGGGGCGAATCAAAAGAGTAACCCACTTATTCTTACCATTCCTCAACTCCACTCCTATTTTTTGAAAGTGCTAACCTACCACCGCATTACAGGAAAGAGCCGTAATGAAATTGCAGGTGCACTTGGTGTGAATCCATACTTCCTGGGTGATTACGAAACATCTGCAAAAGTATATTCTGAAGAAAAAGTAATCAGCGTGATTTCAATTCTACGCGAGTATGACATGAAATCAAAAGGTGTGAATGCTCCTTACATGACTGAAGGTGCTTTACTGAAAGAACTCATATACAAAATACTGCACTGAGTGGCTGATTGCTTTTGGCCCATCTCTCATATCTCCTAATTATTTTTCAGCTGGAATATGGTAAAGATATGATGCGCTTCATGTAACAGAAAAAATTCCACCCAGTCGATAATCATCAATTTTCCAAATCGTGGATGATGCCCTGTCCTGGTAAGCTGTTCAGGTTGCAGTGAGGAAGACATGAGGGATATTTTTTTCCTTTCAACTGAAATTGAACCCAACAAGTTTTTTGTGGTTTTCTTCTGCCAAATCGGAAATGTATCATCCGTTTCTGCGGAATACCTGCTGAACACCGGGTTCTCCTCTTTTAATATCGCCTGGATACGTTCCTGGAAAACGACATTGTATCTTGCCAGGTGTGCAATGTTATCGTGAATGCTCCACTTTCCCGGAACCAACTGCTGTTGCAATCTTTCCTCAGGAATATCAAATACGAGCTCTGAAATAGTGAGATGTTGATAGGCAAGGCGAGATAATGCGGATACGGATAATTCCATTGGAATGCAAAGTAGAAATTTAGAATGTCGAATATCGAAAAAATAAACAGTCAAATATTTAATATAGAATTATACGGAAACTTATTCGAGTCTCAGACATTGGTGGGCATAAAATTTTATAACATTTTATTCATCTAATTCCTACTAAAATGAAAAAGTACAGATTGATTTTTGCTGCACTTATTATCAGCATTGCAGCAAATGCACAGCATACTCAAACGGAATCCAAAACGGATATCATTAGCGATAAAGCAATGCTGGATGGCAAAGCATTCGCCGTGACTTTAACTGAAAACACAACGGGAACAACCGGAACTCCCGGGAATGTAGCAGATGACAGATTAAAGGATAGCCAGGATATGACAAAGCGTGATGTTGAAAACAGCCAAACCGGGAAATCGAACAGCATGAACAGCGATCTGAAAGACAATCGTAAAATGCTGATCCGTTTTGAAAGCAGTGAAGTAAAAATTTCAGGAAAGGGAGAAATAAAAAATGAGAAATGCCCATACAAAAGCTGGGGTATGGAAAGCACCGGTATTTCCTTTTCTGCTGATTGCAAACACGAGGGAAATGCTGATGCGAAATCAGGAAAGACAAATGCAGGCACACTTCTCACTGGTACAGTGAATGGTGACACCATTCATGGAACAATGACCTGCACAAAAGAAGACGGAACATTAAAAACATTTTCCTATACCGGTACCAAAGCAGGTCCGAATGACCTCGACATGGAGCAGGAAATGGGACTGAAATAATTCAGCTGTATGAAAAAATACTTGCTTGTACTTGTTGCAGCTTCTGTGGGATTTCTAATTTCATGTGGTAACACGACCAGGGAATCAGATGAAGCGAATACACATACAGTAGCAGGTTCGAATGCCGGAAATACAAACCAGGCAAATACAATTTACAGGGATTCGTCAGATATCAGGAATGCCACAGAGCCTGGTGGAGGAACTGGAAATCCCTCTAACAAGCAGGACTCAACGGCTCATTAATTATTTCATGAATTCCCACCAGAATGCCAATCCCCTTTTCCCCGGCTTTTTCCTGAGGTAAAGTTTAACTTCTTCAGTGCAGGATCCCATTTTATTAATAGCATCAACGAGGTCGTTTACGGAACACCCAAAATACCTGCACCAGAATTCCAATTGCTTTTTATCAGTTATCACAACCTGATTGGGAACGGATTCCATCACGATAAAAGTTTAAAGTGGGTTTTGATGTATAAAAAAATATGCCGTTTGATTCCTGAAAAAATTAAAAAGTGAATGGAATGAATTTTTATTGGAACCAGGTTCTCCTCAGCCGCTAGCCCCATTTCACCGATGGAAGAAGTAACTAAGAAGCAATATCGTGATGTAGTCATTATTGATGATGATGACGATGATTGTGCTTTAATCATTGAATCACTGCACGAAATAGACAACCAGATAAAGTGCGTTTTGATGAATGACGGCAAATCAGGTTTATCCTATATCATTGAGTCAGAAAAACATCCTGACATTATTTTCCTGGATCTACACATGCCGAAAATGAATGGACTTGAAGTTCTTAAAGTGCTGAAATCTGATCCGGAACTGTCGGGCATCCCGGTTATTATTTGTACGGATTCAAGGCTTATGAGAGAAATGGAAGAATGCAAACGAATGGGCGCGGCAAATTTTATTATGAAACCTTCTAGTTTTCTTCTGATTAAATATGAAATAAAAAAAGCTATGCAAGAATTATCAGGTGCCTTGGTATCCTGAAGCTAAAGAAGGCATGACTTTTTAATAAATTGTGTATCACTATGATGAAAAATTATAAATCCATCCGGAATTTTTATGAAGCCATGCAACAAAAGCCGCGGCAAAGTGAGCAGCATGGCCATTATCAACGCCCTCGTCAACAGGAGAAACAGGAGGCAGAATTATCCCTGAAAAAAATCCTCGAATTTTTCAAGGGTGCAAAACCTTAAACTATTAAATCTAAAAAGTTATGAAGTATCAACGAATTTTAGTCGGAGCAGCTATCGGTACCGCTCTTGCAGGAGTAGGATTCCTGCTCTTTCATCCCAGCGGAAAAAAATTCCGGAGCAAAGTTGCTGATTTGGGATTGGATGCTGCAGACAAGCTCATTGAATATATGAGAACCAGGACCACCGAATTCCAGGGTGATGCCGACAAATCACAAGCTGAGGCAAGGGCAGCTTCCGTTTCAGCAAGTATGTAGCGATTATTTGTTTTATTGGCTGATCGACCAAAACTTTTTCTGTCAAAATGAAAAGTGCTAATAAAATTGAATCGAAAAAAAAAGGATTGAAGAAGTTAAATCCGAAAGTAAAACTCCAAAACAAGTTGAATAAAGATTCAATAAAGAATCCCAGGGTGGATACGGATTTTCATCACGAGCATCCGTTCAAAGAAAATTAATTTGGGAACAGGAATATTGCGGAGGAATTTCTTCAGTGAGAATTAAATTTTGGGGTAATTTTTATCCAGGATATTTTTTTATGAATTGTCAACCCGGTAAAATTACCGTGAACACAGCGCCATTTTGGGGAATTCCCCGGGCGAATATTATTCCTTCATGATTCTCAACAATTTTTTTGCAGATCGCCAATCCAATACCGGTCCCGCTGTATGTCTGTTTTCCATGCAAACGCTGGAACACATCAAAAATACGCTCGCTATATTCCTGCTCGAAGCCGATTCCATTGTCGGCAAATACAAATTTGATATATGAAAAATCGGGGTTCAGCTTCGGGTAGCCTTGTATTTCCCACGCAGTAGGTTTTTCGAATGAAATTTGGATGACAGGTGGCTTATCGTTGTACTTAAGCGAGTTGCTGATCAGGTTTGAAAAGAGCTGGAACAACTGCAGAGGAATTCCCCTGATCACCGGGAGTACCGGGTAATTAATCACTGCATGTTTTTCCCTGATGATCAATTCAAAATCACTTTTGATGTTTTCCATGATTATGTTCAGGTCGGTCATGGCAAAGGCTTCTTCCGTCCTCGAAATCCTTGAAAAACTGAGAACATCCCTTATCAGGTTTTGCATCCTCGATGCAGCTTGAGAAATTTTCTGGTGATAGATCTTTTGCTTTTCCTTGTCATCGGGGTGATCCCCGATAAGCTGGCTAAACGTCTGGATCTTTCGGAGCGGCTCCTGCAAATCATGGCTGGCAACGTAGGCAAATTGTTCAAGGTCGCGGTTCGACTTCACCAGTTCAGCATTCAGGCTCTCAAGCTGCTCATTCGCGCGCATGAGGTTGGTAATATCATGACCTATTACCAGTACTCCATAAATCCTGTCATCAGCATCTTTCAGTGGGATGTAAAAATTCTCAAAAGTTCTGTGGATTACCGGCGACCGGTATTTATTATCATGTACGTACTCCCCTGCCAATGCCCTCTGAAGATCAATGTGCATGGGAGTATTCTTCATTTTCGGGAAAACGTCCATGATATTTCTTCCAATCATCTTTTCGCGGCTGACGCTGTAATAATCATCTGCCCTGTTATTGACCATGATGTAGTTTAAATGGGGATCAAAAACAGCAATCAGATCTACCGAAGAATTAATGATGGTTTCCACAAAATCTTTTTGCTCCTGCAATGCAGCAGTACGCTCTTTAATTTTCAGTTCCAGGTTCTGATTGAAGGAAACAATTTCTTTATTCTGAAACTGGATCTGCGTCAGCATATCGTTGAATGCTCGGGTAAGCGATCCCATCTCATCGTTCCCATACTGCGTTGCGCGTACGGAATAATCGCGGTTTTCCGAAATGGCTTTGGCAGTTTGTTCCAATGCAAGAATGGGTTCTGAAATGGATTGCTGTAATAACCGTGAAAGGAAATAGGCAACTACCAGTGAACCCATTAAAAGCAGCAGGCCTATTGCCGCATAGTGCCGCAGCTGGTCATACATCGCTTCAAGATCTGATTTCAGGTACAGCGTACCCAACCGGTTTTTCTCCTGTGTGACCTCTGTAAACCCTTCAATATTTCCGTTTGCAACCGTATAGCCTTCAGCACCCGGTTTGGAAGGATAAATATTCTTGGTATGCTGAGGGTAGACCACAAAAACGTTTCCATCCTTATCATACAGGCATGCAAGCACAATGTGAGGATTTGCCTTCAGTGCACTGAGAATTTCATCTGCATCTTTCTGGCTATCGAATGCCAACGCACCCGAACTATTTGATGCGATCACTTTTCCCAACGTTGCCAGGTTGTTAAACTCGGCTTTCCGGAATGAATAATATTCAAGGATAAGATATGCAGAAACAATCAGCAGCAATACCGTAATGCAGGTGAGCAGGATTACATTCTGCAGTTTCCGTTGTATGGGTGCATCCTTCAGCTTCATGCATTCAGTGGGTTTTTGCAAGACTTAACAACTTGGAACTGATTGTAAGCTGCGCTTCCTTTGATCGGGGTAAGTTGATTTGGAGTTTGATTTTATTTTCTTCGGTGTAGAAGCGGATGATACCTCCGAGGTTGTTGAAGTATGGATCGTCACTTACAGTAAGAATATTTTTTTCAGAAACTGAATTCAATATCGTCCGTAACCATTCCCTGTCAGTAGAATTGATATAAAGCATATGGCAAGACATGGCGCTCCTGAGATCTTCGAACCGTTTTACTTTTATCGGGTGCGTTCCAATGTGTTCTCCTTCCACGGTACGATCCAGAAAGGCGCCAAATGGATCGTCTCCGAGAATGCCAATAATAAAGGGGGCTTCAGAATTTTGAAATGCACTTTCGGGCCAGTCAATGAATTGAGTAAAGTTATAAAGGAATACAGCCTTCACCTGGTATTCTGCCGCCGTTGTTTGTGCATGTGTATGCAATGATCCAATTGTGAAAAGGAACAGGAAGCATACTTTCAGGAAGCTGCTTCTTAAAAATAAAATATTTCTAAATGCCTTTTTCAAAATCTCACAATCAAACGTGTAAATCCGCTGCGCGGTATTTCAATAGAACCTGATGACCGTTTATCAGCTGCCAGGTTTTGTCCAACAATAGACCAGGTAAGCCATTTGTATTGCCAGGCAATCCTCACATCAAAGGTGAAATAACTGTCCACCGCTGGAATAGTGATCGCTGCCGGAATACTGCTGACATACCTGAATGTAACATCGAGCTGAAAATGTTTGTACACATCCATCAGCGACTGCAGCAGGAACTGGTGCTCAGGATCGCTGGCTTCAAAGGGTATACTTAACTCACTTGTCTTTTCGCTCTTGATGGTGAAATCTTCCTGCAGGAACGTATACCCGCCCCTCAGCTTCCACCACCTGGTTGCAATTGCCCTTGCTGACAATTCAATACCATAGGTATTCGCAGCCAGGTTGTTTGCAAAATAATAATGTGGCAAAGCAGTAGTGTTGGAATCGATGCTTCGAAGATCCCTGTAGTCATTGTAAAAGGCAGCAAGTGAAACGGAAACATTTTCCCCCGGAGATATTCTGTACCCGGCTTCATATGCAATAACTTTTTCTGATTTAAAATCAACGTATACTCCAAGGGTTGTATCCTTCAGATCTTTTTCAAGTCGTGTGGGTGTTCTTACACCCTGTGAAACTGCAGCCCAGATAGTATGTCGCTGGTTTGGTAGCCATGCAATTCTTGCTGTCGGGTGATATTCCAATTTCGTAAATTCGTTTTGCATGATCTTGGTTCCGACTGTCAATTCGAGCTTTTCGGGGACGACTGAAAATTGATCCTGCACAAATCCGCTATACAAATGAAGTGTGCGGTCATTCGGAACAATCGTATTACCTGCATTGGTGAAGTGGTCATCACCAATTCTGTATCCCAATCCCCAAACCACTTTGTTCCGGCTTCCGGTTTTAAAATCATGCTGGAAGTCAAGGTCATATGTATAAAGTTCATCGAGTGTGTGTTTACCAGTCACATGCCTGTATGTTCTATCAAAATAAGCCTGGAAGCTGATACCGGAAGTAGATGAGATATTGTGACTCCAACGCCCGATAATGTTTTGTCCGTTAATATATGTGCTGCCTGTATCATCTTCTGTTCCCGCATACAGATCGCCTTGAACCGTGATCGTACTTTTGGCTGACGGATAATAATCCGTACGGAAACCGCCCTGCGTAATATTCCATGCATCACCGGCATCTTCACCATTCGTAAGTGTCGTGCTTCTGTAATCATATCGTTGAACATAAGCCCTGTAATAAAAAGACGTGTCTACATGCGATCCGAATTGTACGGCCCCGAAATCCTGAAGAGCCAGTCCGGCGGCAACAGAAGCATAAATACCCTGCGTCTCCTTTGCTGTTTTTGAAATAACATTGACTACGCCGTTCACGGCATTGGTTCCCCATAGCGCACCTGCAGGTCCGCTGATCACTTCGATTTGCTTAATATTTTCCTGTAACACATTCTGCACATCCCAGTAAACACCTCCGAACAAAGGTGTGTACACACTTCTGCCGTCAATCAGCACCAGGAGCTTGTTTGCAAGTGAACTGTTGGCAACGGGATAACCATTAAAGCCGCGGGAAGTAATCCGCGTATCGTGCGCACCGGAAGCGGATACCTGGAGGTTTGTTGCGAGTCGCAATGCACCCGGCAGCCGAAGTGTTCCGGAACGACGGATTTCTTCTCCCGTAACGACCTGGATCGCTGAAGCGATTTCAGAATACTTCTCCGGTGCCCGGGAAACGGAAGTTACCACCAGGTTCATCAGCTGTTCAACGGAAAGTTTCTTCAGTGTGTCTGCTGAAGCAAGCGAATCCGGTTGCTGTTGGGCTTTCGTATTTCCTGACATGCAAAGAAATACTGAAAGAAAAAATATGAAAGGGACAATATTTCTGCTTAAAATTTTTGTGAGGATTGATGTCAGCATCGTTATATCAGCAGGCTTCAATATGAAGTCTGTTGCACCAAGCTTCAGGTTTTCCTCGATCTCCGCTGGATCGGCAGAAGTGGAATACATGAACACAGGAGTGCCTTTGAGGCGGTCGATCTTTTTCAGCTCTTTCAGGCATTGCTGGCCATTCATCCGCGGCATGTTCATATCAATGAAAATATAATCCGGAATAAAATCCTTTTCCGAATTAATTTTCTCCAATGCATTTACGCCATCGTTCGCAAAAACACATTGTACGGTGTTGTCAGCTTTCTCCATTGCAAAGCTGAAGATCTCATGATCATCTGTATCGTCATCAATAAGGAATGCTGTCGTTGTTCGCTTCATTAGCTTTCGAATTTGAAGACAAAATAGGAATTAGTTTTCGTGGCCGGTAAGCAAGAAGATTAAAATTATAAGGGTAGTCTATTACTAAACTATCTTCATACATGCTTGTATCTCTTATGATTGTATTTGTCCGCTGTCGTTTCCTTCTTTGATATCCTCATATTTCTTCGCCATTTTCCGAATCTCTTCCTCTGATTTTTCTTCAATGTTCACAACCTTGTTGCTGGCTTTGTCATGAGAAGAAACCAGCTCATTTAATTTCAGATGAAGTGCGGCTGAATACCTGTTCACAGATTTCTGTACAATAAAAAAACTCAGGAATGTGGTGGCCAGCAATGCATCGCCTATTATTTCATGCCTGCTTTGCTTCAAAAATTCTTCACCCGTCACCCAATAGGCAACTATACAAAGTGCTATAATAAATGTAATGGAACTGCCGAGTACGCGTATCGCTACGGAAGCAAGTTTGTCAAATGCACCTTCAATTACAGAATGCAATGTTCGCATAGAAGAAACAGTTTATCATTGCATTTCTCCTGGCGACTGATGAAGCTTAAACGCCCATCAAAGGCAAGTGCGAGGGATTTAAATACTTTTTTCACAACCATCATAATTGACAATGATAGCTGTGAAAAAAAGTATGCCACATGTTCCTAAACTACGGCCTGAACTGCTTGGCTTTTGAATAATTGTAAATTTGCCAGCCGTAAATTCTGATTCCTGATTTATTATTGAAATCTGCATCCGTATACTGATCGACAATTTCCGAGTATGCCGTACTGAAGGAATGCGTTGTATAATAAGGACCCATGAATTCAGATTCAGCACTGAAAAGGACAATAATCTTTTTTGTCTTTCCCTGGTTAAGAGCAGCTTGCCCAAGGTATTCCAGGCGGCTCTCCATATAAGAAACTTGTGGGGAAGTCCTGTAGTCATGGAGCACAATCCTGTCGCAATAGGTGACAAGTTCATTTGCCATTGTTTGCGGAATGTTAGATGGATTATTGAACCAGCCGAAGTACACTTCATTGGTCAGGTTCGGAGATACTGTGCGTGTCCAGTTATAGTAAGATTTAAGAGTAGTAAGATAAGTTGCCCAGGACGTAGCCCCGTTCCAGAATTCCCATTCAAGATTTACTCCTTTGAACTTCTCAGAAGAAGAAGAACGTGAGTTATTGTACTTCCTGATATATGTGGTGTCCAGGCCGTTTACTGAACCGGGATAATATACTATTACATATACAAAATTTGTAATGCCGTTCTGCGCACAACGCGATAAAAAGCTGCCAACCTTCGCATAATTTGAAGAACTGGAAATCACATTTTTCAACCCGTAAAAAGCAAAACCGTTTATGCCTTTGTCCACAGCATAATTAATAAGTGCGTTTTCTTTTGCAGTGTTACCGATGATGGAATTTGCACCGTCGATATACATTGATTTATATGACGCAGGGTTGTCAATGTTTGTTGTTGAAAGCAAATCTCCGGTTCTGTATGATGCACCAGGTGAATGGCTCTCCGTTGAAGCATCAGGAGTTGTGGTTAATGAATTTTCTTTTTCGCAAGAGATCAAAATTGTGCAAAGCAGTAGCAATGCCGGTAAGACGAATTTTCCAGTCATAGTAAATTAAGTTTTAAGTTGACAAAGCAATAACCCTCGTGAATTGCAGGTCCAGAAGTTGCCAGAAAGTCAACAGGTTTAAAAATCCAGAAGATTCGTGGTAAAGTGCCGCGAAAATAATAGGATATTATGTAGCAATTCTGTGCAATTGTTTTTTTTCAGTTCATTGAAAAAAATATTTCTTCTTCATGACAAAATGCGTTTGAAACTACCCGAACCTTGAATTAGAGTTGATATTCTTTCAATTATTTCTTTTAAATAAGGGAAGAAAGAGCAAAAATCTTTGGCATGCATTTTTTCTATCAAGTAAAACTTTAAATATAAAATATCATGTTAAGATGGTCCGCTATTTTCCTGGTTATCGCAATTGTTGCTGCGATATTTGGCTTCACAGGTATTGCAGCCGGTGCTGCAGGAATTGCCAAAACCCTGTTTTTTATTTTCATCGTACTCTGTATTCTTGGTTTTATACTGGGAAGCACATTGTTCCGCAAGAAAGTATAAACAGCTGTTGAATAACTGTCAAACGCATCCTTCTCAAACGGGAAGGATGCGCTTTGATATGAAATCAGCCAAGCCCGGTACTGCTAACCTTTTTACATATTAAGGTGAAAATTAATATCAGGCAGATCCCTCAACTGCTAAAGACTGCTTTCAAAGAATGGTTTTCAAAAGATCCATTCAAGGAAAGTGCTGTCATAGCCTACTATGCAATTTTTTCTTTACCGGGACTTCTGGTTGTCATCATTTCAATAGCGGGATACATATTTGGTAAGGAAGCTGTCCATAACCAGGTCGCAGCGCAAATATCAGGCGTGTTCGGTGAGGATACATCCGTCCAGATCCAAGAGATGATTGCGAGAGCGAGCGAAACAAAAAATTCTATCCTTGCAACTATACTGGGAGTAATAACCATTCTTGCAGGCGCTACAGGAGTATTCGCACAATTTCAAAAATCGCTGAATATTATTTGGGAGGTAAAAGCCGATGAAACAAAATCCGGAATCTGGCATTTGATCAGGGTCAGATTATTTTCTTTCGGTTTGATCATCTCCATAGCATTTATCCTCGTCGTATCGCTTGTCATTTCAACGGTGCTGGCATCTCTAGGTGATTGGCTGGCAGGAAATTTCAGCGAGTCACTATTGATAATCATTCAGGTTTTGAATTTTATTCTATCGATTGGAGTGCTTGCAGTTTTATTTGCGCTCATGTTCAAATTTTTTCCTGATGCGAAAATCAAATGGAGGCATGTATGGGTTGGGGCACTCGTGACTGCCGTTTTGTTCGAGCTCGGAAAATTCGGGCTCAGTCTCTATTTCGGAAAAGCCGATCCATCAACCGGATACGGAACAGCCGGATCCATTGTCCTTATACTGCTTTGGGTCTCCTATTCGTCCATGATTGTGTTCTACGGTGCGGAATTTACGAGGGCTTTTGCCACACTGCGGGATGGAGAGATACAACCTTCTGAAACGGCTGTGAAAGACAAACTCCGGAAGAAAGCTGCAAAAGTGTGAGCCTGCTTTTTTCCATCCTGGCACAGGATTTTTTAAAGATCCGAAAAAATATTTTCTATGAAAAATTCAAGAAGCACCAACAATAAGCAAAGCAAACAGGGTATGTCGAAGAAACCAATGCCTGAAATAAGAGACAACCTGGACAGCAGGAAACATAAGGAAAGCGGATATACCGGAGACAAAAGTAAACGAGGGGATAAGAGAAAAATGAAACCCTGAGTTTACTGGCATAGATTTTTAGATGGAATGAAAAATATTCCTCTACAGATCAGCTATGAAAAAAATTACTCTACTACTTGTGTCAGCTATTTTATTAGCTAACATTCACAATGCTTCAGCCAATTTTACAGCAAACCTGCTCTTCGCCGCAAAGCTAACCGGCGACCAGGAAACGCCTCCGGTAACAACTTCAGGTTATGGTGTCGCAACATTTATTCTGAATGCGACACGAGATACACTTTGCATATCCGTAACTGTCCGTGATTTGAGTTCGGCAATTACTGCAGCTCACATTCACCAGGGAAGTTATGGGTTGCCAGGACCTCCTATTTTTGATCTTACATCTTTTATCAGCGGAAACAGGATCAATGCAACGCTCACAGGCCCTGATATCAACCCGCAGGTTGTGGGTGCGCTCATCGCACGCCAGTTCTATATAAACGTTCACACATCAAATAATCCGAACGGAGAAATACGAGGACAAATAGAACTTGAAACTGATTTTCATTTCAAAGCATTCATGAGCGGAGCCGAAATTGTGCCGCCTGCAAATACACCGGCAATTGGCGTTGCTACTTTCAATCTTCAAAAAGATTATATGTACCTTGATATTAATGCGCAAGTGACCGGCCTAAGCGGACCGATTACAACCGCTCAGCTGCATTACGGTGCACCGGGTATTAACGGTCCCGAAGTAGCATGGCTTGACACCTTCATCAATGGCAACACAATCGTTTGCGAAATTCCTGATACATTTTTCATTTACGATTTGCTTGCCGGAAATATTTACATCAACATAAATACGGCTGCAAATCCTATCGGGGAAGTACGCGGACAAATTTATTTACAAAGCGATTTTGCATTCGATATAGCGCTCGATGGATCGCAGGAAGTTCCACCAACACCTTCGTCGAGTACCGGATCAGGCTCAGTCACATTCAGTCCTACGCTTGACACCGTTTATTATGATGTAGTATTTGATTCACTTCTTGCTGCACCCACCGTTGCACATTTCCATGATGGTATTCCCGGTGTGTCAGGACCTCCAGTTGTTGATCTCACTTCTTCGATAAACGGAAACCATATTTCAGGAATGGCTACTTCCCTCCCGCCCGACTTTATAGCAAAGTGTTTGCTTGGAACAATTTACCTGAATGTGCATTCCTCAGCATTTCCAGCAGGTGAAATACGTGGCCAGGTAAACAGGTTAGCATATGAAGGATTTGCTTTTAGCATTGACGGCTCGCAGGAATCACCTCCAAGTCCTGCCGGTGCATCAGGATCAGGATTTGTTTCTATTGATCCTGAAGAAAGAAGTGCCCACTATCGAATGGTGGTGAACGACCTGAGCGGACCTATTACAGAAGCGCACTTTCTGAACGCACCTCCGGGAATGAACGGGAACCCGGTGTTTGACCTGACGCCCTACTTTACCGCCGGTGCAACAAACGTATCAGCATCTAACTATTGGACTGATAACGATTTCTGGGTTCCATTCAATTCATCATTCTCAGATATGTTTATGAATAATGAAATGTATGTAAACTTTTATACTTCAGCTTATCCTTCAGGTGAAGTGCGAGGGAACATCATGCAGGGTGGAGATTGCTTCCTGACAACAGGAATTGCCGGCGCCGGTATTGTTGCTGATGGCTGGACGATTTATCCTGTTCCGGCAACCACAACCGCAACGCTTCTGCTTGATGGAATAAAAAATACACACGCTGAAATAGAAGTTACTGATTTAAGCGGACGAATTGTGCTAAGGCATGAAGTGAACATGGTTTCAGGAGAAAATAAAATTGACCTCGATATTTCTTCCCTGACCGGCGGTGTATATGCTGTCAGACTAAACTCTGAAAAGTCATCTACTTCTGTCGGCAAACTTGTGAAACAATAAGATGTCAATGTCAGGACGATGTACTGACACCACTTGAGCTAATAGGAATTGAATGAATGCCGTTGTCAGCCCGATGCGTGTTTCATGAAGGGCACACAAATCCGGTGAGGCAGCCATAGCAGTGAAGTGTACCTTTTCGCCCTTTCGGTACATGGAGCCAGCAAGCATTCATTCAGTTCTTTATTTCTTTCCGGGTGATTTCTTCAAGCTTCTTTTCTTCCTTCTTCGCTTCCAGTCCTTCCTTTTTCAAGTCTGTCCTGATCAGGGCATACAAGCTCATATAAATATTTGCAATCCACACCAAAGCAAAGCCTGATACAAGATACCCGCGCCAATCAGGGAAAAGTAAATGGAATTGTGAAATGAACAGAAAAAGGATTGTCACATAATGGCTGAAGCAATACTCGCAGGTGAGCATATAAAAAAACTTCCTCCTGAAGATACTTTTTGATTCCGTTGACCGCCTGATACAATACTCCCTCGGCTCGCGGAATATTTCTTCATGGGTGACAGTCCACGAAATGCATGCAATCGGAATCGACAAAATAAAAAGCCAGTATAGCTGTGAATTTTCCACAGACCCTTTTAATAAAGGAGTGTACCAATTGCGGATTACTTGTACGGGATCCCTCTCCGCCACGGCGGATGACGATTAAGGTAAATTGAAATGGCGCTGCAGAAGCATGCTGAAATATTTGGATAACCAATTGCAGCTCCAATTAACTACCCAACTTCAGTCATCTCGAACGAAGAGAGGGATCTTATGTATTTTTGAGATAGCCTCGAAAATCCTGACCGACTGTTGTACATTTCATATATTTGAATACTAACGAATGTAACCACTATGAAACGCCATCTTCTGACCTTGTTTTTAATGACTTCTTTTTTTGTATCCCATGCACAAACGATTGACACCATCGGGAATACCATTGTACAAATATCTGTGGCCCTCGACAGCACCCATTTCACGAACGGATACAATAGCAGCCCTTGGGATTTACATTGGGGTCCGGATTTAAAACTCTGGTATACCAACAACAGGACGTTATGTACGTACGATCCTGTTTCACATATTGTAGATACAATCCTGGAACTTCCTTCAGGCTATATCATGGCGGTAGCAACGCATAGTAATTTTTTCAATAACCCGTATGTGTACATCACAGTTGATACTGCATACTATTATGGCGGCGGCAATTACATCAGTGCCTACAGGTACACTTATAATTTGTCAGGTGATTCACTTGAAAATCCTGAATTGCTTTTGTCATGGAACCACCCGGGTGAACATTCAGGAGGAAGAATTATTTTCGGTCAGGACCAGAAGTTATACATAAGCACAGCCGAATACTGGATCGGAAATGATACACTGTTCAACAATTCAGGAAAAGTGCTGCGGGTGAATCCTGACGGTACAGTTCCTACTGACAACCCTCGTGCTGACTATACTTACACATATGGTCACCGCAACCCACAGGGGATTGTGCAGGTTCCAAATGGAAATCTTTTTGTGTCAGAATATGGTCAGCAATGGGATGAACTCAACCTCCTTGAAGAAAATAAATACTTTGGATGGATAACATATGATGGAATAAGTTGTATCGGAAGCCAGGACAGCTGCGATTATTACGACTCGACAGCGGTTTTTCCGTTAGACGTTGGAATGAATCCTCCTTCAGGCATAGATTATTATAATCATCCTGCAATACCGGAATTCAACGGACTTGTACAGGCAGTGACAGGTGCAATTAAACAGGGACTGATTGTGTATACTATGAACCAGGATTTTGATAGTGTATTGGCTAAGAATTATTACCTAACACAGGAGTACGGAAGAGTACGGGATGCATGTGCGGCATCTGACGGTTCGCTTTATTTTATTGCAGGCGACAGAAATGTTCCGAAAATAATGCGGATACAGAATCCATTGTTCAACGATGTTTCATTTCCCGATGAAGCTTCATTCTCTTTCTATCCAAATCCTGCTACAGATAAAATTTATTACAGGCTTCATTCAGTACAAGAAGGGTTAATGACGATTTATGACATCAGTGGAAAAGTTATATTCAGCGAAAGTGTTTCCGGAGATCATGGTGAAATTGAAACAGATCAATATCCAGCAGGAAGTTACACCATCAGCTTTAGAAAAGATGATGGCACAATCTTCAGCAGGAGAATGGTTATATTAAAATAGCCTTGAATATTTTTCCAACTAACTATTTGTGCTTCCTGTCTCTATATGGCAGAATATAAATTCATCACACAGTGGAAACTGGATGCGCCACTGCCGGAAATATGGGAGATCGTAAGTGACATTGAAAGATGGCATGAATGGTGGAAAGGAGTACTGAAAGTGAAAGTAATTTCCGACGGAGCTGATGGAAAAATTAGGTTTGCTCATACATGGAGAAGTTTTATTCCCTACAAACTCAAGTTTGTTACTTCGGTAGTTGAAATGGTTCCGTTGAAGTCCATCATGGCAAAAGCTACCGGGGAACTTGAAGGAACCGGTCAATGGGAATTCAAAGAAAGTAGTGGAGAAACTATTGTTACCTATTACTGGTTTGTTCGAACCACCCGGCCGTGGATGAACCTGTCAGCTCCTTTTCTTGGCTGGCTCTTCCGCTGGAACCATGATACTGTAATGCGCTGGGGAGGAGAAGGTCTGGCAAAAAGACTGGGGTGTGGTGTGCAGTTTAGAAGTGAAAGTCGATGATTACCCCATCGAATTACAAATCATTTTCTAATATCCGAATTACAAATTCCGGTATTCGCAATTCGTATATTAATTGGAATTCATTTGTAATTCGATGGGAGCATATCGCGCACCACTCTAAAACCCTCACTCAGTGCAGCTTCTACCGTGCCTGAAGATTTTCCGTGGTGGTATCCTTCACCGGCATAATAAATGGTATTCTCTTCCGGTTCGCGCATCACTTCCTTCAGCCTGTTTCCTTCCACAACTTCGTATGAATATGCTCCGCGTGAAAAAGGATCATCTACCCAGTCAAATATTTTATGCGACAACATCCTTGATTTGATTTCTTCATAAGTCAACATAAAAATTGCCGCAAGCGAGTGAATTGCTGTCTCGAGGATTTCCTCATGATTCTTTTCGGCTAAGTGAGAAGCGCTCTTCCCTCCTACCCAACCTGTTAGTAAGGGCGTCTCATCAGGAAACTGCGTCCACCAGGTCGGTACATCTGCATCTGAAAAAATAAATGAAAGTTTATTCAGATCCTGGTGAGAAGTCCTCCTGATTTCTTCGGTTTTCCAGAAAGCATTATTGAAAAGCATGCAAATCTTTATAACGCCACCATAACCAAGTTTTTTCAAAATTGATTCCTTCAGTTCCAGCGGCGGGAAAAATTTTACCTGCTCTTTCTGCTTCCCATTGAGCAATCCTACAGGTATGGTAACGATTACCTTGCTGCTGCTGAATTGTGTTTCATCATTTGTCCTTACTATTACCTGATCTCTTTTCCAGTCTATGCGTGTTACCGGGTTTGAAAAATGAAAGTTGCATCCAAGACCGGTACATTCCTTCACCAGTGAATCAATCAGTTTCCCATAACCTTCCGGGATCCGGTATTGCTGTTCATCACCTTCATCCAGCCATTCTTCCCGAAAAGCAAAAGTGCTTGCACGTGATGTGTCGGCCGCATCGTAACCGTCTACAAATCCTCTCACTGAATTCTTTAGCTCGTCATATTCTTCTCCTTCAAAATTTAATTCCAGGAATTTGTCTACAGTGATATCATGATTCAAAGCCTTGAGTTCCTTAGCAAGCTTCCTGTGATGCTCTTCGATAAAATTATTTTCCTTTTCAGTTTTATTCGTCCGGGTTTGCCAGAATGTGCCTTCCATAGGCTGAATGGAAATGTTGTATTTCTTCAATATGCTTTTAGTGACAGGCAAATCGCCGTGAATGAATTCAGCTCCCGCTTCCAGTGCCTTGGGAAATTCGTGGTCTGTAATTGTCCGGATGCGGCCTCCCGGAAGAGATCGCGCCTCTATCACAATCACACGTTTCCCCTGACGCAAGAGTTCCCGTGCTGCAACCAATCCGCATGCACCTGCACCTACTATGATCACGTCGGCTGAATTCATTCGCTAAAATTACTACCTATCCCTGGACTCCAGACAAACTCCGGCTCAAACTGATACTTTCCTTTGAATAAAAGAAAATTGTGGAATAGCGCTTGAATCATCGTGCAGCTTTTCAAATTCTTCCTGCACTTCGTTGGAAGTTGAATGAATATCAGCCCTGTAAAGGATTTCAGTGCAGTCGCCAGCTAAATCACCAAGCTGGGTGATATCGAAACTTGTTTTGAAATCTTCGTCAGTGTAGCTATCCGGTATTCCTGTGATGAATGCCAGTGGCCTGTATGCAAATTCGTTCTCCGGGTCGGGAGTTTTGCAAACCAATGCGCCTGTTTTCGTTTCGTTCATCTTCTAAAAAAGGCTAAATAATTTATCGTGCAACCATTGTTCCTCTTCGGTTTCATGGGTAGTTTTATGATCCTTGCGAGAGTGTACATTCATTTCAATGACACTGATCACCGGTCGCGGGGACCGGACATTTACATCAACATACTTTCTGCCTGAAAATAACCTGAATTTTTCCGCGCTCAAAGTGAGTGCGTTATAATTGACGTTAATCTTTTTGTAGCCATGCCGCTCGAAAAAATCTTTTACCCTGTTAAGGACTTCAACTGTAGGTTTTAATACGGAAATGCTTGTCATACTTATTCCCGTAGTAAAAAATCATTCCATGATTGATGTGTATCTGTCAGGAATTTGATTGGAATTGTTGACATCTTTTTTTAAAAATATATCAGTTTTTCACGTCTTCTGGCACATTTATATATTATATAATAGTTCTCGTGGTAGAGAATGTTAAGTGTTCGCTTAACAGTCCGGTGATGCCTAAAAGCATCCCGGATTTTTTTTTGGTTGTTTTGATAGTGGGGAATATTTTGTTCAGGCATAGATTTTTAAACATTGAAAGCAATTCTCTACTATGACTGACCAGAAATTACAGCTTCCCCATTACATTAAATTTTCCCAGATTCTGACAGGCATTATTGCCCTGGTGATCATTTTATATATAGGACAGGGCATCATTCTCCCACTGGTATTTGCAGTTTTTATCGCCATTGTATTAAACCCGGCTGTAAACCGGCTTCAGCGTTTCGGAATCAATCGTATTCTCTCCATCGTTATCACGCTTCTTGTCACCCTGGGGCTGATCATACTACTTGCATGGTTTATCAGTTCACAGGTTGCAGGTTTTGTAGAAACCCTGCCGGCATTGAAGAAAAACCTGACGGGGCTCTACGAGCAGTTTACAGAATGGCTGCATAGTACCTTTCACCTGAGCAGGGCAACGGTTACACGTTATCTGAACCAGCTTCGCAGCCAGGGGCTCGACAGTAGCAGTTCATTGATCGGACAAACGCTGGTTTCCATTACCGGAGCTTTCGGAGTATTGATACTCATGCCTGTGTACGTCTTCCTGGTTATGCTTTACAAGCCACTGATACTTGGATTCATCGCCATGCTTTTTAAAAATGCAGACCGTAGAATCGTTACTGATGTAGTTGATGAGTCCCGCACACTTATACAAAGCTATTTGTATGGCCTCCTGGTTGAAATGGCACTCGTGGCTGTTTTGAATTCGGGAGGATTGCTATTGATAGGAATGAAGTCTGCAATATTGCTCGGAGTAATTGCAGCCATATTAAATGTAATTCCCTACCTCGGTGGTATTATAGCAACTGCAATGGCCATGCTGGTCGCCCTGGCGACGAAAGGTCCATCAGAAGCCTGGCTGGTACTGTTGGTTTTCCTTGTTGTTCAACTCATCGATAACAATTTCCTTGTTCCGAAAATTGTTGCCTCCCAGGTCCGCATCAATGCGCTGGCATCCATCGTTGCCGTGTTAATGGGAGGAGCATTGTGGGGAGTTCCGGGAATGTTTATTGCAATTCCAATAACGGCTTTATGTAAGGTTACCTTTGATCATATTGAGGACCTGAAACCATTTGGCTTACTACTGGGTGACACAATGCCACGGTTCGGAACTATTGCAGCATTCTTCAATTGGAAAAAAGTTACTAAGAAATGAGTTACTTTCAGCGGTAATAAAACACTTACAAAACATTCACATCATTAACTAACCTATAATGAATAACATCTTCAGGGGACTGCTTGCGGGATACGGCGCGAAAAAACTGGGCACAGGATGCTTCAGTACGATATTGATTTTCGCACTACTCTGGTATTTACTCGGCCATTGCTGAGTAGCATCCAGGATATCTGATAAATGAGAACTGGTAATTGCTAATGGCTAACCCTGCTGAACTTTCAGTCAGCAGATCAAAGCCGTAAACCCTTCCATGCATCGCACAGAAGGGCAAGCTGGGAACTGGAAACTGACAACTGGCAACTGGCTCCTAAGTAGCTTTGTCCTTTGTCCCTCTCACAAGACCTACTCCGGCAAAAAAGAAAACCAATCCCAGGATGCCAAACATAACAATTGATTTGATGGCAGTATTTGTGTCGCCTCCACGCATGAAATAAAAACCTGCTGTAACAAGACCAATGATACCCAGTAAGGTGAGTATAAATCCTATGACACGTTTTTCCATTTGGTTATTTTTTATTTCGTTTTGTTTTTTCCGAAGCGATCACCTGCATGTATGCCTGCAAATCGATGAAGTCCCTTGGGTTGAGATCGCTGATGTCATTCTTTAACTGGTTCGCAAATGCATAAGCGCTTTGGTATGAATTCCAGTTCGGCTTTGGCTTGTAAAAGAGGTCAAATCCATAAGACCTCGCTGCAGCCTTGATCACTGAAGGCTTCAGGAACATGTAGTGTTCAGGATTGCCAAGAAATGCGAATGCCGTCTGCATCTGCCATGAAACAAATTTTTTATGTTTTTTTTGAAATGAGGATAATGTTTCCCCAAACTTCTCAAACCGTTCCTTTACATTCAGTTTTGAATACAGGAAATTGAACAATGCTGTTGCAAATGCTTGTGTATTCTTTGCCGACCTGCTTAATCCTTTCAAAGCAGTTTCTTCTGAAGGAACGAGCAATCGTGTGCCTTTCTCGGCACTGGCTGCATTTTTCGCAACGGTCTTAAAGTCTTCCTCCTGCAGCAATCGTTCAAATTCATTTTTGTTTAACAAGGACTGAAACCTCTCATGGGCTTTCCAATTCTTATCACGAACCTGTTCCAGGTAGTTAGGATCATTGAAACCTCCGGGAAACATCTTCAGGAATTTATTCCTGTATTGCAGGCGCTTTTTCTGCAGCCTTTTCTCTTGTTGTTGATCTTTCATAACTACTCAAGCTAAAATTTTTATGCCATACGAATGCTGGCATATAAATTTAAATGCTACTGTTATGAAATCACTTCTTTATATCCTTGCAGTACTTCTGATCATCGGATGGATTGCCGGAATGATGCTGCAGGTCGCAGGCGGACTCATTCACATTTTGCTTGTCATTGCAATCATTGCAATTCTGATCAATGTTATCCAGGGCAGGAAAACGCTTTAGAGTATAAGTCAAAAGTTAAAAGTTATAAGTCAAAAGGTCTTGTGACTTTTGACTTATAACTTTTGACTTAATTCTTAAATACACTTTTCAACTCCCCAATCTCTTTTTCCATCTTTTCAATCTTGGAAAAAATAGAGTGTTTTTGTACGGAGGTATCCGGCAATTCAGAAGAAATATAATTGCAGAACTTCCACACTTCCTTCACTTCATTGGCCTGCACATCATAGGGCTTAAATTCATCATTGAGAGAAACCAATTCCAGTGTTCTTTTTTTCTTGAGATGATTGTTCACAAGCTTGAAAACTATACCGTCATCGAGCGTCAGGATGATGTAAGCCTGCCCGTCCTTGATATCGAACCAGTTCTCAAGGTATTCACCGATCACCCAGCTCTTATCCGGAATCGGATTCATGGAATCACCGCTTACCTGGAACATGCGGTATTTCCTGTCATTTAAGAGAATCGGTATTTGGAACGTCGGAAGTTTCTTTATGTAATCAGGGTCAGCATAACCGCTCCGGTACCCGGCACGTGCCTTGTGACTTACCATTTCAATATTTTCCCTGTTGGTACTGTCGATGGTCGTAGCCAGTACCCTTAGCCGTGAGCCGGTGATATACACATCATTCCCTCTTTCAAGTTCTGAGAGCTGACTTTCGCCAAGCTTGCTGAGATCGATCTTCACAAGCGTGTCGATGGAAATGCGGAAGTATTTTGAAAACCTGACGAGGAGGTCAAGCGTGGGATTTACAACCACCCCGCTTTCATAATTGTTCAGAGTAGACCTGGTAATACCCAGCTCAGTGGCTACTACATCCTGCGTGCGGCGCCTACGGCTGCGAAGGAAACGGAGATTTGTCGAGAGATTCATGATACGGTTTGAAAAAATTATTTTTTAATAAACTGTTTTTATTGGTTGCAAATGTCTATATTAAAACCATCAGAATTGACTTTAATGCAGTCAAAGGTAAAGAGAAAAAACAATACCCCGGAAGTCATCCTGAAAAAATTTTAAATGGAAAATGACGAAATAAAAGATACCGGTTACCTGAAAGGTCGCGGGGCCCAGATCCAGACGCATAACCGTTTCCTGAAACAGGAAGTGGTAACGGAACATATTGAGGGACTGGATGAGCCATTAATTACGGACGAACGCACGAAGATTTATATTGAAAACCCGAAGAAGATTGTAAATAAGATCACGAGCCCGGACTTGCACAACATGAACAGCGCAAACCCTTACCAGGGCTGCGAACATGGCTGCATCTACTGTTATGCGCGCAATACACATAATTATTATGGCTTCAGCGCAGGGTTGGATTTTGAAAGAAATATTGTCGTAAAACCGACTGCCCCTGAACTCCTCAGGAAATATTTCGACAACCCGAAATATGAAGTCGAGTCTGTCATGTTTTCAGGAAATACGGATTGCTACCAGCCATTGGAAAGGAAATACAGGATTACACGCAGGCTGCTGGAAGTCTGCCTGGAATATAAAAACCCTGTCGGCATTATTACAAAGAACAGCCTGGTGCTGCGTGATATTGATATCCTGAAAAAACTTGCCGCAGACAACCTCGTTCATGTGATGGTCTCAATCACTTCTTTGAGAGATGAACTGAGACTGTTGCTCGAACCGCGCACGGCAACATATAAAAACCGGCTGCACATCATCGAAGAACTTTCCAAAAGTAAAATTCCGGCCGGAGTAATGATTGCACCTGTTATTCCCGGGCTTACCAGCGAAGAAATTCCACGCATTATGGAAGCTGTTGGGAAACGCGGAGCATTGACGGCAGGTTATACAATTGTGAGATTGAATGGAGAAATCAAAAATATTTTTCATGACTGGCTTTATAAAAATCTTCCTGATGCTGCGGATAAAATATGGAAGCAGATCACCGAATGCCATGGCGGACAGGTGAATGATTCCCGGTTTGGGACGCGCATGAGCGGAGAAGGGAAAATTGCAGAGAGCATCAAACAATTATTCACGATGGCTAAAAAGAAATTCCTCGGAAGCAGGGAAATGCCGGAATATGATTTTACAAAATTCAAAAGGCCTATGAAAGCCGGAGACCAGTTTAAACTTTTTCAATAACCATGGAACGCACCGTTGTACATATGGACCTGGATTGTTTCTTCGTCTCCGTTTCGCGGCTGATAAATCCGAAACTGGAAGGTATGCCCGTGATTGTAGGCGGCGGGGAACGTGGTGTGGTCGCTGCCTGCAGTTATGAAACACGGAAGTTTGGTGTGCATAGCGCCATGCCCATCAGGCAGGCAAAAAGGTTGTGCCCGGAAGCCATCATCATCCGCGGGGATTACGACGAATACAGCAAGCGGTCGGATGAGATCACAGAAATCATCAGGGAAGAAGTTCCGGTGTACGAACGTTCCTCTATAGATGAATTCTACATGGATCTTACCGGCATGGACAGGTTCTTCGGATGTTATAAGCATGCGCTCGAGTTGAGGGAAAAAATAATCCGTGAAACACGTCTTCCTATTTCCTTTGGCATGAGCGCAAATAAAACTGTAAGCAAGGTTGCAACTGATGAAGCGAAGCCAAACAACCACAGGAAAGTTGATTATGGAGATGAGAAAAATTTTCTTGCACCACTATCCATCCGAAAAATTCCGATGATCGGGGAAAAGACATATTTCCTTTTAAGGAATATGGGTATAGAACTCGTGCGTACCCTTCAGGATATGCCCATGGAACTTTTACAGGATGTACTTGGAGAGAACGGTTCCAGCATCTGGAAAAAAGCAAATGGTATCGACAATTCTCCCATTGAACCGTACACGGAGCAAAAAAGCATGAGCCAGGAGGAAACTTTCGAGATGGATACGATTGATGTGGTGAAGCTGAAAAATATTCTCATTGCCATGACTGAAAAACTCTGTTTCCGGTTGCGTACACAAAACCGGTTGACAGGCTGCGTGACCGTAAAAATCAGGTATTCAAACTTCGACACACACAACATCCAATGCAGGATCCCCTACTCCAGCAGCGATCATACAATCATAGAAAGAGTTAAAGAGCTTTTCGAAAAGTTATATAACAGGAGAATGCTGATCAGGCTTGTGGGTGTAAAATTCAGTCACCTTGTAGGAGGTGGTCACCAGATAAATATGTTCGACGACAACGTGAATGTATTAAATCTCTACCACGCGATGGATGCACTGCGTTTGCGATTTGGCGAAGATAAAATCCAGCGTGCAGCAGCGATGCATTTTTCGCTACGGGGGTTCAATCCATTTAACGGGATTAACAGTTCTCCTTCGTCACAAAATGAATCTGACCACAGTTACATTGCACCATCAATAAAAAGTCTGAACCTGCTGCTTAATATTCAGCAACCTCAAAAAGAAATAAATGCTGCCGTTGTATTTGAATATCTCCTCTTGATTTCACTTCCACAGGAATTGCAAAAGAGAATTTCAAGACTTCAGACCGGGTTCCGGCAAAAGTTCAGGCTCGCCAACCATGAACGGTCAGAGCCGCATATTATGCTTGTAAATTTCGGATTCAATTCAAATCTTGAAAATCATCTTTTAGAAAAGATTAAAGAAGTTACAAAGTTTCATTCCGGATTCGATATTTCCCTGAAAGGATTTGAAAGTTCAGTTGAGCATTCAATATATATAGGAGTTGATGAAACCAAACATGTGATCAGGTTATTGCGTTCCCTGCAGGCTGCATTGGGTCTGCCTCCCAGCCAGTCATACTTTGCATGGAAACCGCAAATTCATATTGCAAGAAAACTGGATGAAACAATATTCAGTAAAGCGATGCCTTTGTTTGAAGGAAAAACATTGAACGAAAAGATTTTGGTTTCGGGAATTGAACTGATGAAAAGAGATGGTCCCTTCGCCAGATATGAAAGTGTAAGAAATTTTGAATTGACAGGATAATTGAAAAATAATGTTACTGAATACCCTGCAACATCTTCGGGCAGCAGGGCAAGCTGATTACTTAAATCATGTTTTTAAATTGTCATTCATATTTTTCATTCAAATACGGGACAATGAGCCCGGAATCGTTGCTGGAAGAGGCTCAGAAAAAAGGCATCCTTTCTATTGCGCTTACTGATATTAATAACACGTCAGGGGTGCTGGACTTTTTCAGGATTGCAAAGAAGTATGGAGTAAAACCTGTAGCAGGAATAGATTTCAGGAACGGCAATAAACAGGTATTCATTGGCCTGGCAAAGAACCTCGAGGGATTCTGTGAACTGAATGCTTTTCTTTCGCATCATTTACATACAGGTGAACCTATCCCAAACCGAGCACCGGAATTCAAAAATGCTTTTATTATTTATCCTTTCGCTTCAGAAATTACTGATCACCGGTGGAATGAATTCACGGGGATCAGGCAAGGAGAATTGTTCCGGCTGAATTTTTATGACTGGAAAAAAAGTATGGGCAAGCTGGTAGCACTATTGCCTGTTACATTTCGCAATAAAACGGATTTCAATGCGCACCGCCTGCTGCGTGCCATGGACCATAATACGTTGTTAAGCAAACTTGATCCTGGAGAACAGGCTCATCCTTCGGAAATGATGCTTACGATGGAAAGTGTGCGAAATGATTTCAAAGATTATCCTTTCATGATCAGCAATACGGAGCAGTTGCTTGAGCAATGCGAAATTGATTTTGAATTTCACACAAACAAAAACCTGAAATATTTCACCGGTTCGGAAAAAGGCGACTATGACCTACTGCTGCAGTTATGCCAGGACAATCTCCCCTACCGTTATCCTGAACAGAATGAAAAAATAGCTGCACGCTATGAAAAAGAAATCAATGTAATCACTACACAAGGATTTACATCTTATTTCCTGATTAACTGGGATATCGTTACGTATGCCCAGCGGAAAAATTTTTTCTATGTCGGCCGTGGAAGCGGCGCCAATTCAATGGTAGCTTACCTTTTGAAAATAACCGACGTAGATCCCATTGAACTGGACTTGTACTTCGAACGTTTTATAAATCCATCCCGCACCAATCCTCCGGATTTCGATATAGATTTTTCTTCTGATGAAAGGGACGATGTGATCGATTACATTTTTTACCGTTCACCTTATGGCAAGCAATACAAGGACCATGTTGCCTTGCTTGCCACGTATAGTGAAATGAAGGATAATGCAGTGACGCGCGAATTGGGAAAAGTTTTTGGTCTGCCGAAAGGTGAAATTGATGGTTTGCTTGAAGGAAGTTTTGAACGTCCTAAAAACGATCCCATTCATCAGCTGATTCATAAATACGGAAACCATCTTTATTCTTTTCCGAACCATCTCAGTATTCATGCGGGGGGAATCCTGATATCTGATAAATCAATACATCACTATACCGCAACCGTGCTGCCGCCAAAGAATTTCCCGCTTACACAATTCAGCATGCTGGAAGCAGAAGATGTGGGCCTATACAAGTTTGACATCCTCGCACAACGCGGATTGGGCAAGGTGCGTGATGCAGTAGAGATTGTGAAGGAGAATACCGGCGTTGACATTGACATTCACCAGGTAGAAGTATTCAAAAAGGACGAGGCAGTAAGGATTAATCTTGAAAAAGCCAATCTGATGGGATGCTTCTATGTGGAAAGCCCCGCCATGCGCATGCTGCTTACCAAACTGGAAGCAAAGACCTATCTCGACCTTGTGGCTGCAAGCTCAATTATCCGTCCGGGTGTCGCTGCTTCAGGAATGATGCGGGAATACATCCTTCGGTTTAAAGGATTGCCTGCAACTTACAAAACTCCCGAAGCTGTATATGAAATTCTTCACGACACTTTCGGGGTGATGGTGTACCAGGAAGATGTAATCAAGGTCGCCTATCATTTTGCCGGACTTACGTATGGGGAAGCCGATATGCTCCGCAGGGGAATGAGTGGAAAATACCGCGGCAGGGAAGAATTTCAGAAAGTTGAAAAAAAATTCTTCGACAATTGTCGTGAAAAAAAATACCCCGAAGAAATGACAAGGGAAGTGTGGCGACAGATTGAATCATTTGCTGGGTATGCATTCAGCAAAGGACACAGCGCCTCGTATGCAGTGGAAAGTTACCAGTGCATGTATTTGAAAACGCATTTTCCCCTGGAATATATGGTAGCCGTGATAAACAATGGCGGTGGGTTCTACGGACTTGAGTTTTATGTTCATGAGGCAAGACAGTGCGGTGGTACTGTTCATTTACCTGACATCAATAAAAGTGATGTTTACACCTCTATTGATAAGAAAGATATATATCTTGGATTGAACCTGGTGCGCGAGCTTGAAAGTAATACGGTTGAAATGGTTTTGAAGGAACGACACATGAACGGACAGTTTACTTCTTTGGAAAATTTCATGGGCAGAATATCTGTTTCCCTTGATCAACTACGGCTGCTGATAAGGATCGGAGCATTTCGTTTTACCGGCCGGACAAAAAAGCAATTGCTGTGGGATATACATACAATCCTGGGTTCACATAAAAAAACGGAAACCCGGAATGAGCTTTTTAAAGTCGGGAACAGGAAATTCAAATTGCCTGATTTATATAGCGGAAAATTCGATGATACTTTTGATGAGCTGGAGCTGCTGGGATTTTCAATGAGATCTCCATTCGATATGCTTGCGCACTCTGAAATTTCAACACAGCAAGTATTGATAGGTGAATCTTCAAAAATGAAAAACTACCTGGGAAAAATAGTTTCGATTGTGGGTTACCAGGTCACACGAAAATCTACAACAACGAAGCGAGGAGAATCCATGGCCTTCGGAACTTTTCTTGACAGGAAGGGGAAATGGATTGATACCACGCACTTTCCGGATGTACTTAGGCAATTTCCATTTAAGGGCAGAGGATGCTATTTGATTACAGGAAAAGTGGTGGAAGAATTTGGCTTCTACAGTTTGGATGTGACGGGAATGGAGAGGTTGAACAATGTGGAACGGTTTGCAGAACATCAAACATCATAACACTAATTTAAAGATTAGCTTTCTATAAAATAGCACTTGCCACTAATTAATTACTACTAACAAAAAATGTGATTCTAATTTCTGCAATTTGCGGTTCTTCGTTATTCTCTGTTTATGATCAAATACCAGAATACGATATACTTTTACTTTCTTATTTTTGAATCGATAAACCCCAGCGAATGAAAAGAGTTACTCTTACTTGGATTTTCGTCAGCGCATTTATTTTTCATTCTGCTGCACAAACTCCGAACTGGAAGTGGGCTAATAAAGCAGGGAAAGCAAAAGGTGACAGGGCGAGTTCTATTTGTTCAGATTTATCAGGAAATATTTATGTATGTGGAGAATTTCAAAGTGCACAAATAAGCTGGGGGAACAATACAGGATACGGCAGCGATTTTTTTATTGCCAAATATGATAACAATGACAACGTGATTTGGGCAAGGGTTGGTGGAGGAACTGACCACGATGTTGTTACTGACATCGCTGTGGATGCACAGAGTAATGTTTATGTTACTGGTTACTTCGTAAGCCCACAGATAATTTTCCCTACTGCAACGCTCATAAATACTTCTTCTGGAAGCTCTGATATTTTTATCGCTAAATACGACAACAATGGTGCATTTCTTTGGGCGCGTAGTGCAGGTGGTGCAGGCAATGACGTGGCTAAAACTTTGAGTGTTGATGCAACCGGCAATGTGTTTGTTGCAGGAGAGTACAAAAGTAATTCAATTGTATGGGGAACTAATACATTGTTAAATGCAAATGCAGGAACTTCAGATATTTTCATTTTCAAACTGGACGCAACAGGCAGTCCATTATGGAGCATAGGTACAGGAGGTATGAATGACGATGAAGTAACTGCACTTTGCACAGGTGTAAATGGAGAAATTTATATCGCCGGAAATTTTAAAAGCAGTGCGATCACATTTGGAACATCTACATTGATGAATGCCGGAGGATCGGATTTGTTTTTTACAAAACTTGATGCCAATGGAAATTTTCCCTGGGCTTTCGCTGTGGGAGGATCAACAGATGACAGCGTTCATTGCATCTCGGCCGATAACATTGGAAATATTTATTTAGGAGGAGAATTTTCCAGCGACTCAATAACTTTTGGAAGCAACACACTTGTAAATACGACAAATGGAAACTCAGATGCGTTCATTACAAAAGTTGACTCTTTAGGTTCAATAATTTGGTGTAAGTCAATCAGTGGTACGGGTAATGAATCTGCAACGGGGATTTCCTCTGAAGTGGCAGGAAATATTTGCATTACAGGTTCTTATTCCAGTCAATCCATCACAATTGATTCCACTATCTTATCAAATGCCAGCCAGGCTGACGATATCTTCATAGTAAAGTATGACAACGGTGGCAATATATTGTGGACAAAAAAAGCAAGCGGTTTACTGAATGATGAATCAACCGGAATAGAAATTAATTCAGCGGGAGATATTTTATTAGTTGGATATTTTTCAAGCCCCGGTTTAAATATGGGACCTGGCACAATTCAGAATTTAGGTTATCAAATGACTTTTATGATTCATTATGAAAGCGGAGGAACCCCTATTCATGGGGATCCACTAGTTTATTCCACGCTTAATGAGGATAAAGCATGGGACATAGCGAATGATTCACATGGAAATTCATACATCACGGGATGGTTCAGAAGTTCCTCACTACATTTCGATTCAATAGAGGTCAGGAATAAAAGCGCTCTCTATGATGTATTTACAGCAAAATATGATCCCCTTGGAAAACTGGAATGGGCACAGGATGCAGGAGGAAATGGATGGGATTTTGGAGGCAGCATCTGTGTGGATCCATTTGACAATATATACGCAACGGGTTTTTTTTCAGATTCAATAATGATTGGATCCGTTTTACTACCCGGACCAAATAAAATTTTTATTGCTAAATATGATAGTACTGGGAATGTGCTGTGGGCAAAAGAATACGGAGATGCAACTGTTACATATGACATATGCACCGACTTAGAAGGGAATATTTATATTGCAGGAACGTTTACAGGAACTACTTCAACTTTTGGGTCTTTTACTTTAACAAACAATTCTCCTTCTTACACTGATGTTTTCATTTTAAAATTAGATAGTAGCGGAAATATCTTATGGGCCAAATCCGCCGGAGGTAACAATAATGATTTTGCTAGTGGAATTTCCGTAGATCCATTTAAAAATTTATATGTATCAGGATATTTTTCGAGTAACATGATTCTTTTTGATTCAACTACATTTGTAAATGGACATCCATCTGGCCTCGATTATTACTTAGCAAAATACGACAGCAGCGGGACATTACTCTGGGCAACGGGTGCCGGTGACCAATACAATGATGAACCAAATTCACTTTGCAGCGATGCATCAGGAAATGCTTATATCACAGGATTTTTTGCTGGCCCTACATTAGTAATTGGATCTACAACTTTGACAAATCCTGCGGTTTCTATTAAAGAAACATTTATTGCTAAGTACAATTCTGATGGAACTGTTGCCTGGGCGAAGAGTGCTGGTGGTACAGATTACGATGAAGCGATGGACATTGATTGTGATGCATATGGAAATGTTTACCAAACCGGCTGGTTTGTAAGTAGCTCTATAACTTTTGGATCCTTTGTCTTACCCAGAATCGGTTCACAGGATATTTTTATTACAAAATATGACAGTAGTGGAAACGTGATATGGGCAAAAAGCACAGGAGGATTATCATCGGAAATGCCAAGCGGAATATCCATACTTCCGAATGGAAAAATATCAATAGCAGGAAGTTACAGCACCTATTATCTACCATTCGGTACAGATACATTAACCTGTATGGATGGATACAATATTTTTGTTGCGCAGTTAGATAGTATGATGACTACCAATCTATCAGAAAGTAACACAATCGAGGCTAACACTGTTTTTCCAAATCCATTTTCTTCTATCACAACTTTGAGATCCAGAAAGTTTCTGGAATCCGCGTCACTAATCTTGTATAACAGTTTGGGACAAACTGTTTCACGTGTGGATAATATCAATGGATATGAAGTAAACATTCTTCGTAATGATTTACCCAATGGATTATATTTCGTCCAGTTGATGAAAGATGATAAAGTCTTTACGACTAAAAAAATAGTAATTGCTGGAGAGTAGTTAAATTTCCAAATCAAATTTTTCAATCTCCGCCCAGATTCTACCATTATGTTTCATCAACGAAAACGATCTGCACAAAAATTTACCTTCAAACTTTTCATCCTGAATTTTCTTCGAGTAATCCCCAAAATCTGATTTGCTGATTTTCTTCTCTAGTGTAATATGGGGATGGTAATCAGGAGCAACTTCATTTGGAGAAAAATTCATTTCAGATAGAAGCATATTCTTCAATTCACCATACAGGTTCATCAATTCTGCATTTGGAACTACATCAATGTAAATGACCCGTTGATCAAAATGACCAACACCTGAGAGTTCAATTTCAAATGGATGAAAATTTTTAGCAAGAGCTTGGAGGTATGGTCGCATTTCCATTTCAATCTCTTCTCTCCTGCTGAAGGTATGCTGCAGTGTGATGTGGGGAAATTTTTTATGCTCGTCATTTGGGTTTATCCCAATCAGAAATTGCTTCCGAAAAGCCGTTATGGAAGATGCTAATTCTGTCTCAGGAAGGATTGCAATGAAATACTTTTGCTTAAGCACATCCAAAGATATGCAAGCTGCAGATCATGCAGGATCAGAATTATAACGGAACAATAAATTTCAGGAACGCACTCGGACCCGAATCGCCTTCACTTTGTCAGTGTATTCTTTGCTGTCAAAATGTATTACAACCTTACGAAGAAACAACATGAAGGAAAAAGCTAAAATGTAGATCATAGTTTATGTATACTGATTATATTATTATGGCTGCCGAGAATTAAAAATTCTAACGATTCGTTATTCTTTCTAATCATCAACTTTTAAAAACTTTATATGATAAATAATTTCACCGGCTTGTAATTCCAAAACATACATTCCCGGAAGTAGCGCTTTGCAATTTACAACAGGGTTATCCAAAAGAGCCGATAATTGCTTTTCTCCAAGCAAATTGTAAATTGAAATTTCTTTTTGAACAGAAGATTGAATTCCGTTTATATAAAGTTCACTCTTAACCGGGTCGGGATATATCGAAAGCAAATTTCCATTCGAAGCCAGCAGGTTCACGCTGGCAATTACATCAAATGCAACAGCTTCCACTTCACAGCCATTGTTATCAGTGACTACTACATTGTAGTTACCACTTTGTGTTGCCACATAAAAATAATTTGTGGCTCCAGGAATCAAAACTCCTGCATAATACCATTGATACATTGGGGAGCCCTGGTTTGCAAAAAGTGTATCTCCACTCTGCATAATTCCTTGCGGCGGAGGAAACGGATATACCATAATATAATTCTGCATTAATACTGTATCTGTATTCGTACCATCGGAAGCTATTAGTTGCACATCATATGTACCCGGTATGTTGTAACAAATTGACGTTGGATTCATATCCGTACTAACGGATGGATTTGCTCCTGCAAAACTCCATATGAATTGTGTTGCATTTTGGGAAAGATTCGTAAAGTCGGTGCACGTTCCAGGGCATATAAATGGTACTGCGCACACGAAATCAGCGGAAAGATTGATGACATCAATCTGCATCACGAATGTATCTGTGCACTGGTTTGGATTCATCGAAACCAACGTCACATAATAAGTTCCCGGATTATTGAATGTATGCGACGGATTATGAGTGGTGGAAGTTGTACCGTCACCAAAATCCCAGTTGCTGAAAAGACCCGTACTTGTATTTGTAAATGTGACGACAGTTCCCGGAGAAATAGGGGAAGGCGGCAAAAAAGTACAAGCGGCAGTTGGTGAGGGTTGTACATTGATTACGATGGGAGTTGAAGTCGTCTGTGCAGGTACACCATCGTCTGTACCGATGAAATAAATCGTGTTGTAACCGAGATTGCTTGCATCGGCAATAATTTGAACCTGTATATGTGCTGTATTACCTGTAGTTTGCTGAAGTATCGTAATGCCATTCATTCCATTTGTATTGACAGCTGAGGTTGTGATCTGTCCAACTTCGGGCGAAAGGTAATCTGCATCAATAAGAACAGTGTCACCTACGCAAAGACGAAGTGTATCACATACAGCAGTTGAACGTATGATAGGCGGAATATTTGAATTGCTTATACAGCTGTTAAAGAAATAGGATTGATTATCGAGTGCATCAATACCATCATTGTTTCCATAAGGACCGTCCCATGCTGATCCTGCCTGGTCATACAATCCAATCTGAATATAATCCATTCCATTTCCCTGGTTGATTCCAACAGTTGCAGGTGTGCCTCCAAAACCGCCTGAACCAAGTGATGCATCACCTGTTGTCCATTGCATGTCCTTATAGCAAAATGAAACGTTGTCGCCCGGAGGAATGATTGTATCGTTACCATCGGTGATGATTAGCTGGAAAGTATTCAAAAGATCATCATGCAAACCATAGTAACCTACATTCTCCCACTGGAAAATTGCATAGGTAGGACCAACTTTGTAATAAACAATTCCACTGCCAGGTCCTCTTGTGTCAACGTCAGCCCAGAAAGGAGCGATCATGATATATTGATTGCTTGGAAATGATACCGCTGTAAAAATTGCATAAGTCGCTCCAATGGAAATATTACCATTGTTATTGAGGTAAATTGAATTTACTGTCTGCCCAAAAAAACAAAAGTTGAATGGTAGTGTAATAGCATCTGTTGACCAGTCATCATTCCTGTAATCAGGTGGAGTTCCCGGACCTCCGCTTCCACCTTGGTAATCAAATTGTCCGACCTGCCATGTATTGTCGCGTTCAATCCAGCAGTTGCAAAGTGATGAAGTTTGCGTTTGGGGATTTCCCGTTGGAATCATCCGTGCAGCCGATGGCCGGTGTTGTGAATTAGAATATTTTTCCTGGCCGGTAAGAAGTCCTTGTGCCTTTCTTTCATTCACCTTTTCCGCACCCACTGCCTTGATATCAATCTGGGCAAAAGAGAAATTTGAAAGACATATAAGCAGAATTAAATAAACTGGAAATAGTCTGAAATATAGAGTCATATGATAAATAAATATTTAAATAGTTTATTGGTTTGAAATTCGATCTTAACGGACCACTGACACCTTTCCGATATATTCATGCTTCTTGCCTGAATAGTCAGTAACTTTTATCTTGTATATATACACGTCGCTCTGGACAGCACTCGTGCCCATTGTTCCGTCCCATGGTTTTTCATAGCTTTCAGTGGTAAAGATGTTGGCTCCCCAGCGGTCAAAAATTTTCATTTCATAATCAACCACTGAAGTTCCATAACCCTGGAAGAAATCGTTCACTCCATCATTGTTTGGAGTAAAGGAATTCGGAACATAGAATGTATATCCATAGTCCACCCGCACCAGTCCGCGAATCGTGTCCACGCATCCATGCCAGGTATTCACAAACAATACTACTTCGAATGTTCCGGTATCCGTGTATTCATGTGCAGGCCTGAAGATTTCAGAGTACGTGTTGTCGCCGAAATCCCATGAATAGATGTCGCCGTGGATCGTATAATTCTCAAACCGGATATAAGGTTCCCAGATGGTAGTCACGGCAGGAAATGGCGTAAAGTTCGCAACCGGTGTCGGGAATACGGTGATGATGTTCGGGTAAGTGATTTCATCCACGCAACCATGCTGTGTCGTTGCCTGCAGCGTGATTGAATAAGTTCCTGCATGTTCGAATAAATGTGATGCATCTATTTGCTGAGAGCTACCGTTATCAGAATAAGTCCACTCATAAGTATTCTCATCCCCTGTACTCAAATTCATTGCGGGTACATCCAGCGGCTCGCATCCTTCAGTAACAAGTGGTGTAAACTCCGCAACCGGACTGATATGTACAACAGCTGAATCAGTATATGGAATTGCATAACAGTCTTCATAGACGGCTTCCAGTGATACTGCATACGTTCCGGGTGCGGCATAAACGACTGCCGGAGGAACCTGGTCGCTGCTTGAAGAAGGTGTTGCGCCTGCACCGAAACTCCATGTATAAGAAGCTCCCGGTATAAGATTACCGCCTGCGCTGTATTGGAACATATTGTTTTCAAAACACTGTGAGCCGGGTGATGCAAAGCTCACAACCGGAACAGGGTTTACAGTAACGACAACCTGGTCAGTAGTTATACATCCGGTTGAGTTCGCTGCGGTGAGAGTATAGGTAGTTGTAACAGGAATTACTGTCTGGTTATTGGTCGCCACGCTCGTGCTGCTTGAAGATGGATCAACCACATCCAACAAAGGAGACCATTGGTAAGTTATTCCCTGTTCAGGATTGAACCCGATGGATACGATTGTTCCTGAACATTCTTCTGCATCCAAACCTGCATCAGCTGCAGGATATGGAGCTACATATATCGGGTTAAGTGAAAGCGGAGATACGCATCCATTCTGCGATACGATCAGAGTTACATCCTGGTTGCCTGTAGAATTCCAGACAAGCGAATAAGGTCCTTGTCCGGTGCCTGATTGTACAGTTGCAGTTCCGAAGTCCCAGTTATAACTGGCATTCCCTGCAGCAACTCCTGTAAACATTACGTTCACCGGATCACCGATACAAACTGAAGGTTGCATGCTGAAGGTTGAAGTCGGCATTGCATTTACCAACACGGCAAATGAAGAGGTATCACTACATCCATTTTCAGAAACTGTGAGGAAGATATTTTGATTTCCTGCTGAACTCCATTCAAGTACATAAGGTCCTTCATCGGTTCCGGAGAGCACAGATGCACTTCCAAAATTCCAGTTGTAGGATGCGCCAACAGAAGCAGTACCTGTAAACGTAATGGTATTGTCATCGCCGGTACAGAGCACAGGCGTACCCGTGAATGCCGCTACAGGATGGGCATTGACGACAATTGAATTATTGCTCAATGGAGAGATGCAACCGTTTTCAGAAACCGTGAGTGTAACAGAAGGATTTCCCGCCGCTGACCAGGAAACAGAATATGGACCCATTCCAGTTCCTGATAAAACAGTTCCACCACCGAAAGTCCATGCAAAATTCGCATTGCTTGTACCGCTTCCGGTGTAGTTGATATTTACAGGAACATTATCGCATACAGATGGAGGCAGTGTAAATGTAGAAGTCGGTATAGGATTCACAAGCACAGCAACATTCATTGTATCTGCACATCCATTGTCTGAAATGATGAGGTTGATGGAATAGTTTCCTGCATTCGGATATTCAAGGGTATAGGGTCCGCTTCCGCTTCCTGAAATCACTGTCGCAGTTCCGAAATCCCAATTCCATACAGCAGTTCCTCCGGCACTTCCCGTAAAGTTTACATTGTTCTGATCCCCTGCACAGAGTACAGGCGTCGCTGTAAATGTTGCTATAGGACTTGCTGTAACTGCAATTGCATTGTTTGTAACAGGTGAGGTACATCCGTTTTCAGTAACTGTAAGAGATACATTCGGATTTCCAGTTGTATTCCAGTTGATGATGTATGGTCCTTGTCCCGAACCTGAAACAATTGTTCCGCCTGCAAAATTCCAGTTGTAGGTAGCTGCTGAAGATGCTGTTCCCGAGTAAGAAATATTTACATCATTTCCTTCGCATACAGAAAGCGGAAGGCTGAAAGGTGAATTCGGAATCGGGTTCACGATAACGGCAAACGAAGTATTGTCGGTGCAACCATTGTCATCCACGGTGAGTGTGATGTTATCGTTAATTGCATTCGGCCAGCTAAGTGTATACGGACCTGCTCCTGATCCTGAGATAACTGATGCGGATCCGAAGTTCCAATTATAGGTTGCTCCACCGCCGGCAGTGCCTGTAAAGGTGACGATGTTTTGATCGCCTGCACAAAGTGACGGAGTCGCATTGATCGCAGCAACAGGATCAGCATTCACTGTAACAGGAATGTTTGTTGGTGGTGAAACACATCCGTTTTCAGTAACAGTCAAAGTGATTGATGTTGCACCGGCACTTGGCCATGCAATCGTATATGGTCCTTGTCCTGTTCCTGAGGAAATCGTTCCGGTTCCGAAATTCCAGTTATAGTTTGCTCCGGCACCGGCTGAACCAGTGTAAGAAACGTTGAGTGTATTCCCTTCGCACACCGACGCAGGAACTGTAAACGTAGATGAAGGAGTTGGATTAACAAGAATGAAATTTCCTGCAGTATCTGAACAACCGTTCTGTGTTACGATCAGTCCGATGGAATCATTACCCGCTGCGGCCCAGGCCACGTTTACAGGCCCCTGTCCTGATCCGGAAATCACGCTGCCATTCTGGAAGTACCAATTGTATGTAGCGCCACCAATGGCAGTGCCGTTGAAAGTAATTGCCGTCGTATCACCGGCGCAGATTGCACCAGTGCTCTGGAGTGAAGCAATTGGATTTGCATTTACGGTAACAGGTGTTACCACAGGTGTGGACGTACATCCATTGTCAGTCACGTCAAGCGTAACATTGTAATTGCCTGCTGTATTCCAGACGACCTGGTAAGGTCCAGGGCCTGTTCCCGAAAGCACAGTACCTGTTCCGAAATTCCAGTTGTATATGGCATTCCCACTTGCATTTCCCTGATAGGTGATCGTAATCGGATCACCGGCACATGCAGATGCATTGGTGATCACATTCACAAGCACGCAGTTGATAACATCAACCTGCATAATAAGTGTATCTGTGCATCCGTTGGGATTCATTGTCACAAGCGTGACGTAATAAGTTCCGGGAGTATTAAAGGTGTGTACAGGATGCATGGTTGTCGAAGTCGTACCATCGTCGAAATCCCAATTACTAAAAAGTCCTGTGCTGGTATTGGTAAAAGTAACTGCAGTACCGGGTGTTATAGGTGACGGCGGAAGGTAAGAAGCAGCAGCTGTTGGTGAAGGCTGAACGCTGATGACAATCGGCGTAGAGGTTTGCTGTGCAGGGTTCCCGTTATCAGTACCGATGAGATATATCGTATTGTATCCAAGGTTGGCGGCGCTGGCAATAACTTCAATCTGTATATGTGCAGTATTTCCTGTGGTTTGCTGAAGGATGGTAATTCCGTTCATTCCATTTGTATTCACTGATGAAGACGTGATCTGCCCCACTTCAGGGGAAAGATAATCTGCATCAATCAGCACGGTATCACCAACGCAAAGCCGAAGCGTATCGCAGACTGCAGTAGAGCGGATAATCGGAGGTATGTTGGAATTACTGAAGCAGCAATTGAAGAAGTATGATTGATTGTCGAGTGCATCGATACCGTCATTATTTCCATACGGACCATCCCATGCAGCTCCCTGCTGGTCGTAAAGTCCAACCTGGATGTAATCTACACCATTCCCCTGGTTGATACCGACTGTTGCAGGTACACCACCGAAACCACCTGAGCCTTGTGAAGCATCTCCTGTTGTCCATTGCATGTCCTTGTAACAAAATGAAACGTTGTCGCCCGGAGGAATGATGGTATCATTTCCATCAGTGATGATAAGTTGGAAAGTATTCAGCAGATCGTCATGAACACCAAAGTATCCGACTTCCTCCCATTGGAAAATTGCATACGTCGGACCCACTTTGTAATAAACCAAACCACTGAGTGCGCCCCTGGTGTCAACGTCGGCCCAAAAAGGTGCGATCATCGTGTAGGTTGCACTCGGAAATGAATTGGCAGTGAACGTTGAATACGTTGCTCCGATTGAAATATTACCGTTGTTATTCAGGTAAACTGAGTTTACTGATTGTCCATAAAAACAGAAGTTGAATGGAAGCGCAATAGAATTTGTAGACCAATCATCATTCCTGTATTCAGGAGCTACACCGGGACCACCACTGGCGCCCTGGTAGTCGAACTGACCGATTGACCATGTATTGTCGCGCGGTATCCAGCAGTTGCATAATGATGATTGTGTGTGCGGATTTGAAGGAGGAATGATACGGGCATTGACCGGCTGCGACTGTGAGTTGGAATATTTTTCCTGTCCCGTTAGAAGTCCTTGTGCTTTGCGGTCATTCACCTTATCAGCTCCTACGGCCCTGATATCAATCTGACCAAAAGAATCTGTAGCAGCAATTAAAAACAATATGAGAAAAATCGAAAACCGCCTTATGGTAAAGTTTTTCATAAATAAATACAACAATTTAGACTGTATCCCTCACGACCAATAAATTGAAAAGCATTAATGATTGGTTCAGCTTCAAAGATTAGAAAAATAATCTAAAAATTCACCTTTTCCCAGCTTTTTTTTTGAACTAAATCATTTATAGGGTGAACAGGTGGAAATCCAGTGTTTCTGGGGATACAGAGGAGGATTCAGCAGCAAAATATCACTAGAAATAGGTATGAAAAAATGTCAAAAATCAACCCTGATTTTTCGATTTTTTTGCACTGAAACAGATTGACGCATTTAGAAAATCAGCAGAAAAAATTCAGGCATGCTGCATTACAGAACTCATCGATTCTGTAAACTGATCAAAGAGATATGTTGCGTCATGAGGTCCCGGTGCAGCTTCAGGATGATATTGCACGCTGAAAGCTACTTTATCTTTTATCCTGATTCCTTCGATAGTATCATCGTTCAGGTTGACGTGTGTTACCTCTACCCTGTCGTTCTTGCGGACTTCATCGGCATTCACCGCAAAGCCATGATTTTGGGAAGTGATTTCACACTTGCCGGTAAGAAGATTTTTCACCGGGTGATTAATTCCTCTGTGACCGTGGTGCATTTTGTATGTGGAGATGCCACACGCTTCAGCAAGTAATTGATTTCCCAGGCAAATTCCAAAAAGCGGGATGTTGTGATTAAGGACTTCCTTAACTACACCCACTGCATCATGCATGGTAGCGGGATCGCCGGGACCATTGCTCAACATGACACCGTCAGGGTTCCAATTTTTTACTTGTGAAAAAGTTGCGTTGGACGGAAACACCTGCACGTAACAATCGCGGGATGCCAGGTTACGGATGATATTTTTCTTCACGCCATAATCCATCAATGCGACTTTGTATTTTGCATTTGGATTCCCATAAAAGTATGGTTGCTTCGTACTGACTTTCGAAGAGAGCTCAAGTCCTTCCATTGGCGGACATTTGGCTAGCTCTGCTTTCAGTTCAGCCATGTCAGTAATTGAAGATGAGATGATCGCATTCATTGCACCTTTACTTCTGACGTGGCGTACAATGGCACGCGTATCTACATCTGAAATAGCGACGAGTTTCTGACGGATAAAATAATCTTCAATTGATTCGAAAGCCGCGTGACGTGAAAACTGGATATTGAACGAACGGCAAATAAATCCTGATATTTTGATGCTTTCGCTTTCCACTTCTTCGGCATGAATACCATAATTGCCGATGTGTACATGTGTTGAAACCAGGAGTTGACCATAATAGGAAGGATCTGTAAAAATCTCCTGATATCCTGTCATGCCTGTATTAAAGCACAATTCCCCGGTTGTGGTACCGATGTATCCGGCTGCCTTTCCGTGAAAAACAGTTCCATCTTCAAGCAATAAGATTGCGGGTTTGCCAGCGTTGTATTTCATTCCGGGGCACAAAAGTAGTAACAAATCCGAAATTCGAATCTCGAAATTCGAAATAAATTCAAAAGAAGAAAATTCAAATATCGTAAAGCGTATCTCAATTCTGATTTGATATTTTAATATTTTGGCTGCTCTTTTTTTCGGTCCCTTCGACAGGCTCAGGGCAGGTTTCGGATTTAGATTTTATTTCAAAAATGGTACTCAGTTTTATTTCTAAACATAAGGCTATCATACTCTACGGAACTTGTATGGCTATTCTTCTTTTTTTTGTTAAGTGGCTTGAGTTCCGGTTTCTTGTGATGAATCATGCTTTCGAAATCTATGCGGGTTCAATTGCCTTGCTATTTACTGCTTTGGGGATCTGGCTTGCGCTGAAATTAACCCGTAAAAAAGTAAAAACCATCATCGTCGAAAAGGAAATTCATATCAGGAAAGACGGACCATTTGTTTTGAATGATTCAGAACTCTCAAATCTTGGAATAAGTAAGAGGGAACTTGAGGTGCTTCAACTCATGTCAGAAGGTTTGAGCAACAATGAAATCGCTGAAAAAATGTTTGTGTCACTTAACACAATTAAGACCCACTCCTCAAACCTGTTCGTAAAGCTGGATGTTAAGCGAAGGACACAAGCTATTGAAAAAGGCCGCAAGCTATTATTGATTCCTTAATTGATACTACTTTTAGTAGAGTCTTAATTTATGCATTAACTAAGTTGCATGCTTGGCCGGTACTTTAAACTTTGCTATAATTTCCAATAAATCATCCTCATTAAAATGGTTGTATATTTCATTTCTCCCCGCTAATTTCCCCCCTCCGGGGGTCCCTGCAGTCTGAAATAATAAGTTCATTAAAATAGAATTGTCAGGAAAAGGAATTAAAGTCTTCTCAGAGAAAAAACACCAACTTATTGGTTGCAATCGGATCAAACCATGATCGAAGGTTGCGTTTTAGGAATTGTTAATTTCGAACTTAGACACTACCCTTTAGGGTGAATGCTGAATTAAATACGATAATTCACCCTTTGGTATGAGGATAAATTTTGAAGTCAGCCATTTATTTGCCCCATCATTCAACCATGAAGCTGAAACCAGTTTCGCTTCATGGTAAAAAAAAAGAAAAAAATGAAAAAAAATGTACTCGTCTTCGGACTGATCTCCGGCACCATCATCTCCCTGTTCATGTCATTGAGCATGGCAAATTGTTTTGGCTCAAATCACATGGGCACCTCTTCAATGATCATCGGCTTCACTGCCATGATCATCGCTTTTTCCTTTGTATTTGTAGGAATTAAAAATCAGAGAGATAAACTCAACGGCGGAGTAATCAACTTCGGTCAAGCCTTCATGACAGGTCTCTGGATAACACTCATCGCTTCTACGATGTATGTAATTACATGGATGATTGAGTTCCATTACTTCATGCCTGACTTTATGGATAAGTATGCGGCAATGATGATCGAACAAACCAAGAGTTCAGGATTACCTCCTGATGAAATGAAAGTCGAACTGGATAAAATTGCTTCAATGCAGGAGAATTACAAAGTTCCGGTTTACCGTGCCTTGTATACATACGCAGAAATTCTTCCTGTGGGATTGATCATCGCACTGATCAGCTCGTTGATCTTAAAGCGCAAATACAAAAAGTCGGAGGATATGGTTGCAGCCTGATTCTATTTCGTCAGACAGATTCTTGCTGTTTGAAATTGATCTCCATTTTCTAAACGGATAAAATAAATTCCGGGAATATTTCCGGATAAGTCTATTACCATTCTCTCCTCCTTAAGTACGGCTAGTTGAAATACAATTTCACCAAGGATATTGCAGACTTCAAGTTTCCCATACGGATTTTTTCCCTGGAAAGAAATTTGAAAAACTCCATTTGATGGATTCGGAAACACATTAATTTCGTTTTGTTCAGAAGAATATGTATTAACTTTTGTATTCAGATTGCCACAAACCAATGAATCAATAAATATTAAATCGTTTATAAAAGTGGTAACCATTGTATTCTGAAAAAGTCTGATCTCTTGAAATCGTACATTTTGAATTACCGGATTAAATGTTGTGTCCTTATAAGTTGTAACTATTTCGGCACATGAGTCTGTTCCATCAATTCGTCCCATATAAAGATCAACTTCATTGTCAGGAATACCAGACGCATAAACAATATCACCGTTGAGATCAATACCTATTCCACCCGATGCATCGTACTTTTTCACTCCAAACTTTTTAACCCATTGAAGTCTTCCAACTGAATCTGTTTTCAATACATAGGTATTGTGAACTGCAGCATAGAATAACACTGCAAATCCATCATCCAAAGTTCCCACAACATTATATCCAACACCTTGAACTGGGAGAAGAGAATCAATGTATACTTTTGACCAAAGTATATTCCCATCATTATCTGTTTTCATTAATGATGTGCTAGGTGTATTATTGATAGACCAAGTGTGCCCGCTTGTGCCCATTAATACGTAACCGCTGTCATCAGATGGAATTATTTCTTCTATATTATCAAAGTTCTCAGAGTCATATGTTTTTGCCCAAAGAAAATCCCCGCTCGATTTAATTTTTAAAAGGTACTTGGAGTTAACTGATACTCCAAAACTATAGGTTAACCCGGAAACAATAAAGCAATTATCCAGGCCCTGATTAATTGCAAGCGCTACTTCCGCCTCATTAGCCCCGAATGTATTGGTCCAATTCAAATTTCCGGAACTGTCGACATAAGTCACGCAGATCACAGAATGCCCTCCGGTCGAATCCTGCCGAATCGTCTGACCGGCTGCTGCAAACCCACTGTCATGAGTTAAACATACATCTGCTAAAATATATCCTTCATAAGTGTGCGACCAAACGATATTTCCTGCTGAATTCAATTTGGCCATATATAAACCATATGGGTTTATAAGTGATGTTTCTGTACATCCTGCAACCAAATAACCATCGTCTGGTGTGAGAACCATAGAATAGAGATAGAGGTTTCCCGCAGTATACATTTCCTTTGACCAGATTACATTGAAGTCTGAATCAAATTTCACCACAAATCCTTTTGATGAAGTCGAGGATTCCCAAACGGTCCCAGCTACTAAAATTTCACCAGTCGGTGTGACCTTCATGGCATTCGGGTAATCCCCCAATCCATACATGCTGTTGAAGGTTTTTATGTTTACTTGTGAATAAACATTTGTGACGCCAACAATTAAATACAACAAAAGAATTTTTAATCGTAGTAACATGCTACTGAAGGATAAAAAATGTTTTGAATAAACGTTGTCTTTAATAACGTAATATAAATCAAGTTTATTTCAAAATAAAAAAATCCTGTGAACTAGGTCCACAGGATTCGAATATGTTGAGACGTTTTAATTACTCTTCGTCCTTATCACTCTTCTTCTTCTTCGCAGCTTTCTTCTTTGGAGCTTCTGCTTTCGTTTCTTCAGATGACTCCTCAGTTGCAGCAGGTGCAGCTTCTGTTTTAGCTGTCGCTTTCTTCCTTCCTCCTGCCCTGCGAGTAGTCTTCGCTTTCTTCTCGCTCTTACCACCGCCAAGCATCAGTTCGTTGAAGTCAACAAGCTCCATCATGCACATTTCAGCACGGTCGCCCAAACGCTGGCCTGTCTTGATGATGCGTGTATAACCGCCCGGACGCTCAGCAATTTTCGGAGCCACGTCGCGGAACAATTCTGCAACTGCAGCCTTGTCGCGCAGGTATCCGAATACCACACGGCGTGAATGCGTCGTGTCGTCCTTGCTCTTTGTGAGCAGCGGCTCAACGTATGTGCGCAGCGCCTTTGCTTTCGCCACAGTCGTATTGATGCGCTTATGAAGAATGAGGGAAGCAGCCATGTTGCTCATCATCGCATCGCGGTGCGACTTCTGTCTTCCCAGGTGATTTAATTTTTTACCGTGTCTCATTGTACTCGTTCTTATAAAATGACCACTTAACTTTGGTCATTACTATTTTCAATTTAATTCACTTTACTTTTTGCTACTGGACTCTGGCCTCTGGCTGTTCCGGATAACGGTTAACGGCTAACGGTTAACGATTACTGGATATTCGGCTCTTTTCTTTCAAGCTTATACTTACCGATATTCATTCCGAACGTCAGGTTCTTTGCACGAACTAGTTCTTCAAGTTCCGTCAACGACTTCTTACCGAAGTTGCGGAATTTCAGAAGGTCTGACTTGTTATAAGAAACCAGGTCGCCCAACGTCTCTACATCAGCGGCTTTCAGGCAGTTCAATGCACGCACTGAAAGATCCAGGTCAACAAGTTTTGTTGTAAGCAGTTGACGCATGTGCAGTGTATTCTCATCGAGTTCTTCTGTCGGAGTCTTTTCCTTCGTCTCCAGTTTCAGTTTGTTCTCGTCGCTGAACAGGAAGAAGTGCTGGATCAGGATGTCGGCTGCTTCGCGCAATGCATCTTTCGGATGAATGCTTCCGTCAGTCGTTACTTCCATGACGAGCTTTTCATAGTCAGTCTTCTGTTCAACACGATAATTCTCGATAGAATATTTCACGTTGCGGATCGGAGTGTAAATAGAATCCACGAAGATTGTTCCTACCGGCGCGCTGTTCGTTTTATTTTCTTCTGAAGGAACATAACCGCGGCCTTTGTTGATTTCAATGTCCATCTGAAGCTTTACACTTGATTCCATGTGACAGATCACCAGGTCAGGGTTCAATACCTGGAATGCATTGGTATATTTTGCAATGTCGCCTGCAGTGAAAGTATCTTTTCCGCTAACGGAAACAGTTACCTTTTCATAGTCCTGGCCTTCAATCTGGCTTTTCAGACGTACCTGTTTCAGGTTGAGGATAATTTCGGTTACATCTTCAACAACGCCTTTGATCGTAGAGAATTCATGATCTACTCCTGAGATTTTCACAGAAGTGATCGCATGCCCTTCGAGAGAAGAAAGCAGGATTCTGCGCAATGCGTTGCCGATCGTAATTCCGTAACCGGGTTCCAAAGGACGGAATTCAAATACGCCTGAACGGTCGTCTGAAGTTACCATGATCACTTTGTCCGGTCTCTGAAATGCTAATATTGCCATTGTTATATTTGTTTTTAAAGTTTATTATTTCTACTAATTACGAATGCTGTCCAATTACTTATTACTAATTCTTGATTTGTAAATCTGTAATTATCTGTATTCTGTTCTATTACTTAGAATACAACTCGACGATCAACTGTTCCCTGATGTTCTCAGGAATCTGATCGCGTGTAGGTGCGCTGAGGATTTTACCACTCATCGTGCCTTTGTCGAGATCCAGCCAGGAATGCTTGTTTACTCGGCCTGTCAGGGATTCAACGATCACTTCATTTGACTTGCTCCGCTCACGGATGCCAACTACATCCCCTGCCCTGCAGGTATAAGATGCAATGCCGGTTACTTTCCCGTTCACTGTAATGTGGCGGTGAGAAACCAGCTGGCGTGCTGCTGAGCGGGTTGGTGCAAAACCCAGGCGGAACACTACGTTGTCCAGACGAAGTTCAATCATCTGCAACAGGTTTTCACCTGTGATGCCCTGCCTGCGTGATGCGCGGTCGAACGTCTTTGCAAACTGGCGCTCCAGGATTCCGTAAGTATATTTCGCTTTCTGCTTTTCTTTCAGCTGAACTGCGTACTCACTTTGCTTTGCACGCTTCTTTGAAAGACCGTGCTGTCCGGGAGGATAGTTTTTCTTTTCAAGCACTTTGTCAGGACCGAAGATGGGCTCCTGGAACTTCCGTGCGATTTTCGATTTTGCTCCGATGTATCTTGCCATTACTATTGAATGATTAATTCTTAATTTTTAGTTCTTAATTTTTAATTCCGCAATTACACACGACGTGGTCCCGGAGGACGGCAGCCATTGTGCGGGATTGGTGTAAGGTCAATGATCTCCCCTACTTCAATTCCGGATTGATGAAGTGTACGGATGGCTGATTCGCGTCCGCCGCCGGGTCCTTTTACATACACTTTCACTTTGCGAAGTCCTAGGTCATGTGCAACTTTCGCACAATCGCCTGCTGCAAGTGATGCGGCATACGGAGTGTTCTTCTTGGAACCTCTGAAACCCATCTTGCCGGCAGATGACCAGCTGATCACTTGTCCTGATTCATTTGTGAGTGAAATGATGATGTTGTTGAATGTGGCATTCACATATGCAATGCCGCTTGCATCAACCTTCACTATTTTCTTCCGGACTTTTTTTACTTCCGCCTGTTTAGCGGAATCCTGTTTTTGCTGAGCCATTATGAATTACATTTTCGTTGCCTTCTTCTTGTTGGCAACAGTTTTACGTTTACCTTTTCTAGTTCTGCAATTTGTGCGCGTGCGCTGCCCGCGTACAGGCAATCCTGCACGGTGACGAATTCCGCGGTAGCTGTTGATATCAACCAGGCGCTTGATGTTCAGCTGCACTTCAGAGCGAAGCGCACCTTCCACCTTCATTTCAGTGATAATGCCCCTGATTTTATTCAGTTCATCGTCATTCCATTCTTCAACTTTTTTGTCGAAGGAAATGCCAGCTTCATTCAGAATATGTTGAGCCGTGGAGCGACCAATACCATAAATGTAGGTCAGTCCGATTTCGCCTCTTTTGTGTTTTGGTAAATCAACACCAGATATACGAGCCATTTATTTAAGTTTATTTGTTTATTAGTTACTCAATTAACCTTGACGTTGTTTAAAACGAGGGTTAGCCTTGTTGATTACATAAAGCCTTCCTTTCCTGCGAACGATCTTGCATTCCGGGCTGCGCTTCTTGATGGATGGTTTTACTTTCATTTTCTTTCTTCTTTATTCAATATTCGACATTCAATATTTTTTCGAGATTCGAGATTCGGTATTCTTTATTTGTATCTGTAGGTAATTCTTCCTTTTGTCAGATCATACGGACTCATTTCCACTTTCACTTTATCACCGGGAAGAATCTTGATGTAGTTCATCCTCATTTTCCCGCTGATATGAGCAATTATTTCATGTCCGTTTTCCAATTCCACGCGGAACATCGCATTACTTAACGCCTCTTTGATTGTGCCGTCCTGTTCTATGCTGCTTTGTTTCGCCACTGTTAGTTTATGATCTGTGTATGATTATTTTCTGTTAATGCTTCTTCAATTATTTCAAATGATGACAAGATATCCGCTTTCCCTTTCATGATTGCGACCATGTGTTCAAAGTGCGCAGAAGGTAAATTATCCGCCGTCCGCACTGTCCACCCGTCTCGTTCATGCACCACATTCTTCACTCCCATGTTGATCATCGGCTCGATGGCGATTACCAACCCTTCCTTCAGCACAATCCCCGACCCGCGCCTTCCGAAATTCGGAACTTCGGGCTTTTCATGGAGATGACGACCTACACCGTGACCTACAAGTTCCCGTACCACTGAATAGCCGTTGCTTTCTGCGTGGTACTGAATGGCGAAACTTACATCACCTAACCTGGCCCCTGCAACCGCAGCTTCTATTCCTTTATAGAGGCACTCCTTCGTGATCTTCAGCAGCCGGATCGTCTTCTCATCAACTTCTCCGATGCTGAATGTATAGGCACTGTCGCCGTAGAATCCATTTTTCAATACACCGCAGTCAACGGAACAAATGTCACCATCCTTCAGTTCATTGGTATCAGGAATTCCATGCACCACCTGTGAATTCACTGAGATGCAGAGTGAATTCGGAAACCCTTTGTAGTTCAGGAAGGCAGGTACGCCTTTGTTATCCCGAATGAACTCTTCTGCCATTTTATCAAGCGCCAGTGTTGTAATTCCGGGCTTGATTTCCTTTGCCAGTAATGCCAGTGTTTTTGAAACAAGTAAAGAACTTTCTCTTAATAACTCAACCTCCTCATGCGTCTTATAATACAACATCTTACTCAATTTGATGCAACCGGTATTTGAACTCCGGTCTTGTAATTTACATTCCGCCTGCCGCCTGTGTGCTGCGACCCTTGATACGACCTGACTTCATCAGTCCGTCGTAATGGCGCATCAACAGGTGACTTTCTATCTGCTGCAGTGTATCCAATACTACACCCACCAGGATGAGCAGCGATGTGCCGCCATAGAAGTGGGCAAATTCGTTGCTGACGTTTGCAAGAATTGCAAAGGTCGGCAGGATGGCAATGATCGCCAGGAATATCGCACCTGGCAATACGATCCTCGACATCGTATCGTCAATGAAATCGCCGGTTTGTTTTCCCGGTTTCACACCAGGAATGAATCCGTTATTACGCTTCATATCGTCAGCCATCTGCGTAGGATTTACTGCAATGGCTGTATAGAAATAAGTGAACAGGATAATCAGTGTTGCAAACACAAAGTTGTACCAGAACGATGTATAATTTCCGAATGTCGTCAGGATCCCCTGTGTTGCACTTGCATCCGGGAAGAACTGTGCGATGGTAGCCGGTATGAACATGATCGCCTGGGCGAAGATGATCGGCATTACACCTGCAGCATTTACTTTCAACGGGATGTATTGGCGTACACCTCCATATTGTTTATTGCCAACAATCTTTTTCGCAAAGTTGACCGGTATTCGCCGCGTCCCCTGCACAAGTAAAATCACGAATGCGACTACAGCGGCAAGTGCGACGATTTCGATCAGGAACACAACCATTCCACCCTGGTTCAGGCGTGAATTGAATTCATCCCGCAGCGCAGCCGGGAGTCGTGCAATAATACCGATCATGATGATCAGTGAAATTCCGTTTCCTAGTCCTTTGTCAGTGATACGTTCGCCCAGCCACATCACGAATACCGTTCCTGCTATGAGGATGGTGATGGATGTAAACCAGAACTGGAACGGAGAAACGATTTCAGGATTTGTAACTGAGATGATGGCGCTTGGAACCTGTGCACGAAGATTCACGATGTAACCCGGAGCCTGGAATGCACAAATGATAATGGTGAGCCAGCGTGTAATCTGGTTGATACGTTTTCTTCCACTCTCTCCTTCCTTCTGCAATTTCTGGAAGTAAGGAATAGCAATGCTCAACAGCTGCACCACGATGGATGCAGAGATGTAAGGCATGATTCCCAAAGCGAAAATCGATGAATGCGAGAATGCACCGCCGCTGAACATATCCAGCAGTCCGAGCACACCTTTCGATGTCTGGTTCTGCAGGTTTGAAAGCTGCTCCGGATCCACGCCCGGCAGAACGATGTGTGATCCAAGCCGGTAAATCAGCAGGAAGAACAGCGTGTTCAGGATGCGGACCCTGAGATCCTCAATCTTGAAAATGTTTCTTATCGTCTGAAAAAGATTCTTCATACTTTATTTGGATGCCGGTGCTGCGGACTTTGTTTCTATAACTGTAGTAGTGCCTCCTTTTGATTCAATCGCTGTTTTCGCTGTGCCTGAAAAAGCATGTGCTGTTACATCCAGCTTTGATTTCATTTCTCCTCGGCCAAGAATTTTTACAAGGTCTTTCTTGCCTACAATGCCGTTATCAACAAGCGTTTTCACATCAATGCTTGTGAGTTTTTTCTTTTCAGCAAGAGCTTGAATGGCATCCAGGTTCACCCCGTTGTACTCTACACGGAACGGATTCTTGAAACCGAATTTCGGAAGACGTCTTTGCAATGGCATCTGGCCTCCTTCAAATCCGCGCTTAGCGCTGTATCCGGAGCGTGACTGCGCACCTTTATGTCCGCGAGTGGATGTTCCGCCTTTTCCGGAACCTGTTCCGCGTCCTTTGCGCTTGTGTGAGTGGGTTGATCCTTTTGCCGGTGTGAGATTATGTAAGTCCATTTCTTTAAATATTTTGTTCAGGGTTGCCCCAATTCATTTTAGATTTCTTCAGTCGTTACCATATGTTTCACCGCATTCACCATTCCCTGGATCTGAACAGTTGCTTCTTTTTCTACAGAAGCGTTCAGACGTGTAAGCCCCAGTGCCTTCAATGTCTTCTTCTGGTAAGGCGGACGGTCAATCGGGCTCTTTACTAATGTGATTCTGATCTTAGCCATTTTGTTTTACTTCTTTTTATCATGAAGCGAAGTTTGATTCTGCTTCGTGGTTGTTTGCCGGTTTGCTCTTGGTTTTAATTGCAAACTGATTTTTATTTTCCTGTAAATACTTTTGTCATTTTAACTCCCCTGTGCTGTGCGATCGTCGCTGCATCGCGCATTTTGCTGAGTGCATCGATGGTTGCCTTCACCACGTTGTGTGGGTTTGAACTTCCCTTTGATTTTGCAAGTACGTCATGGATGCCTACGCTTTCAAGAACGGCACGCATTGCACCGCCGGCAATTACTCCGGTACCCGGCGCTGCAGGACGCAGGAACACCAATGCACCTCCGAACTTGCCATGACCCTCATGCGGAACAGTTCCGCGGATCACAGGCACCTTCACCAGGTTTTTCTTCGCATCGTCGACACCTTTTGAAACGGCATCGCTTACTTCCTTTGATTTTCCGAGACCATGCCCTACTACGCCATGCTCATCGCCTACAACCACGATGGCTGCGAAACGGAATGCACGTCCTCCTTTTGTAACCTTGGTCACACGGTTCACTGCGACCAGTCTGTCCTTCAGTTCGATCTCGCTCGTTTTAACTCTCTTTACGTTTGCTTCTGACATTTTAATTTGTCGTTATTAGTTAATCGTTATCCGTTAATCGGTATCTTAAAATTGTAGTCCGCCTTCGCGCGCACCTTCTGCAAGCGCTTTTACACGTCCATGGTACAGGAAACCACCGCGGTCGAATACCACCGATTTGATTCCTGCCTGTGAAGCTTTGTCAGCAATCTGCTTACCGACTTCCTTCGCGATGTCAACCTTCTTTCCTTTCACTGCAAAATCTTTTACGGCTGAGGAAGCTGCTGCAAGCGTTATACCTTCAGCATCGTTGATGAGCTGAGCATAGATCTGCTTATTGCTCCGGAATACGGCCAGGCGCGGACGCTCTGCTGTGCCTTTCACGATCCTGCGAACGCGGGAGTGAACTCCTTTTCTTCTTTCTTGTTTCCTTAACATGACATTTCTATTTGTTAATTGTCTACTGTGTACTGTCTACTTATTTTTTCGCTGCTGATTTACCTGCTTTCCTTCTCAATATTTCACCTACGAACTTCACACCTTTTCCTTTGTATGGCTCAGGAGTACGTAATGAACGAATCTTCGCTGCCACTGCTCCCAGCAATTGCTTGTCCGCACTTTCCAAGGTGATGATGGGGTTCTGACCTTTCTCCTGCTTTGCGCTCACTTTTATTTCAGCCGGCATTTCGAATACGACGTGGTGCGAGTATCCCAGCACCAGGTCAAGGTTCTGACCCTGTGTTGATGCTTTATAACCAACGCCCACCAGTTCCTGCGTCTTCTTATAACCTTCAGAAACCCCAATGATCATATTATTGATGAGGGAGCGGTATAATCCATGGAGCGCACGGTGCTGCTTCTGCTCTGTATTACGGGCTACTGTAATATTGGAGCCGTCAACAGTCACGGTAACACCATCCACCAGATTCTGGGTGAGTTCTCCCTTCGGGCCCTTCACGTGTATTTTATCATCTGACACTTTCACTTCCACTTTCGCTGGAACAGTGATCGGTAGTTTTCCAATTCTTGACATGATCTTATCTCTTAATACTGTTAGTACCTGAACTTATTAATACACATAGCACAATACTTCTCCGCCAACTTTTTGCTCTTTCGCTTCCTTGTCTGTCATTACCCCTTTTGAAGTAGACAGGATTGCAATACCCAATCCATTCAGGACGCGTGGCATGCGGTCCACATGCGCATAACGGCGCAATCCGGGAGTGCTGATGCGGGTGATCTGCTGGATGGCCGCGGTCTTGGTAACCGGGTGATATTTCAGCGCGATCTTGATGATGCCTTGTTTGCTGTCATCCTCGAATTTATAATCCATGATGTACCCTTTCTCCTTGAGGATTTTGGTCATCTCTTTCTTCAGGTTCGATGCAGGCACTTCAACGATACGGTGTCCGGCTTGAACAGCGTTGCGAATGCGGGTGAGGAAATCTCCAATTGTATCTGCCATTTTCTTATGTCGTTACTTATTTAATACTTGTTTTGTTTTTTTACCCCTTTCAACTGAGAAAGGAATAGGCTTTACCAGCTTGCCTTTGTTACACCCGGGATTTTTCCTTCGAGGGCCATCAGGCGGAACATATTTCTCGACAATCCGAATACACGCATGTATCCTTTCGGACGGCCACTGAGTTTGCAGCGGTTGTGCATTCTTACCGGTGAAGCGTTTTTAGGAAGCTTATCCAGCCCTGCATAATCGCCGGCCTTCTTAAGTGCAGCACGCTTGGCAGCATACTTAGCCACCATCCTGGCGCGCTTTACTTCCCTTGCTTTCATTGATTCTTTTGCCATTATTATTCTTTTTTTATCATGAAGCGAATTTTACTTCTGCTTCGTGGTTATTTTTTTAGTTTGTTCTGAACGGTACCCCGAATTCTTTCAGGAGCTCCATCGCCTCCTCGTCATTTTGCGCTGTAGTCACAAACGTGATATCCATCCCGCGCACTTTCGATACTTTGTCGATGTCAATCTCCGGGAAGATGATCTGCTCGGTAATTCCCAGCGTATAATTTCCTCTTCCGTCGAATCCTTTTGGATTGATGCCGCGGAAGTCGCGGATACGAGGCAATGCAACAGCGATCAAACGATCAAGGAACTCATACATGTTCACATCACGCAGCGTCACGCGTACGCCAATGGGAACATTTGCACGGAGCTTGAAGTTTGAAATATCTTTCTTCGACTTTGTAGCAACCGCCTTCTGTCCTGTGATCAGGTTCATTTCCTGGATTGCAGAATCAATGATCTTCTTGTCTGCAACCGCTTCTCCCACACCCTGGTTCACGCAGATTTTCATCAGCCGCGGAACTTCCATGGTGCTTTTGTAGTTGAATTTTTTCTGGAGCGCAGGAACTACTTCCTTTTTATATCGCTCTTTTAATCTTGGTACGTAACTCATTTTCTTGAGATTATTTAATTACCTCGTTTGATTTTTTTGAATAACGAACGAGTTTGCCATCTTCTATCCTGCGGCCTACGCGTGTCGTGTTTCCTTTTCCGTCAACCAGCATCACATTTGAAACGTGAATCGGCATTTCCTTCTTGATGATTCCGCCTTGCGTATTTTTTGCATTCGGTTTTGTGCTCTTGCTTACCATGTTCACGCCTTCAACAAGCACCTTGCGGTTAGTCAGGTTCACTTCCAGCACACGACCTTGCGATCCTTTGCTATCGCCTGACATCACCTTTACTATATCACCCTTGCGGATCTTCAGCCTGGGTTGTTTGTTCTTTGTTCTTTCCATTTTATTCTACGAATTACGAATCTTTACGAATTACTAATTACGAATTAGATTACTTCCGGAGCAAGCGAGACGATCTTCATGAATTGCTTGTCGCGGAGTTCGCGGGCAACAGGTCCGAAGATACGTGTGCCGCGAAGTTCGTCCTGCGCATTCAGCAGCACCACAGCATTGTCGTCGAAACGGATGTATGATCCGTCAGAACGCTTCACTTCTTTTGCAACACGCACAACTACTGCCTTTGATACGGTTCCTTTCTTGATGTTCCCTGCCGGCAATGCATGCTTTACAGTCACAATAATTTTATCGCCGAGGGAAGCGTATTTCTTGCGTGTACCGCCCAGCACACGGATACAAAGCACTTCCTTTGCTCCGCTGTTATCGGCTACTGTACATCTTGATTCCTGTTGTATCATTTTTTTAAGTGATAAATTAGTAAGTCAAAATTCAAAAGTTAATGATCTTATGACTACTGACTTAATAATGTTTTTTAACTTAGAAATATTATTTCGCTTTTTCTAAAATTTGTTTCAATCTCCAGTTCTTGCTTTTGCTCAGCGGACGGGTTTCCGTGATGGTCACAAGGTCACCGATGCCGCACTCGTTCTTTTCATCATGCGCCATGAAGGTGGAAGTTTTCTTGATGAACTTGCCATACTTCGGGTGCTTCACCTTGCGCTCCACGTTCACCACGATGCTTTTGTTCATCTTGTTGCTCACCACAACGCCGGTCTTTTCCTTGCGCAAATTTCTCTTTTCGGTTTGCTGTTCCATTTTAGCCTGTAATTATTTTTTTGATTCTTCTTTGGTACGTTTTGTCAATTCAGTCTGGATCATGGCCACTCCCCTGCGGGTGATGCGGATCTTCATCGGGTTTTCGATGGGAGAAATCGCATGATTCATTTTCATCTTTGCATACAATGCCTTCTCTTCTTCAAGGCGCATGCGAAGCTCGTCCGTAGACAAATCCCTGATATCTTCTTTTTTCATTTGTTTCTATCTTTTGTCATGAAGCGAAGCTTGCTTCTGCTTCATGATTACTTTTTACTTACAATTAATTCGCACTGTAATCCCTGCGGATAATAAACTTCGTGGTAACTGAAAGCTTCTGTGCTGCCAGGCGTAATGCTTCTTTTGCTGTTGCTTCAGAAACACCTTCTGCTTCGAAGATGATCGTTCCCGGTTTCACTACTGCCACCCAGTATTCCGGCGCACCTTTACCTTTACCCATACGTACTTCTGCAGGTTTTTTCGTGATCGGCTTGTCAGGAAATATGCGGCACCAGATCTGACCCTCACGTTTCATGAAACGTGTCACAGCCACACGTGCTGCTTCAATCTGTTTGCTGGGGATCCAGGCAGTTTCCAGTGATTTAATCCCGAATGATCCGAAAGCAAGTGCTGCTCCGCGTGTTGCGTTGCCCTTTGCTTTCATCTTATGCTGCTTCCTGAACTTGGTTTTCTTCGGCTGTAACATGATTCTAAATCGTTAATCGTTATCCGTTATTCGTCTTTTGACTTTTGATTTTTAACTTATCGTCTTCCTCCACCACCACCGCCTCTGCGATCACCGCGATCTCCACCGCCGCCTCTGCGATCACCACCACGATCTCCTCTGCGGTCTCCTCTTTCACCACGACCTCCTCTGCGTTCTTCTCTTTCTCCGCGCGGTCCGCCTGCTCCAGTCGTTGCTGATGTTCCGATGTTCGGAGAAAGGTCACGCTTACCGTACACTTCTCCCCTGCAGATCCACACCTTCACACCGATTTTTCCATACGACGTCTGTGCTTCTGCAATTGCGAAATCGATATCTGCGCGAAGTGTATGCAATGGAGTTCTTCCTTCTTTATATTGTTCTGAACGTGCAATTTCAGCTCCGCCCAAACGTCCGCTTGTTTTGATCTTGATTCCTTCAGCTCCCATTCTCATCGTAGATGCGATTGACATTTTAATCGCTCTGCGGAAAGAGATACGGGCTTCCAGCTGACGTGCAACGCCATCTGCTACCAGCTGTGCATCCAGTTCCGGACGCTTGATCTCGAAAATGTTGATCTGTATATCCTTCTTCGTGATCTTCTTCAGCTCTTCCTTCAGCTTGTCAACTTCCTGTCCACCCTTTCCGATCACAATACCCGGACGTGCCGTGTGGATCGTAACGGTAATCAGCTTCAGCGTGCGTTCGATGACAACCTTTGCCACTCCGCCTTTTGCAAGACGAGCGATGAGGTACTTGCGGATTTTGTCGTCTTCCACAATTTTATCACCATAGTTTTTTCCGCCATACCAGTTTGAATCCCATCCCCTGATGATGCCGAGCCTGTTACCTATCGGGTGTGCTTTTTGTCCCATATTATTTAGTTTGCAGTTGGCAGTTTGCAGTTAGCAAAATGACAACCTTATAATTATTTACTCTTCTGATTTAGTTTCTTTAGATTCCTTTTTACCGGATTCCTTTTTGCTGGCTTTTTTCTTTGCTTCCGGTGCCGGTGCTTCCGCCTGAACTGGAGCTACGCCTTCCATCCTGTCAAGGATCATGGTCACGTGGTTCGAACGCTTGCGGATTCTGTATCCTCTTCCCTGCGGAGCCGGGCGAAGACGTTTCGCCATACGTGCGCCGTCAACCATGATAGTCTTCACGAAAACCTGGCCTTCTTCGATCTTGTCGCCTGACTTTGCTTCCCAGTTTGCGATGGCGCTGTGCAGCAGTTTCTCGAGACGTGCAGCAGGAGCTTTTTCATTGTAATGAAGAATGTTCAATGCCTTCATCACCTCTTTGCCACGGATAAGATCAGCCACCATGCGCATCTTCCTCGGGGAAGTAGGCACATTCTTCAGCGAAGCGATGGCTGTTGTCTTCATTATTTCTTTCCGTCTTTCTGCGGATTCTCTTTTTCTGACTCCCATTTTATTTTTTTTTATCACGAAGCGAAGTTTACATCTGCTTCGTGGTTGATTTAGGATCCCTTGATTTACATCAACAAGGATCGAATTTCATGTTGTTTATTTTGCATCATCCTTTCTTGCCCCGCTGTGCGCACGGAATGTACGTGTGGGTGCAAACTCTCCAAACTTGTGACCAACCATATTCTCGGTTACATACACCGGTATGAATTTATTTCCGTTGTGTACAGCAAACGTCTGACCTACGAAATCAGGAGAGATCATCGCTGCGCGAGCCCATGTTTTGATGACGGTTTTCTTTTTGCTCTCGATCATCTTCGTAACTTTCTTGTCGAGATGAGCCGGGATGTAAGGACCTTTTTTAAGTGAACGAGCCATTGTAATCAGTTTGCAGTTGGCAGTTGGCAGTTTGCAATCAAACAGCCAAAAGCAGCTTTATTAAATTATTTCTTTCTTCTTTCGATGATGAACTTACTTGATGAATTTTTCGGATGACGAGTCTTATAACCTTTCGCGAGGAGACCCTTGCGTGAACGCGGGTGACCTCCGGATGCGCGGCCTTCACCTCCACCCATCGGGTGATCTACCGGGTTCATTGCAACACCACGAACACGAGGCCTTCTGCCTGCCCAGCGTGAACGGCCGGCTTTACCAAGCTGCTCCTGGTTGTGGTCTGCATTCGAACAGGTACCAATCGTTGCCATACAGGCAGACAATACCATTCTTGTTTCGCCTGAAGGCATTTTCAGAATAGCATATTTTCCATCGCGGTTGGAAAGCTGTGCATATGATCCTGCGCTGCGAGCAAAGTTGCCGCCTTGTCCAGGACGCAATTCAATATTGTGAATCAATGTTCCCAGTGGAATGTCCTTCAGGAAAAGTGCATTCCCGATTTCAGGAACAGCATTTTCACCTGACATAATTTTCTGGTCAACCTTCAAACCATTCGGAGCGATAATATAGCGTTTGTCGCCGTTTGTGAAATAGACCAGCGCAATACGTGATGTACGGTTCGGATCGTATTCAATTGATTTCACAATTCCTACCACGCCATGGTTGTCGCGTTTGAAATCAATGAGACGGTATCTCTTCTTGTGACCGCCGCCGATGTAGCGCATGGTCATCTTGCCGGAATTATTCCTTCCGCCTGAACGCTGGATGCGCTCAGTAAGGCTCTTCTCCGGTTTGCCGGCTGTGATATCATCGTACGAGTCAACGATCATGTGTCGCTGGCTCGGTGTGATTGGTCGTATTTTCTTTACTGACATTTTCTTAAAGTTTGCAGTTGATAGTTGGTAATTTGCAAACTGCAAACTGCCAATGGCCAACTTGTATTTTTAAATGCTGCTGTAGAAGTCTATGGTTTCGCCTTTCTTTAGAGTTACGACGGCTTTCTTCACGCGTCCTTTCATACCGCTGATATTTCCAGCTTTTGTATACCGGTTGCGGATCTTGCCTGCAGCGTTCATTGTGTTCACGCTCTTCACCGTCACACTGTACATTTTTTCAACGGCCTTTTTGATTTCAACTTTATTGGCATCGCCTGCCACGATGAAACCATACTGACCAAGCTTCTCTCCTGAAGCTGTCCCCTTTTCCGTGATGATTGGTTTTTTCAGTACGCTCATTTTGAAAGATGTTTTTCGATTACAGAAACTGATCCTTCCACGAGTACGAGCTTGCCGGCGTTCAGCACATCGTATGTGTTCAGGTCCATTGCCGCGATCACTTTATTTTTTTGAATGTTCCTTGCGCTCATGTAAATGTTTGCGTTGTTCTCCGGAATAACGAAAAGCACTTTCTGATTCTCAAGGTTTAAATTCTTCAGGATAGAAGCATATTCCTTCGTCCTTGCTTTTTCCATGGTAAAGTTTTCCAATACCATGATGTTGTTCTGTTTTGCTTTGTATGTGAGGGCCGACAAACGTGCAAGCGTTTTCAGCTTTTTATTCAGCTTGAAAGAATAGTCTCTCGGCTGCGGACCGAATACACGGCCACCACCGCGAACGAGCGGAGATTTCATGCTTCCGCGACGTGCACCTCCTGTACCTTTCTGGCGGAATGCCTTCTTTGTAGTGCGGTTGATTTCTGCACGTTGCTTTGTCTTGTGTGTACCCTGGCGCTGGTTAGCGAGGTACTGCTTCACATCAAGATAGATCGCATGGTCATTCGGCTCGATACCGAAGATTTCCTTGCTGAGCTTTATTTTCTTACCGGTTTCTTTTCCGGTTGTATTTACGATTGCCAGTTCCATGATTACTTCTCAAGTGTTACAAATGAACCATTATGTCCGGGAATAGAACCTTTCACAAGGATGAGGTTCTTATCTGCGATAACTTTTACTACCTGGAGATTCTGCAGCTTCCTGCGGTCAACTCCCATGTGTCCGCCCATGCGCATACCTTTCAATACGCGTGATGGGAATGACGATGCGCCAAGTGAACCAGGTGCACGCTGACGATCATGCTGACCGTGTGTTGCCCAACCCACTCCGCTGAAACCATGACGCTTTACTACGCCCTGGAATCCTTTACCCTTCGAAGTTCCAACCACATCCACGAAATCGCCCTCAACAAAAAGATCAGCTTTGATCTCCGTGCCGAATGCCGGTGCTTCCGGAAAATGACGAAACTCTACAACTTTTCTCTTCGGCGTTGTGCTTGCTTTTTTGAAATGACCTTTCAATGCTGACGTGGTGCGCTTTTCTTTCTTCTCTCCAAAGGCAAGCTGAACGGCATCGTAGCCATCCGTTTCCTTTGTCTTCACCTGTGTAACCACGCAGGGACCCGCTTCAATCACTGTGCATGGAACATATTTTCCATCAGCAGCGAAGATGCTTGTCATTCCTATTTTCTTTCCGATAATTCCAGACATTTTTATTTCGGTTTTGAGGTCTGAGGTTCAGGGTTGATTTCCAAAACTTCTCATTCCGAATTTTTAATTCTTAGTTATTAATTTTTCAGCTTGCTTTAATTTCAACTTCCACTCCGCTTGGCAGCTCCAGCTTCATCAATGCATCCACCGTTTTTGCGGATGAATTATAAATGTCGAGAAGGCGTTTGTAAGAACACAATTGGAACTGTTCCCGGGCCTTCTTGTTCACGTGCGGTGAACGCAGCACGGTGAAGATTTTTTTGTCCGTTGGCAGCGGAATGGGGCCGTTCACCACAGCACCTGTGATCTTCACTGTCTTCACGATCTTCTCTGCTGATTTGTCAACGAGGTTGTGATCGTAAGACTTCAATTTAATTCTGATTCTCTGAGACATTTTATATGGTATAAAGAACGTTTAAACTTTTTCCTTCTCTTCTTTTATTTTTCCTTTTGCTTTTGCAATCACTTCTTCTGCAAGGTTCTTTGAAACTTCAGAATAGTGAGAGAACTCCATGGATGAAGATGCGCGGCCTGAAGTGATGGTACGAAGCGATGTCACGTAACCGAACATTTCGCTCAGCGGAACTTTTGCACGGATAACCTGTGCGCCTGCACGAGTGTCAATTCCTTCCAGGTGTCCGCGGCGTTTGTTCAGGTCACCCATTACATCTCCCATATACAGATCTGGTGTTACCACTTCTACCTTCATGATCGGTTCCATCAACACAGGCTTTGCTTTCGGTGCGGCTTCGCGGAAAGCAACCTTTGCGCAGATTTCAAACGACAGTGAATCGGAGTCAACGGTGTGATAAGACCCGTCGAAAAGACGGACCTTCATGCTTTCAATAGGGAAGCCGGCGAGAACGCCTGTGCCCATTGCAGAAGCAAATCCTTTAGATACGGATGGTATAAATTCACGTGGAATATTTCCGCCGGTAACTTCATTCTCAAATTGCAGACCGTGGTTTCCTTTTTCAATCCACTCTTTGTCTGCAGGACCGATTTCAAACTGGATATCTGCAAATTTACCACGTCCACCTGTCTGCTTCTTGTAAACTTCACGGTGCGTGATTGGGCTTGTAATGGTTTCGCGGTAAGCAACCTGTGGAGCGCCCTGGTTACATTCAACTTTAAATTCACGACGCAGACGGTCAACGATAATTTCAAGGTGAAGCTCACCCATACCGCTGATTACAGTCTGGCCGGTTTCTTCATCGGTATGTACTTTGAAAGTAGGATCTTCTTCTGAAAGCTTGGCTAATGCCATACCCAGTTTGTCGAGGTCAGCCTGAGTTTTAGGCTCGATGGCAAGACCGATAACCGGTTTCGGGAAGCTCATTGATTCGAGTACGATCGGTGCAGCAGGATCACATAAAGTATCACCTGTTTTAATGTCCTTAAATCCCACAGCAGCAGCAAGATCACCCGCTTCAATGAAATCAATAGGTGACTGCTTGTTTGCATGCATCCGGATGATCCGGCTGATACGCTCATTCTTCATAGTGCGAGTATTCAGCACATAAGAACCTGCATCCAGGCGGCCGGAATAGACACGGAAAAATGCAAGACGACCTACAAATGGATCGGTCATGATTTTGAACGCAAGTGATGCAAATTTTTCTTTCGGATCAGTCTTGCGTGTTTCTTCTTTTTCAGTTTCAGGATTGATTCCAACAATACCTTCCACATCAATTGGAGCGGGGAGATACTGGATCACAGCATCCAGCATGGCCTGAACACCTTTGTTCTTGAATGCAGATCCGCACATAAGCGGAGTGATCTTCATTGCAATCGTAGCTTTACGAATAGCAACACGAAGCTCGTCCTCAGTGATTGAATTCGGATCTTCGAAGAACTTTTCCATCAGGTGGTCGTCGAATTCCGCAACAGCTTCCACGAGGTTAGCTCTCCAGTGGTTTACATCAGCTTGCATGTCAACAGGAATAGGCAATACGTCGAACGTAGCGCCTTTCGTCTGGTCATGCCAGATGATTGCTTTATTAGTGATCAGATCAACAACACCCTTGAACATATCTTCAGCGCCGATTGGCAATTGAAGGGGAACAGGGTTTCCATGAAGTCTTTCTTTGATTTGTGCGACAACAGTTAAAAAGTCAGCACCTGCACGATCCATCTTGTTCACGAATCCGATGCGAGGAACTTTGTATTTGTTCATCTGGCGCCATACAGTTTCTGACTGTGGCTCCACGCCGCCTACTGCACAAAAAAGTGCAACTGCTCCGTCAAGGATACGCAGTGAACGTTCTACTTCAACAGTAAAGTCAACGTGGCCAGGCGTATCAATGATATTGATCTTGTACTGCTCGCCGTTGTAATCCCAATAAGTAGTTGTAGCTGCCGAAGTAATAGTGATACCGCGCTCCTGCTCCTGGACCATCCAGTCCATGGTAGCGGCACCTTCATGCACTTCTCCGATTTTATGAACCTTGCCGGTATAATAAAGGATTCGCTCAGTAGTGGTGGTCTTTCCGGCATCGATGTGCGCGGAAATTCCGATGTTGCGCGTTATTGTGAGGTCTTTACTCATTTGATTATTTATCCGTTAATCTATAACGATAGTTTTCTTTTCGCAGATAACCGGATACTTTAACAGGTCATACCCGTTAGTTGTCCGATTGCACCCTACCCTTTGGGAAGGGACTACTGGTTATCCTTAAATTGAAAGAACTATTGTTCTTTTATTAATTAGCTCTGAAATGAGCGAAGGCTTTATTTGCTTCCGCCATTTTGTGAGTGTCTTCTTTCTTCTTGATCGCTGCACCTTCATTCCTTGAAGCTGCAATGATTTCATTCGCAAGTTTGTCTGCCATCGTCTTCTCGTTCCTTCCACGTGCATAAGCAATCAGCCATTTTATACTGAGTGCCGTTCTGCGGTCAGGACGAATTTCTGTCGGGATCTGGAAGGTAGCACCTCCAACCCTGCGGCTCTTTACTTCAACCGTCGGCATTACATTCGTCATCGCCTTCTTCCATGTGTCCAGTCCTGATTCCTTAGTCTTCTCCTCTACTTTTGCTAGTGCATCATAAAAGATCGCATAAGAAGTGTTCTTCTTACCCTGGTACATCAGCATGTTCACGAAACGTGTTACCAGCTGATCATTGAATTTCGGATCGGGTAAAAGGATTCTTTTCTTTGGTTTTGACTTCCTCATAGCTACTAATTACGAATCTTATCTAAATTACTAATTACGAATCTTACGAATATCTTCTTGTGACTTGTGACTTGTGACTTGCTACTTACTTCTTCGGTCCTTTTGGTCTCTTTGTACCGTACTTGCTGCGTTGCTGTGTTCTACCTTCAACTCCAGCTGTATCGAGTACACCGCGAACGATGTGGTAACGAACACCTGGAAGGTCTTTCACACGGCCTCCGCGAATCATCACAATGCTGTGTTCCTGCAGGTTGTGGCCTTCTCCGGGGATATAGGCTGAAACCTCGAATTTGTTCGTAAGACGTACGCGTGCAACTTTACGCATCGCTGAATTCGGCTTCTTGGGAGTTGTAGTGTACACACGTGTGCAGACACCTCTTCTTTGTGGACAACTCGTCAAAGCCGGCGATTTACTCTTGTCGATAAGCTTTTCGCGGCCCTTTCTTACTAACTGTTGAACTGTTGGCATTCGATGATTTAAATTTTTTCTGACTAAGATTCAGCACCTTAGACGTTAAAACACAATTTTCCCTGATTTTTTTTGGGGTTGCAAATGTAAAACTTCTTTTCAATCCACCAAACGGTGAAAAAATATTTTTTTATGAAGTTTTTAAGTGGGGCCGGGGATTGGGGACTGGGGACTGGGGACTGGGGTTTGGGGACTGAGGTTTGGGGACTGGTACTGGCGACTGGTACTTTTTTTACCGGGCCACTCCTTCTCTTCTATCCACTAACGCACCCTGGTTTCCGAGGTGATTGGCTACCTTTTCCATCAGCCACATTGGCGTGCTGGTAGCCCCGCAAATTCCTACGGTTTCCACGCCTTCAAACCATTCCGGCTGGATTTCAGTGGCATCAGAAATAAAATAGGAATGCGGGTTATAGGCCTGGCAAACACTGTAAAGGGCCTTCCCGTTTGAGCTTTTCTTCCCGCTTACAAAAAGGATGACATCATGGGCTTTTGCAAAACGCTGTAATTGGGGCTCCCTGTTGCTGACCTGGCGGCAGAGTGTATCATTCGTAACAAGGTCACCTTCTTCAAGGGATCCTTTCGCTTTGATGATCTTTTCCTGGATCATCTGCTCCATCTTCTCAAAACCGGCCGTGCTTTTAGTTGTCTGTGAAAAAAAATGAATGGGTTTGGAAAAATCCACATTCTCAAGGTCTTCTTCGGTTTTAACAATAATTGCCTTCTGATTAGTTTGCCCCACCAGGCCGTTTACTTCGGCATGACCTGCTTCACCATAGATTACAATCTGTCCTTCCCCATCTTCCACATCATCAAAGCTGTTCCTTACGCGGTTCTGAAGTTTTAAAACAACAGGGCAGGATGCATCAATAAGCTCAATATTATTTTTAATTGCCAGTTGATAGGTTTCAGGCGGTTCACCATGCGCCCTGATCAACACCTTGCAATCGTGCAGGTTTTTCAATTGCTCATGATTGATGATCTCAAGTCCCTTGCTCTTGAGCCTGTCCACCTCCATGTTATTATGAACAATGTCACCGAGACAATAAAGCTTTTTGTCTTTTTCCAGTTCCTCTTCAGCCATCTGGATTGCATACACAACTCCAAAGCAAAAACCGCTGTGAGGATCGATGGTGACTTTCATGGTGCAAAGATAATATTTAGTACCCAGTGGTCAGTAGACAGTACACAGTAAACAGTAAACAAGTACCTAAACAAACAAATGCAATCTTAATTGTAAGTTTGAATTTCATTCACACACATGAAATTTCGGATTCTTATTATCGCGGTTTTTATTTAAGATTAATTATCTCGCGTGAAACATTCATTCCTTTCAACTTTATTTCTTTTGTTCAGTTTTTATTGCCCGTTACTTAAAGCACAGACAACAATACTTCCGTGTTGCTGGGTTTATGATAAAACCAACCTATCTTTTGAAATCGATACCATTGACTCATTGGAGTATTACCACCTCAGGCCTTTGGGATTTCAAATTAAACTAGAGGATTCAACATGGTGGGATTACAACTATAAAGCTCGGGAAGATTCTGTCAATAAAAAATTGAAGAAAGATTTTCCAAAGTCATTTAAGTTTGAAGATTCATGTCTGACTCTTTTAGGCACTGATACTTCAATCAGAGTTTGTCATTTTCCTGATAAGGACGCCTCGGAGCAACAGAATTTTTGGGTCAGAACTTTCGATAGAAATTTCCTCGAAGTTATCAGTCATGGGTATGAGTCGCGTGAGTTTATTTTGTTCAACCCCCGCACACAGATATTAAAATCATTTTACAGCGCACCTGTTTTTATAAACGATTCAATTGTTTGTGCAGCAGGAATGCTTTTCGGTTTCGGTGCTTTCGAAGTTTGTAAACTTACCGGAAGTTCCTATTTCGGATTTGAACCATATGATGATATCCTGGAATGCTACAATGTAGGTGACAGATTCTATTTCATGCTTTACCCGGATCATCAGGCGCGACCAAAAAAAAATTACCTCACCGTATTGGTGAAAGGGTTGCTGGAATAAATTTAAAATGAGTACCGAGTACTGACTACTTCTTCGTAGAATCAGGTGCCGTTCCCGGATTGTATACCGGAGGATTTGCTGCACTTGCAGGACCTTTGCCCTTATCTGTAGCTGGAGCATCGCCCTTGCCTTTATCACCGGCTTTCTTGGTGTCAGAAGCTTTCTTGGCATCGTCCTTCTTTTTCTGTTCGGCAGCGAGAACGGCTACATCTTCACCGTCTTTAAAAGTGCCTTCGCTTAACACAGTGCCTTTTCTGTTATAAGTTTTCCAGACGCCATCTTTTTTACCGGCTTTGAAACCGCCATCCTGGCGGATGCTGCCGTCTTCAAAATATTTCGTCCACTTTCCGTCTTTCTTTCCGTTCGCATATTGTCCTTCAGTTGCAACCTGCCCGGAAAAGAAATACCTGTTATATGCGCCATCTTTTATTCCACCGAGATATTCCTGCTCCTCTTTTACCTTACCATATGAATAGTATTTCTTCTCCATCCCCTCCTTCTTGTCATTTACCCAGTCTGTTTCTGCGATTTTATCCCCAAATGAATTAAATACCACCCAGGTACCTTGTTTCCGGCCCAGTTCATCGGTTTTGTTGCGGTGCTTCTTATCCTTCCCTGATGCATACTGCGGCTTTTCTTCCGTTTGAGCGAACAGTACGACAGGCAATACGAAGAGAAAAATCAACAAAATAACTGCCCTGAATTTTTTGATCCGAGTCATAGGTGAATAAGTTTAATTACGAAGCGGTTTCCCCGTGGTGAGTATACTCTGAATCCGCTCTAAAGTTTTACGCTCACCGCACAAAGATAAGAAAGCTTCGCGCTCCAATTCTAGTAAATATTTTTCACTTACCAAAGCTGCGGTTGATAAATCACCGCCACACATTACAAATGCAAGCTTTTGTGAAATTAATTTGTCGTGGTCTGAAATATAGTGCCCTGATTTCATAATATCTGCGCCCGCATAAATCATTCCCAACGCACTTTTACCGAGTACTTTGATGTCGCGACGTTCAACAGGTTTAACATAACCGGCATCGGCCATTTCAATGACTGCGCGCTTGGCTTCCGCTAATTGTCGTGTAAGATTCATGACGATTTCATCATGTCCCCTCCTGAAAATTTTCAAATCATACGCCTCATGTGCAGATGTTGAAACTTTTGCCATGGCAATCGTAAGATAGTATTCCCGGAGCACCTGCTCATCGATGTTATTCGGAGCAAAGGAATCGCTTGCCCGCAAGGCAAACTCCTTGCTTCCGCCGCCGCCTGGAATTAATCCTACGCCGAACTCCACCATTCCGATATACGTCTCTGCTGCAGCTACAATCCTGTCAGCATGCAACGACATTTCACATCCTCCGCCGAGCGACAATCCCCTGGGAGCGACGACTACCGGAACAGATGAGTACCGTACGCGCATGTTCATATCCTGAAAAACGCGTATGGCCATGTCAATCTCTTCCCACTCCTGCTCTGTAGCCATCATGAACACCATCCCCAGATTTGCTCCTGCAGAAAAATTCTGTGCTTCGTTTCCAATAACCAGTCCCCGGAAATCCTTTCCAGCACATTGGGATCCTAAGCTTAGAATTCCACGTGGACAAGTTGTCGCG
>JADMIO011618371.1_pt1 | contig 84330 bp, 74 predicted proteins | sample 8958161 | NCBI WGS metagenome assembly JADMIO01 (sample SAMN16585339, study PRJNA669376) | soil metagenome | isolation source: Crop rotation soil | place: USA: Cullars Rotation, Alabama | collected 2011 | reverse complement strand
GCCGCGACTTCAAGTCACGTGAATTCCAAGCTTCGGATCCCACTGTGCTGGAAAGCACCTGCGCGCCGCATGGGCAATCTGGGCGCTAAGCAACAGAACCCGATGGCTCTGTGGATTTCTGGCCTCACGGCCTGGAAGCAAAAAGACATGCATGCGGCGGGCAAGAGCTTTGCGCTTCTCGCTGCCCAATCGAGCCTTTCGGCATGGGACCGCTCAGCTGCACAGTTTTGGGCATGGCGTGCTTTGAAGCGCGCGGGCGATCCGAAGAATGCAAATTACTGGTTGCAGCAGGCAGCACAACAGCCGCGCAGCTTCTATGGCATCATGGCGGCCCAGCTGCTTGGGAATGAGAATGGCTGGTCGTGGGAATTACCGCAGATCAATGATGAGCATACGGCTGTTCTCGCGAAGCAAGCAGCTGGCGGTCGCGCTTTGGCGCTTCTGCAAATCGGTGAGCGTCAACTCGCCGAAAACGAATTACGCCGCATCAACCCGGCCGGTCGCCGCGATCTGCAGGAAGCGATGCTGGCGGTCGCGACCACGCAGCATATGCCGTCTCTCGCTCTGCAGCTGGGTGGTGTTGCGACCCGCACCAATGGCGCTTTCTATGACGCGGCCCTTTATCCGCTGCCGCCTTGGGTACCGACCGCTGGCTTTAAGGTCGATCGCGCGCTTGTTTACGCGCTCATGCGCCGTGAAAGCCAGTTTGACCCGACGGCTGTGAGCGGACGCGGCGCTTGCGGCCTCATGCAGATTATGCCGACCACGGCAAAGCTCATGGATGGCGACAGCACCAAGATTGCGCTCAATGATTGCACAGCGCATCTCATGAACCCTGCCGTTAATATGGATCTCGGCCAGCGTTATGTGCGCCATCTTATCGAGCAGCCGATTATCGGCGATAATCTCTTGCTCATTTTAGCTGCCTATAATGCGGGTCCTGGTAAGCTCGCGCGCGATATGCGGGATGATCATGGCGGCAAGCTTTCATCTTCTGCTGCCCGCAAGGAATATGAGAAGGAAGATCCGCTTTATTTCATTGAGAGCATGCCGATCAGAGAAACGCATGATTATATCCAGCAGGTGCTTATCCACTATTGGGGCTATCGTGCGCGTTTAGGCGAGCAGGAAAAATCGCTCACGCAACTGGCGCGTGGTGAATGGCCGCGTTATGTCGAGATTAAGCGCCAGGGACCGCCGAAGGGCATGCGCGATGCTTCGATTGATACCGCTCCCGGCGTCAAGCTCGCTTCGAATATCAATAACTGAAAATTTTAAGGCTTCGGGTTCTTCTTTTTTCCCTTGGATGAAAAAAGCTGCTCTCTGCCTTTTTGCACGACGATGTCGTGATGGTCTTCAGGCACCGCTTCATTTTCGGTCCATGAGAAGAAGAGGAGAACCGTATAGCGCGTTCTGTGGGCAAGGCCATAGAAGGGCTCATCCACCTGCACCATGGATCCTGATTTCGCGTCATAGGCTGCGGATGCAAATTTGGCGACACCTTGCTGGGTCGAAGATTTATAGAGTGCGATTTGCGGAAACTCGACGCCTGATGCTGCAAACGGAATGGGGATGGTGAAAGAAGGCGTGCCGATGAGCGTATCGCGCTTGTCGGTCGAGAGGGCGCCCGCTCTTACCTCCAAAATCACTTTGGCTTTCTTTTTATCGTCAACAAGGCGCGCACCTTGTTTCAAGAGGCTCGCATGCAGAGCTGCGACGGCATATTTGCTGTCATAACCTTCAAAATTTGATGCATCGACGAAGACAGGCGTTTTCTGCGGAATGCCGAGCACCAGCTGATCGGCGGCGCGGTCGGCGGCCGTTGAGATGAGCATCTGTTCGGTGGCACTGCGCGGCGGGTTGGTTTCGGCGGAAGTACAAGCACTCAACGCCACAATGAGAAACAACAAACCCGAACGAAATACAAAACGCATAAAAACCCCTCACTCAATATGTAGCGAAGTTACGCGAGAAAGCGCTGTTACGAAAGAGCACAGGACATTTTGGTTAATAGCCCCAGCAAAGACACAGCCATTTGGGTGAATTGCACATATTTAGCCGGAAACATTTTCGACATTCACGTTCTAGGATCGGTTGAGCATTTAAAAATTGGAGAATTTCAAATGAATGATGAGAAAAAGCCGTCCGGATTGCTTGCAACACTTAAATCGTCCGCTCCTGCGGTTACGAGACCTGGTGGCGGTCTCGCTGCCTTACTCGGTGGCAAGGCACCGGCGATTGTCTCACCTTCTTCTCTGCCCGCGAATGTTGCCGTACCAAGCAACTGGAAATCTTTGAAGGAAATGGGCGGCCTCGCATTTCTTATCGATGCGACCGGCAGCCGCGAACATAGCTGGCAAGAGGCGATCCAGATCCAGAACCGCATGTTCAAGGAAGCAGGGCAGTTCGGCGAACTTGTTACCCGTCTCGTTCATTTTCAGGGTGCGAATACGCTTGAAGTATTTCCCCCCAATCGCTGGGCGCGTTCGGCGGGTGAGATGCAAAACCATATGAACACAATTTTGTGCATGTCCGGCAGCACGCAGATCGAGCGCGGCTTACAAACTTGCCTTGAATTTCCGCAACGACCCAAGGTCATTGCTGCAATCGGCGATGCTTGTGAAGAGGATATCGAAAATATCCGTAAATCCGCGCGTGCACTCAAGAAGGCGGGTATCCCCGTCTTTTCATTCTTCGAGGGCAATGATGAAACCGGGCACAAGGCATACCAGACGCTGGCCAAAGAATCCGGGGGCATCTTTGCCAAGTTTGGCTCGAAGCTCGATCTGAGTTCGCTCGTCACAACTGCTGCCGCTTACAGTACGGGCGGCTTGGAAGCGGTTCAGAGATTGGCGCATCGGCCGGGCAGCAATCAGGAAGCTGCTCGCGTCGTCGCTACGCAATTGTTGGCTATCACGAAGCAGTAACGCCATGTCCGACAGCCAGGATGCCTCAGCAAAACTCATGCTCCTCTTCGAGGGCATGGATGATGCATTGGAAGAAGCAGCAGTTGAGGCGATGAAGAAGGCGCGGCTTCTTTTGCAGGAAAATGAGCTCGGTTTCGGTGCCCTCGTCATGCAGGCGCGCGAACGTAAGCTGCTTATGCCGTCAAAGTTAGGCGGTGCGATAGGAATGATGGATTCCACAACCGAGCGGGAGTGGTTAAGCGCTTTCCGCACAGCCCGCAGCCTCATGAAGACTTATGGCATTGGCTTTAAGGAATTGATCGACGCGCTCAATCAAGGCGGGTCTGCGAACGAGGTTGAGGAACTCAAGGCGGCGGTGACGGCCTATCAGCGGATCAATCGTGATCTCGCCACTCAGAACGCAGATATGGAAAAGGAAAATATCGGGTTGCGCTCAGAGTATGAACGGCTTTTGGCAGAGTTTGAAGCGGCGCAGAAGGCGACAACCCAGACCGCAAGCCCTTCATCTTCCTTTTCTCCGCAACACCCTCAAGTCAAGTTGATGCGTAACGATTTCCGTGAGCTGGAGGGTGATGAGTATCGAGCGGCATCTTATCGTCTCTGGCAAAACCCGCAATTTTTCAAACCCAGTGCCCTCAAAGTGGATGCTGTTCTGGGAAAGGACGAAGCTGTCGTTACCGGCAATGACGGGAATAAGGTTGCTCTAAGCTATCATGGCCGCTGGGCTAAAAGCATATCGCTTACGCTCTCATATTCGCGTGATCATAAATTTGCCCGCGTTGAGCCATCGCACATTGTCGCGATGCCTTATAAAAGCGACACGATCGCCTTTCAGGCTTTGCCGTCGAGACAGAGATGGCTTCCGAAGAGGCTCAAATGCGTGACCGCCATTTTTAACAATCTTTTTGAGCCGGCTTAAATTTGAGTGGAGCTAAAATGGAAAACCTTGATTTAGAACAGCAGCGGAAAAGTGTCGTCCATGCAAGCATAATCAAAGAATACAACCGGATTATCTTACAGAGCCACTTTTGTGCGGCTGCTGTGGTTATAACCGGCAGCTGGGCTGCTGGCGGCGATATCGGACTTACCCTCGGCGTGCTTGCGAACACGGCGGATTACGCAATGAGGAGTTTCCGCGGTCCTCCGCGGGAGTTTCAGATGGGGCGTGAACAATTTGTGGACAAATATTGGGGAACCTTCAAGGAAATGCCGCAATTGAAATGGATCACCCATCAGATCGAGAGCGGAGCTTTGCGTGTAACGAGTATGAATGATGTGCCGTTACTTTCTAAAGATCTATGGCCGGAGGAGATCAAACGCGGCATGGTGCGATCGGCGATCGCCACAGGTATGAGGATCTCGGTTTTGGGCCGTGCCTATGATGCCTGGCAGTTTGTATCGCGTCTCGCAAAACCATCGCCTTAACGCGAACTCGTGTTCACTTGCTGAACATGCTCAGAATTAGGCGCTTTTGCGTTTTGTTTCATCCCGCTGTTCAGATTTCACTTCTTTGAGCGGCGTTATCGCGGGACCATTGAGGATCTTGCCATCGGGATCGAAACGCGATCCATGGCAGGGGCAATCCCAGCTTTTCTCGCCCTTGTTCCACTGCACAATGCAGCCGAGATGAGTGCATACGGCCGAGCGTTCATGCAATTGCCCCGCTTCATCGCGGTAGATGGCGATCTTAGAGGTACCTTCACGCAAGATGGCGGCCTCACCCCGCTTAACATCGGCGGCGCTTTTGACTTCACTTGGCGCCACCCAGTCTTTAACCATGCAGGCAACGACATTTGCGTTTTCTTCCAAGAAGGTTCCAGCCGATTTGAGGCTTTTGCGTGCCGGATCGTAAAGGGAGGCCCATGGATTATTTCTGCCTTGAATGAGATCGGTGATGAGCATGCCTGCTATGGTGCCATAGGTCATGCCATTGCCGGATTCGCCCGTTGCGATAAAGACATTTTCCTTATCGCTCGGATTGCGGCCAATAAAGGCTAAACAATCGACGGGCTCGATCACTTGACCTGACCAGCTATATTCAATAGCGCCTAAGAGATCGAAGTGTCTTTTTGCCCAGCTATCCAGATGCGCATAGCGCTTCTTCATATCATTGGCTTGTCCTGTTTTATGATCTTCGCCGCCAACGATTAAAAGATCGTGATCTTCTTCCCGGACGGTGCGCACATAATGATAGGGGTCGTGCATGTCCCACAAAAGAAAGCCGGGATAGGCATCTTTAGGAATTTTATAAGCGATAACGTAAGTGCGGTAGGCGGCTTGCTTCGTATGCATCTTCACCCAATCATTAATCGGTGTGTGGGTGGCGACAATGATATGTTTGGCTTTCACGGAAAAGCCGTCTTGGGTTTTAACAAAACCCTCGTCTCCGCCTTTTACCTCGTTGACGTGTGAGCCTGTAAAAATTTTACCGCCCAAATCTTCAAACGCGGCGGCCAGGCCTTGTATGTATTTTGTGATGTGAAAGGTTGCTTGCTGGGGGAGGCACGCGGTGCGCCCGATTTTGACATGTTCGATTGGGCATTCCTTGAGCACATGGCTCTCAAAGCTTGCTGCTCTTAAAGCATCTGCTTCATCATCGAACTGCTTGGCCTCTTTAGCTCCATGGGCGGCCAAATAACCATCGACGCGCTCGAAATCGCAGGCGATATTTTCTTCTTTCACAATGCTCTCGATGCGGGTGATGGCAGCCCTATGGCTATCGGCAGCGAGCCGCGCCTTCTCCTCACCAAAGAGAGAGTTAAGCTTGGTAAATCCACCATCGAGCATTGCGGTGAGATGCGCTGTCGTGCGGCTGGTTTCACCGCTTGCGATACCCCAGGCATCAAGGATGACAACAGATTTTCCTTCTTTCGCCAGCAAATAACCGCAAGTGAGACCGGCGATGCCCGCACCGACAATCACGACATCGGCGCTCATAGCGGTGCGTAAGGGATTAAGCTCCGGCCTCCCTTGGGATGCTGCCTGCCAAAGCGATCTGCTTTCTTGTGCACTCCTTTGCATCGCTCATTCTCCTGAAGCTGGTCTCCTTCAACTAGGGCAAAGCGAGCTTCAGAATTCTATACGCGGTGAGCGGGCCAGCTATAAAGGAGCCGCCAATAGCATTTCAGCTACTTAACTTGTCCTATAGGCTCGCTAATTCTCTCCTGGCAAAAGCCTTGATGCGTGTCTTACTTTCGGGGCCAGCTATCGTGGCCCGCGTCGGCCCATGACTGAAGAGGATAGTTTTTGCACCGATCTCACGCGCAAAGAGAGGGGGTAAGTGTGCGGCCGCCGTCTCGCGTAAGGTGCCGTCCGCGATATAGCGTGCCTTACCTTCGATCTGATCGAGGCAGCTCATCCCGAGATGCGGGCGGATGGTAAAGCGGCCCTCATTATCGGCGAGATCGCGCATAACGGTTATCCGGAACAAATCGGCGCTTAACCAGGCAAAGCGAAGGGTGCCCTGAAAGGCGTGCGGCCGGTTGGTCTGATCGATGATGCCGACATAGGGCAGGTGCGGCAATTCATGGGGCAGGGGCCCGGCACCATGTCGCGTTGTGTAAGAGCGCGTGAGGTAATGTGCATCAAGTTCCTCAAGGCCCAACTCGCCGGCAAGGCTCAGCACATTGCGAAGGCCTGTATGTGATCTTGTCACATGGGGGAACCATCCCCGCTGCTGATCGAGGAGGAGGCCTTGAGCGCCTTCAAAGATGTAATGGTGCCATGATTTAAGATGTGATCCTGAAACCGGCATCACTTGTAATGCAAATGCTTTTGCATCTTCGATAAAGCGCTCGCGCATCGCATCCGAATGAAGGCGATCCTGCCATTCGGTTGTGAGCTCTTTGACGCCAAGCTTTGCAAGGCGCGCTGGTACATAATCACATCGGACCGCATTGAGTTTTTTGCGTAAATTATCGGTGTCATCGAGATCGGCGAGGCAGAAAGCGAATTTCGCAGCTTGCTGCCGCTCGATCGTCTCACCAAATCCGACACCGACGCTGCCATGCCTCTTCGTGCCGCGGGCACTTTCAATGATCTGATTGATGAGGATGTCGTAGGGTGTGGTGATGGAGCAGGAGCGATCCGCGAAAACAGATGGCTTCACGCCAAGTGCTGTGAGCTGTGCCAGTTCCTTGAAATAAGTGATGGGGTTACAGACGAAAAAACGCGAGAGGAAAGTTGGAAGACCGGCAAAACTGCCGCTGCCAAAATGGCTAAACACATGACGGCGGCCATCGGGTAATTCAACTGTATGCCCTGCCTGGGCACCGCCATTGAAACGCACGACACAAGTTTTTGGTTCGCTCATTGATGCGAGATAATCGGTGAAAAGGCCCTTTCCTTCATCACCGAAGCCGCTGCCGATAATGACATGTGCTGATTTCATGCTGTCCTCCCTTTTGCAGAAAGAAGGGGATGGCGCTGCGCCATCCCCTCAGTTTCACATTTCGGCTGCCCGTAGACGCACAGGTCCAGTTACCTTTCCGCCCCCGCGCTGCGGAGTGGTTGCAAGTTGTTTGGAAAGCGCACTTGCAACGACAAGGCTCGTATCACCGCTCCAACTCTTGACCACAGTATCAAGATCGGCACCTGCATTGACCTGGATCGCCGAGGTCACGACTTCCGAGAGCTTCTTGTAATCGGAAAGCCGCAAGACATGACCTTCACCCAACAACTCGTTCCATGCGCCCACCACGGCTTTCTCCCCGTACTGGCGAAGGCCAGAGCCCTGCTCGACGATAACGTGGAAAACGTCATACTGTTTTCGCACCATCTCGAGGATTTCCTTCGAAGTGAGATCGCGGTCTGCTTCGCCACCGATGAACCGTTGGATCTGTTCTTTGGTAAGCAGTTTATGCGGCGGCTCGTCGCCAATGGTGAAGAGGAGCCCCTTTTTGCCTCGCTTTTCAAACGCATCTGTACTGGTTTTGGTTGCAGCGAAGTACCAGGCGAGATTATAGCTTTCGCCGTTGTTTCCGCCGCCATTGCCTTCCAGGTATAAATCTTCCAGCTGCTTTGCGATGCGCATATCGGATTCGAACTGGGTTGCCTGGATCGGCGCCTGATCCGAAAAAGCGTCACCGTTCGCCATACACATGATTTGTGGACCTTTAACTGGTTCACGGTCATAGATCTCCTTCATGAGCGTGCCCAACCCCTCCTGCACGAAGTAATAAGGGATGCGCCCCATTGAGCCGGTGACATCGAAGTCAATAATGATCGGTGTCGAGATGGGGTGGTCTGTAGAGTCTCGTGATTCACGCACCGTGATCGTCGTGGGGTTGAAGGACGTTTTTGGATCGGACGTTGTTTTCATCGAACTACGAGAAAAGGCGTCGTCGATGGTGCGAGAGCTATTGGAGCTGCTGTAAGAACTCCAATCGGTGTCGCTGAAATAACCATGTCCCATGGTGGTTCTCCTTTGCATTGGGCAAAGTTCTCCCGTTGAGGCCAAATGCGTTTTGGCCATCCGATCGGCAGAAATTTGCGAGTTAGGGCCGCGTCACCACCGCGGTGACGCGGTTCTTAGTTCAGGCGGCTGGGCTTGGAGCAGCTACCACTTGCGTTTCTGCAACGCTTGCTGGCGGCCTTGCGGGCTCCGCTACTTGTGCCGCTTGCGCGGCTCCCGTTGGTTCTGTAGCTGCATATGCCGCCAAGTCTTGTTCATCAAATCGGCCCTTACTCATGACGCACCTCCCGGCCTATAAATGTCGCTGTAATCGATATTGAGCTTCGTGAAGCGACGGGCACCGAAGCTCTTCTTCAAAATCGATTGATGCCATTGGCTCAGATCTTTCTGTGCATCGCCTGAGGAGGGCGTGCGCAGAAAGTCGATCATTGGTTGGGGGGCGGTTTTCAGTGTGGTGAGGCGAGTGCCGTTGCGGTCGCCTAGCATTTCGCGGGCTGCGGCACGTACCAGTTCGCGATCGATTTTGCCGTCGGCTAAAATTGGCTGTTTGCCGTTTGTATCCGGAAGCAGGTCTAACGCTTCTCCAGGCACCGCAGTGAGCGGTGCGCCGAAATGCGACGCGTACCACCAGCCGCCGAAAAGACCGATCGCATGGTCTTTTGGTGAGACAAAGACGTTGTCGAGCGAGATAGCGTTATGGGCAATGCCCGCATGATCGAGAAAACGCGCCATCTCCAAAAGGCGCGAGGTGATCCACGCTGCGTGTTTAGAAAAATCATCTTTTGGAATATGGGGCAAGAGATCGAGGAGCCTTACATCCTCAACTCTCTTTTTGATCGTAAGGATGAATGCGTCCTCACCCTCATAGGTTTTGTGAATGACGGGCAAAGACTTCTCATAAACATCTTTTAGTTTGGCATCCGGTTTTTTATGATTATCGAGAAAATCGATCGCCTTGATTTGCTTGACTGCGTTTTTGAAGAGATCTTCGTGCTCGCGCGCCACCACATAAGTAATGGTGCTGGGTGCAATATGCATGGTGCCGAGATCGAACGAGAAACGCGCATCTGAACGCACTTGGAATTCGCGGCCGTCTTTAAGGCGGCAGGTAAACTTGCCCGCTTCCTGCCATGTGCCACTGGTGAGTTTGTCATTGGCCTTGTCGCGCAGGGCTTTGACGTGACGGAACACATCCGCTGCTTTGGGGTCCTTGTTGATATCCGGGAACCATAATTTAGCGAGCTTGTGGTAGGCGCTCGTGATGTCATCAGCGCCTTTTTTGAAGAGCTTTTCAGGCTCGTTTTCCGGAATTGCGAGTAGCTCAGCCGCCGAGAGCGTTTCAATGTGATCGGTGAAAATTTTTGTTGTGGTGGACATAGAGACATTGTCTCACCCGTGCAATTCATGCGTTAGCAATTGATGAGTGTTGGCCCATCTTTACCAAATGTTTTTGAAAAATTTTGTGATGCAGATCACCGAATTTTTGAAAATCTGTGACCTAGGTCACTGTGATGGAACTCACAGATGTATTTTTAATTAGTTTTGAGGAGGTGCATCGCAGATTTTCTGTAAGCCCGCCTGATCGAGAATGATGATGCTGTCGTTTTTGAGTTCGATCAAACCTTGCGAGGCAAAAGTCTTCAGCTGGCGGTTCACGCTCTCGCGCGTACTTGCCGTTTTCTGCGCGATATCGCTTTGGCTAAGGCCTGCGCGAATAATTGTCTTGCCATCAACCTGCTCACTATAGGTATGGGCAAGCGAAAGGAGGCAGTTGGCGATGCGGCAGGGGAGATTACCGAGCGCATAAAGCTGCATAGTTTCCGTATAGCGCAGCAAACGGTTGCAGAGGATCTGCACGATGCAAAACATCGCTTCCGGATACTGAAAGAGGAGTGGCATGATGCGTTCTTTGGGAATGACGAGGAAGGTCGTTTCCTCTTCGGCATAGGCATCAGCCCCTCTTGGCAAGCCATCGAGTAAGGCGCGTTCGCCAAAAATCTCCCCGCGCTCGAACATGCTCAAGAACATGTCCTTGCCTTCGATCGATTGGAGGGAGATACGCACGCGGCCTGCCAAAATGGCGCCCATCCAGTCACCAGCTTCACCAAGCTTGAAAATGAGACTGCCGGCAGGGCAGGTGCGCGCCTTGCATTCATTCATGAGCTGAGAGCGGATATGGGCGGGGAAGAAGCCGAACAAAGCTTCATAGCGAAGATGGGTCGTTTTATATTGATAAAGCATGGCGGCCCTTAGCCAAGTTTCTTCTCTCTCGACTATAACAGAACTCCTGCTGATAGCTCATTGGGACCTATGAAAAATGCGCCTTCATTGTGATCCAGATCACAGATGTTCTTGGTTTGTTCTTTACAAAACGCATGACTTCTTATAAAGTGAAGCATGTCTCACGATCTCCCCAATCAAAAGAAGACAGGTCGAGGTGCGGTCGGCAATCCGGCCGGGCGCTATGAGCGTTTTGCAACGCAAGCGGTTGATGATGGCTGGTCGCCTATCATGTTGCCGGAGTTCGACCCGCTCGCTGAAGAAGAGAGCGAGCAGAAAGTTCCGACCCATCTTCATATCGATGCGAGCCGTACGGTCATTAATGAGATCGCTTCCCCAGATCTGTTTCAAATGCGTTCGATTAATCCTTACCGTGGGTGCGAGCATGGCTGCATTTATTGCTATGCGCGGCCATCACATAGCTGGCTCGGCTTTTCTGCCGGTCTCGATTTCGAGACGCAGATTTTGCATAAACCCGATGCGCCGGAAATCCTAAGGCGTGAGCTTGCTAGAAAGAGTTATGAGCCTAAAACGATCACACTTGGCAGCAACACGGATTGTTATCAGCCGATCGAACGTGAATTGAAACTTACGCGCCGTATTATCGAAGTGCTTAAGGAATGCGATCATCCGATTGCCATTATCACTAAATCAGCACTTGTCGCGCGTGATATCGATCTTCTCGCACCGATGGCGGAAAAAAAACTTGCGCGTGTTTTTATATCGCTTACGACGCTCGATCCGCATCTGGCCCGCGTGATGGAGCCGCGTGCAGCAGCGCCATGGAAACGGCTCGCGACCATGAAAGCGATAAGCTCGGCGGGCATACCTGTAACGGTGATGACGGCGCCTTTAATTCCGGCGCTTACCGATATGGAAATGGAAAATATGCTGGAAGCCGCTTATGCGGCAGGCGCCCGCTCCGCCCATTATACGGTCGTGCGGCTGCCTTACGAGGTGAAGGATCTCTTCAAAGAATGGCTTGAAACGCATCGCCCGGAAAGGGCCGCGCATGTGCTTTCGCTTATCCGTCAGATGCGCGGCGGCAAATTATACGACGCTAAATGGGGCCAGCGCATTACAGGGGAGGGCGCCTATGCCGAGCTTCTCGCAAAGCGCTTTCGCCTCGCCAAAAAGCGTATCGGTCTCGATCGCGACAAATGGGAATACGATCTGAGCCTTTTCCGTCCACCTGAACCTGACGGCCAATTGGGGCTTTCCTTTAATTGATCCGCCTGGCGAGTGGGGAGAAGGAGCGCAGGGAGAGCGTTTGTGCAGTATACGCAATAGCGTATATAGTAAAGTTATACGCAATCGCGTATTAAACGAATTTATACGCAATCGCGTTTATTGATTATTAATGTGCGATCACGTATATTAGGGGCATGAACCTTATGTCACGCAATAGCCAGCAACTGGGGGCGGCTCTTCGGCGGAACCGGAAGAAGCAAGGTCTTACGCAGGAAGACCTGGCCAAACGCATGAATTCGCGCCAGGCGACCATTTCCAAGCTGGAGCAAGGGGCGCCGGGGACCCAACTTAAAACATTTTTCGATGTGCTCACTGCGTTAAACCTTGAAATTGTCGTCAAAGACCGCTCGACGACATCTCTCAAAGAGATGCCTGAGGATCTGTTTTAATGGCGCGCCCTCGCACGCGGATCCCTCTCGATGTTTATTTAAATGGAAGATTAGTCGGAAAGCTGCGCCGCCAGGCAAGCGGCTCGATTGATTTCCAATATGATGAAGCGTGGCTCGCCACTGAACAGGCGATCCCTGTTTCACTTTCTCTTCCCCTGCGTGAAGATCGTTACATCGGCGATCGGGTCATTTCCGTCTTTGATAATCTGTTGCCGGACAATGGTGACATCCGGCGACGGTTGGCGGAGCGCGTTCATGCTGACGGCACGGATGTCTATAGTCTTTTAGGCGCGATCGGCCGCGACTGCGTAGGAGCCCTTCAATTTCTTCCTGAAGGAACATCCGCTCAGCCCCCCGATACCATGAAGGGCGAACGGCTGACCGAGGGCGATGTCGCAACGCTTCTCGGCGATCTAAAGCGAAGCCCGCTTGGCATTCATGGGGACCAGGATTTCCGAATTTCGCTCGCGGGGGCGCAAGAGAAAACGGCCTTATTATATTGGAAAAACGCCTGGCATCTTCCGCATGGAACAACGCCAACGACGCATATTCTCAAGCCCCAAATAGGCCGCTTACCGAACGGCATCGATCTGTCGCAGAGCGTTGAAAATGAGCATCTTTGTTTGCGCATTGTGAGCGCTTTCGGACTGCCTGTCGCCCCTTCGAGAATAATGGACTTTGGGGGAAGGCGGGTTTTGGTGAGCGAACGGTTTGATCGTCAATGGACGAAAGCGAAGCGTCTGCGCCGCATTCCTCAAGAAGATTGCTGCCAGGCCTTGGGCGCGCCCTTGAGCCGGAAATACGAACAGGATGGGGGTCCTGGCATTCGCGCGATTGTGGCCCTTTTGAAGGGGAGCAATACGCCCGACATTGATCTGAGGCGTTTTATGAAGGCGCAAATTCTTTATTGGCTTCTCGCCGCGACGGACGGACACGCCAAGAATTTCAGCATTAAATTGGAGGAGGGGGGAAGATTTATACTGGCGCCTCTCTATGATGTCGTATCGACCCAGCCCGTTTATGACGCTAACCAGATCTCCAAAAAGCACTGGAAATTCTCAATGGCGGTTGGAGAGAACCGGCATTATGCGGAGCAAGCCATTCTGCCGAGGCATTTTCTGCAAACCGCGCGCTTATGTAACTTACCCGAAGAACTCATTCGATCCATTTTTGATGAGTTGATTGCAGCGGAGCGAACTTCCATTGATAAAGCGCTTAGCGAAATGCCAAAGAAATTTCCCCAGAAGCTCGCGACCTCTATTGTTGCGGGCTTGAGGAAACGCATGCTAGCAATCAAAGAGTCCGCTACTCGATAAAGAAGAGAGAAGAAGTTTCGCGCACCGAGCATTGATAGATGGGGTTTTTCTTTAGGTGGAGCTCCTGCTAAGGAGGAGGGATGAACGCATCTCAAAAGCAAGCCTGGTGGGACCCCGCGCATTTTGCAAAAAAGCGGCCTTATCTCGAGGCGCGGCAAAAAGCGATTGGCGCCATGCGTGGTTATTTTGCCCAAGAAGATTTCGCTGAAGTCGAAACGCCGATATTGCAAGTGATGCCGGGCGGAGAAGTGCATCTGCAGGCCTTCGGTACCGAATGGGAAGACGCGCAAAGTAAAAGCGCGCAGCGCCTTTACCTACACACAAGTCCCGAGCTTTCGATGAAAAAGCTGCTCACGGCGGGTGTGCCGCGGCTTTATCAATTCGCCCATGTATTCAGAAATGGCGAGCACTCATCGCTTCATCATCCGGAATTCACCATGCTGGAATGGTATCGTGCGAATGCCGATACATCCGCGATCATGCAGGATTGCATTTCTCTTGTGCGCAAGGCGGCGAAAGCCGCGGGCCGCGCGGGCTTCGCCGCGAACCATATGACATGCGATCCGTTTAATGACTGGGAAACGCTTTCGGTTCCCGATGCTTTCCGCAAATACGCCGGTATCGATCTTTTGGCGACAGCTCCTGATCCTCATGCGCCGGATGCGAAGCTGCTCGCCAAGGAGGCCAAGCGTATCGGTGAGCGTGTGCTTGATAGTGATAGCTGGGACGATATTTTCTTCCGCATCATGGGCGAAAAAATCGAACCTTATCTCGGCAAGGACCGGCCCACTTTCCTTTGTGATTATCCCCTGAGTATGGCCGCACTTGCGCGGCCAAAACCGGAAGATCCGCGGCTTGCCGAACGGTTCGAGCTTTATATTTGCGGCATCGAACTTGCCAACGCATTCGGCGAGCTCACGGATGCGGATGAGCAGGCGCGCCGGATGAAAGCCGATATGGATCAGAAGAAAAAGATTTACGGCACCAGTTGGCCCGTGGATGACGATTTTATTGCAGCCTTGCGTTATGGCATGCCGGAAAGTGCTGGTATTGCCCTTGGTGTAGACAGGCTTGTTATGCTCTGCGCTGGGGCTAACACAATTGAAGATGTACTGTGGGCGCCGCTCCAGCTTAATATCAGCTGAGAATTATGCAGGCCGGGGTGCCCGGTGTTTGCCCCGCGGCGTCATGGTCACGAGACGGTCGAGAAGCCCCTCGCATGCTTTCTCGCAAACATTGCGTGAGCTTTCCTTGATGAGTTCCGTCACATAGGCAGGCTCGCCTTCGTAACGCTTCGTTACTTCATCAAAGCTCACATTTCGCGGGATATCCGCCGTCACAATCTCAACGCGTTTATTTTTAGCGGCAGCATCCCAGCGTTCCTCGCCTCTTAGTCCGCTCCAGGCCGGACGCAAAACGATGATCGGCATTTTGGTTCCTTCTGGAACCGCGGCAGCGGCTAAATGATGGAGTGCACTGCCGCTTCCCATCACAGCAGCACCATAATTGCGGTGGGCGGATGCTATCACGTGGGCGGGACCCTTAAACTCATTCCAATCCAGTTTTTCATCCATCGCCGTAAGATTGGTGACGGGCGTGAGCGGCTTAAAAGTTTCGTTGAGGCCTTGAATTTGCGATTGAAGCGCGAAGCGGTCGCCATATTGGGCAAAGACCGGAACGATGATGAGGTCCAATTTTGCAGCTGCATATTGCAGTTTCACCAATTCCCGCATCTGATCGTAGGCGTTAATCGATTTGGCGATGCCGCCAATGCGTTTGGCATTTTCAGTTGTTTCTGAATCGGTGAGAGATTTTTCACCGAGAAAAAAGACAAACCGAACCGTGGATCGCGTACCTGCAGCCCGCAACGCCTGATCGGCAGCGGATCTCACTGTTAGCGTATGCGATTGCCGGTCTTCTTTGATCCATGCGGCAGGATTGGCAAAGAGGGACCCGGCAGGGGATGAAGTTAAAGCGAAGGGCTTCTGTTTTACGAAATTGAGTTTTTGAACCATCTCTTCGATGGAAAGTATGGTTTCACCTGGCTGTTTTCTCAAATTGGCCATCTGCAGAGGCCCCTCATTGATATCGGTGCCGGGGGCAAAATCTTTTCGATTATAGGGATAGGCAACGCACACATTGAGATTGGTAGCGCTGGCAGCGACGAGGGTCTCAAAACGGGCATCAGCGCAAAGTTTAAATCGCACAGGCGCATGTTTTTTGACTTCGCGCGCATATTCTAAAACCATACCGATCTGATCGATGGCGTAGCCTGCGGAATTTGCGATCGGAATAACGAACCTGTTCATAAAAACCCTCTTTTAAATGCATCGCCACTATGGATAACGGCCTTCAAATTTCTTCTGCACCATAGGGCATGAATTTAGTTTCAAAAACCCGTAATAAGTAATGTATTACAATGACTTACTAAATTTTTGGGCGAGGATCCGGCACAGAAGATGGGAAAGGGATTTCAAGGAGCGTCAAAAACCTTCATACCCTTTCCAAGGAATTGCCCCGCTCCTTCGTCCAATCACTAGAAACCCATGCAGGACAGAACTGCTGAATTGGCCCATGAGGCCGCAAAGGGTAACCGCAGCGCTTTTCAAAGCCTTGTGGAGGGACACTACGATATGATCCATCGGGTTGCCTATAAATTCACGGGCGCCATGGAAGATGCCGACGACATCACTCAGGATGTCTGCATAGCGCTTGCGGATAAAATCCGCTCCTTTCGCGGTGAGAGCAGTTTTAAGACCTGGCTTTATCGCATCACCGTCAATTCTTGCCTTGATCATCACCGCAAAAACAAAAGCCGTGAAGGCAAGGCCGAAACTTATGTAGAAATGGATCGCTTCCTTCAGCAATCCAGCCGCGAGGCAAACCGGCAAGTAGCCTGGCTCTATCGCGAGATTGCCAAATTGGGCGAACCGCTCAAGAGCACAGCGCTCTTGGTGCTTTCTGAAGATTGCAGTCACAAAGATGCGGGCAAAATTTTAGGCTGTGCGGAGACGACTGTGTCATGGCGCATGCATGAAATCCGCAAGGCCCTAAAGGCCAAGATAGGGAGCGGCGCATGACGGACGACAATGATGACATCAAGCGGCTTTTGGCTCAAACGCCTGCTCCAAAGCCCTCGGACGAGAAGAAAAAAGCTGCTCTTTCCAAGGCGTTAGAAGCGTTCGACGCGCAATCTGCCAAACACTCCCAAGGAACGGCTAAGGCCGGCCGTCCAATCCATACAGCATGGGCTGCATTTATGGATTTCATGAGGGAGAGTGTCATGACAAAGACGCGTTTGGTTGCCGGCACCGCAATGGCCGCTGTTCTCGTTCTCGCAACATCAACATTTTATTATGCACCGCGTATGCAAAGCGATGTGCACGTGCTCACAAAGGCTCAAGGAAGTTTGAATACCTCGCCTTCGCCTTATAGGGTGGAAGAGACGGCATCCGATGCCTTGGTATTGTCTCCGCCGCCTCCACCGCAAATCGATGCGCGCGCCAAAAATGCAGGTGCTGCGGGTGCTGCCCAGCAAGAGCTAAAATCGGAAAATTTTGCCCTCGCAAAGCCGGTAAGCCCCTCCGTCATGCAAGATGGAAGCGCCCTCAGATCCGCAGCCCCGGCAGAAGCACTTGCGATGGTTGGCCAAGTCGCGCCGGGTGTCGCCATGAGCGATCAATCTTATGCTTATTATCAGGATCAGGGTCGCGATAAGTTTGAGAGTATCAAAACGAACCCGATCAAGGTTGCGGCGGAGGAACCTCTCTCGACCTTTTCCGTCGATGTCGATACCGCTTCCTATAGTTTTGTTCGCGCCTCGCTTAATCAGAATGTATTGCCGCAAAAAGATGCGGTGCGAGTGGAAGAACTCATCAATTACTTCCCCTATCAGTATGAAGCGCCGGCAACGAAGGAAGAGCCCTTCAAGGCAAATCTGTCCCTTTTCCCCACACCTTGGAATAAAGAGACCAAACTTCTTCATATCGGCATCAAAGGCTATGAGATGCCAAAGAGCGGCCAGCCGCATTCCAATCTGGTGTTCCTCATCGACACGTCGGGTTCGATGAATGCGCCCAACAAGCTTCCTTTGCTGCAGAACTCGCTCAAGATGCTGCTTGATACGCTCAAATCTGACGACACAATCGCCATTGTCACTTATGCGGGCAGTGCTGGCATTGCGCTCGAACCCACCAAGGTAAGCGATAAATTAAAAATTATGCAGGTGATCGATGGGTTAGGGGCAGGTGGTTCGACAGCCGGTGCCGAAGGCATTCGCATGGCTTATCAATTGGCCGAGAAGAATTTTGATAAGGGTGCTGTCAATCGCGTGATCCTTGCAACGGATGGCGATTTCAATGTCGGCATCACCAATCAGAACGAGCTTAAGAGCTTTATCGAGCGTGAACGTGATAGCGGCATATTCTTATCGGTCCTCGGCTTTGGCATGGGCAATTACAATGACGCCATGATGCAGGCCCTGGCCCAGAACGGAAATGGCAATGCTGCTTATATTGATACCATTCAGGAGGCTCGGAAGGCGCTGGTTGAGGAAGCGGGCTCAACGCTCTTCACCATTGCCAAAGATGTGAAGATCCAGGTCGAGTTTAATCCATCGCAGGTGAAGGAATATCGCCTTATCGGTTATGAGAACCGTCTTCTGAACCGCGAAGATTTTAATAATGACAAGGTTGATGCAGGCGATATCGGTGCCGGTCATACGGTGACGGCAATTTATGAGATCGTGCCCGTTAACAGCAAAGCAGCGCTTGTGGATGATCTACGTTATGGCGCAACAGCTAAGCCTGCTAGCAAAAGCGATGAATATGCGTTTGTCAAAATTCGTTACAAGTTGCCGGAAGGTAAAGAGAGCAAACTCATCACGGTGCCGGTGACAGAAAAGGTTGAGTTCAAGAGTTTGAAGGATGCTCCTCACGAAGCTCAATTCGCGAGCAGTGTGGCGGCCTTCGGTCAGATCTTGCGAGGTGATGCCTATAGCAAAGACTTTACCTATGACGATGTTATTGCACTTGCCGAGGCCAATAAGGGGAGTGACAGTTTTGGTTATCGCTCCGAGTTCATTAATCTTGTGCGGCTTGCGAAGAACGCACCGCAATTGCCAGTTCAAAAATAAGGCCTGCTCCTAAATGATCCCGCCCTTTTCGGTTAAAACCGGGAAGGGCGGGTAATTTTTTGAAGGATATATCGCCCATTGCATCCCGGTGTTACGCCGCTATAGTCGCCTGGTTAATCCATATTGCCGAGGAAACCCATGTTCGATATGACGTCGCTTTTTATCTCGACCGCCTATGCGCAGGATGCGCCGGGGGGCTCTGCTGGCGCCATTGGCATGAATTTTGTGCCGCTGCTGCTCATTTTTGCGGTGTTTTATTTTCTCCTTATCCGTCCGCAGCAAAAGCGTCTCGATGAGCAGGCGAAGATGATCAAGGCGCTCAAGCGCGGCGACCGTGTCGTCACCGGCGGCGGCATTCATGCCAAGGTGACCAAAGTATTTGAAGACAATGAAAATCTTATGGTCGAAATCGCCGATGGCGTGCAGGTCAAGGTGGTGCGGAACACTGTTTCAGCGCTCGCAGCGAAGACAGAACCGGCCAAGGCAGATGCGCCGCTTACCGATAAAGATCTGAAAGAGTAATTCATCATGGTTTATATCGAGCGCTGGAAAATCCTCCTTATTATCGGCGTGTGTCTTCTGGCGCTCGTAACCGCGGCACCGAATGTCATGGGTGCTGATGCGCGTGCATGGGTAGCGAAGCATGCTCCGTTCCTGCCGCATGAGACGGTTAATCTCGGCCTCGACCTGCGTGGCGGTTCTTATCTTTTGCTCGAAGTTGCCGTCGATGCGGTGGCTGAGGAACGCGCGCAGGGGCTCGTCGATCAGGTGCGTGGCGAGTTGCGCAGCAATAAAATCGGCTATTCCACGCCGCCATCGGTTGCCAATGGTGGCGTGCGTTTCAAGCTCACCGATCCATCGCTTACCGATAAGGTAAAGGATATTTTACGCAAGATGGATCCGGAGCTCGAAATGAGTGCGAGCGATGGAGAATTTACAGTCCGTTTTTCGCAGGCGCAGGTCCTTGCGCGCAAACAATCGGCCCTCGATCAATCGATCGAGATTGTGCGCCGCCGTATCGATGAAACCGGCACGCGCGAGCCTTCCATCCAGCGTCAGGGGGAGAACCGCATCATTGTCGAGCTCCCGGGCGTCGACGATCCTGATCGTATCAAAAAGCTTATCGGCCAAACCGCCAAGCTCACCTTCCAAATGGTCGATGAAAACGCCAATACAACCAACCCGCCGGCTGGCACTGTTGTGTTGCCGCTTACCGAATATGCGGGTCAGAGCCTTGTGGTCGAAAAGCGCATCATGGTTTCCGGTGAAACGCTCATTGATGCACAGCCCTCATTCGATGAATTTGGTAAGCCATCGGTTTCTTTCCGTTTCGATAGCGCAGGCGGCAAGCGTTTTGGCGAAGCGACCCGCACCAATGTGGGTCATATTTTCGCGATTGTGCTGGATAACAAGATTATCTCAGCACCCCGTATTCAAACGCCGATCCTTGGCGGATCCGGTCAGATCACTGGCAATTTCACCACTCAAAGTGCACAGGATCTCGCACTTCTCTTACGCGCGGGCGCTCTTCCGGCACCGATTAAAATCCTTGAGCAAAGAACGGTTGGCCCAGGCCTCGGTTCAGACAGTATCAAGGCAGGTGCCGTGGCGAGCATCATCGGCCTCTGCCTCGTGATGGCGTTTTTCATCCTATCTTACGGGCTATTTGGTATTTTTGGTAATATCGCGCTGCTCTTTAACATTGCGATCATTTTCGCATCATTATCGCTTTTGCAGGCGACGCTCACCTTACCGGGTATTGCGGGTATCGTGCTCACCATAGGCACCGCATTGGACGCCAACATCCTTGTGTTCGAGCGTATACGCGAAGAAATTCGCAATGGCCGCTCGCCGGTCTCGGCAATCGATGCTGGATACAAGCATGCGCTTTCGGCAATTGTTGATGCCAACATGACGGCGCTCATCGCCGCTTTTCTCCTCTTTATGTTTGGAACGGGACCGATCAAGGGGTTCGCGGTGACGCTCTCGATCGGTATCATGGCATCGATTTTCTCGGCGATGATGACTGCGCGACTGATTGTCGTCTGGTGGCTACGCACCTTTAAGCCTAAGGAAATCCCGATCTAACAGGGAGGCATTCATGGCTTATGTCGACGGCTTTATTCTCGCGGTGCCGAAAGCGAAAATCGAAGCCTACAAAGAAATAGCGCGAACTGCGGGTGCTATTTGGAAAGAGTATGGCGCTCTTTCCTATGTCGAGTGCGTAGCGGACGACGTGCCCTATGGCAAACTCACTTCATTTCCCCGTTCGGTGCAGGCAACTGAAGATGAGACGGTGATCTTTGCCTGGATTACCTATAAATCGAAAGCGGATCGCGATGCGATCAATGCCAAGGTGATGGAAGACCCGCGCCTTAAAAGCGAAATGTGCAAGGATGTGTTCGACGCCAAGCGCATGATCTATGGCGGCTTTGAAAGCTTTATGCAGCTTTAGGGGCTCACAAAATTTGTGCTCCGCAGCAAGGGTTTATTTTTCGCTGCCACAAAAACGACGATTTCATTACTCACTATTCTCATTTTAGGGAGGATAGTGATGGCTAATTATCGCACCCAAATTCAAGCGCCGGATTCATTCGCGCCCATTCCATCAAGTGTCGGATCGCTTACCCTCCCGCAGCTTGATCAGCGTAATCCAGAGGTGGTTGCCGCGCTCACGGCGACCAATGAACAGTGGCGTATCCTTATGAACAGCAATACTGGGCAGGCTCCGGTGCCCCTCGATCCTACCGTGGAGCAGCTGCAAACATCCCTCGCACAAAATCTTGCCAATGCCCCTTCCGCCAGCTTTACGCCGCGCATCGATGAAGCCAATCAGTTCCAGGCGCTGACTGCGCGTGAGCCGAACGGTGTTTTTGTGAATATTATGGTCGATAGCCGCAACCCTGATGCTGTCTCCTGGGCTCAGAAAGCGCGCAAGGCCCAGCTATCGAACGGCTCGTTCGATCCCGCCAAAGTGCCGCCCCGTACCTTCCCGGCCAGCAGTGTCGAAGTGGTGCCGCAGGACCTCAACAATGCGCCTTCTGTGCAATTCGCCAACGGGGCCAATAATTTTTTACAAACCGATGTTCCAAAAATTCTGCCCGAGCCGTCCACGCGCCCGGTTCAGCCCGATACAGCGGCAAGTTACGCGCGCGCCGGTGTGGACCTGCCATCGCCTGTACCAACAAAACCAGGCATTGGCGTTTAAGCGCGGCCGGCCCAGCAAAGCTTCGATCAAGCTAAGTTAGCTGCAGGGTTTTTATGCTTTTTGGATGCATGAAAGCGCTGCATCCCTCCGCGGCGCTCTTTTTGAAAATCCGGGTCTGGATTAAGCCGCTCAAGCGTTTTTCGATTTGAGGCCACACGCCTCGCTTTCACTTCAGGATCATTAAGCGTGGCACTACGCTTTTTTATAAATTCTGGATCTGCGTTTAAGCGCTTTAAAGTCTTCTTGCTCGAAGCATCCCGTTTAGCGGCAAATTGAGGATCGGAATTAAGCTTCTTGAAAGTCTGGCTGGAAGATGCGTCGCGTTTCTTCGCAAATGACGGATTGTTATTGAGCCGTTTCATAAGTTCCGATTTGCCGGAAAATAATTTGAAGTCGGCCTTTTTCATGATGGTGCGGACGGTATCGTAATGGACCGCGCCGGTCTCACGCGACACCTTTTCCCAGACCTGCATAGCGTAGGGATTGGCTTTCGCCTCGTGGAGAACGGCTTCGATTATTTTCGGATCAATTCGCCGGTATGCCATGGTTCAATGAAAATAAAACCTTACAAATTCCAATTATTCGCCTGAAAAAGAAATAAGAAGCTTGAGCGCTTCTTCAACCGCTTGCAGGCGCACATCATCGCGGTCGCCTTTGAAAAGACTTTTGTAATGGAACACAGCGCCGCGGCGATTGGCGATGCCGATAAAAACGAGACCCACCGGTTTGGCGGCGCTGCCGCCAGATGGTCCTGCAATGCCGGTGACCGATATCGCAATATCCGCGGTGGAATGATTGAGAGCACCTTGTGCCATGGCTTCGGCTACTTCGCCGCTCACAGCACCATGTTGCTCGAGCAATCCTGCATCGACTTCCAGCATCTCAGTTTTTGCTTCATTGCTATAGGTGATAAAGCCGCGCTCGAAGACGGAGGAGGAGCCGGCGATTTCGGTAAGTGCTGCTGCGATAAGGCCGCCGGTACAGGATTCGGCCGTAGCGATCTTTTGCTTTTGCGATGCGCATTGCTCAACCAATTTGCGCGCAAGATCGTGAATGGGGGGCGTAAGCATCGGGTTGCTCTATATATAGCCGGCATGAGCGTTTGGGATATCACGACCAAGCGCGCCATGGAAAATACGCCATGAAGCGTCTTTTTTCTCTTAACAATCGGTTACCGCAAGGTTTCGCTAACCACAATTACATCAAACCTTAATCAAAATAACCCATTCTACAAAGCCCAATCAAAAAGGGCCGGGTCATGGAACAGAAACGCCTCAACGAACTCGACTTCATGGATCTTTATGTGCGTCTCGATGGCGACAGCACGGCGCATTATCATCAGGCATCCAAGGATGCCAATCACGAACTTGATAAGGACGTACCCCCGCAATTTCGCGCGGATTGCGAAGAGCTTGCTGCGATGCTCAAGAGTAAGTTCGTCGCCGACGAAATGGGCCTCATTTATAATGGCATTCGCTTACGCGCCTCGCGCGTGAAAACAGCTTCGGGCCAGTCATGGGCTGCGATGCGCCGTATCGCCAATGAACCACCGAAGCTTGAAAAGCTCGGCTTTATGAAACAGCTGGTGCCGCACTTGCGCGATCTCGGCAAGCGCGATGGTCTCATTTTGCTTTGCGGTGCGACGGGTGAAGGTAAAACGACAACCTCGTCCTCATTGCTTTCCGAATATATGAACGAATATGGCGGCGTTGCCTTCACGATCGAAGATCCGGTCGAATATGATATGGAAGGCCGGCGCGGGAAAAACGGTTTCTGTTATCAGGTTGAAGCGCATGGCGAAAAGGATTGGGCGGAACTGCTCAAACGTTCACTGCGCTGGCATCCGCGTTATATCTTCGTTGGCGAAATCCGCACACCCGATGCCGCCAACCAGCTCTTGCGTGCTGCAACTTCTGGCCATTTGGTCATCACGACCATGCATTCGGGCAGTATCGAAGAAGCGCTCGAAGGCCTCTTGCAGCTTGCAGAACAATCGATTGGTGATCGTGCGCCTTTACTGCTGGCAGCGGGCCTTACCGCCATCATCCATCAGCAGCTCACCTCGATCGGTTTGAGGGCGACCTTCTATATTACCGAGCCTCAAAATCCGGCGGCTGCTTTCCGCGCCATAATTCGCGAAAAGCGCATCGGTCAGTGCCGTACCTACTGCGATCAGCAGATGGCGCATTTGATGAAAACCGGCAAGATTTTCAGGGAACATCACAGTAAAGTTTAGGGCTTTCGCAGGCGCAACAATTGGCGCTAAGATGGCGGCCTTAAAATGGAGCCGCCATGAATTTCGAGCAATCTTCCTTTCTTTACAGCGCCAACGCCGACTTTATCGCCGAGCTTTATCGCCGTTATGCCGAAAATCCGGCATCGGTCGATCCCGACTGGCGCCGCTTTTTCGAAGAGCTGCATGATGACGGCCGTACCGCCCTCAAAGAGGCGCAAGGTGCAAGCTGGGGCCCTTCCAAAGCAGCACGTATTGTTCTCAACGGCCATGGCGCGGCTCCTGATAGCGCGCCGCAGGCGGGCCCTTCACCATCTGTCACCGATGCTGCCAACAAGGCTATTCTGGATAGTGTTCGCGCTATTTGGCTCATCCGCGTCTATCGCATGCGCGGGCATTTACTCGCCAATCTCGATCCGCTGGGTTTGACGCCGCAGCCTTATTATGCCGAGCTCGATCCCAAGACCTATGGTTTTACGGAAGCCGATTACAACCGTCCCATCTTCATCGATGGCACGCTCGGTTTTCAGCACGCCACCATCAATGAAATTATGGCGCGCCTCAGCCGCACCTATTGCGGCAGCGTGGGCGTGGAATTCATGCATATCCAGGATCCGGATCAGACGGATTGGCTGAAGCGCCGCATCGAGGAAAGCGAAAATAAGCCCCTTTATGATGTGAACGGCAAGCGTGCGATTTTGCAGCGTTTGACGGCCGGCGAAGCGTTCGAAAAGTTTCTTGCCACCAAATTCGTTGGCGTGAAGCGGTTCGGTCTTGAAGGCGGCGAAGCGATGATCCCGGCACTTGATGCCATGATTGCGCGTGCGGCATCGCTCGGCCTAAAGGAAGTCGTTGTCGGCATGGCGCATCGCGGACGCCTCAATATGCTCACCAATATATTGAGTAAGCCATTTACGGCCATGTTTGCGGAATTCCAAGGCACATCTGCTTATCCCGATAGCGTACAGGGATCGGGCGACGTGAAGTACCATCTTGGTACGTCAACCGACCGCGATTTCGCCGGCAAACTTGTGCATCTCACGATGAATGCTAACCCATCGCATCTTGAATGGGTCAATCCGGTCGTTACGGGCCGTGTGCGGGCGAAGCAGCAGCAACGCTGCGGTTCCACCTCGATCACCGAAGAAGCGTGCGATCAGGTGATGGCGCTTCTTATTCATGGTGATGCTGCATTTGCAGGCCAGGGTGTTGTTGCCGAAACGCTGATGCTCTCGGATCTGAGAGGCTATCGCACCGGCGGCACCTTCCATTTTGTCATCAATAACCAGGTTGGCTTTACGACCAGCCCGCAATATTCGCGTTCGGGTGTTTACTGCACGGATGTCGCCAAGATGATCCAGGCGCCGATCTTCCATGTGAACGGCGATGATGTTGAAGCGGTTGTTCACGCGGCAGAAATCGCCGCCGAGTTCCGCCAGCAATTCCATAAGGATGTTGTGATCGATATGGTGTGCTATCGCCGCCATGGCCACAATGAAGGCGACGAGCCGGCATTCACGCAGCCTCTGATGTATCGCAAGATCCGCGAACAGCCGACCACGCGCGAAGTTTATGCAAAGCGCCTCGCCGAGGAAGGTTCGATCCCGCAGGCGGAATGCGACAAGATCCACGCCGATTTCATGGCGCGTCTTGAGAAGGATTTTCAGGCCGCTTCTTCCTATAAGCCCAATAAAGCTGACTGGCTTGAAGGCCGCTGGCAGGGCTTTGAGTCCGGTAACGGCAATGACGGCAGCAGCACGACGGGCGTCGATGAAGATGCGCTCAAAAAAGTCGGCAAAGCGCTCGCCAGCATACCCGAAGGATTTAATATCAACCCGAAGATCGCAAAGCAGCTCGAAGCCAAACGTACGATGGTGGAAAGCGGCGAAGGTATCGACTGGGCAACTGCGGAAGCGCTCGCTTTTGGCTCCTTGTTGCTTGAAGATACGCCCGTGCGCCTATCGGGTCAGGATAGCGGCCGTGGCACATTCTCCCAGCGCCATTCGGTGCTTTACGATCAGAATGATGAGCACCGTTTTGTGCCGCTCAACAACATTGCGCAGAAGCAGGCGACTTACGAAGTTCATGACAGCCCCCTTTCCGAGGCCGCCGTCATGGGCTTCGATTACGGCTTTTCGCTTGCTGAACCTAAGGCGCTTGTCTGCTGGGAAGCACAATTCGGCGATTTCGCTAATACGGCGCAAGTGTTCATCGACCAATTCATTGCGACATCCGAAGCCAAATGGCTGCGTATGTCGGGCCTCACACTTCTTCTGCCGCATGGCTATGAAGGGCAGGGACCGGAACATTCCTCGGCGCGCCTTGAGCGCTACTTACAGCTTTGCGCCGAAGATAACCTGCAGGTGGTCAATTGCTCGACGCCGGCTAACTATTTCCACGTGCTACGGCGCCAGATGAAGCGCAATTTCAGAAAGCCGCTTATCGTTATGACGCCGAAATCCCTCCTTCGTAACAAGCTTTGCGTATCAAAGCTTGCCGATATGGCGGGCAAGAGCACGTTCTTGCCAGTGATCAGTGAGACAGCTGTCAATCTTGTCGAGGATAAGAAAGTCCGCCGCGTGATCATCTGCAGCGGCAAGGTCTATTACGATCTTGCCACCTTGCGCGATGCCAAGAAAATCACTGACATTGTGATCCTACGGCTTGAGCAGTTTTATCCGTTCCCCGCCAAAACTTTGGCGAAGGAACTCGGCCGTTACACGAAGGCCGATATCGTCTGGTGCCAGGAAGAACCGCAAAATATGGGTGCTTGGAACTTCCTCGATCGCCGCATCGAAGCAGTGCTCAATGATGCCGGCCATAAGGGCAAGCGGCCCTTATATGTCGGCCGCGAGGACAGCTCGTCCACGGCGACGGGCTCGCTCAAGCGTCATAACAAAGAGCAGGAAGCGCTGCTTGAAAAGGCCTTCGCTTAGCGAAACGCCTTTAGTTTAAATCGTTACGTGCGTTGAGGCGAAGGCGCGCGACGGCGACCGGCTTCACGAGGAGCACGTCATCAGACGTTTTTCGTTGCGGCATCGACTGCCCTACGAAAAGCACATCGAACAAGCTCGTCATATCCATCACGCTTGCGACAAAAAAGGGGCGCTCTTTACGCATGAGCAGATCGATGCTCGCGGGAAAATAGTGTTGACGTAATGCAGTTGGTTGATAGCGCGGTTTTGGATCGACTTTGGTGAGCGAGATCATTGTTTTTGGCACAATGTTCATCGCCCGGTCGGCCTCTCCTGGCGTGCTTTCTGTCATAACGCTGTGACTGACACCGAAGAGCACAGTAGGGCGATCAAGGCTTGCAATCTGTCCCAGCTTGATATCGCGGGGACAGGTGAGTGTGAGTCGGTCGGCAGCAAGATGGAGTATGCGCGAACAAATTTCCCGCGTTCCATCGACCCACCCTTTGGCGACGGACTGAAAATAGGGATCAGGGCTTGAAAGATTGGAAAAAACGCCATCCGGCACAATGAGCAGCGGGTGCTCCTTCAGAGCATCTTGCAAAATAATTGGCCTATGGGTGGGCGCAGCGATATTGGATCTCTTGCGCGGAATAAAATGTCCTTGAATAAAGGCTCAATATAAGAGGAGGCTATGCACGATATTTCAAACGGTCAAGAGCGCCTTTCCAGGCCGAACTTATCCCAGCTTTAGGTTTCTCATATCTTTCAGAAAAAGCGTGCCCGCTTTCAAAGGCGCTTCGGGGTCGTGTTTGGCAAAAGTCACGGCGCGGTCGATGCCATTCGGATACATGATCGAGACGTAAAATTCTCGCCGCTCAGCTATCAGTTGATTGGTGATTTCTGGAAAGAGGCACGCACCGAATGACCCGTGCGCGGAGCGGGACCCTTCTGCGATAAGGCTTGTGATGTTTGATGTGCGGGAAAGTTTTTCCGGCAATTTTTCGATAAAGGGATCGAGTGCCATCGCACGCCCGAGCACAACGGTTTTACCGTTAAAGAGCTCGACATGGTAATCAGCCATTTGGCCCATATAGGGGGGCGCAAAGAAACAAAGCGCCTCATTATTCAATTCCTTTCTCACCTGACCAGTTGATTTAATCACCCAGTTATGGAAACCAGGATCCCGCGTTGTGAGTGCAAAGACCTCGAGGGCGGCCAAAATCATCGCGTTGTAACCAGAACCGTCGCCGCCGTTAGATGGAGTACAATCAAATGGCATATAGTCCTTTTCCTAGCGAAGGTCCGGGTCTGGAAAGGCTGATGCCGTCCACCGAGCAATAATTGTGGTGGGCGCCGTTACTTGGCCGCGGGTGATCGAAAGCGTGTCATAGGCAAAATCCTTTGTTTTGCCGGTCTCGAACATCAAGGAAATATCAAACTCGCGCTTGCCGATGAGATCTATGACCGCCGGCTGGAATTCAAAATACCGGCGGGTAATTTCATGATCCGCAAGCTTGATCGAAATCTCGACATCCTTCGCCCATCCGCGGCGCGCCTCGCGATCCCATTGATCGATCGCAGAACAATCCATACCGAGTGCCACGATCTTCCCGAACATATTGGTATCGGCCGTTTTAAGGAACGTGGCGTCGGCAAAAGTACAATTATTCGCGGTAACTTCTCTGCGTGCGACGAGGCTGCTCGCAACCTGGAGAAACCAGTCGCGCATATGATCTTTCAAGTTGACATGGTGGATCTGGCCAAGATCGGGCGGCAGCATAATAAGGGCCGGTTTTCCGGTATTACCGCCGCCGCCAGGCTGAGGTGTGAAATCAAGTGGCATAAAAATTCCCGTTACTATGTTTCAAAACTTATCCTCGGCCTAACTGATGCAAAAACATTTTGCGGCTTCGCGCTGCATTGAGCGAGCGCATCAGCAAAATTTTAGCGGTAAAGTCCTGGAGATCTATATGTGAGCCACATCTGCCGCACGAGGTGAGCCATCATCTGCCTGTCAAACCTCTTCTCAAAATCGATACTGACCTCTACATCTTTGTTGATCTCTGCGATCCGTTTGCGTATCGGCCGCCAATATGCATACATAAAACCAGATAGAGGCGGCTTGATGTTAACTGGAAACTGCACCTTCGACACTCCCGGTTTTGAGCGTCTTACACGGTCGATTTGTGAGTAGGGCATTCCTGTGGTTATAAGCCCGATAACTTCCAATGTTGACTTATGGAACATATCTTTGATGCCGGTGGCGGCGTAGAAAAAATCGTTTGTAACGTGTTTGGGCAAGAATCCAATTGTTTCTGCGAGAAAGGCATCGATAGGTTTGTATTGCAGCTTATGCTCGTCGTTCAATTCTGCAGCTTCGTAGGGCAATTTGGCGGAGCCGTTATGGACATACATTCTTGCGTCGCTGTATTTTACGTTCAGAACATGGCCGATAATGTCGATCGGCAATCCGAAGCTTCTCAATTCGACCGCCAGTGCCTGCGGAGCTGACAAACCCAGTTTGTCAAAAAACGGGTGCGGCTTTAGATTTTTTGCCGTTTGTACGATACGATTGCGTTTCATGGCCGCCCTCAAAATCTTCACTGTCCTATATGGATAGAAGGGCAATTTTATCCGCAAAATATGAAACTAAATAAGGTTTCAGGGTATATTGATTAATGTCGTTGCGGGCGATAACGGTAGGCGTGCCGGCCCACTCTTTAACCAAAAACCTGCAAAAACCTCAATCGGCACAGGGGTTTTCGCCGATACCAAGCTTATTAAATTTTATGAGAGAAAGACTGAATCGCCTTAGGATGCGAGTATGACGGTGCCTTTAACCGGGCGAAATTGCCGCCCATCGCAAAGGCTAAGCATCAATTCAAGAGGGTTCTTGGATTAAACAAAGACCCGCCGTCGATGGATTGATACGAATTCGATCATCGGGGCGTTTACTTTCTTTCTCCGTGATGCCGACAAAAATCGTGGCTATTTCGAGGACTGAGGCGAGCGGAAAAGCTTCTCCCTCGATCATTTGATCGATGATTTTCGGAAAGAAATGGATGGAATGATCGTAGAGTTCTGGTGCATGCTGTGAACTCACAGCCGAACCTGCTTCTAAAAATTTACCGACCATATCAGTCTGTACGGCATCCAAATCATGCTCAATCACTGCCAACATATGACCTTCAAGACCGAATATGGCAGTACGGCTTGAAAAGGGCTCGAGATTTCGAGCGCAAAGGTCATTTGCGGCGACGAAGGCAATACGCTTGTGATCGACCTCAAGCCGGCGCGCAACCACTTCCCGTGCAGCGAAAAGCCACACATTGATGATTTCCCCGTGCGGGCCATCAGTTTGAGCAACTTTCATAATACTGTCAGCCACGAGAAGAAGCGCCTCAGGGGGGCGGCTTATGCCATCATCGTGCTGCGAGGGAAGTTGATCGTAGGGCACATAAATCCTCTTAAAACAACGTGAAATATGCGCAAGGCTACTAAGCCGGAGAGAGGTCCGTCAATAAGCCCCGCTTTTCAAAAGTGCTTTAAAGTACAGGAGATTCGAGCTATGAAAGAGGTCTCGAAAAATAAAGCCCCCATCAAGCCGAGGCCGCATGAGCACGCAGATTGTCGTTCCCCCCATGGGTGAATCCGTTTCCGAAGCAACCGTCGCCAAATGGCTCAAGAAGGTTGGCGATCCGGTGCGCATGGATGAACCTCTGGTTGAGCTCGAGACCGACAAGGTCACGCTCGAAGTCAATGCGGCCGCGAGCGGCACGATTAGCGAGATTAAAGTTCCGACCGGCGGCAATGTCGGCGTCGGCGCGATCCTTGGTCTGATCACAGAAGGGGCGGCACCCGCAGCTTCCAACGGCTCATCACAGAAGGCAGCACCGGCCCCTGTTGCGCCTGCCAAGGCAGCACCACCTGCACCAGCGGCTCCCGCTCAAAAATCATCAGGTGCACCCGCGATGCCGGCGGCACGCAAGGCTGCTGAAGATCGCGGCATTAATCCTTATGATGTTCCCGGTTCCGGTAAAAATGGCCGCGTGACCAAGGAAGATGTCGTCAATTATGCGCAAGCGCCGCACGCCGTGAAGCCGGCCCCGACGGCCGCCCGCGCGCCGCAACAGCCTTCCGGCCCGCGCCCGCGCGCCGATCAGGAAGAACGCGTACGCATGACGCGGCTTCGTCAGCGCGTTGCAGAACGTCTTAAAGATGCACAAAACACGGCTGCCATGCTCACCACCTTTAACGAGGTGGATATGACGAATGTGATGGCACTGCGCTCGCAGCATAAAGAAAGCTTTGAGAAGAAATATGGCGTGAAGCTCGGCTTCATGTCGTTCTTCGTCAAAGCCTGCATTTTAGCGCTCAAAGAAATTCCGAGCGTCAATGCCGAGATCGAAGGCGAGGATCTCATTTACAAGAATTACTACAATATTGGCGTGGCCGTCGGCACGCCGCAGGGTCTTGTTGTGCCTGTGGTGCGCGATGCGGATGCGCTCAATTTTGCGGAAATTGAAAAAACCATTGGCGACCTCGGTAAGCGCGCCCGTGACGGCAAGCTTGCGATCGAAGACCTGCTGGGCGGCACTTTCACCATCACCAATGGCGGCATCTATGGCTCACTTATGTCGACGCCGATCCTTAACCCGCCGCAATCCGGTATTCTCGGCATGCATGCGATCAAGGAACGTGCTGTCGTGGTTGATGGCAAGGTTGAGGCGCGGCCGATGATGTATATAGCACTCACCTACGATCACCGTATCATTGATGGCCGCGAGGCGGTTACGTTCCTCGTACGCGTCAAGGAATGCATTGAGAATCCCGAACGCTTGCTGCTTGGCGTTTAGGCTCATTGCGGGCATGAGCGATACTTTAAAAAACCTGCCCGCTACTTTTTACTCGCGCGCTTTCTATCAGGATCTTTCCCTCCGTAGCGGCCTTGGCTACGGCTTCGTCATTTTTATCTTTATCTTTTGCTTTATCGGCGGCTCAGTGCGCATGCATGAGGCGGTGAAGGAATTTTCCGTCGATATGAAGCGCGCCTTCGAAGCGATGCCGGGGACTAAGGTCAAGGATAAGAAACTGACGATCGACAAGCCTTCACCTTACATCATCGATCTGTTTCATGAAAACGATCAAACCTACAAGCTCATGTTCGATACGAGTTTTAATGCCAACCGGCTCGATAAAACCATCGACTATATGGAAGAGAAGAAGGTTTTTGTGCTGGTGACGGCCGACAAAATCGCAACTCGCGGTTTAACGCCTCATGGCAAGTTCGAGATCCGCGATCTTGATATGGGGGAAGGCGATTACACAGAAGCAGACTGGGCAAAAGCCGGCGAGAAGCTCACGGCCTGGCTTTATCCCGTTTCGATGATCGCCGTGGCCGTCGGGCTCTTTATTTGGGCCAATGTCGCCACCTTCTTTATGACAATTATTACGCTCTGCATCGGTTTTGTGATGAAGGTCGAGCTTGGCTTTGATGCCGCGATGCGCATCACTGCGGCAACCGGCGTGCCGGTTGCCGTCATCGGCGCCATCCTTTGGCTGCCGGCTTTTCCTGTCATTCTTCTATGGGCCGGATATGCGATTTTCGCCGTCAGCTGCGTAAAAACGGCTAGTCCCCGCGTTGGTTAATGGGGCGTTTTTTTAGTTGCGGATTTAGAGAGTAGTCTTCTGCCGGGACTTATATTTTAGATCTATTTGAAGCTGTTCATGGCCAGATTAAACGAGAACCAAAAAGAGAAATTCCGGGAACGAACATTGCGTCTGGAAGGTGCGATCCATCACCTTCGCGCCAATCTCCTGCGCGTGGAATTCAAACTGCGCAAAAAGACCATTGGCGAGATCAGCGAAAAAGAGGAGCGCGGCTCCAAATTCGAGAAGAACATCCTTGATTACATTCATGGCCTTGATGAAGTCGAACATAATTTTGGACAGCGCATCCCCCAATTAGGTGCCCGTATCACGGAAGCTGTGAATGATGCTCCCCGTTTTATGAATGGCGGCCATGCCAAGTGTTTCCGGCGCGATATATGGCTGGATTTTATGGATGCGCTCGCGGTGATCAGCCGGCGCCCTTCTAAGAAAGTCGCCGCCATTCTGCTTGATAAAGACAACCGGATGCTGGCTTGGGATGGCAACCATGTATGCCATGGCGTGGTCCCGACGGCAGAACTTTTTGTGAAAGAAAAAGGCACGCATCGCGGCACGCATTTGTGGTGTGCGGAGCGTAACTTAAAGGCCAAACATCTTCAGCTTGCTGCGAATGTGGAATACAGATCCTTAGGCGAGCTTCACCAGGAACTGCATCAATTTGAGTTATCTTTGAGAGGTGCGGTAATAGGACGTCATGATTTGCGCGATCTTACGCTTGGTTCCAGTCATTTTCCCTGTTTGATCTGCACCGACACTGTCGTTGCGCCAAAGAACCCAAATGGCAGGGGCCGTATCGCCGCGGTCGCCGAACTCATTGCACGTTACGATCATGGGTTGGAGCGTTATTTGCGCGAAAATCCTGATCGCAACACTGAAATGGCCAAGCGCCACATTAGAGCGGCCGGAATTCGTCAAACAGTCCGCTACGCGAGCTAAAAAATTATTGTACGGGTTTAGATAGGATTGATCGATGAGCTACATTCTTGTTCCCCCGCCCGAAGCTTTCTTTGGTTTACCGATGCCAGCGGAGCAAATTCTTGCTGGCGGTACGAAAGCCTACACGTCCGACCAGTTAACTGGTGCGATTGAAAACTTCCGCGCGCAGGCAGCACTCCTTACCCAAAGTTTCAAATCGCCCTTTTCACGTGAACAGCTTGATGATTTTGTCGATCGCCCAACCATCGCGATCATTGCTGATGGCGCCACTATTCATTCCCGCATCCGCACAGGCGCGCAGCGCGAAATCCAGGCCGACCGTAGCCGTAAGGCGTTTGAATTAGGCAAAATGTTTGCTGCTAAAGGCTGGCGCGCGGTTCTTCCAGGCGATAGCGGTCTTTGCCGCAATGTGATTGAGGGTGTTGTCGAAGGGGGCGGGCAGTATGTCGTCGCCATGACGCGGCGTAGCCTCACTTATGACGACAAGGGAAATCCCATTTTGCCGAAAAATACGGAAAACGGGATCTACATCGTGACCAATACGCCTGCCGAGATGAAAAGCATTCTTTTCGCGCTGAGCGACAGCCTCGTTTATCTAAACGGCGGCAAACGCACGCTTGATATTTTTACCGATCATTATGTTCTGGAACAAACCGGACGCCATGAAGATTTTCGTCTCAAAGGCGGACATAAGCGCAAACTGGTTTTGCTCAATGATGATGGTGCTTGGAACCCCATGGCCGCGTTCGTGGCGCATGGGATCGATGCCGGTTTTGCTTTGCCTGATCATAAGAAGATCATGAATATGGCAAAATCCACGAATGACGTTATTAGCCAGCTATCAAACGGCCTTTATGATGGCGCACCATGGACAAAGCATGCGTCCCCCGCACATCTCTTTGTGCCGAGTAAGGCTATTACGCTCGCTGACTTCCTTTCGCGCGAGCGGGTCATGCAGCAAATCCAGCCAACGGGTACCACCGGGCTTTTGCGGCAGTTAAAAGAAGCCCGCACCATCGATCACAAATTGGGGGCGCTTGATGAGGAGATCCAAATAGCGCTTGCGCGGCCGACGGCACTCGTGTTCTGCGCTTCAAAGCCGGGCCATGATCCGCAGCATATGAAAGCTACATTTGCCACTGGTGCCGCCATTCGAAGAGCGGGTTACACCATGGTCAATGGGGGCGGATCGGACGGCAATATGGGTGCCATCAATAACGGCTATAGCCGTGCAGCATCGCTTGAGAAGCCATTCACGTTTGCCGTGACGCCATTCGCCTTTTTGCAACGTACCGGTCAGGCTTCGAGCGAAGGAGCGCATGATGGCGTGAATGTCACGATTGCAACGCCCGGCATGAACGATCGCAAAATGATTATGGGAAGTCTTGCCAATGAGGCGCCAAGCAGGAACCGGCCGGGCGATATTCATATGATGCTTACAGGTTTTCTTGGCACGCTGGATGAGATGACCGAAAATATTGCACTTGATATCGATCGCAATTATGCGGCCTTAAGCGTGAACGGATATTGGAACGGTTTCTCTGAGCTCTTTAAGCCCGGCATCGAAGCTGGTTATACAAGCAGGGAAGAACTACCCAATATTACGCTTGCAGAAACGGCGGACGAGATGGAGGCAATCCTTCTGCGTAAGCCAGGGGCAGAGGCTAAATCCATCAAGTGGCCCCAATTGGCGGCCTAACCAACGCCTTCTTTGGCCTCCATAGCGGCAAATACGAATTTAGAGAAATGGCCGCCCGACATGGGGGGTCATCTTGCGGCTATGTAAAAAGCGCGGATCTTCGCGCAACGTTTCCATGGCGGCGATAGCCACTTGAAGATGTGCGCTCGTTTGTTGGGCGTAAAATTCGCTCGCCATGCCTGGCAATTTAAGATCACCCAAGAGGGGCCGATCTGAAACGCAAAGCAGCGTTCCGTAGGGAACGCGATAACGATATCCGTTGGCGGCGATCGTTCCAGATTCCATATCGATAGCGACGGTATTGCTTTGTTCAAGCTCCGCTTGATGGCGATTGAAACCGTCAAACTCCCAATTGCGGTCATCGAATGTCGCGATGGTGCCGGTGCGCAAGGCTTTATCGAGATCAGCACCCGTACGTCCGGTAACCTTTTTGACCGCTCCGCTTAAAGCGAGCTGTACTTCGGAGAGGCTTGGTACGGGGATATGCAAAGGCAGTTTGTCATCGAGCACATGGTCTTTACGCAAATAGGCGTGACCCAGAACAAATCCGCCTTTTTCCAAGGTTGGCGATAATCCTGCACAATGGCCGACCATGATCCAGGCATGAGGCCGTAAAACGGCAATGTGGTCCGTGATATTTTTGGCGTTCGCTGGGCCGACACCAATATTAACGAGCGTAATGCCGTTGCCGTCCTCGCGCACGAGATGATAGGCGGGCATTTGCGGCGTACGCGACTGGCGGCGCCCGGTTGGTTTACGCTCGCTAATATTGGCGTTATAGGTCGTATAGCCGCCTGGTTCGACAAAGCGCGTGTAAGAACGTCGATAGGCATGCTCCTGTTCATTACCGGTGCGCTTAAAAATTTTCCGGGCGTAATCGCGAAAATCGCGCACATAAAAATCATAATTGGTGAATAGGACAAAGCGCTGAAAATCACCGGCGTCCGTGCCGGTGTAGTGCCGCAGCCGCAAAAGAGAAAGATCGACGCGTGGTGCCGTGAAGAGCGAAAGGGGAAAACATTTGTTGCCAGGTGCGGGGAAATCATCGCCCATGCGTTCAAGATCGGGACTATCGAATGTGCGGCGCACTTGTTCAATTTGTGCATGCGAAAGGCGGCTGCGCAATTGGTCGTTTTTGCCAAAAGCAAATTGCAGCGGTATCGCAGAGGAACTCATGCCCACTTCAATTGGTACATGATGATTTTGGTGTAAGAGCCGCAGCTGCTCACGGTAATAATCGCCGAAAATATCTGGACGTGTGATTGTCGTGACGTGGCGGCCGGGCCTTGTGACAAAGCCGTGGGAGGCGCGTGTGTCTATTGTATCGGTGTGTAAGTCTTGCCGCCGGATGTTAACGGCGACATAGGGGTAGTTGGCGGACACTTCTGAAGGGGTTTTGTCTTCGCGGGCGATAAGGCGGAAATTTTCCTGCAAATATTCTGTATTCGCGAGATATATTTTTTGCGCATAAGCAACGGCTTCGGCAGCATCGCCGAAGAATTTTGTTTCAAGCTTTGGCGCCGGAACGGCTCGATCTGAATTGCGTGAAACCATGTAAATTGCTCGAATATGTAAATTCCTCAAAACAGGGTCTTGATACAGAACCCTCTTTCCTCCGGCAATAGCCTAATTTAGGAAGACTATTGTAAATACGGCTGAAAATTGCCATTTCCTATGTTAGATAAAGACGCTTCAACCGAAAGATGCCCCATGGCTGACACCTACAATCTCATCGTTATTGGCTCCGGTCCCGGTGGCTACGTTGCCGCCATTCGTGCTGCGCAACTGGGCATGAAAGTGGCCTGTGTGGAAGCGCGCGCGACCCTTGGCGGCACCTGCCTTAATGTCGGCTGTATCCCATCAAAAGCACTGCTTACCAGTTCCGAAAAATACATTGAAGCTAAAGAGCATCTTGCCGTGCATGGTGTGAAGATCGACAAAGTCGGTTTTGATATGAAGGCTTTCATGGCACATAAGGACAAGGTCGTGAAAGACAATGTCGGCGGCATCGAATATCTCTTCAAAAAACACAAAATCGACTGGATCAAGGGCAAGGGCAGCATCAAGGCACCCGGCACCGTGACAGTGACCGATGATCAGGGGCCGCGTGATTTTACGACCAACAATATTCTCATCGCGACAGGTTCCGAGAGCATGCCGCTTCCCGGCGTGACAGTTGATGAAAAGCGTATTGTGTCCTCGACCGGCGCTCTTAAACTTTCCGAAATACCTAAAAGCATGGTTGTGGTGGGCGGCGGCTATATCGGCCTTGAAATGGCGTCTGTTTGGCAGCGCCTCGGAACTGAGGTCACTATTGTTGAGTTTCTTGATCGCATCTTGCCCGGCATGGATGGTGAGATCTCAAAAAGCATGCAGAAAATTCTCACCAAACAAGGCATGAAATTCAAGCTCGGCACCAAAGTGGCGTCAGCCCGTACTGAGGGCAATCAGGTGACATTGTCGTTTGAACCCGCTGCCGGCGGCGAAGCCGAAAAGATGAAAGCGGATATCGTACTGGTCGCTATCGGACGCCGTCCTTATACGGAAGGACTTGGTCTTGCCGAGATCGGTGTTGAGCTCGATAACCGTAAGCGCATCATGGTCAATGAACATTTTGAGACCAATGTGAAGGGCATCTATGCCATTGGCGATGTGATTGCGGGCGCGATGCTCGCGCATAAAGCCGAAGAAGAAGGCGTTGTTTGCGTTGAGATGATGGCGGGACAGTCGGGTCACATCAACTATGACGCGATCCCGGGTGTTGTTTACACCTGGCCGGAAGCGGCGTCCGTGGGCAAAACCGAAGAGCAGCTTAAAGAGGCAGGCATCGCTTATAAAGCTGGCAAATTTCCGTTCAGCGCTAACGGCCGTGCGCGTGCGATGGCCGATACCGATGGGCTTGTTAAAATTCTGGCCGATGCGACAACCGACCGTATTCTCGGCGCGCATATAATCGGGCCTGATGCCGGCACCATGATCGCCGAGCTGGTTCTCGCTATCGAATTCAGCGCGAGCAGCGAAGACGTCGCCCGCACCTCGCACGCTCATCCGACGCTTAACGAAGCGATCAAGGAAGCGGCGCTCGCGGTGGATGGCAGGCCGATCCATATCTAAGTTTTAGCCGAAACAACATTTGGAGGATAACATGCCAAAAACGGCTGCCTACGCCGCGCAAAGCGCCACATCGAAAATGGCCCCCCACACGATCGAACGCCGCGCGCCGGGCCCGAACGATGTGCAAATCGATATTCTTTATTGCGGCGTCTGCCATTCCGATCTTCACACGGTGCGCAACGAATGGGGCAATAGCACAGTGTATCCGAGCGTCCCGGGGCATGAGATTGTCGGCAAGGTTGTTGCGGTCGGCAATAGCGTAAAGAAATTTAAGGTTGGCGATCTCGCCGGCGTTGGCTGCATGGTCGATAGCTGCCGCAAATGTTTTTCCTGCACGGAAAATCTTGAACAATTCTGCGAGCATGGTGCGACTTTTACCTATAACAGTCCCGATGCAAAATCGGGCGGCCATACATTTGGTGGTTATTCCGGGCAGATCGTGGTGGATGAAGGTTTCGTGCTTAAGATTTCGGACAAACTTGATCTTGCCGGAACGGCTCCCTTACTTTGCGCCGGCATCACGACTTATTCGCCCTTGCGTCACTGGAAAGTAGGCAAGGGACAGAAAGTGGGCATCGTCGGCCTTGGCGGCCTCGGCCATATGGGGCTTAAATTCGCCCACGCTTTTGGAGCACACACGGTGCTCTTCACCACATCACCCGGCAAAACCGAAGATGCCAAACGCTTGGGTGCGGATGACGTCGTCATCTCTAAGAACAAGGATGAAATGGCCAAGCATGCGCACAGCTTTGATTTTATTCTCAATACGGTTGCAGCACCGCATAGTCTTGATGCCTATCTCGAACTGCTCAAGGTCAATGGCACCATGTGCCTCGTTGGTGTGCCGGCCGAGCCGCATCCGTCACCCAATGTCTTTAATCTCATCTTCGGCCGTCACAGCCTTGCCGGTTCGCTCATTGGCGGCATCAAGGAGACGCAGGAGATGCTCGATTTCTGCGCAGAGCATAATATCGTTTCCGATATTGAGATGATCCCGATGCAGAAGATCGAGGATGCTTATACGCGCATGTTGAAAAGCGATGTGAAATACCGCTTTGTCATCGATATGGCGTCACTGAAAAGCGCTGCTTGATAACTGGCTTACCAGCCTAAACCGGTACCGATCGTCGGAATGCCGTTGACCCTATTGGTAAGCACGCTCTCACCGCCGCAATAGCCGCCATCCCTGAGAAATGGGGTCGAAGCCTCAATACTGTTATCATGCACCTGCATGCCGGGGCTGCAGGCGATAATAATGCCTGTCTCATTCTGCACATTGTTATTATAGACGGCACCTCTTGGCAGCATTGCTTCAATACCCCAGCTGCTTACGGATGTATGGTTGTTGGCAATGATGCTGCCATCATCACCCGAGCCATTTTGACCGACGACGATTGAAAGACCGATATCAACCAACCAGCCGCCCTGCAACGCTCCACGCGTTGCCATGCGTTTGGTGGTGTTATTGGTCACTTTAAGACCAATAACTGGCGGCACATTTCCACCCGGCGTCGTCACATCGAACTGGCCCATCTCGATCCCGATGCGGCCGATATTATCGAGCACATTGCCATCCACCACGACGCCGGTATGCGGCATGGTATCGGTGAAGTTCACGAATATACCGTCGATGGCGACGTCATGGATCTGATTATTCGAGATGGTGGTTGTGAAGATGTTGTAAGCCATGATGCCGTCGCCAGCCACGTTATGAATAATATTATGATCAATGAGTGAATTGCTCACGCCGCTGATGAACATGCCGTGACCGGTGGCGAAGCCATTGCTCACTGAGCTGTTCTGGACCGTATTATTGACGATCTTCACATTTGAGCCGCCGCTGATATTGAAACCGGGCCCGCCATTGATGGTGAAGCCATCGATAAAGCTATTGTTCAAATTCGCACCGCTCATCGCGTAATTGCCGGAATTATTCTCAATGACCACGCCGGGATCGGCATGCAGCAGAAGGTCAGGTTTAAGCGCAATGGTGCGCGTAATCCTATAGACGCCGGCGGGGAACGAAACGGTATCGCCGGCTCCCGCCTCATTGATCGCCGCGGCGATGGAAGTCTCGTTGGGCTGGCCAACTGTAAAAACTTTGCCTTGCAACGGGATCGAGCCCGACGATGAAGAGGATAAGGGCGCCGAACAGGAAGAGACAATATTATTGTCGCTTGTGCAGGTCCATGACCACGGACCTTCGCCAATGACCGTGGAGGGCGTACCCGCTTCGCAAAGGTCGAGGATTGGGACCGAGAATACGGGAAGCCCGTTTGCAGGACCGCAGCCGGCCTCGGTTGCGGGAGGCACTGGCGCAACGCCGACAGGCGTAAAATCAATGAAATCGAGATTATACTGACCCGAGGCTTGCATCACGACTTTGATGAGATGAGGCCCGGCCGTTAGCGGAAATGATGCGCTTTTAAAAGCTGCATAAGTTTCCCAGCCGCCGGTTTTACTGATCGTGATTGGGCCCGTTACGTTGATGCCGTCCACTTCAATATGGACTGCGCCGTTGCCGATGGGGGATGTTCCGGCAATGGTTGCATCGTAAAGACCGGTTTTTTGAACCTCAACATGATAGGCGAGCCATTCACCGGCGGCTACTTTACCAAGAGCCCAGCCATTGCTTGCTGTTGCAAGCGGGCCGATATCAACATCGTCCTTGCGAAATCCGCCGAAGTCATCGCGCGCGGTTGTATCGAAATAGCCAGCATTCTGCCCGCCATTGTCATAATTTTCGATTTCAATGCGGCCCGGCAATTGGGTTGGATTAGGGCCTGGATAAGGTGTGCTATCGGCAAGTGCCGGAAATGCAAAGAGGAGGAAAAAATAAAAGACCGCAAAAATAAGAATTTGAAAATGCATTTCTTATTCTCCTTATCGCATTTAAACATCCATTATGATCTTTCCGCACAACAAAACCTCCCATGGACATGTGGCTTATAAGATAAAACTTCTATAAAAATCTGGATTTGACGCGACGCACCTAAGAGGAAAGAATATGTTTCTATTTCCCAGGAAAAATCGGGGTGCAAACGTGAAGTGTGTTGCGGTTCTCTTTTTGCTTCTGCTCTTCTCGAGCGCCCATGCAGAGGAAAATACAGGCGCAAAAAAACTGGCCGTCACCACCATCGCAAGCGGATTAGAACATCCATGGGCAATGGAGTTTTTGCCCGATGGACGTATGCTCGTAACAGAACGGCCGGGGCGCTTGCGTATTGTTGGGAAAGACGGCGTTCTTTCAAAACCGCTGGCAGGTGTACCGGAAGTTTACGCTGTAGGGCAGGGTGGATTGCTCGATATCGTGCTCGATCCTGAGTTCGAAAAAAATCACCTGATCTATTTTTCCTTCGCTGAGGAAATTGATGGCAAAGCAGGGACTGCCGCTGCCAAAGCCATCCTCAAGCAAGATCGCATTGAGGATGTAAAAGTTATCTTTCGCCAGCAGCCAAAGGTAGAAGGGCCTAACCATTGGGGCTCGCGCCTGGTTTTTGCGCGCGATGGCACTCTTTATGTTACGCTTGGAGAGCGCTTCAATTACCGTGATCGTGCGCAGACGCTTGACAATCATCTCGGCAAGGTAGTTCGCATTAATCCCGATGGCACGGTCCCCCGGGATAATCCGTTCATACCGCAGAAAGATGCTCTGCCGGAGATCTGGTCCTACGGGCATCGCAATGTGCAGGGCGCTGTGCTCAATCCGCAAACCGGCGAATTATGGACAGCAGAGCATGGCCCGAAAGGCGGCGATGAAATCAATATAGATCTGGCGGGAAAAAATTACGGGTGGCCAAAGGCGAGTTACGGCTCGCATTATGACGGCACGCCGATTCCGGACGATCATGCCGCTCAAGGGTTCGCAGAGCCGGTATTTCACTGGAATCCATCAATCTCGCCGTCAGGCCTTCTATTCTATACAGGCGATAGATTTCCCGCCTGGAAGGGCGATTTATTCACAGGTGCCCTTAACGGCATGGCCCTGATCCGGCTTCATCTGGAAAACGGCAAGCCGGTGAAAGAGGAGCGTTTGCTACAAGACCTCAAGGAACGTATTCGCGATGTGCGGCAGGGGCCGGACGGATGGATTTATCTTCTTACGGACAGCGATAATGGGCGTATTTTGAAAGTGGGATTATAATAGGGACGAGCGGCTCGAGAGAATTGCAAACTTGCGAATACATTATAGTTTATTAGAAATTGAACAAACTGAATAACTTTCCCAACCAATAAAGAATGGGAACTTTGAGTAATTCTGGCTGCGAGTTTCGTTTTTATTTATTCGTCAAAATCTGAATTTAAAATTCACTTTGGGGAACTTTTACCCAATAGAGATTTATGCGCTTTCGTCTATCGTTGCGTTGGGCTGCACGTTGCGTTACCAGAAGCGAGCTTCCGGGTTATTGAGCTTATTTATAATATGAGGCAGTCTTCAATTCTGTAGACCGCACGGCTTAGGCAAATCCCTGCTTCTCTGACTAGGGCTTCACTATGACAAAAATTCGTTCTCTGAATTTGACGAAGTCGAAGTTGCTGATGGTTGTTTTGGCAAGCACTTTTTTATCAGGGTGTAGCATTAGTGGGCCTGTTGTCGTCATTACTCCAAAGGGTCAAACATTACGCGGTAATTATGAGTCTGATCTGCAAGGTGGTTCATTTATGGCTACCGACGGAAAACTCACCTGCAGCGGAAATTATGATAGTCTGAATACGAGTGAGACAATCAGCATGCAGGTGCTTTGTTCTGATGGAAGAAAGGGGTTTGTGACAGCGACACGTGAAAACGATGGTCGGTCAGGGCATGGTACGGTACATTTAAATGATGGTTCGACGGCTGACTTTGTGTTTGGCCGGGCGGCACAGAATTTTTAGCACTGACACAGCATAATAATATTTTCGCATTTTAATTACCCGAGTCGACTAATTTTGCGACTTGTCAGGCACCCCAAATCGCGCGCACAGGTTGTAGAACCTTCCTCAGTTATTGCGGCAAATAAAAATAAATGGCGGTGCGCATGACATCGGTCCAGTGCCTCACAAAAGCCGTCCTTGTTATCATTGCGCTTTTTGTTCTTAGCAACGTTTGCCTTGAAGCAGTTGACGTGCACGCCGCGACGGCTAATGCCGAGCAGCCCGCACTTACGCCCGAGCAAACAAAATTCAGAGATGCGTCTGTGGAATGCGGCAACCGTGCTTTGCAGAAGAAAATACCGCGCTCGCAAGGGCAGGGCTTCTTGCGCAAATGTTACAAGGAGCTAGGTATTACCAAGCATGTAGAGCTACCGCCAAATGCATATGCCAACAGCCCGATAATAAATATCGATCCGTCAAAGCCTAACCAATAACAGTGCCGTACATAGAAGGCCCAACTCTGGAGGCTCCATGGCAACTTGGCGTCGGTTGTTTTCCCGGATAATTCCGATTGGCTTGCCATATGTATTTATCTTCGTCTTGGGTCTTGCTCTCTGGAATACGCCTTCGCTTGAAGCCGCTGAAGTAAGTATTAGTTTTACCGGCACCACCACAGGTGGTGGACGAGATTTGACCGGTTTTTTTGTTCTGCCCGGCGCATCGTTGGATAACTATGAATATTTAGCTGAATACACCTGGGATGATACTCAGGGGGTACCGGATGGCGGAACATATCCGCCTGATTGCACAAATGGATTAAAGAATTCCGGCGTCACAAATAATCCAGGTGTTGCCGGCGCCCTCACGATCAATGGTAGGACTTATCGTTATAATTTCCCGAGAATATTCACCGCAAGCGCGTTCCAAAAATCTGCTAACGCCACCTCTCCAAAAATGTCGTTAAGTGGGCAAATCGTAAATCAGTTCGGGAACAATTTGCATGGCAGCGAATATCTCACTTACTCTATTACGACAAACACTACACAAGTTTGCCGCAGTTGGAGCAGCGCCTACGCCTTTACGGCAACGGGCACCGATACGGTAATTGGTACATTGCAAGGCACCTGGGGGCTCAACGATCCATTCTCCTATGGTGTGCAATTCACAACGCAAGCACGCCCAATTACCACCAGCCTTACCATCAGCGGTGGCGGCTCATCGCCCCTGCTTGCCACTATATCGGGCGCAGATAACGGTTGTCAGGCTGTGCCCTGTGCGTCATGCCAAGCATCGAGCCCGGTTAAAAACATTCAAATGTGTGGCGTCTCACAAATTTCTGCTACTGATGACGGTCCCCCGCCAAATGTCGCTTTGCCGACTTCAGGTCATCCGATGTCAACGCCAATCGCTGGCGCGCGTATCAACGGCGCTGTCGGCAATATGGTGATGACTGAAATCGATTATGTAGGGCCAGGAAATTCCGGTCTCATATTTGCGAGAACCTATAACAGTCTTGATACAACGGATGTAGGGTTCGGCCAGGGCTGGCACACAACCTATCATCATGGTCTTTCAGGTATAACCAGCTCGAGCGTGACGGTCGTCAGCTCGAACGGAAAGCAGAATATCTATACGCTCAGTGGCGGCAGTTGGGTGCCGCAAGCGAATGTGACGGCTGCTCTCGCAACGACGACATCGCCATCTGGCTACAAGCTCACACGTACAGACGATACAATTGAATATTACAATACGAGCGGTCAGCTTACCTCGATTGCTAACCGCGGTCTGGTAACAACATTATCTTACTCCACGACGGGCCTGACGAGTGTCACGGGACCCTTTGGCCATAGTTTGAGTTTTTCATTTAATGCGCTCGGCAAGGTCACGACCATGACCTTACCAAATGGGACTAATAAAGTTTCATATGCTTATGATGATTGGAATCAACTTTCCTATGTGATCAATCCCGATGGCACCCAGCGTACATACGGTCATGATGGAATTTTCCATAACCTCATTACGGCACTCCTTGATGAAAACGGCACCCTCTATAGTCAATGGTATTACGACGCCAATGGTCGCGCCATCTCGTCTGAATTGGCCGCCGGCGTAGATGCAAAAAGCCTTACCTACACCAGTACCAATGCTGTAACGGTGACCGATGCCCTCGGTAATACCACCAGCTATTCACTCACCAAAAATTTTGGTCTCACCCAACCGACTGCTGTTAACGGAATACCCAGCTTAAGCGCAGGTGGCGCTGCCTTTTCCTACAGCACGAGCGGGTTTCTATCGAGCCGCACCGATTTCAACGGGAATGTCACGCAATACACCTACAACGTGAAGGGGCAAGAACTCACGCGCACTGAAGCGTACGGCACAGCACTTCAGCGGGTAACGACTACAACGTGGCACGCGACGCTCAATCTACCGACACGTATAGACGAGCCATTAAGCCGTACGACGACATTTGGTTATGACGCCAATGGTAATCTCACAAGCAGAAGCATCACCGATGGCGTAACGGTCCGCACCACAACTTACACCTATGGCGTCAATAATTTGCCCAGCTCGATGACCGATGCCCTGGGCCACACCACCACTTGGACCTATGACGGTTCCGGCAATGTGACCACCATGGTCAATGCGCTGGGACAGGTGACGACCTATAACGCCTACGACGGCAATGGCCGTCTGACGCGCATGACCAACCCGCTTGGTCTTGTAACTACTCTGGCCTATGACGCAAATGGCCGGATGACCTCGAAAAAAGTTGGTGGGCTTATCACAACTTATTCATGGGATCCTGGCGTCAATAAGGTCGATCTCATAACCTATCCCGACAGCTCTACCTTGCAGTTCAGTTTCGATGACGCGCACCGCCTCATAGAAATCCGCAACACGGCGACCGAGCATGTCGATTACACCTACGACGACAACAGCAACGTGATCAATGTAAGCGTGTATGACGCGGCGGATGCGCTCAAGGCCACGCACACATATAGCTATGACAGTGCCAACCGCGTGCTCACCAGCGTGGGCTCTGCTGTCGGTGATACCACCACTTACGGTTATGACAATCAGGGCAATGTGCGCAGCATTAAGGACCCCTTGGGCAATACAACCACCTACACCTACGATGCGCTCAACCGCCTCAAAACCATCGTCGATGCTTTGAACAGCACCACGAGTTATGACTACGACTCGCTCGATAACCTGCTCACGGTCAAGGACCCGCTCGGGCTTACCACCACCTACACCTACAATGTGTATGGCGATGTGCTCTCGGTCATAAGCCCCGATACCGGCACCACGCTCAACAGCTATAATGCTGGCGGCTTGCTGGTCACTACCACCGACTCGCGCGGGCAGAAGGCCAGCTATGCGTATGATGTGCTTAATCGTACCACCAGCATCGCGTATGCGAGCGGTCCGACTATCACTTACCTCTACGACACCACGACGAACGGCATCGGCAGTATTGGGCAGGTGACCGACCCAGCGGGGACTACAACGTGGGCTTACGACCAGTTCAGTCGTGTAACGAGGAAGAGCCAGACGACAGGGGCTCTCACCCTCACCACCACCTACACCTACGATGCTTCCGGCCGCCTCAGCACCATGAAGTACCCCTCGGCCAAGACACTTACCTACAGCTATGACAGCTCGGGCCGGGTCAATAACATCAACTTCAGCTCGGTGAACCTTAATGCCATCGCCTACTTCCCCTTCGGTCCTGCCAAGAGCTGGAACCACCCCAACGCAACGGCTGTAACCCGTGCCTTCGATATGGATGGCCGCATCACCAGCACCACGCTCAATGGCACCACCACCAATGTGCAGACCGTCACTTACGATGTAGTAGGGCGCATCACGGCGCTCTCTGAAACAGCTACCGTATTCGCCAGCAGCCACACCTTTGGCTATGATAATCTCAACCGCCTCACCAGCTTCTTCAACGGCACCACCACAACCACTTACAGCTACGATGCCAACGGCAACCGCCTCAGCAGCACGCTCAGCGGCACCACCACTTACAACTATCCCGGCACCAGCAACCGCCTCACGAGCCTATCGGGAACCACGACCAAGAGCTTTGCCTATGATGCTCTCGGCAACACCACAAGTGATGGCACCAATGTCTGGACCTATGATGCACGCGGTCGTATGAGTACCCTTTTGGCAGGGGCCACCACCGCGGCCTACGGTATCAACGGCTTCGGTCAGCGCATCAGCAAGACCGGCAACACGGTCCCCTCTGGCGGCACCAACCTCTTCCTCTACGACGAAATGGGCAATCTCATCGGCGAGTACGGCTCAACGGGTACTGCCATACAGGAGTTCGTCAATCTGCCGGATACGCCGGAGCCAGTCCTATCGAAGGGTCTCGGCATGGCAGGGTTGGGTAGAGGCACACCGCTTAACGCCATCAGCGGCACCACATCGAACTACTCCATCACCCCCGACTGGCAGGGCACGCCCCATATCATCGCCGACAGCGCCAAGAACCTGCGCTGGACATGGGACCGCTATGCGTTCGGAGATAATGCCCCCAACACCAACCCCAAGGGCCTCGGTGTCTTCACCTGCAACCAGCGCTTCCCAGGACAGTATGCGGATGCGGAGAGTGGGCTCAACTACAATGGGTTCAGGGACTATAACCCCACAACCGGGAGGTACATTCAGGCTGATCCGATTGGGTTGGGTGGTGGACAATCCAGTTTATATCCTTATGTAAACTCTCACCCCATGACATATATTGATCCAAGAGGATTGGATGCAGGAACAATAACTTGGCCAGATATAAGGCAATCATATCCAATTATTAGACAAACTTTACCAGCGGCAACAACGGCATGTGCTTTAATTCCAGGCTGTATAGAAATTATAGGGGTTGGTGGCACGATAGTACTAGTTGGTGGGACGGGATATGCCATACATCAAATGTGCTCGACACATAGTGATTCATACGATGACGCATGGGAGGGTTGTCATGAAAAATGCCTTAAGCAAACAGAAAATGTCTGGCCTGATCATCAGCGTCCTGGAGAATATCGCAAATGTATGAGAGCATGTCTTGCCGACCAAGGTTTTGAAAACTATTGAGCGCGGTTATGGATAAAAATCACGCTGCATTGATTCTTAAATCTGCTGTTTCGTTCGATAATGAAATAGGTACACTATTTCGCCATATACGATCATTGGAAGATGGTGAAGAAAAAGAGCGTATTAAGAAAGCAGTTGGTGATGTAATGGGAATAATTACAAGATATATAATATTCCCATTGACTACTCAGCACCCCGATCTTGATCCTGATAAGAAAGGGGCAGTTGTTGACCAATATAAAAACTTCCAAGAAGCACTGAACATAGTTTGTGGTGAGATAAATGGAGCCGCAAGCATGAGTAGAGCAGTATTTGACGGGGATGATTTAAAAACTGTGCAAAGGGAGTTGGCACGTTTAATGGAAATAATCGATTCAAAAATTCTTCCGCTTACAAAGCGCACATAAATCTACGGCTTCCGCCTACGCTCTTCGAGCTTCGGCGGACAGGTCGGCCAGCGCATCAGCAAGACGGGCAACTGGCCTGCCCTCGGTTCAGTGGACAGGTTGTTTAGGTTGGTAGACGCCTCCGTTTGTAGCCAACAGGGCTTAAGTATCCAAGCGTAGAGTGGCGCCGAACGGGATTGTAAAAGCGCTCAATGTAGTCGAAGACGTCGGCCCGAGCTTCGTCACGTGTGCGGTATGTCTTGCTGGCAGTTCTCTCAGTCTTGAGCGATGAGAAGAAGCTTCCATCGCCGAGTTGTCCCAGCAGTTCCCGGATCGGCTCATACTGCAAGCAATGCCCAGCTCAGCAAGCAATCGCTGGAACTGCTCGCTCGTGTATTGGCTTCCACGATCTGAGTGATGCATCACGGCTTCTGGTTTACCTCTTCGCCAAACGGCCATCATCAAGGCATCGATCACTAGCTGTGAGGTCATCTCCGGCTTCATCGACCATCCAATCACACGGCGTGCGTAGAGATCGATGACAACCGCTACGTACAGCCAACCTTCCGCCGTCCACAGATATGTAAAGTCTGCAGCCCACTTCTGATTGGGTGCCGAAGCTTGGAACTTCCGATCGAGGGTGTTCGGTGCAATCGAAGCTGTTCCATTTGGCTGAGCCACTGGCCGTGCACGGCGTTTAGGCCTGGCGCGCAAGGCCTGTTGGCGCATTAGTCTCTCAACCCGGCGATGACCAACATTATGACCAGCCGCTAGTACATCGTGCCAGACACGGCGATAACCATAGGTCTGTCGCTCTGCATGAAGCTTGCTTGGATGACACGGCGTAGAACAATATCGGTCCGTTCACGTTGGCTGACTGGTCTCTTCAGCCAGGCGTAAAACCCGCTTCGCGACACGCCTAAAGCTCTGCAGCTAAAAGCTACCGGCCAGGTCGTGCGATGCTTAGCAACAAAGCCGAACTTCACAACTGGTCCTTCGCGAAGTAGGCCGCGGCTTTTTTTAAAAGCTCACGCTCCGCCTTCAACTGTGCGTTCTCACGCCGCAACCGCACGAGCTCAGATTGCTCAGACGTCACCGAGCCTTCTGCCGATGTCTTAGGGGTTGGACTGGCCTTACGAATCCAGAGCCGTAATACGTTTATATGAACATCCAGGTCCCGCGCCGCTTGTGCTATCGTTACGCCGCGTTCCTCGACCAGCTTGACGGCCTCAGCTTTGAACTCCGGGCTGAATCTTCTTTTCTGTACCGTGCTTGTTCTCCCCGATTTTGAGTGTACACCTTGAATAGGTGTCCTTCAAACCGAGGGCAGGCCAGACAGTAGGTTTTGAAGTGCACAAAACACTTATAGAAAAATACGGCACTCCACTTACCTCCGGTGCCTTGTCAATGGCCTCAGATCTTAATTCAAATGGGTGGGTGCGTCTTGGTTATGATGTAATTGACATAAATAGGTTGATTAGCGGGCTTTTAAATTGTGGTCCCAATAGCTCCGCACTTAAAGAGGAATTTTCACCATACATCAATAAATTTGCATTATTCGAGGAGTTATCCGTTGCTCAAAAATTTGCACAAAAACGCGATGTCCAGATTCCAAAACATAGTCCATTCTATCCAGTTGCGCTTTGGAAAAAATAGCGGTGACCAAGAAAATATCGATAGGCCCTAAATAACATTTGTTGAGTGATCAAACCTGTGCTTGGCGCAGTCCTAATTAAACTATGCTGCCAGCGTTTTGTCGGCCGCTTTTTCTGCCTTTTCCTCACCAACTTCGCTCAAATTATCTGCAATCGGTCCTTTTGGTGAAAAGCCGGGTTCAAAATTTAGCAGCATGCCGTGTCGAAGAGTTATGCCTTTTTGCTTGGAGCTTGGACAAAAGAACTGAGGATAACCGATCACTTCAATGAACGCGTACCCCGCCCGAATCATCCTCACGGTTCCCCGCAATTCCACCCACGGTGTCTCTCCTTTACGAGCCTTGGGACGATATTGAATCGAGTTCGCATCAGCCGGACTAAAGTCATGTCTGGAAGTTTCGGCAAACACTCGATCTGCGTCTGAAAATTTTCTATTCATAAATAGCATTCCGCCGTAAATCGCGATGAAGCGGCTATCGCTGAGACCAAAAGTGGTCCCGAGTTGCAGAATGGCAATTGCTTTGTCATATGCTTCGCCCATTTCGTCGAGACATAGAGCGTACTCGATGCACAAGCGAAATTCATTTAGATTGTCCCGCAGCACCGGGTCCAGTACGCGGATAGCTTCTTCTGGTTTTCCGGCACGTCTATACGCGCGAGCGAGGAGGTGACGCGCCTGTACACTTGTTGGCTGCTCTCTCACGGCTTTCTGAAGCGCATCCATGCGGGCTGGTTGATCGCCGATCCAATTGAGGATTTCGGCCGAAATCAACCAGAGCCCCTCTTTCGACGCAACAGCACGTAAACCTTCGCTGATCATTTCCTCACATTTGGTCATATACTCGACTTGTTCTGCAGGATGCTGTTTGGCCCATTCAAAATAGAGCTTGGCAAGCGAGCAATAACAATACTCATCTCTTGGGTACATATTCAGCGCGCGACGGAAGGCTTGTTCGGCTTGTGCAAGTCGGCGTCGAGCGAGGTCTGTGCTTTCGGCTTGTAAAGCGAGCTTTGAGAGCACAACACCTTGCGTGTGGTAGAGCACCCGGATGTTTACGTTGAGTTCGATTGCACGCTCAATTTGTGACAGGGCAAGCTCATGGCGATCAGCACGCGTCAGCATGCGGGCGTAGTGCTGACGTACATATGGATTGTGTGGATCTTTTCGAGTCGCTGTTTCAAACAGTTTTGTACGTCCGTCCAACGTGCGAATACTGTCAACAAGATGATCGGATCGAATAAATTGCTCAAAAGCCTCCGCATCGGCACGATAATTCAGATTCAACGACGAGATCGCCGCTTGCAGCAGGTTTTCCTTTTGGGCGCTGTCACCACAACGTTCCCAAACAATAGTTGCAATGGTGCGATGCCTCGCCCTCGCTGAATATGTAGAATTTACCGGATCGTTACACTCATAAATGACCACACCCTCAGTGATGTCCGCCGTCACCTTGTACATTGCCGCTATATTCATTCCGACCAACCCTGCGAGCAAACCGTCACGGATAAGCGCACCGTGCTGATAAAAGCAACAAACGGTTAGGTACACTTGACGAGCCTTATCATCTCGAATGCTCATATATTCATCTTCGATGATCGCGTCGAAGGATTTGTCTTCGGTCGCTTCGCGCATCGCGACCAACAGCTCTTTTTGGTGCCTATTCTTTACGGCCGCAAAGCGAAGCTCAGGCGTCAAAAACTCAAGTGTATTTAGCTCACCGTGGCACTCAAGAAACTCCAGAAGACGCATGATTTCCGGATCGCTGAGTGGCTCAATGATAAACTCGGTTGCATTCAACTTCCCGCGACCTTGCCTCCATTCGTTTAATCGGTCGGCGAGCAAAAACAGGACGGGTCGATTACCGTCAGCCAGTCGATGTATGCAGTCCAACAAACCTGAATTATAATCGGAGGCGTTGTCGACGACAAAAAATGGACGTTTGTCCGGAAAAAGTGATGCCGCGTACAGCACATCTCCCTCCAAAAACGGTGTGCCCGCCTTATGCATAAAAACTGGTCCTGCACGGTCTTGAACCAGTCGCGCGGCCAACGCGGTTACAAGCGTACTCATGCCGTATCCAGCCGAGCCAAGAACGACGCTACTCGACGGTCTCTTCGATGCGCCGGTTGCAAAATCAAGTAAGCGTTCGTATACGGTTTCTTCTACATCGCGTTCAAAGAATTCTCGTCTACTGATTAGACCCCAGTTAGCTCGGTCGCCTCGTAAAAAGCGTTTAACATTGGGCTTTTCATGAAAAGGGGCTTGATTAACATACGTCCAAGACGACAAGAGGCGCATCATCGCAGCAGGGCTTTTCTCAAAATGCTCTGCCAGATCAACCGGCACGCTTTCTTGAAATTTCTTTAATCGGTCCGCGGAGCGTGGAACATATACAAGTTCCACTTGGGCCGCTTTCACAAAATCCGATAACCCAGATTCTATTGTGTCCACACCCTTAGCGCGAAGAATTTCAATATCGAGGCTTGGCGTCTCTGGTGAAATTCTAAATGAATTCGGCCGCTTGACCTCCGCAAACTCAGCGATCAATTCGCTAAGCAAAATTTTCCAGTTGTTGTCGTTATGAGAATAGCCAACATAGATAATCGTTGAAGTTGCAAACTCGGTCTTCAGTAACTCGAAGAGCATGTGGCGACGTTCGCGAAACGTCGTGTAGTCATCTTCTGTGATGATAATGTGCGGTTCCTTGTTGCCGAAAAGTGTCCCGTGCAGATGAAAAATTGGAACTTCAAACATATTATTTATCGGCACCAAATCGGCAGTAACAGTAGCCACCACAGGTTGTTGTACCGGCGCAGGGTTGAGTTGGAATGCCCTCTCGATAACTTCGTCGTAATTTGTTGTATAAATTGCCTTCCAAGGACGACTTAAGAGCCACTGCAAGTCGTTATCCGGCGTCAAGTTGGCAAGGCGCTTTTGCAAGAATGCGTGAAGCTCTTTTCTGCCACGTTTCCTAATTTCAACGACCTGCGAAATTTTGGCGAGATCAGTGCTCCCTTCAGCGTCTATTTCGAAATGCTCAGCAAGTTCTTGTGCGAGTTGCGAGCCGTTAGGCGCAGGCTTGCCGTTTTGGTCCAGCATATGACGCCCAATACCGGCCCCCAAAAAAAGGACGCATTCGCCAGATTCAAGGGCATGGCGCATCTCCAAGGGAATGGTTGGGCCATTTGCGGTAGTATTTTGCATTTGAAAAATGATTTCTTTTTTCAGCGATAATGCGATTACTGCTTACAGCATAGGCACGATTCGGCCCGTCCGTCACCCGCCACAGTTTGATCCGGCGTACCTTACGGAATCGCTCCTCTTACAGCTTCTGGTTGTGGGCAAGCGTGGAAAAGTGGCTCGTGGTAGTTCGAATTGCTTATGGTAAAGACGACCGTTTTTTATAAACTACAAGACCGATTACATTTAAACATTCGACGGTCGATGCAATCAAACTGGTGCCTTGTTCAACCAGATGGTCGGTCCGTTTTACCCGAGCCATCGCAAATGCTTCGTTTAGCTCGCCTGCCGGAAGATGGCTGTCGGATTTTCGCAACTCATAGACACCCACAATGGGTGTAAGCAGCGTTCTCGCTTCGTCGACCGTGACAAGTGTCGCGAGAAAGCCTTCTAATGATCGGATAGTACCCCATGTCACGTCTTTTGGAGGTGGCGCAATTTTTTGAAGTAGCTTTTTATCAATTCGTTCAGTCGTAAGTCGGATCAAATCTTTTGCCAAAGAATATATTCCTTGGGGTTCGAGGGCACGAAATCTATGCACGACCTTCAGTAGGTCGGGCGTGTGAGCATGCGGCACAAAGAGATCACCGCCCAAACGTTCTCGAAAAAGTCGATCAAGTTTTTCCAAAATGATCGGGAGCGTGCCCTCTGGAGAGTGCGTCTTAGCCACGACACTTCTCATTTGAGCAGATAGAAGTTCGTCGGAAACCCCACCTTCGGGAGAGATGTTATATGCGGACCATATTCGCTGTTGCCATGTCGGTAATGCGGCGACGTCTGGCGCAAAGACAGTCACTTTTCCCGCGGGATTCACTCCATAATGGACTGATGGCCCGGGGCTTGGCGTAACGCCGCCGGTATATTCGGTGTACCAATTCATTCTTCCGCCCCGCCTATTGGCGAGCACAGGGATCACCTGTGGACGAAACCAAAGCCATCGCGGGTCATCTTCGTTGGAGAGATCCTCGCTCGCCACCTTCGTCCCAGCCGCGTCAACGACGTATTTGATCCCACTAACTTCTTCGTCGCCACGAACTCGCGGGCTTAATGTACCGGGCTCAACGGTCTCGTCGTGCCAGTATTCGCCAGATATGCGCCAGAGGATTGGCCCGGATGTTACCCCTTGTCGGGTCTCGACTTTCACGTTGTCAGCAGTCTCTGGCCCGGGCCGAGGTATTTCGTCATCGCTAACAATATCAGTTCGACCGACGCGGAAAACGGCGAAGCTGGCATTTGGAACATCGCCACCCTCCAATATTTCGTACGCGCGGCCTCTGAATTTACTGGCAGCATCTTCTTCTTCAAGTTGATTATTCGGCCAACGAATTTTCGATGAATCAGAGTCTATCAAGACCCGTTCATGATACGCTGAAATGCAGAGAAACATTTTTCTCGCTGCCAAATAGTCGCGCAGATATTCATTTTTGATTTCTAAAGCAGTGGGCGAGCCAACACTGTCTCGCCTCAGTCTCGCTACGACTTCATAGTTCTCCTCCGGCCGAACCCATTCGTCGTCTTCGCGGCGAAGCTTTAGTGCGAAAACGATATCTTGATTAAGGTGCCACTGATCTTGATCTTCAAGAAAACGCTGGACGAGAACCAGATCGGTACCAAGCGGATGTCTATCACTTGCCTCATAAATTTCGGCAGGCTTATAATAATCGAGCGTGGCCCAGACACACTGGTTATGACCAATTCCTACATCGGACCAACCTAACCTCTCTGCTTCGGCGCGACGATCGACTGGGATCGCCACACTTCCGACACACGTAATTTCATGAACTGATCCAAGCCGACCATGCTCACCAACTTCCATGAGCGTTTCATTTAAATGAAGGGGCACCCAGACCGCATTGGCGAATTTACGCCGCCGGACGTCGCCCATCTCAAACCATGCTTGATTTATCTCGTTAGGTCTTTGCATACTCATCGAATAGCATAGCCGGACATTGCACGCAGCCGGGCATCGGAGAATCGGGTCAAAAATGGCCGTGGGTTATCAAACCGGGGCATATTTGGGGGCATAAGCCCTCTTGTGATCCTCGAAAGACAGGCTATACCAAATACTTACGGCCGATAAGACGACCTTCACCGACCTAACTTGGGAAAGCTTGTAGCGGCGTTTCGGTTCAAGAGCGATGATTTCGTCGAGTTGGAACCGCGAAACTCAAGTGCTTGTTTAGCGTCTACTAAAAATATTGGGTTATGATACGCGTCGACCCGCTCCGTAGTTTTTGAGCTGTGATCTTCCCCGGTTTTCTGGACACTGGAATGTCTGCCGAACCGGGGTAGGAATGCATAAGACGACATTTATGGCTTCTGTTGCCCGCTATTCCCATCAAACCCCCATCGTTGCGCCAACCTGTCGAAATAAAGATAGATCACTGGCGTGGTGAAAAGCGTAAGCACCTGGCTTACGATAAGGCCGCCAACGATGGTAATGCCGAGTGGCTGGCGCAGTTCGGATCCGACGCCTCCGCCCAGCATAAGCGGCACCGCACCGAGCAGCGCTGCCATCGTCGTCATGAGGATGGGGCGGAAGCGTAAGAGAGCTGCCTGATAAATCGCCTCGCGTGGCGATTTCTTTTCATGGCGCTCGGCTTCGAGCGCAAAGTCGATCATCATGATCGCGTTTTTCTTCACGATGCCTATGAGGAGAATAATGCCGATAATGGCGATGATGCCAAGATCGTGCCCTGCGAGAATGAGCGCCAACAAGGCGCCGATACCAGCCGAGGGCAGTGTTGAGAGAATAGTGATCGGGTGAATATAGCTCTCATACAGCACACCCAGCACGATATAGACGGTGACGATAGCGGCAAGAATGAGCAGCAATTCATTGACGAGAGAGGCACGGAAGGCGAGAGCCGAGCCTTGAAAGCTTGTCATTACGCTGGATGGCATGCCGAGGTCTTTTTCAGCTTTTTCGATGGCGTCAACCGCAGCACCCAGTGAAACGCCAGGTGCGAGGTTGAACGAGACCATGGCTGCTGGAAATTGTTCGAGATGATTGATTTGTAAGGGCCCAGTCTGCTCCTCAATTTTGGCGATGGCTTGCAGCGGCACCTGCCCGCCACCTGAGGAGGGCAGATAAAGATTTTTGAGCGCATCAAGATTGTTGGGCGTTCCCAAGATAACGCGATACTGGTTCGATTCCGTGAAAATGGTCGAGACAATACGCTGTCCGAAGGAGCTATAAAGCGCATTATCGATGGTGGCGAGCGTGATGCCAAGGCGGCTTGCCGTATCGCGATCGACATTGACGAAACTCACAAGTCCGTGCTGCTGCAGGTTGCTTGCCACATCTTCCAGTTCAGGCAACTGATGCAGTTTATCGACAAGCTTTTCGGTCCATTCGTTAAGCTCGGCGGGGTCCGGGTCCTGCAGCATGAATTGATATTGAGTGCTGCTCACGGTCGTATCGATGGTGAGGTCTTGCACCGGCTGCATGAAGAGCGAGATACCGGATACATTCTTGGTCTCATGATTAAGCTTACGGATGATATCAGATGCACTGCGGCTGCGTTCATTATGTGGCCTTAGATTGATAAGAAAGCGCCCGCTATTAAGCGTGAGGTTGGTACCATCCACGCCAATGAAAGAGGTGAGGCTTTCCACATCGTCGTTTTTGAGGATTTGTGCTGCAAGCGCCTGCTGGCGATCAGCCATTGCCGCAAAAGAAATCGATTGAGGTGCTTGTGATATGCCTTGAATAACGCCGGTATCTTGAACGGGGAAGAAACCCTTGGGAATGGCAATATAGAGGAGAACTGTGAGCACCAATGTGCCGAGCGCTACCATTAAGGTGAGCGGCTGATGATCGAGCACCCATTCAAGGTTTTTGCCATACCAGGCAATGACATCATCGAACCATTTCTGGGTTTTGCGATGAAAGGCGTTTTCCTCATGCGCTGGTCTGTGCTTGATCCATTTGGCGCAGAGCATCGGCACGAGCGTGAGTGATACGACAGCTGAGATAAGAATAGTGACTGAGAGGGTAATGGCGAATTCCCGAAACAGCCGGCCCACCACATCGCCCATGAAAAGAAGCGGAATAAGCACAGCGATAAGCGATATGGTGAGCGATATGATGGTAAAGCCGATTTCGGCCGAGCCTTTGAGCGCTGCCTGCAAGGGCGGTTCGCCTTTTTCGATATAGCGCGCGATATTTTCGATCATCACGATCGCGTCATCGACCACAAAGCCGGTCGCGATGGTAAGCGCCATCAGCGAAAGGTTGTTAAGGCTGAAACCGCATAGATACATAACGGCAAAAGTGCCAACGATGGAAAGCGGCACTGAGAAACTGGGAATGGCGGTGGCCGGTAAATTGCGTAGAAATACAAAGATGACAGCAATGACAAGGATGATGGCAAAGGTGAGTTCCATTTCGACGTCATGCACTGATGCGCGAATGGTCGTCGTGCGGTCGGTGAGCACCGCCATATCAACTGAGGCCGGAAGGCTGGCTTTAAGCGAGGGCAGAAGCGCCTTAATATCATCGACAACCGAGATAACGTTTGCACCCGGCTGGCGCTGGATATTGAGGATCACGGCTGGCACTTTGTTCATCCAAGCGCCAAGCTGAGTGTTCTCGGCGCTGTCCATGACCTTCGCGACGTCTTTCAGTCGAACAGGAGCGCCATTTTTATAGGCGATGATGATGTCGTTATATTCGGATGCGTCTTTGAGCTGATCATTAGCATTGATGGTGTAGGAGCGCATTGGCCCATCAAAACTGCCTTTCGGAGCATTGACATTGGCATTCGATATCGTGGTGCGTAGATCATCAATATTGAGGCCGTAGGCAGCGAGCGCTTCCAAATTGGCCTCAACACGCACGGCTGGGCGCTGCCCGCCTGAAATGCTCACGAGGCCCACGCCAGGTAATTGCGAGATTTTGGAGGCAAGGCGCGTATCGGCAAAATCCTGCACTTGGGTAAGCGGCAGGGTTTTTGATGTGAGTGCGATGGTGAGGACCGGCGCATCGGCCGGATTGACCTTGGCATAGATGGGTGGGGCAGGAAGATCGGATGGCAATAGATTGCCGGCAGCATTGATGGCCGCTTGTACTTCCTGTTCGGCGATATCGAGATTGAGCGAAAGATCGAACTGAAGAGTAAGAACTGAAGCACCCGCGGCGCTCACAGAGGACATCTGCTTGAGGCCCGGCATTTGACCGAACTGGCGTTCGAGCGGTGCCGTGACGGATGAGGTCATGACCTCAGGGCCGGCACCTGGATAGAAGGTTTGTACCTGAATGGTGGGGTAATCAACCTCAGGCAGGGCAGAGAGCGGCAGAAATTTAAAGCCGACAAACCCAACGAGAAGAATAGCGACCATGAGAAGGGAGGTCGCAACGGGCCGCAAAATAAAAGGGCGTGATGGGCTTAGCGGCATTTATGCACGCCACCCGGTCACTGATCGCTCCGGTGACGCTTCCGTTGATGTTGCTCACTGCCTTCTTCCTTGTTCTCGCTCTTGCTCTCATCGCGCGCCGGTTTTTCTCCGGGCAATGTTACCTTGGCGCCATCGCGCAATTTGTCGGTCCCATCCACGACAACCTTATCGCCAGGAGAAAGCCCTTCGGTGATCGAAACTTTGTCGCCTTGTGTTGGCCCTAGTTTGACGGGCGTGATTTTGACCGTGTTGTCGCTGTTCACGAGATAGACATAAGTACCCGGTGTGCCGCGCTGAATGGCAGCAGACGGAACAATAGTCGCGTCTTTCAGTGTATCGACGAGCAACTGAATATTGACGAACTGATTGGGGAATAACGTATGTTCGTCATTATCGAACTGCGCGCGTAGCTTCACTGTGCCGGTTGCGGTATCGATCTGGTTGTCGACGGAAACCAGTTTGCCGGTTGCAAGTTTGTTGCTTTGCGTGCGGTCCCATGCTGTCGCCGGTAATTCGGCATTGGTATTGAGCCGTTTCATGAGTGTTGGGACGTCATCTTCTGGCAAAGTGAAGATGGCCGTGATGGGCTGCAGTTGGGTAATGGTCACGATGCCATTGGCATCGCTTAAGGTTACGTAATTGCCAACATCCACCTGGCGCAGGCCGATACGGCCTGAGACAGGCGCCGTGATATGGCAATATTCGAGATTAAGCTTGGCAGCGTCGATCTGGCCCTGATCTGTTTGTACCGCACCTTCATATTGGCCAACCAAGGATTGCTGCTGATCGAGCTGCTGGCGCGCGATGCTATCCTGTTCGACAAGTTTCTTGTAGCGCTCGAGATTAAGTTTCGCCTCATCGAGCAAGGCTTTGTCGCGCGCAAGCGCACCTTCAGCTTGTTCAAGTGCCAATTGATAGGGGCGTGGATCGATCTCGGCGAGGAAATCGCCTTTCTGAACCATCTGCCCTTCTTGGAAGGCGAGTTGCATAAGCTGGCCCGCGATCTGCGCGCGCACCGTGACATTGGCGAGTGGCGTTACGGTACCGAGTGCTGCGCGCGTAATTTCGATATCGCCCTTTTCGGCGATGATGGTGCCGACCGGCATCGGCCCACTATTGCGGCCGCGCCGTCCGCCAGTTTCCGCCATATCGGGGACTGCGAGACGTAGAATGAGACCAAGGACAATGAGGACGCCGAGGAGCCAGGCGACATAGCTCCACTTAAATTTCTGATGTTGTCCTTCGACCATTTATCGACCACGGCAAAAAAGTCTCGTTCCCGAAAGGACCGGCTCTGGACCAGAATCGGGAGACAAGATTGATGCTTATGACTATCAGCGAATCGTGACTGAAAAAAGACATGTGGATAAGTGGGTTAAGCCCCAACCTTCACATGTCTTCGCAGCCTTTAAAACCGCTATGCGGCGACCTTATAGGTGACCTGCTCCGCTTCCATCGCCTTCTTAAAGGCGGGCCGTTCGATCACCGTTTGAAATAGCTTTTTGGTATGCGGGCCGAACTTAAACTCTCCTGGGATACCGGGGCTCCAGTTGGCGATCACGGTCATAAGAATATCGCCCATGGTAATGTTGTCGCCGGCGAGAAATTTATTCGATCCCAAACGCTTTTCAACCTCGCCCCATAATTTATTGATCATCGCAACCGAGGTGCCGAGCAGCGATGCCTGTTCTTCCTTCGCATTGCGCATGATGAAGAAACAGCGGCTGTAGGATGGATGCAAAGTCGCGTTGGCAAAGCAGAGCCACTGAAGCGCATTTGTTCTTTCCATACCGGATTGCGGCAGAAGCGGGCTCTTATGCTTATCGAGAATATGCATGAGGATCGCAGCGCCTTCGCGGATCACGTTATCGCCATCAACAAGCACCGGTACTGAACCACGCGGGTTGAGCTTGAGGAACTCGGGCGAGCGCGGGCCCTTGAGATCGACCTTTTCCAGCGCAACCTCCTGGTTGCATTCGTTAAGCGCGACATGCACCGCCATCGAACAGGAGCCAGGGGAATGATAGAGTTTGTACATGGAAGAGCCCTTTTAGAGAAAGCAGAGAGCCGAATGTTTCGGCACCGGATTCGTTTAGCAGAGATCGAATGATGCGTCGAGCGGTACAGTTGCTGGCATTCCGCCAATTGCCGCAGCGTAAGAAACGAGGCTCATTTTAACGCGACATAAACCTTCTTTTTTTAATTCTGAGATATCGGTTCCGCCTCAATAAGAAGAAGGAGCGTCCCATGCTCAAAGCCAATTCCCGCATCACACGCCTGGTCATCATAGCGGCGCTAGCGCTCAATCTCACGGGCTGCAGCAACATGGATGAAAATCAGCAGCGCATGGTCTCAGGCGGCGCCGTTGGCGTTGTGGCTGGTGCTCTCACCACGGTTGTAACCGGTGGTTGCATTGCGTGCGGTATGGCAATCGGTGGCGCTGTCGGTACGGCTGGCGGTTACGCCATCGGCAAGATCGATAATGAAACGCGCTCGAGCCCATCAAGCGGCCAAGCGGCCTACAACAATAGCTATAACAATCCCAATGCCGGCATCCCGCAGGGCTATCCCGCCAGCGGCTCCTATTGATTCCTTAGCGATTTAACCTAGACTTCCGCCCTGATCCGGAATGACGGAGATTATTGGTGCGGGAAAAGCCGCTTCTTAGCGACAACGTCAAAATCGAACTTAACGCCGTCATCGTCGCCGCATCAGGTAACGAGCCGCAAGTGCTGGTCGATGCGCATACCGCATTGCCATCGGGCCCTTTTGAGACCGAGCATCCGACGCTGGAACAAGGTTTGCGTGATTGGGCAAAGGCTAAGGGCGGCCAGCCGCTTGGCTATGTCGAACAGCTATATACCTTTGCTGACCGTGACCGGCGCTCCGGTAACCAGCGTATCGTCTCGATTGGCTATCTGGCGCTGGTGCGGGCGGCGGCATCGCCAAGCGATGTGTGGTCGCCTTGGTACAAACATTTGCCGTGGGAAGATCACCGCAATGGCGTGCCAAAAATAATTACCAAAGAAATTATGCCGGGGCTTCAGCGCTGGAAAGATGTTTCCAGCAACTCTGCAAAAGAAAACCGTGCGCAACGCATCGCGATCGCTTTTCCAAAAGATATGAAGCGCTGGAACGAGGAGCTTGTTCTGCAGCGCTACGAACTCTTATGGCAAGCAGGTCTTGTGACAGAAGCGTCAAAAGACGGCCAAACGCTTGGTGCTCCCATGGCGCACGACCATAGGCGTATTCTAGCGACCGCTATTGCGCGCCTGCGCGCCAAGATCAAATACCGGCCCGTCGTGTTCGAGCTCATGCCTGACACTTTCACCCTGCTCCAACTGCAAAACACAGTTGAAGCGCTCGCCGGCCTGCGCCTACATAAGCAAAACTTCCGCCGACTAGTTGAGGGCCAAGGCTTAGTCGAAGAAACCGGGGCCATGACGCGTGGTGCATCCGGCCGTCCAGCCAAGCTTTTTGCTTTCAGGCGCGATGTACTTTTGGAACGCGCGGCGGCAGGAACAAAGCTGCCACGCTCGTCCTAAAAACTTACTCCTTCACCGGCCGCGGATTCCGTTCAACAAAACCACGTTGATGCCAGTAGGGGTAAGGTGCTGGCCTACGGCTCGCAGCATCAAGTTTCGCCACTTGCGCTTCCGTGAGGTTCCATCCCACGGCGCCAAGATTTTGTTTGAGCTGTTCTTCGTTACGTGCGCCAACCACGATGTTGCAGACGGTCGGGCGTTGCAAAAGCCAATTGAGTGCTACTTGCGGCACGGTTTTGCCAGTTTCGGCTGCAATTGCATCGAGCGCATCAACGACATCATATAAATAATCATCCGCTACCTGAGGTCCGACATCAGCTCCGCCACCTTGCGCAATACGGCCTTCTTTCGGCTTATGTCCGCGGCGGATTTTGCCGGTAAGGCGTCCCCAGCCGAGCGGGCTCCAGACCATGAGACCTAAATTTTGGTCAAGGCCGAGCGGCATCAATTCTTCTTCATAGTCACGGCCGACGAGTGAGTAATAGCCCTGATAGGCGGCATAGCGGTTGAGGTTACGTTTGTCCGAGATAGAAAGTGATTTCATCACATGCCATCCGGAGAAATTGGAGCAGCCGATATAGCGGATTTTGCCCGCGCGAATGAGGTCATCGAGCGTTTGCAATGTTTCCTCGATCGGCGTGAGCGCATCGAAACCATGCATGAAATAAATATCGATATGATCGCTGCCGAGGCGTTTGAGGCTCGCGTTACAGGCCTCAATGAGATGAAAGCGTGATGAGCCCTTACTGTTGGGCCCTTCACCGAACGCAAAGGTTGCCTTGGTGGAGATGAGTGCCTTGTCGCGCTTGCCCTTGAGAGCTGCACCTAAAATTTCTTCTGATGCACCTTGGGAATAGATATCGGCTGTATCAAAGAGATTGACGCCATGATCGAGACACAGATCGATGAGACGCGAAGCTTCTTTCACATCTGTTGCGCCCCATTTCGAGAAAAGCTCGCCCTTACCACCGAACGTGCCGGTGCCAAAGCTGAGTACCGGAACCTTGAGGCCTGAATGGCCAAATTGTCTGTAGTCCATGATTACGCCTTTTTACTTTTGCCGAGTTTGTGATGCTGGAAGACTGTGTGAAGGAGCCCTGGGAAGCGTTTTTCAATTTCCGCCTTGCGCGCGGTATTGATGACCTCAACGCCTTTTTTGGCAGAACGGATGAGACCTGCCTCGCGCAGAATGCTGTAATGAAACGAGAGCGTGGATGGCGGTATTTTGTCACAGGACTTGCCGCAACTCATTCCCCCGCAGCCCATAAGATTAAAAAGAATCTTGCGGCGCGTTGGATCGGCGAGCGCGTGGAGAATGCTGTCGAGCGTTATTTCACTCAAAGGCGGATGGTAAAAGGGCCGTGCCATGGCGGTAATGTTAACACGCTATTTCTATATTTCAAGATTATTGAAATTAACACGCAATGAGCCTAGAAAGTCCCTGCGGCATGTGATGCTGCCTTATTCTTAAAAATAAAGAATTGCCGGGCTCTGGAGCCTTTGACTTATGTGGATCGTTCGGGTTGCGTTGGAGCGGCCTTACACTTTTGTGGTGTTGGCCCTGTTGCTGCTTATTTTTGGACCCGTCACTATTGCGCGCACGCCAATCGATATTTTTCCCAACATCAATATTCCCGTCGTTGCCACCATCTGGAATTTCACCGGCCTTCCGCCCGATCAAATGGCCAACCGCATCACGGGAAATTACGAACGCGCGCTCACCATTACGGTGAACGATATCGAGCATATCGAATCGCAATCATTGTCCGGTATCGCGGTCGTTAAAACCTTTTTTCATCCCGGTGTAAAAACCGATATGGCGATGGCGCAGACAACGGCTATTGCACAGACCATTTTGCGCTCTTCGCCACCCGGTGCGACGCCGCCCTTTATCACGGTTTATAACGCATCGAGCGTGCCGATTATGCAATTGGCACTCTCAAGTGCGACGCTTTCCGAGCAGGAACTATTCGATTCCGGCAACAATATCATTCGAACGCAGCTCGCTACGGTGCAGGGTGCAGCACTGCCATGGCCCTATGGCGGTAAGCAAAGACAGATCGTGGTCGATCTCGATCAGCATAAATTACAAGCGCTCGGGCTCTCGGCGCAGGATGTTAATGCGGCGATAGGTGCGCAAAATCTCATTCTTCCTGCCGGCACCGAAAAAATCGGTGCTTACGAATATAACGTTAAACTTAATGCGAGCCCCACGGCCGTTGACGATATGAATGATTTTCCTGTCAAAATGGTCAATGGCAGCGTGGTTTACGTGCGCGATGTCGCGCATGTAAGAGACGGCTTCTCGCCGCAAACCAATATCGTGCGCGTGGACGGCCAGCGCGCAGCACTCATGACGGTGCTCAAAACAGGCAATGCCTCAACGCTCGATATCATCAATCGCGTTAAGGATAAGCTCGAACAGATAAGAGCCGCGCTGCCGCCGGGCCTCGATCTGCATGTGCTCGGCGATCAGTCGGTCTTTGTACGCGCGGCAATCGGTGGCGTTGTGAAGGAAGGCATCCTCGCTGCTGTGCTTACAGGTCTTATGATCCTCCTCTTTCTCGGCAGTTGGCGCAGCACGCTTATTATTACGGTCTCCATTCCGCTTTCGATCCTTGCATCGATTGTTGCCCTTTCGGCTTTGGGCGAAACTATCAATATCATGACGCTTGGCGGCCTTGCGCTCGCCGTCGGTATTTTGGTCGATGATGCTACGGTTGCGATTGAGAACATCAATTCGCATCTGGAAGAGGGCAAGGAAGTAGTTCCCTCTATTCTCGATGGCGCTCAACAGATCGCAATTCCCGCGCTCGTCTCGACACTTTGTATCTGCATCGTCTTTATCCCGATGTTCTTTTTGGAAGGTGTTGCACGTTATCTCTTCGTGCCGATGGCGGAAGCCGTTGTGTTCGCGATGCTTGCCTCATATTTCCTTTCGCGCACGCTTATTCCGACCATGGCTAAATATCTTTTGAAGGCGCATGAGCCACATTATTGCGAAGAAACGCATGACGCCCCGTCAAAGAACTGGCTCATGCGCTGGCAGTTTGCCTTCGAACATAAGTTCGATGATCTACGCCGCAATTACCGCGGCTGGCTCGAGGGCACGCTGCAGCATCGCAAACTCTTCATCGTCTCATTTCTCGCTTTTGTTATGTTGTCGCTTGGTGTGTTGGGGCCGTGGCTTGGCTCGGATTTCTTTCCATCCGTTGATGCAGGGCAGATCAAACTTCACTTGCGGGCCCATACGGGGACGCGCGTCGAGGAGACGGCTGCACTTTCCGATAAGGTCGATGAGGTCATTCGGCGTGTTATCCCGCCTGAAGAAATTGAAAGTCTTACACATAATGTGGGGCTGCCTTATAGCGGCATTAATCTCACTTACAGCAATTCGGCGCCGATCGGTCCTGCGGATGCCGATATCTACATCTCGCTTAAAGAGGGTCATCAGCCGACCGAAGATTATGTGCGTAAACTGCGTCTGGAATTACAGCAAAGCATGCCAGGCGTGCTGTTCACTTTTCTGCCCGCCGATATCGTGAGCCAGATCCTTAATTTCGGATTGCCTGCGCCGATCGATATCCAAATCGCTGGCAATAATATCGAAGCTAATCGGGCTTACGCCGCGTCAGTGCTTGAGCGGCTTAAGAAAGTGCCAGGTATAGTTGATAGCCGCATCCATCAACCGAATGATGCACCGGAATTAAATGTGATTGTTGATCGTTCGCGGGCCCAGGAGTTTGGCATTACGCAACGTGATATTGCGAGCGATTTGCTTATTTCATTGAGCGGCAGTTTCCAAACATCGCCCACTTTCTGGCTCGATCCCAAAAATGGTGTGTCCTATTCCGTCGTAACCCAGACGCCGCAACATAGGCTCACGGAGCTTGATGATTTGCGCAATATTCCGATTTCGGCCAATGCTAACCGCTCACAAATTCTAGGCGCCTTGGCCTCTATCGAACGCGGTGCAGGTGCGGGCGTCGTCTCACGTTATAACGCGCAGCCGGTGCTCGATGTTTTCGCATCATTACAGGATCGCGATCTGGGGGGCGTCGCTTATGAGGTTCATAAAATCCTCAAAGAGACAGAAAAAGACGTTCCCAAGGGATCGCGCGTTATGGCCCGCGGCCAGATGCAGACGATGAATGACAGTTTCTTCGGCCTCTTTGCCGGTTTGCTCGGCGCCGTTGTGCTTGTTTATCTGCTTATCGTGGTGAATTTTCAGTCCTGGACCGATCCTTTCATCATCATTACGGCTCTTCCTGGCGCTATTGCGGGCATCGTCTGGATGCTCTTTGTGACGCATACGACGCTCAGCGTTCCGGCTTTGACAGGCGCTATTATGTGTATGGGTGTGGCGACCGCCAATTCTATTCTTGTGGTAAGCTTTGCGCGCGAGCGTATGACGCATGGCGATGATGCGTTTAAAGCGGCTTTGGAAGCAGGGTTTTCCCGCCTGCGTCCTGTTTTGATGACAGCGCTTGCGATGATCATCGGCATGGTGCCTATGGCGCTGGGCTGGGGCGAAGGCGGCGAACAGAACGCGCCGCTCGGCCGCGCCGTCATCGGTGGTTTGATATTTGCAACGGGTGCGACGCTCTTTTTTGTGCCCGCAGTATTTTGTTTAATTCATGGGCGTGAGAAAAAGGCGCCGGTTGTTTGATGGAGAAGAAGATGACGAAGCTCGAAGCGAAACCCAGGAAAACTCCGCCCCAGAAAAAAGGCGGACTTTTGCTCACGCTCATCATTGTCGCCATCACTATAGCAGCCGTGGGTATCGTCATTCGCATTGGCGACCGTAAAGTGCTGGCAAGAAACACAACCGAAGCCGCCATTACGGCGGTTGCCGTGATCGAAGTGAGCAAAGGTCCCGGAGCCGAAGACATTGTGCTGCCTGGCAATGTGCAAGCGTGGCATGAAGCGCCAATTTATGCGCGCACGAGCGGTTATCTTAAGGTCTGGAAAGTCGATATCGGCACACCTGTGAAGGCGGGCGATCTCTTGGCAGAAATTGAAACGCCTGAAATTGATGCCCAATTAAAGCAGGCTCAAGCTGATCTTGCGACAGCCGAAGCCAATAATAAGCTTGCGCAAAGCACAACAAAACGCTGGCAGCAATTGTTAGTAGCCAATGCGGTTTCCAAGCAGGATGCTGAGAATAAAGCAGGGGCTGCAGCGTCATCGGTGGCCGCCCTTGCTTCAGCAAGAGCCAATCTTGACCGTCTTAAAGAGCTGGAAGGTTTCAAGCGCATCATTGCACCTTTCGATGGCATCATTACCGCGCGCAATACGGATCGTGGTGCACTCATCAATGCCGGCAGCAATGGGACAGGTCCCGAGCTTTTCCATATTGTGGAGACGGATAAGCTTCGTGTTTATGCGCAAGTGCCGCAGACTTATGTGAATGCGATTAGTCCCGATATCCAAGCCACAATTGAGCTCGCCGAACATCCGGGCCGCAGCTTTCCGGCCAAATTGCTCCACACATCGGATGCACTTGATCCAACGTCGCGCACGCTTCTTATTCAGCTCGAAGTGGATAATGCCAGGGGTGAATTATTGCCGGGCGGATATGCGCAAGTGCATCTCAAGCTGCCATCCTCAGGGGATGCCGTTCATCTTCCAGTGAACACATTGTTGTTCCGCTCCGAAGGCATGCAAGTGGCGGTGGTGGGCGCGGATGGAAAGATTGTTCTCAAATCGATTGAGATCGGACGCGATTTCGGAAAAGAAGTCGAAGTGAAATCAGGAATTGCCGAGGGTGAGAAGGTAATCATCAATCCGCCCGACTCTATTGTGACGGGACAAGAAGTGCGCATTGTCTCGCCCGGCAAGGCAGGTGGAAAAAGCTGAGCTCGAACACCATTCACGCAAGCCATTGTAATATAACGATAATTATAAATATGAGGCATAAAGACTAGATTTATAACTCAATATTATACTAAATAATGAGTTATAACTGATGGGTTTATCGCTCATGAGCTGGAACTGGCAGCAAAAAGACTGGCCCGATTTTAGGTTTGAAAAATCTGCCCTCGATGCCCTCGAGGCGCAGTTTCTGCGTCAGTCGGGCCTTTTGATGGGCGCCTATCGCCATATCAGCGACGACGACAAGCTCAGTTTCGCTGTTGATCTTATGAGCAATGAAGCACTCAAGACATCGGAGATCGAAGGCGAATATCTCAACCGGGATAGTTTGCGATCTTCAATCCGGCAACATTTTGGTTTGCAGGCTGATGCGCGGCGTATATCGCCAGCCGAACGCGGTATCGCCGATATGATGATCGATCTTCATCGCCATTTTGCAGAAGAGCTGAGCCATGAAACTTTGTTCGCCTGGCACAGCATGATCGCGAGCTCCCGTGAGGACCTTATCGATATCGGCCGCTACCGTACGAATAGGGACGATGATCCGATGCAAGTGGTGTCGGGTCCAGTTCATCGGCGCAAAGTTCATTTTGAAGCACCGCCCTCCTCTGTCATGCAAAAGGAGATGGGAGCATTTATCACATGGTTCAATAAAACCGCACCTCAAATGCCGTCCGCTTTAACAGCATTAACCCGTGCTGGAATTGCGCATTTGTACTTTGTTTCCATCCATCCTTTTGAGGATGGCAATGGACGTATAGGCCGGGGGATATCGGAGAAGGTACTCTCGCAATCACTTGGCCAGCCGGCGCTTATCGCTCTTTCGCAAAGCATCGAAAAGAACAAGAAGCGCTATTACGGCATGCTTGAGGAGAGCAATAAGGATAATGAGATTACGGCGTGGCTCATTTATTTCGCTGAGACCGTTTTAGATGCACAAAATTACACTCAAGCGATGGTCGATTTCCTCATTAAGAAAACGAAGCTCTATGACAAAGTGAGGGGGCAGTTAAATGAGCGCCAGGATAAGGCGCTTGCACGTATGTTCCGTGAAGGGGTTGATGGATTTAAAGGCGGTCTTAGTGCTGAGAATTACATCACCATCACGGGCACATCTCGCGCAACAGCAACGCGCGATTTGCAGGATCTTGTTGAGCTCGGCGTGCTTACGAAAACCGGTGAGAGAAAAGGAACACGCTACTGGCTGCGCATGGCTTAAGCCGCGCATCTAATCGCCTCTAATCAATTGATAGATCTGTCACTTTTAATTATAGCTTTTTTGACCAATTGGACTTATACTCAAATCGAACATTAATAAGGGCCGCCAGATACGGCCTTCTCTTTTGGCCCCAATAATGCTCAAGGAGAGTATAAATGGGCGTTCTCGACCTCAAGACAACCAAAGCCCTCCAGAACACTGCGTCGATCTATGAGCGTGTGAAATCCGTCATCCCACCGATGGAGTGGACCGCTTTTGCTGAAGACATCGATGCCATTAATCAGCTCAAGCAGCAAAAGAACGCGATCATTCTCGCGCATAATTATCAAACGCCCGAAATCTTCCATGGCGTCGCCGATATCCAAGGCGACAGCTTGGCTCTCGCGAGAGAAGCGGTGAATGCAAAAGCCGATGTCATCCTCATGGCCGGCGTGCATTTCATGGCCGAGACCGCGAAGCTTCTCAATCCGAAAGCCAAGGTGATCATTCCTGATACCAAGGCGGGTTGCTCGCTTGCAGAATCGATCACGGCGGATGATGTAAAACTTTTACGGAAAACTTATCCCGGCGTACCAATTGTCACATATGTGAACACATCGGCAGCTGTAAAAGCCGAATCTGATATCTGCTGCACCTCGGGCAATGCGAAGAAAGTTGTGGAAAGCTTGGGTGTTCCTGAAGTGATCATGCTGCCGGATGAATATCTTGCACAGAACGTGGCTAAAGAGACCTCCGTCAAAATTATTGCCTGGAAAGGCCATTGCGAAGTGCATGAGCGCTTTACAGCGAATGATATCGAATTGTTCCGTAAGCAAAATCCGGGCGTGATCGTGCTCGCGCATCCGGAATGTCCACCGGAAGTTGTAGAAGCAGCTGATTTTGCCGGTTCAACCGCGCATATGATCGATTGGGTCGGCGAGCACAAACCAAAAAGGGTAGTGCTGCTCACTGAATGTTCGATGAGCGACAATGTGGCAGCTAGCAATCCGGCGACGGAATTTGTACGACCCTGTCAGTTATGTCCCCACATGAAGCGGATCACGCTGGGCAACATCCGTCATGCGCTCGAGACGATGACGCATGAAGTGAGCATCCCGGCCGAAGTCGCTGACCGTGCACGCCGTGCCGTCGAGCGCATGCTGGCGGTTAAATAAAATAAAAGGGGGCGGCTATGTTGCCGATCGAATATCCCTATAGACCGAAGGCGACGATGATGTGGTTGTGTCTCGCTGTTTTCGGGATCGGTTTGCCGTTTTTCGTCCTCGCCCTTTTCAAGGGCTATGCCATTAATTTGCACGGCCTCTATGTAGAACCGCGCATAGCGATCTATATTCACGCAGTGCTTGCCGCCTTTATGGGAACGGGCCTGCTTTTCAGTATCGACGGGCTTTACAGCGCCTATGCGCGCAAGGACAAAATTCTTCTTTCCTTCAAAACTCTTTCGATCCCGCGCAAAAAGAAAAATCTCGAGATCCCGCTTACGGTGATTGAGAATATTTCAGAGCTCAAGGTCAAGCGTCAGGAATTTCTTACCATACGATATGACGGCGGCCGCAGGATGTCGCTCGATGCATCGCTTTTTGCCGACCAATTTACCTATGAACAATTCAGAGGATCCTTAAAGCGCCATCTCTTCGATGCGCGTCAGAAATCGCGGAGAATTGCATCATGAAACCCGTCATTGTCGGTGCAGGACTGGCAGGTTTGACCACCGCACTTTCCATGGCGCCGATACCGGTCATTGTGCTTTGCGCCGGCAAGCTGGGCGAACAATGCTCGAGCGCTTGGGCGCAGGGCGGTGTGGCAGCGGCGGTAGGGGAAGGCGATACGCCGGCGCTGCATGCCGAGGATACGCTTAAGGCTGGCGCCGGTCTCTGCGATTCTGAAATTGTAAAACTGGTCACCGAGGGCGGTGCCAAGGCAATCGACACACTTCTCACATACGGCGTTCCTTTTGATCGTAATGCAGAAGGGGTTTTGCAGTTAGGCCTCGAAGGTGCGCATAGCCGCCGCCGTATTGTTCATGTGAATGGCGATGGCGCCGGTCATGCGATCATGCAGGCGATTGTGAAAGCCGTGCGCGCGACGCCTTCCATCGAAATTTATGAACAGACGGTCGCTACCAATCTTCTTACAGAAGATGGATCGATTACGGGCGTTGAGATTTTGCGCACACTCGAGCCGCAGACCATTGCGACCAATCGTGTTGTGATGGCGACCGGCGGGGCAGGGGCGCTTTGGCTGCATACCACGAACCCGCTTGGCTCATGGGGCCGTGGCCTCGCGCTTGCCGCACGCGCGGGTGCCGAGCTCGCCGATCTCGAATTCATGCAATTTCATCCGACCGCGATCGATATCGGGCGTGATCCGATGCCCCTTGCATCCGAAGCGCTGCGCGGTGAAGGCGCAACGCTCATCGATGAAAATGGCGAACGTTTCATGGCGCAATTTGCGCGCGCTGAACTGGAGCCGCGCGATGTCGTTTCCCGCGCGATTTGGGAGCATATGCGAAAAGGCCATAAGGTGTTCCTCGATGCGCGCAAGGCCATTGGTGCCCATTTCCCTGGACATTTCCCGGCTATTTATGCCGCCTGCATGAGTGCGGATATCGATCCCGTCACCATGCCGATCCCCATCCGTCCTGCCGCGCACTATCATATGGGCGGTATTAAGGTCGATGCGAATGGCCGTAGTTCGATTGAAGGTTTGTGGGCATGCGGCGAGGTAGCCTCGACCGGCCTTAATGGCGCCAACCGGCTTGCCAGCAATTCATTGCTTGAAGCAGCGTTCTTCGGCGCTCGCGTCGCCGAAGACGTAAAGAAATATGATGGTCTGCCGTTTATCGCGCGGGAACGTTTTTCGCTCCCTGTTGTGCAGAAGCTTAATCCGCAGATCCGCAGCATCATGTCGGATTTTGCCGGCGTGCTGCGCGATGAAATGGGATTGGAGCAGGCGGCCGAGCGTTTGATGCCGCTCGCCCTACGTTCGGATCAGGCGCTGGTTGCGTTGCTCATCGTCAAAAGCGCCTTACAGCGCGAGGAAAGCCGCGGCAGCCATCTGCGCACCGATTTTCCTAATACATCAGCTATAGCCCAGCACAGTATCATCACACTTGCCGATGTGATGCCTGCAGCGGCAAGCCAGAAGCGCGCGAGTGTCGGGTTCTAAAATGCTCACGCCGTTGCCTGATAATCTGTTGGAGCCCTTTGTGCGCAGTGCGCTCGCCGAGGATATGGGCGAAGCCGGCGATATCACGACGAAGGCGACAATACCTGCCGATCTTACTTGGAAAGGCGCACTTGTTGCACGCCAACCTGGCGTGATTGCCGGTATCGATCTCGCAAGGCTCGCATTTCATGCGATGGACAGAGATGTAAAATTCGACGTGCGCATCAAAGATGGGGAAAGCGTCAAACCCGGCGATGTGATTGCAAGCATGGAAGGTAATGCGCGCGCCATCATCACCGGCGAGCGGGTCGCCGTGAATTATTTGAGCCGCCTATCCGGTATTGCAACCGCCACGCGCCACTTGGTGGATGCGGTCAAACCGCATAAGGCGAAAATCTACTGCACGCGCAAAACGACACCCAATTTACGCGTGCTTGAAAGATACGCTGTTCTTGCGGGCGGTGGTGGCAATCACCGTTTTGGTCTGTTTGATGCGGTCCTTATTAAAGACAATCACATTGCAGCATCCGGCAGCATTCGTGATGCCGTTCAGAACGCACGCAAGGCTGTTGGCGATAAGGTCAAGGTCGAGCTTGAAGTGGATACTCTGAAGCAGCTCGAAGAAGCGCTTGATCTGCCGCTTGATGCCATTTTGCTCGATAACATGGATAATGAGACGCTCAAAAAAGCGGTTGCCATGATCAATGGACGCTTCGAGACGGAAGCCTCGGGCCGCGTCACTCTTCAAACCGCACCCGGCATTGCAGCAACAGGCGTTGATATTATCTCGGTTGGCGCTATTACCCATAGCGCGCCGATCCTCGATATCGGTCTTGATGAGATTTAGCGCTCGCGCTTAAGGATCCATTTCAAAGCGGCGGGTTTTCCGGCTTTGATCGTCCTTGATCAAAAAATCAATTTCCTCGCCTTCGCCGACGATATCAACGATCACACCTGTATGAGCTTTCTCATCGATTTTATAACCTATGCGCGATCCGGGAACTAAAATTTGGCCATCAGGAATCTCAAGGATTGCAACATCATCCATATCGACGCCGGTCTTAGGTGCGGCTTCGCTTGGCATTGAAGAGAAAATGGCGATCCCCATGATCAACAGGGCGGTTAGTAATTTAGGCATTTGATTTTTTCTCGAAGAAGGTTTTGGCGGGAAATAAAAATTAAATCCCAAATAAGGCGATTGTTTGGTTCAAGATCGCCGGGCGTTTGGCAGCATCACCCGTGGGCCAACGCTCTTTAATCCTTTTCAGGAAATCAACGCCCGCAATTCATCAACCGCGCCATCTCTCTCATCCAGAGGGCGGCGTTTGACCGGAATAAGCGGCAGGCGCGTCCAGCGGGATAGTTCGCTCACGGTTACCGAGAGCGGCACCGGGTTTTCTTCCGATTCATTGACGATCACGGCGAACACCGGTACCGCGCGTTGCTGAAGTGTCGCGAGAGCTGTCAGTGTGTGACTAATGGTGCCGAGATAGCTGCCGGTAACGAGGATAGCCTGAGTGCCCAGCGCCTCGATCCAATCAAGCACTGTGTGCTTGTCATCCACCGGCACCATGACGCCGCCCACACCTTCGATGATGACGATATCCTCTGGCCCCTCGAGCGCTTTCCTGCCATGCGCAAGTACCGCATCGTAGTCGAGTTCGATTTTTTCCGTGCGTGCTGCCATGGAAGGGGCGAGAGGGGTCGAAAACCGCCAGGGCGAAATACGGTCGATATTTTCTGGGGTCGTATCGATCTCAAGGCTTTGCAGAAGAAAGCCTGTATCGCTTTCTTCGGGATGCACCGGATCATAGCCGCTGATGATGGGTTTATAGGCCATGACGCTTTTGCCGAGGCCCTTTGCTTGCCGCGCGAGGGCCGCGGTGATAAAGGTTTTGCCGATGCCTGTTCCGGTCGATGTTACAAAAAAGCGCTGGCGCATCTCATTATCTTAGCATGAACAAAAATACGGCAAAGCGCATAAGCGAGACCATGATATCACGCGAGGAATGGTTAAACCTCGGCGGCGATCATATCTGGCTGCCTTATGCCCAGATGAAAACTGCAGGTACACCGCTCATTGCCGAAAATACGGCAGGAAGCCGAATTCGCCTTAAGGACGGCCGCGAGCTTATCGACGGCATCGCATCATGGTGGACGGCATGCCATGGCTATAACCATCCGCACATCATCAAGGCGATGAAAGAACAGCTGGAACGCATGCCGCATGTGATGTTTGGCGGGCTCAATCATGAACCGGCTCTACGCCTCGCAAAACGTCTTGCAGCACTTACACCTAGCGATCTCAATCACGTGTTTTTCTCCGACAGCGGCTCGGTCGCTGTCGAAGTCGCTCTCAAAATGGCGGTGCAGTATTGGATCAACAAGGGTGAAAAGGGCCGCACGAAATTTGTGAGTTTCCGCCACGGCTATCATGGCGATACCGCGGCCTGCATGGCGCTCTGCGATCCTGAAGAAGGCATGCATGCGCTGTTCAGGGATTATTTCGCGCAGCAATTCATCGCGGAACTTCCAACTGATGCCGCAAAAGAAAAAGCGCTCGATGAATTGTTGACCCGTGAAAAACGATCGATAGCCGCGGTTATTGTGGAACCGTTAGTGCAGGGTGCTGGCGGTATGAAATTTTACGATGCCGCAACGCTTAAGGGGCTTGCGGATCTCTGTGAGACGCATGGCGTGCTTTTTATCGCGGATGAGATCTTCACCGGTTTCGGTCGTACCGGAACCATGTTTGCGTGCGAGCAAGCTGGTGTGGTGCCCGACATCATGTGCCTCGGCAAGGCGCTCACAGGCGGCGCCATCACACTTGCGGCTACCGTTGCACGCAGCCATGTTTTTGATGCGTTTCTGTCCGATGATCCCAAAGCAGCACTCATGCATGGCCCTACCTATATGGCTAATCCGCTCGCTTGTGCCGCTGCCAACGCGTCCCTCGATTTGTTCGAGAAAGAACCCCGGCTGCAGCAGGTGAAAGAAATTGAGGCAGCCCTCAGCGAAGGGTTAGAAGTCTGCCGCGATCTGTCGGGCGTTAGAGATGTACGAGTGAAGGGGGCAATCGGTGTGGTGCAACTTAATAAGATTGCCGATGCCGCGGCGCTCAAACAGCGCTTTGCCGGACTGGGTGTATGGATCCGGCCATTTGGGGACATTGTTTATCTCACGCCGGCTTTCACAATCAGCGGCGATGAACTTGCGCTTCTCACAAAGACAATCAGCGCCGTTCTTCGCGCATAAACTGCCGTTATCAGCTATTTATCAAAATACTGAGGATCAGCATGAGGATACCTATCATGCTAACGGTCCAGGCGACCGATCGCGCATAAGGAACGCCGTATGCGTAAAAGGGAACATAGGCGATCCTTCCGCATACATAGAGCGTAGCGCCCCATATTGTTGCTGTATTATGTATGTCAGCGAGATGGGCAATGAGTACGGCGCCCATAAAAATTGGCAGGGTCTCGAGCAAGTTATTTCGTGCTCTGATCAAGCGGCTGGTAATCGGGCGTTCGGGAACAGGTGATGGTCTGTCACGCGGTGACAGATTGTATTTGAGGCCAGTCTCCCCAGTTCGGAAGTGTGCGGCAAGTATGATCTGAACGAGGGCGAGAACTAAGGTCCAGGCAAGGTAGGTGAGTTCGATGGTCATAGAAATCCCCGGGATGGGCTATTGAAATCTCAAGATAGGGAATTCAGAATAAGTAATCAATTGTTCCCGGTGACTGCAGAAGCAGTGTTAGCTTGCAAGAATAAGCCGTAGTTACAGGACAATTGAGAAAGTTTTGAAAAACGGGTCTTAGCGCATCCTGTTCTGTCACCCTATCCTCTGTTAGCCTTTGCCAATCCACCTGCTCCAGGGACACCACCATGAAAAACCAAAAATGCCCGCTGCTTCTCGTTCTAGCTCTCTCGCTTTGTGTGATCACAATGCCGGTCGCCGCAAAAAAGGGAGGCCATGGAAACGGTAATGGTCATGGCAATCCCCATGCCGATAGTGGTGATGATTCAGGTGCGAATCTATCGATCGATATTCATATCGGCGGAGGCGACCGCACCATCATCAAGAATTATATAGCTGAGGATTATCATGCCCATTGCCCGCCGGGCCTCGCCAAAAAGCATAATGGCTGTCTGCCGCCCGGCCAGGCCAAGAAGCGTTATGTGGTGGGGCAGGCGCTTCCTGCAGCCGTGGTCTTCAGTCCCGTTCCCTCCGCTTTGCTGGTAAAACTCAAGCCAGTTCCGGCCGGGTTTCAATATGTGCAGGTCGATAAGGATGTGCTCCTCATATCCGCAGCCACCCACAAGGTGGTGGACGCGATCACACTGTTGTCCGCGGTTGGCAAGTAGGTGCGGGCCCGAAAAGAGGGAAATTAACCCCTTGTTTCAGTGCCTTGAATTGCTGCAAGCAAAGAGGCTCTTGCATATGGTCCGCTTAGCCCCTACATTCGCGTCCGGGTTTAGATAAAACTCTCGCTTCTGCTGTGCCGTTTTATGACTGCATCTTGAAAGACGGCTTCAAAACCAGCTTTCTCCGCGTTTGTGATGAGTTTACCGGAATACACCGGTTGGTGATGTTCCAGATTGCTATGCTCAAGAGCCGGGGCCATGTTGGTGCCGGTACACAAACTGTAAGGAAAAGTAAAAATGGCAAACGGTACTGTTAAGTGGTTCAACGCAACCAAGGGTTATGGCTTCATTCAACCGGAAGCTGGCGGTGCGGACGTGTTCGTTCACATCAGCGCTCTGGAACGTGCGGGCCTTCAGGGTCTTAAGGACGGCCAAAAAGTGAGCTACGAACTTGCTTCGAACAAGGGCAAGACTTCGGCCGTAGATCTTAAGCTGATCGGCGACGCCGCTTAATTTTCTAATCATCGACAACAATTAACAGGAACATGCCGCGCCCGGTTTGTGCCGGGCGGCGGCTGTTTATGGATTTTTCATGACCGCAGATTTCAATAATTTCGGCCTCCCGCCGAAACTACTCCATTCGCTTGCGCGCATTGGTTTTGCAGCACCTACACCCATTCAGGAACAGGCTATTCCAAAGGCGATGGCTGGCCTCGATATTCTTGGTTCTGCCCAGACCGGCACCGGCAAGACGGGCGCCTTCGGCATTCCCGTCATTGCTCGCTTGATGGAAAACCCACTTGCAACAGCCCTCGTCATGACACCGACACGCGAACTCGCGACGCAGGTCATGACAGCGCTTCAGCAACTAATCCCCGTTGGCGGTATTCCGACGGCACTTCTCATTGGTGGCGAAGCGATGCCGCGCCAATGGCGTCAGCTGCAACGGAACCCGCGCCTTATCGTAGGCACACCGGGCCGTATCTTCGATCATTTGCAACGCGGCGGGCTCAAGCTCAACAACACGCGCTTTCTGGTGCTGGATGAAACCGATCGCATGCTCGATATGGGCTTCGGCATTCAGATCGAAAGAATTGTCAATTACATCCCGGCCGAACGACAGACCATGTTGTTCTCAGCCACGCTTCCGGCTGGCATTATGAAGCTGGCGCACAAGTATCTTAAGAACCCGGAACGCATCAGCGTCGGTTCGACGACGGATGTAGCCCCCAATATCGAACAAGAGCTTATTCACACCAATGATGGCGAAAAATACGCAAAGTTGCTCGAACAGCTCGGCAAGCATCAGGGCTCAACCATCATTTTCGTCAAAACGAAATGGGGCACCGAGAAACTGGCTGAAAAGCTTTCACGCCAGAATGTTAACTCGGATGCGATCCATGGCGATCTTCGCCAATCGCGCCGCGACCGCGTCATCCAATCCTTCCGCGACAAGCGTTTTCGCGTGCTGGTGGCGACCGATCTCGCCGCCCGCGGCCTTGACGTTCCGCATATCGAGCTCGTCATTAATTATGACATGCCGCAATGCCCGGAAGATTACATCCATCGCATCGGCCGCACAGCTCGAGCCGGCGCTTCAGGCAAGGCGGTGAACTTTCTCACCAACGCCGATCGCCAGAAATGGAATGCAATCCATCGCATGATGAACCCGAACGCCCCGCGCGAAAAGTTCCAAGGTGGCGGCGGCGATAACAGTCAGCCCAACCGTAAAAAGCGCCGGTTTGGCAAACGCCAATTCTATAAATCGGGCAATAATAACAATCGCCCTAAGGCGGCTTAGTTTACGCCCGTCTGCATTCGCACAAAAAGCCGGGAAAAATTCCCGGCTTTTTTAATAACGAATGAACGCGGGTAGGCATCTTCCGGATCTAACCCGTATGAACGGCGACCGGACTATCCCTGAAATTTAAATTGCGCCCCACCCGATGGTGATGGGCGCTTTTGGTCCGTAAGGTTAATTTTGCGTCCGCTTCATTGATGGATATAGGTCAAATTAATAAGCCGGGACGTTGTAAAGCCCTTGAAACTAATTCCGCTCTTGAGTGAAGTAATTATTTAAGATGAAATACCGGTAGCCCAGCAATACGGGAATATGAAAGGATTTTAAAATGTCGAGCCAAATAGAAACCAGAATCTTTAGAGGCCTGTCCCGGAATGCTGATCCTGTTACTCTCGGTGCTGAGACGGTTAAATTTGTCTTTGTCTCAACAAAAAGCCAAAGTAACAACGTAATTTCCATCCTTGGCGATGGTAACAAGCTGTTTGGCGGCTCCAAAACCAGATCGTTGGCAGATACAAAGATTGTCGAAAAGCTGGAGCAAGCAGGCGCGAAGCTTGTGCCTTTACAAAATAATTGGATCTATAACGGTTCAGGAGATCATGGCGGCCGCGGCGGATTGATCCACGTAAATGTCGGCCAAGCTGTGTTTTCCCCGCATAAGCATAATCCAGAAAAAACAGTCGCAGCTTTCAGAGACGGCACAAAATTGACTATCAATGAACCTTATGCAGCCGTTCGAGGCAAAGTACTGCCGAAGGCGTCGCCCGCAGCTTTGGTTGCTTAAAAATCCACCTTGAATGAAAAGGCTCTTTCCGGAGCCTTTTTTATGTCGGCAGATACGAAGTCTATCCGTTGTGGCGGACCGGAAGCGATTCGAACCCCAATCTATAGCCTGCTTAAACTGGCCCTTGGAGATTAATTGCCAAAAAAATCGATGTCCTAAGCAGCCTCTGCCTTCTCATGCCGGCAGCTGATCTTGAGGCCTAGCGCCTCGATCATCTCGCGGTCGGCGGCTGCGTCATTGTTGTTAGTCGTGAGCAGTTTCTCGCCATAGAAAATCGAATTAGCGCCCGCGAGCAAACATAGAGTTTGTGCTTCGCGGGTGAGTTCGGCGCGGCCGGCGGAGAGGCGCACGCGCGCCTTCGGCATAAGGATGCGCGCTGTTGCCACCATGCGCACGAGATCGAGCGGGTCGACCGGCGGCTGTTCGGCAAGCGGCGTGCCTTTAACGGCGACGAGCGCATTAATCGGCACACTTTCCGGGTGCGGGGTCATGGTTGCCAGCACTTGTAGCATTGATGCGCGGTCTTTGGTGTTTTCGCCCATACCGATAATGCCGCCGCAGCAAACGGTAACGCCCGCTTTGCGCACATGTGAAAGCGTCTCAAGACGGTCCTCGTAATCGCGGGTTGAGATGATCTCGTTATAAAATTCGGGGCCGGTATCGAGATTATGATTGTAAGCGGTGAGGCCGGCTTCGGCGAGGCGCTTGGCCTGATGCTCCTTAAGCATGCCAAGTGTCACGCAGGCTTCCATGCCGAGGTCGCGTACGCCTTTTACCATCTCGACCACATTGTCGAATTCCTTACCGTCCTTCACTTCGCGCCAGGCAGCCCCCATGCAAAAGCGCGAGGCTCCGGCTTCCTTGGCGATGCGCGCTTTGGCCAACACATCATCCACGCCCATGAGGGCTTCCTTGGCGACGCCGGTTTCCTTTGCGTAATGGGCGGATTGCGGACAATAGGCGCAATCTTCGGGGCAGCCGCCGGTCTTAATCGAAAGAAGGCTTGCCAGCTGGACGGTGTCGTCCTGATGGCGGCGATGCATTGTTTGTGCGCGATAGACGAGATCGAGCAGGGGCGTCTCGAGGATCTGTTTGATCTCCTCAACGGTCCAGTCGTGCCGGATATCGGAATGCGCTTCGATCATGTCCATCGTAAGCCTCGAAAAATTTGTTACGGGCCGAGATTATGCGTTTTTACCGTAAGTGCCAAGCGGGGTGGAAAGGGCAAGAAAAAACGCCGCGGCTTTTAAGGGCCGCGGCGTTCATTTACTCGAAAGCTAAAGCTTAGGAAGCCTTCTTGAGGTTCACGGCAGCTTCGCGGCCGTTCTTGCCCATGCTCATTTCGAATTCGACGATGTCGCCCTGATTAAGGTTCGACAGGCCGGCCTTCTGAACTTCTGAGATATGCACAAACACGTCTTTGTTGGCGCCATCCGGAGCGACAAAGCCGTAGCCCTTCATCGCATTAAACCACTTCACTGTTCCACGCATGTAGTACGTCCTTCTTACTTATGAGGTCTGTAAGCGGACCGACCTCTAACGTCCGGCAAGCTGTACTCAACACCTTGCTAACAGTTGCCGGATCCGAACGTGAGCTCTACTTGCGAAGAACAGCGACGGCACCGGAACAACTCGAGGTCGAGTATTGGCTTAATTCGATAAACCGCGCAAGCCGGAAAGAACATAAGGTTAACAAACAAAAAACCCGCGCCCCAGTGTGCTGGCGGCGCGGGTTGGATTGGGAAAAAGCTGCCCTTAGCTTCTCTGATTACCCATGAGGCGCAGGATGCTGAGGAACAGATTGATGAAGTCGAGATAGAGTGTCAAAGCGCCGGAAATGGCCAGTTTGTCATTGGCTTCGCGGCCCCAGGCATCCGAATAGCTTTCCTTGATAGCCTGTACGTGGAAGGCGGTGAGGCCGGTGAAAACCAGCACGCCGACGACGGAGACCACCCATTGGAGGGCCGAGGACATGAGGAAGATATTAACCAGGCTGGCGATGAAAATGCCGATGAGGCCCATGAACATAAAGGCGCCCATGCTGGTGAGATTACGTTTCGTCACATAGCCATAAAGGCTCATGGCCAGAAAGGTTGCCGCCGTTGCGAAGAAGGCGCGGGCGATGCTCGCTTCCGAATAGACGATGAAGATGGTGCCGAGCGAGAGACCCATAAGGGCCGAGAAGCCCCAGAAGATCGCCTGCGAAGCGCCGAGCGAGTAGCGGGTGATGCCCGGCAGAACGAAGAGAGCGAAGGCGAGCGGAGCGAACATCACGACATACTTGAAGGCCGAGCCATAGATGGCAAGAGCCAGCGGCGGCTGTGCCGCTACGAAGGCGATGAGACCGGTGAGGACAAGACCACCAGCCATATAATTGAAAATGCGCTGCATATGCGCGCGCAGTCCTGCATCAAAACTGGTACCGGCAGCAGCGCCGGCGACAGCAGGACGGAAAAACGGATTGGACATCTAAGGCCTCCTCAAACAGGGCAAACTCGTTGATCTATAATATGGTAGTGCTGGTCAAAGATTCAACAACAATTGGAATGTTTGAAGCAAAACAAGCAATTAGGTTAATGCGCTCGAAGGCTTTTTTGTGGCAAGTTTCGAGCCTTCCAAGCCCATGGCCGTGCGCATGAAAAAGCGCCTGAGGTTAGGCATATTTTGCACGGCAAAAAGACCGAAGCGTCTCGCGGCTTCGACGGGCGGGATCGCGTTCGAGAAGAGACGGTCGAGTGCATCTGTCATGAAGACCATATTGCCGTTCGCAAATTTTCGGCGCTTTTCAAAACGGCGCAACATTTCCGCGTTGCCAGGATCGAGACCGAGACTTGCCGCTTTTTGAAGTTCTTCTGAAAGGACGCCGATATCGCCCATTCCAAGATTAAAACCTTGTCCGGCGATGGGGTGAATGCCATGTGCTGCATCGCCGATAAGTGCGAAGCGCTTATCGATATAACGGCGCGCATGTTTGAGGCCGAGCGGATAGGAAATGCGCGGCCCGGTGAGCTTGATATCGCCCAGCCAGTCTTCGACTTTTTCCTGCAAATTTTCTGTGAAATCGGCCACGCTCATTTGCATGAGCGTTTTTGCGGCATCGCTGCTTTCCGTCCAGACGATGGATGAACGCTGCTTGGTCATTGGCAGCGTGGCGAGCGGACCGCCGGGCAGGAAATGTTCCACGGCTACGTTATGATGGGGCATGGAGTGCTTGAGCGTGCAAACAATCGCGGTCTGCGGATATTTCCATCCATAGGCGGGAATACCGGCTTCCTCGCGGCTTTGCGAGAAACGACCATCGGCACCGATGACAAGCGAGGCGCTACAGATACGGCCATCTTCGAGCGTCACGCGCGCTTCATCGGCATTGAGGTCGAGCGCTTTCATAGCACCTGTCATGAGCGTCACGGATTTGAACGATGTCGCGCGGCGCCTTAAGGCGGCATGAAAAATATGGTTCTCGATAATAAAGCCGAACGGCTCGTCGCCGACTTCCCTATGGCGAAATTCGAGGAACAGGGGCGACGGCCCATCGGCCACGCGAATATCGAGGATGGGACATGCTTCTTTTCGCAGCAGGGGCCAGAGGCCGCAGCGCTCGAGAATTTTCGTTGAGCTATAGGAAAGCGCGGTCGTGCGCTGATCAGATTTCGCAAGTGTGCTTTTAGACTTGAGCGCCTCGCGCTCGATGGTCAGCACGGAAAAGCCGGCCGTTCCCAACATGGCCGTCATCACAAGACCTGCCGGACCGCCGCCGATAACAATCACGTCTGCATTAAGGTTTTTAACGGATTTGCGTCGCATTTTTGCCGCGTTTCGATGAGAGAAAGCGCATCGTCAGCTATGCTTACACAGAAAAAGCCCGGTTTTGTCCATTTTTATTCTTCACCCGTCGCCGGTTCTGCTATCTCATACCTGTCCCTTAAGCTTATAAAGTGACCGCCTTATGACCCGTTTTCGTGCCGTACTTGCTCTTATCCTAACGCTTGCCGTCCTGCAATTTAGCGGTCCCTTGCTGGCGGCTACTGCAACGCCGACGGTTGATCCAGCTCCGCCCAAAACCAAGCCCTCTGTCCTGCAGCCGATTGCGGCACAAATCGATCAGTTATTCACCGGTGGTAATAATAATGCGGGCGCCCCGGCGCCCCCGCCCAATAGCAATCCGGCTGCTGCGACGACAACGGGTGGCGAACCGCCGCCGGGCGAAGAAGTTGTCGAACCGCCAGCCGAAACTTTTGGCACCCGGGCTCTCAGCCTTGTCCTCAATTTCGCAGACATCATGGCAGCGCAGGCTACGTCCTTTGCCGAGAATTTTGCCGATCTGCCGCAGGCGGACGACTGGTTTGAAAAGCAGGCTACCGATCAGCGCCTCAAGGATCGTTGGGCCGAAACCGGGCAACATCTTATCTTCATCGTTGCTGTTGCCTTTATCGGCGGTTTCGTTTTC